>Ga0268386_10002477_pt1 | contig 13161 bp, 13 predicted proteins | sample RVTome_15_FD_200260 | JGI IMG/M metagenome (GOLD analysis project Ga0268386, IMG submission 200260) | Soil microbial communities from uranium-contaminated site in the Upper Colorado River Basin, Wyoming, United States - RVT150D86... ...
ACGGAATCGAGGACGAGACGCCGAGCCGAAGCCAGCGTGGGTGGCCCGTCCCATGCGAGCACGGGTCGCCCCCCAGTGCCGAGCGCGATCGGTGCCACATATGCGACGAAGCGGTCGGCCAGACCACTGGCCTGCAACGAGCCGTGCACGGCCGCGCCCCCCTCGACCATCGCTTGGAGCACATCGTTCGCGCCGAGCACCTCGAGCACGGTTTTGAGGTCCAGGCCGGTTCCCGACTCCGCCCGCGGAACCACTTCGACCTTCGCGCCGGCCGCACTCCATGCGTCGACGGCCTCGCTGCCGGCCCCGTCGCTCGTGAGCACGAGTGTCGCTCCGAGCGACAGGTCGAACAGCGGACCGGCGGCCGGCACGCGGCCGCGACCGTCGAGGAGGACGCGCAATGGGACGGCCGGCGCCGGCTCGACACCGCGCACAGTGAGTGTGGGGTCGTCCGCGAGCGCAGTTCCGGAGCCCACCACGATGGCCTGGGAGTCGGCGCGGAGCTCGTGCGCGTCTCGGCGGCTGGCGTCACCGGTGATCCACGTGGACGTGCCGTCGGCGGCGGTGATGCGCCCGTCGATGCTCATCGCCACTTTCGCGAGACAGTACGAACGACCCGTGCGACGCTGATGGAGATACGGCGCCAATGAGCGCCCGGCTTCGTGGGCACCGACGCCGATGACCACGTCCACACCCGCCGCGCGCAGACGGGCGAAGCCGCGGCCGCGTACCTGCTGATCGGGGTCCTCGATCGCCGCGAACACGCGCTCGACCCCGGCGTCGATCAATGCTTCGGCGCACGGGCCGGTTCGGCGCGCGTGCGCGCACGGTTCAAGGGTGACGTACGCAGTCGCGCCGCGCGCGCGTTCGCCGGCGGTGCGCAATGCGGCCACTTCGGCGTGGGGCTCGCCGGGACGGACGTGAACACCCTCGCCGACGACGTCGCCGTCCTTGGCCAAGACGCAGCCAACCCAAGGGTTCGGCGGGGCGGTGCGCCGCCCGCGCTCACCGACCGCCACCGCGCGCACCATGAACTCGGTGTCGCGGCCGCTCGCCTCGGGCATCGTGGAACCTTCCCGCCCGCGAGGCACGGCACGACCGCACGGCGTACGCCGCGCCGTCGGACCCTCTCCCATCCGGACTCTCACCGTCGGCCCCGGACTCTCACCGGGTCGACCACACGGCTGGCGGCCGTGGGCTCGCGGGCTCCTGCTCGGCGATCGGCCGGGCAGCTACCGCCGGTCGGGACTTGCACCCAACCCCGAGGGCATCTCTTGGTGTTGTGCGACCAGCCTACCGCGTTTCGGGCGAAAATGGAACGTGTTCTAGTTCACACGCCCGTCAGTGGGGCCGGCCCCCCGCGAGCAGCTCGAGGGCATGGGGGACGGCGGGCAGGATCGCCTCCAGGCACTCGACCGCCCCAGAGGACGACCCCGGCAGGTTGCACACGAGCGTCTCCCCCACCGTGCCGCACACGCCCCGGGACAGCAGGCCGAACGGGCGCCCGTCGGCATTGCTCGCGATCCGCATTGCCTCGGCGAGCCCCGGGGCGTCCCGGTCGAGCACCTCCCGCGTCCCCTCGGGGGTCAGATCGCGTGGTCCGAACCCGGTGCCGCCCGTGGTGACCACGAGCCCCGCGAATCCCCTGGCCAGCGATCGCAGCGCGTTGGCCACGGCGTCCACGCCGTCGACACACACCCGGTGTTCGGCCACGGCGAAGCCCGCGTCTGCGAGCCGCTCGACGAGCGCGACCCCGGATCGGTCCTCGCGCGTGCCTTCGGCCACTCCGTCGGAGACGGTGAGGACCTTCGCCGCGGGCGATGTGGTCACGCGTCTCTAGGCCGCGAGGGCCACGCGGCGGCGCGGATTCGCCGGGCCGCGTCGAGCGGGTCGTCGGCATGGAAGATCGCGCTCCCCGCAACGAGGATGTCGACGCCCGCGTCCGCCGCGAGGCGCGCGGTCTGCTCCTGGATGCCGCCGTCGATTTCGATCTCGACGGGCAGCGCACCCTCGTCGATGACGCGGCGCGCGATGCGCACCTTGTCGAGCACCTCCGGGATGAACTGCTGGCCACCCCACCCGGGGTTCACGCTCATCACGAGGAGCAGGTCCACTTCGTTGAGATACGGCAACACGGTCTCGACGGGCGTGTCGGGGTTCAGCGTGATACCAACGCCAACGTTCAACTCGCGGAGCTCCTTGAAGAGCGGCCGCGGGTCACCGAGCTCGATGTGCACGATGCAGCGGTTCGCGCCCGCCTGCGCGAAGTCACCGAGGAGCACGCTGGGGTTTTCGACCATGAGGTGACAGTCGAGAAACAGGTCGGTGCTCGCACGGAGGGAAGCGACCACGGGCGGGCCGATCGTCAGGTTGGGCACGAAGTGCCCGTCCATCACGTCGACGTGGAGGAGGTCGGCTTCGGGAGCGACGCGCTCGATGTCCTCCGCGAGCCGGGCGAAGTCGGCCGAGAGGATCGACGGCGAGACCTTGCGCGTGACCATGAAGCCCGAGGCTACCGACCGCATCGCAGGTACCCTGCGATGCAGGTAGCCGGTCGCCCAAGTGGAGACTTGCCGCTCGGCGCACGGCGCCGAGCGGGAGACTGGCCTACGCGCGCTGCAAGCCGAGGACGAACATGCCGTCGGTGCCGTGGTCCTGAGGGAGCACGAGACCACCACGTCCCCAGGGTCGCCAGCCTTCCGGAGGTGGGAGCGGCGTGAAGCCCGAAAGCTGGTCGATCACCCGCTCGCCCACGTCGATCGTCTCGCGGCGCGTCATCGTGCATACGGAGTAGGCGAGCTGCCCCCCGGAACGAACGGCGCGGGCGGCCTCGAGGACGAGCAGCACCTGGAGATCCGCCAACGGCTCGATCGCCTCGGCGTCGAGCTGCCATCGCAGGTCGGGTCGCCGGCGCAGCGCTCCCAGGCCGCTGCACGGCGCGTCGACGAGCACGCGGTCGAACGTCTTGGACGCCACCGGGAGCCTCCGGCTGTCGGCGCGCACGAGCGAGACGTTCGTGAGGCGGAGCCGGTCGGCACTCTGTCGAACGAGACGCAGGCGGCCCGCGTCCACGTCGAGCGCCACGACCCGCCCTGCGGGCCCGACGAGCTCGGCCGCGCCGGTCGTCTTCCCACCTGGTGCCGCCGCGACATCCAGGACTCGGTCGCCGGGAATCGGTGCGAGGTAGCGGATGACAGCTTGGCTGGCCTGGTCCTGTGGGGTGGCGCGGCCCTCCGACACCGCGGGGAGCACACCCAGGTCGCCCGCGCCGCGGACCGTGAGCGCTTCGAGCACGAGTCCACCCGGTGCCGCCTGCGCCGCGCCGCGCGCCACGTCGTCGAGGAGCTCCTTCGGCGTGGTGCGCAATGGGTTCGGACGCAGCGACACTGCACGCGCTTCGTTGGATGCCGCGAGAGCAGCCCGGGCGTCCGCCATGCCGAGATCCTCTCCGAGGAGGTCGACGATCCAGTCGGGATAGGAAAGCGCCACCGCCTCACTCGCGGGCTCGGGCCATGGTGGCCCGGTCGTCGACAACGCGCGCAGCACCGCGTTCACGTACCCGCGCGCACGCGAGGGCGCGGCATCCACGGTCGCGCTGACGGCCGCGTGCGCCGGCACGCCGTGCACGAGCTGATGTGCACCGATGCGCAAAGCCGCGCGCACGGGTGGGTCGAGCCGACGGATCGATCGACGCCCGTGCGGTGCGAGCAGGGCGTCGAGCCGCCGCTGCCAACGGACCGTCCCGTAGACGAGGTCGGTCACGAATGCTCGGTCGCGTGGGCTCAGGCTCGAGCCCCGCAACATCGTGGGCAGCACGACATGCGAGTACGCGCCGTCCTCAATGCGTACGAGCGCGTCACATGCCATCTTCCGGGCCGATCGAGTGGTCATGGACGGTCGACCCGAACATCGGCCGCCGAGAGACCGCGGCGCCAGTCCGTACCTGGCATGGCGCGTCGTCCTTCGGGCTGCACTTCGAGGAGCGAGAGCGCGCCGTCATTCGTCATCAGGCGCGCGTCCTCGTCGATCACACCGGGGGCGCTCGATGCTTCGGGATCGGGTCGGGCGCGCAGGACCTTCAGTCGTCGACCACCGACGCGAAGCCACGCGCCCGGACGGGGGTTGCCGGCGCGCACGATCCGCTGGAGCTCCTCCGCCCGACGCCGAGGATCCAGCCGGAACTCCTCGACCTTGAACTTGTCGGCGTAGGTCGGGTCACCGTGTTGGGGCTCGGGCTCGCTCGTCGGGAGCCGCGCCAACGTGTCGATCAGCAATGGCGTGCCGAGATCGACGAGACGCGCCCGGAGCTCCCCGGCGGTCTCGTCGGGGCCGATCTCCGTGCGCACGCTCGCGAACACCGGCCCGGTGTCGAGCCCTTCCTCCAAGCGCATCACGGCGACGCCGGTCTCGGTGTCGCCCGCGAGGATGGCGCGTTCGACTGGCGCGGCGCCGCGCCAGCGCGGCAACAGCGAGAAGTGCAGGTTCACGAGCCCGCGCGGAAGAGCCTCGAGGACTGCGGGCGGGAGGATCTGCCCGTACGCGACCACCACGCCGAGCTCAGCGCCGGATGCGCGCAGCTCGTCGGCGATGTCGCCGGCTCGGGCCGGTGTCGCCACTGTGAGGCCGAGTTGCTCCGCGATCGCCCGCACGGGGCTCGGCTCTGGATCACCACGCCGGGCGCGGCGCTTGTCTGCGCGCGTGACCACGAGATCGACGGTGTGGCCTGCCGCGACGAGCGCATCGAGGATCACTGCGCCTTCCGCCGGTGTCCCGAAGAACACGAGGCGCATCGCGCCCCTTGGCACTCGCGGATCAGAGACGGTGGTCGCCGTCCCCACCAATCGTCGCGGCGAGTGTCCCGTCGAGCTCGCGCTGGCGCAGCTCCCGGAGCGCGGCCTTGCGCGCGGCCGGCTCGAGCCGGTCGAGGAGCAGGACGCCGTCGAGGTGGTCGATCTCGTGCTGGATGAGCCGGCCCATGAGCTCGTCACCCTCGAGCATGACCTCGTTGCCGTCGAGATCGAGCCCGCGCGCCGTGACCGTCTTCGGGCGGACGATCTCGAAGGAGAGGCCGGGCACCGAGAGGCAACCCTCGTCGTAGAGCCACTCCCCGCGTGACTCTACGATCTCCGGGTTCACGAGCACGCCCGGACCCTCACCGACGTCATAGGTGTAGAGGCGCTTCTGCACCCCCACCTGGGGCGCGGCGAGCCCGACGCCCTGCGCCTCGTGCATGGTCTCGATCATCGTGTTCACGAGGCGCGCCAGCTCGCCGTCGAGCTCGGTCACCTCGCGGGCGCGTTGGCGCAGCACCGGATCTCCGAACATGCGGATCTCGAACGTGCTCACACATCGAGGGTACCAGTCGGGTCTCCCGGTTCTGGCCGCGAGCGCGTGTCAGACGCGGCGAGGATTCACGTCCACGCGCAGGCGACCGAGCGCGCGTGCGCTCGAGAGATCTGCCGCGTCGAGCGCGTCGCAGAGCTCCTCCATCGAGGGTGCGCGCACAAGTGCGCGCCCCGACGATGGGCCGAGGACCGTGAGCGCAGCACTGGTCTCGAGCGCCGCGCACGCGGCGTCGACCGCGCCGGCGTCGCCGCTGAACTCCGCGAGACCGCCGAAGGGCGGGTACTGGAGCGTGCGTCGTCGCGCGAGGTCGGCGTCGAGCACACGGAGGGGGTTCCCGTCGCGGGCTGCGAGCACGACGGGATGATCGGGTATCCGGGTCTGGGCGAGTACCGCGCCACCCGACCCGCGACCGCCGACACGGCGGCTGGCCCGCACGAGCAACCACAACGCCTGCTCCTCGGCCCGGTACCGCGGGGCCAGCAGCTCCTGGTCGAAGTCGAGGAATGCGACGAGGCGCACTGGCCGCTCGGGGTCGTGCGGAGGGCGGTGCAGCACCGCTTCGGTGCCGATCGCGATGTCGAACGCGGGCATGGGCGCGCTCCCCGACTCGACGGCCACGACCCTGGCTCGCGGGACCAGCGCGGCGAGGTGCTCCCGCAGCTTCACCACGCCGAGGCGCCGGGGCCGCAACGCGGTGGACCCGCAGTGCTGACAGATCGCGATCTGCCGGTGCCCACAGCGCGGGCACTCGAGCCCGTCGCCGACGTCGTGCATCGCGGCTTCACACTTTGGGCACGTCGCGGGCTCGCCGCAGCTCCGGCACACCAGCAGACGAGCCCGGCCGCGTCGGTTCACCACACACAGGGCCCGCCCGTTGCCGTCAAGCGTCCGGCGCAGCGAGTCGGCGAGTGAACTCGAGAGGAGCGCGTGTCCCGGCGCCTCGTCACGCACGTCGACGATGTCGAGGCGGGCCCAACCTCTTCGCTCGACGTCGCGTGCCGGCGCGGCGATCGTCACCGCAGCCGCGGTCGCTTCCGCGCTTGGCGCCGGGCTGATCACGTCGAGTCGGCCGCCGGCGAGCCGGATGCGCTCCGCCACGATGTCGAGCGCGTGCCACGTGGGTGCGCGCTCCTCTTCAAGCGCTTCGTCGAGGTCGTCGAGGACGACCGCGGCGGCGAGATCCGGCACGGGAGCGAAGGCCGCGACGCGGCCGCCCAACACCACGCACGCGCCGCGACGCGCCGTGTCCCACGTCGCCGTGCGCGCCGCGTCGGGCTGATCTCCCCGCAGGACGACCACATGTCGGCCCTCCGACTCGAGCATCCGAGCCAACGCTCCTGCTTCCCAAGGGTCGGGGACGATCAGGATCGTGGAGCCCTCGGCGGCGACGAGAGCTCGCACCATCTCCTCGCGCGAGGTCGCCGGCGGCCAGCGCACCACGCGCGGCCCCTCATCGCGCAGCTCGATGGGTGCCTCGCGCGTTGGGAACACCGCGGCCTCGCACTCGGGCATCGCAGTGTCGGACACGACGTTGGGTGGCGACGCGGCCCGGAGGAAGGCGACCCGTGGTCCTGCCCACCGCCATGCGGCCCACGCACTGAGGTGAACCACGTCTCCCGGCGGACCAGCCGATACGACCGCCTGGATCGAAAGCGTGCGGTCCCGCGGCGTGTGTGCCTGCGCGTCGAGTTCGAGCACCCAACCCCGGACCCGGCGGCCGTGCAACGGCACGCGCACGATGGTGCCGACGTGGACGCGAGCGCGCAGATCCTGGGGGACGAGATAGTCGAAGGCGCGATCGACCGCGGGGACGTCGGGGAGCACGCGACACACGCGTGCCATGGGTGGCTCCGGGTTAGGCGAGGGCTTCGGCGGCCGTGCGCAACGCCTCGGCCTGGTCGACATTCTCCCACGTGAACGTCGGCTCGGGTCGGCCGAAGTGCCCGTACGCCGCCGTGCGCCGGAAGATCGGCCGGCGCAGGTTCAGCCGCTCGATGATCGCCGCGGGCCGGAGGTCGAAGTGCTCCTGCACCAGGTCAGGGAGCTTGGCGGGATCGATCTTCGACGTCCCGAACGTCTCGACCATCACGGACATCGGCTTCGCGATGCCGATGGCGTACGCGACCTGCACCTCGCAACGCTCGGCGATGCCGGCGGCCACGATGTTCTTCGCCGCGTGCCGTACGGCGTAAGCGCCCGAGCGGTCGACCTTGGTCGGGTCCTTCCCACTGAACGCGCCACCACCGTGGCGGGCCATGCCGCCATACGTGTCGACGATGATCTTGCGGCCGGTGAGGCCGCAGTCGGCGTGCGGACCACCGAGCTCGAAGCTGCCGGTCGGGTTGCAGAGCACCTCGTAGTCGTCATCGGCGAACTGGGTTGGGATGAGCGGGCGGATGACGTGCTCGATCAGGTCGGGTCGCAGCTGCCGCTCGATGTCGATGCCTGGGCCGGTCTGCGTGGAGATCAGGACGGTCATGAGGCGCTTGGGCTGCCCGTCCTCGTACTCGATGGTGACCTGGGTCTTGCCGTCGGGACGCACGTAGTCGACCGTTCCGTTCTTGCGCACTTCGGCCAGTCGCTGCGCGAACAGGTGCGCGAGCCAAATCGGCATCGGCATCAGGTCGTCGGTCTCGTCGCAGGCGTACCCGAACATCATCCCCTGGTCGCCGGCGCCGATCTCGTCGTAGTGGTCGCCCGTCCCGTCTCTCAGCTCACGGGCCTTGTCGACGCCCATCGCGATGTCGGGTGACTGCCTGTCGATCGAGGTGATGACGCTGCACGTCTTGCCATCGAAGCCGAACGAGGCGTGGTTGTACCCGATCTCGCACACGGTGTCGCGCACGACGCGGGGGTAGTCGACGTGGGCATTCGTGCTGATCTCGCCCGCCACCATCACGACACCGGTCGTGGCCATCGACTCGCACGCGACCCGACTCTCGGGATCCTCGTCGAGGATCGCGTCGAGGATCGCGTCACTGATCTGGTCGCACATCTTGTCGGGATGGCCCTCCGTGACCGATTCCGACGTGAACATGAAGTGCGTGCTCAAGAAGGTTCCTCTCCTCGGTGCTCCAAGACGTCGCGGATCCGATCGAGCACGGCATCCGCGAGGTCGGCCTTGCTCTGGAGCGGGAGCTCCTCGGCGCGGCCGTTCGAGTCCAGCAGAACGGCTTGATTCGTGTCGACCTCGAACCCGCAGTCGGGCGCGGCCACGTCGTTGGCGACCATGAGATCGACGTGCTTCGCAGCGAGCTTGGCCGCGGCGTGCTCCCGGAGGTGCTCGGTCTCTGCCGCGAATCCGACGAGCACTTGGTGCTCCTTGCGCTCGCCCAACACGGCGAGGATGTCGGGCGTCGCCTCGAGCACGACCTCGGGCGGGCCGTCGTGCTTCTTGATCTTCTGGTCGGCGACCACCTTGGGCCGGAAGTCGGCGACCGCGGCGGCCATGACCACGGCGTCGCACTCGGCGTAGCGTGCCATGACCGCGTCGTGCATCTCCTCGGCCCGGGCGACCGAGACGCGCTCGACCGACGACTCGGCGTCCAGCGCGCTCGTGGTGACCAATGTGACGGCGGCGCCGCGGCGTGCGGCCGCGTCGGCGATCGCGTGGCCCATCTTCCCGGATGATCGGTTTCCGATGAACCGGACCGGGTCGATCGGCTCACGGGTGCCACCGGCGGTGACCACGAGCCGCACGCCGGCGAGGTCGTGGCCGCGGGCGAGGACTTCGGCTGCAGTGGCGACGATCGTTTCGGGGTCGGCGAGCCGGCCCGGGCCCTCGTCGCCGCCGGCGAGCTGGCCATTGCCGGGGCCCACGAACGCGACGCCGCGGCGCTCGAGCAGCGCGACGTTGTCGACGACGGCGGGGTGCTCCCACATCTCGGCGTGCATCGCGGGCGCGAGCAGCACCGGCGCGCGCGTTGCCAGCAGCGTGGCCGTGAGGAGGTCGTCGGAGATGCCCGACGCGTACTTGCCGAGGAGCTTGGCGGTGGCCGGCGCGACGATCACCAGGTGCGCGCGCTGCCCGAGGAGCGTGTGGGGGATCGTGTCGGCCTCACCGAAGAGCGATGTGCGGGCAGGCTCCGACGCCAACGCCGAGAACGTGAGCGCGCCGATGAAGCGCTGCGCGTCGCCGGTGAGCACCGGGCTGACGAAGGCACCGGCTTCGACGAGCTGGCGGCAGATCTCGACGGCCTTGTACGCCGCGATCCCGCCCGAGACGCCCAGGACGACGCGGCGACCGCGCAGCGGGGTGAGATCGGAATGCATGTGCCGCTCGCCCGGTGAGGTGACGCCGGGCGGTGCCTACTCCGCCGCGGGCTCGTCGGCGTCGACCGCTTCACCCTCGGGAGCCTCGGGCTCCTCGGGCAGGGGCGCCGACTCGATCTTCCCGGCCTCGATCTCCTCGAGCGAGATCGTGAGCGGCTTGCGGGACACCGACGTGACCTGCGGGGGCACGATCTTGCCGAGGCCCTCTCCGAGCTGGTTGTAGTAGTCGTTGATCTCGCGGGCACGCATGGCGGCCAGCGTCACGAGCGTGAACTTCGACTCCACCCGCTCGAGCAGGTGTTCCATGCGCGGCTCCATGAGCGACGCGCGCCGATCGGGCATTGCACGACTCCCGGGATCTTGGAGGAATGAGCCCAGCGGGGGCGCCGGGCTCGGCGGCCTCTCAAGGGTAGCAGCCCGTTCTTCGTCGGCTCGTGACGGCGTTCAGGCGTCTCGGCGGGCCTTCACCAGCGCCGCGATCTCCTGGACGGCACGCTCGAGGTCGTCGTTCACGACGATCCGGTCGAAGCTCGCGGCCTTGGCCTCTTCGGCGTCCGCTTCGGCCAGTCGGCGCTCGAGCTCCGCCGCGTCGGCGGCCGGGTCCCGCGTGTTCAGGCGATTGCGCAGCACCTCCCGCGACGGCGGCTTGATGAACACGAGCAGCGCGTCGGGGAACGCATCTCGGATCGCCAGCGCGCCGTTCACGTCCACTTCCGCGAGCACGTCCTCGCCCGTGGCGAGGTGCGCTTCGATCGGCTCCCGGGGCGTCCCATAACGGGCGCCGAACACGTCGAACGCCTCTAGGAAGCCGCCGTCGTCGAAACGGCGCTGGAACTCCGCGTGGTCAAGGAACCAGTACTCCCGTCCGTCGACCTCCCCGGCACGGGGTGGACGCGTGGTCGCCGAGATCGACACCCAGATCGAGGGATCGAGCTCGAGGAGCCGACGGACGATTGTGCCCTTCCCCACGCCCGACGGGCCCGCGATCACGAGGAGCACGCTCATCGGCGCGACCGGGGACAGGGGCCGGGAGGCGGGGACGCCGGTCAGGACGCGAAGCGGTCGAGCAGCTTGCGGCGCTGGTTGTCACCCAGCCCGCGAAGGCGCCGACTCTCGCTGATGTCCAGTTCCTGCATCAGCCGCCGCGCCTTGACCTTTCCGACGCCCGGCATCGACTCGAGCACGCTCACCACTTTGAGCTTGGCGATCGTCTCGTTGCCGTCGCCCTGGACGAAGAGCTGCTCCAGGGTGATGCCGCCCGCCTTGAGCTTCTCCTTGACCTCGGCGCGCGCTCGGCGCGCGGCCGCGGCCTTCTCGAGCGCGGCGCGGCGTTGCTCCGGAGTCAGCGCGGGCGGAAGCGGCATCGGCGACCTCCTGGTTTCGATCCTGGCGTTGCGGGAACGGGTTCGGTGCACGCCGGTCTGCACCGGGCGGCGAGCATATCGGCTGTCGAACGCGACCGATCCAGCCGTCACACCGGCTGTGCCGCTGCTTCCACCACGGCGTGGATGTGCGCCGCGGCCGCTTCAGGATCGTTGGATTCGGTCACTGCTCGCCCGATCACGAGCCAGTCGGCACCATCCGCGATCGCGCGCTCGGGCGTCGCCGCGCGCGCCTGGTCATGGACGCCCGCTCCGGCCAAGCGGATCCCCGGGACCATCGTCCGGAGGTTCGCGGCGCGTGCGGTGACGACCTCCGCGGCTGCGCACACGACGCCGTCACAGTCGGCCTCCCGCGCCCAACGCACGCGCTCCTCGAACGCGCCGGTGTCGGTCTCGCTCGTGAGCACCGTCACGCCCAGGGCGATCGGGGTGTCGCGTCCCGCGGCGCGAGCGCCTTCGCGCAAGGCGTCGACGCCCGCTTCGAGCATCGCGACGCCACCCGCAGCGTGGAAGTTCAGGAAATCGACGCCACGGCGACCGAGCACGTGCGCGGCGCGGGCCACGGTGTTGGGGATGTCGTGCAGCTTGAGGTCTGCAAACACACGCACGCCGAGCCCATGGAGGGCATCGAACGCGGCGGGACCGGCTTCGGCGTAGAGCTCGTAGCCGACCTTGACCGTGGCGAACCACGGGAGGAGTCGCCGGGTCAGATCCTTGGCTGCGGGCAAGCCGCCGACGTCGAGTCCGAGTACCAGCCGCTCGCGCGCGGCTCGCTGCTCATCCATCACTCCACGCCCCCGAGGGCGCCAACGAGCTCGCTGACCTGGTGCACCCCGTGGTCGGCGCACCAGCGCTCGAGCTCGGTGACGACCCGTAGCGGGGCACGAGGATCGGCGAACGTCGCGGTGCCCACGCCCACTGCCGTCGCGCCCGCCAGCAGCATCTCCACCGCGTCCACGCCCGTCGCCACGCCTCCGGTGCCAATCACGGGCACGCCGGGATGTGCGCGTGTCACGTCGTGGACCGCGCGCAACGCGATCGGCTTGATCGCGGCTCCCGAGAGGCCTCCGCCGGCGCTTCCAAGCACGGGTCGGCGGAGCTCGGCGTCCACGAGCAGCGCGCGCACGGTGTTCACCAAGGTGAGGCCGGCCGCACCAGCCTCCAGCGCGGCGCCCGCGATCGCGGGCAGGTCGGCCACACCGGGTGAGAGCTTCGCGAAGACCGGCACCGTGATCCCGGTGCCGACCACGCTCCGCACCACCTCGGCGGTCGCGGTGACGTCGTGGGCGAACATCGTGTCGCCGTGGTCGAGGTTCGGGCAGCTCAGGTTCACTTCGAGGGCGGCCACCTCGCCCTGGACGGGAACGAGCAGATCGGTGGCCCGTGCGAAGTCATCGGTGCTGTGCCCCCAAACGGAGGCGATCACGGTGGCGCCCAGTGCGCGAAGTGCCGGGAGGTCGTGCGAGATCCAGTGCTCGATGCCGTTGCCTTGTAGCCCCACCGCGTTGACCATCCCGCACGCGGCGGGGTGCAGGCGCGGCGCGGCGTTGCCCTTCCAAGCGAACCGGGCTTGCGACTTGGCGGTGACCGCGCCGAGGCGCACCGGATCGCAGAGCCGGGCGACCTCGGCGCCATGCCCGAAGGTGCCGGACGCGGTGATGACCGGGTTTAGGAGCTCCAGCGAGCCGAGTCGGACGCGGCTGTCCACCGCTCCAGTGTTTGCGGGCACGTTCACACCCCCAACGGGAGCTGGCCGTCGCGGTGGTACTCCTGCAACGGACGCACGGCCGGATCGGTCGTGACCCACTCGGCGATCCCGGCGGCCGCCGCAAGGGCAGCCGCGACGGTCGTGATGCACGGCACGTGGTGGCGAGTGGCGGCGCGGCGGATGTGGTTGCCATCGGCACGGGGGCCGCGGCCGCGGGGGGTGTTCACCACCAGGTCGATGCGTCCGGACGAGATGAGCTCGACCGCGTCCATCCCTGGCTCTCCCACCTTGGCCACCACGATCTCCACCGGCAGGCCCTCGGCTTCGAGCGCGGCCACGGTTCCCGTCGTCGCGGCCAAGGTGAACCCGAGCTCGACCAGGCGGCGCGCGGCACCGAGCCCAGCGCGCTTGTCCCGGTCGGCCAGCGACAGGAACACGGTGCCGCTCATCGGC
>Ga0268386_10002478_pt1 | contig 13158 bp, 11 predicted proteins | sample RVTome_15_FD_200260 | JGI IMG/M metagenome (GOLD analysis project Ga0268386, IMG submission 200260) | Soil microbial communities from uranium-contaminated site in the Upper Colorado River Basin, Wyoming, United States - RVT150D86... ...
AAGCGCGCACCGTCGGGGTTCTGTGTTCCGCAGTTCGCGCAGGACGTCACGCCGGCGAGTCTATCGAGCACCCCAGACGCCCTCGCGGGCAGGGCGAGCCCGTAGACTCCCGCGCATGGGCGTCCCCGAGAAGCCGAGCATCGACGACCTCGAGGCCAAGTGGGGCGAATGGTGGGAGGCGGCCGGGACCCATCGCTTCGACCGCTCCAAGAAGCGTGAGCAGATCTACGCGATCGACACGCCGCCGCCCACCGTCTCGGGTTCGTTGCACGTGGGGCACGTCCTCTCGTACACGCAGACGGACGTGATGGCGCGCTTCGAACGGATGCGAGGCGTCGAGGTGTTCTACCCGATCGGCTGGGACGACAACGGTCTGGCGACCGAACGGCGCGTCCAGAACTACTTCGGGGTTCGCTGCGATCCCACGCTGCCGCACGATCCGGCCTTCGACCCGTCCGCGCTCGAGCGTCCCGACGATCGGGAACCAGTCGCGATCGACCGCCCGAACTTCGTGAACCTCTGCGAGCGCCTCACGGGCGAGGACGAGAAGGCGTTCGAGGACCTGTTCCGCCGGCTCGCGCTCTCCGTTGACTGGACGCACACGTACACGACGATCGGTGAGATCGCCCGGCGGGCGTCGCAGCGGGCCTTCGTCCGGCTCATGGATCGCGGGCTGGCCTACCGGGCGGAGGCCCCGACGATGTGGGACGTCGACTTTGGGACCGCGGTCGCGCAGGCCGAGATCGAGGACCGCGAGATCGACGGGTCCTATCACCGGGTTCGCTTCGCTTTGGGCGACGGCTCGGGGGACGTGGAGATCGAGACGTCGCGTCCCGAGCTCATCCCGGCGTGCGTCGCGCTCGTCGCGAACCCGTCGGACGATCGATTCCGCTCGGTCGTCGGGGATGTAGCCGTGACGCCGCTGTTCGGAGCCCAGGTCCCGATCGTGGCACACGGGCTGGCCGACCCGGAAAAGGGGACCGGGATCGCGATGATCTGCACGTTCGGCGACGTCACCGACGTGACCTGGTGGCGCGAGCTCGGGCTGCCAACACGGGTGGTCGTCGGTCGAGACGGAACGATCGCACCGCCTCGGTGGGGCGAGCCCGGGTGGGACAGCCGGGACGCCGACGGCGCCCGTCGCGCGCACGCCGAGATCGCCGGCCTCCCGACCAAGAGGGCGAGGAAGCGCATCGCCGAGCTCCTCTCGGAGGCCGGGAGCCTCATCGGCGAGCCGGAGGCAGTTCGGCACGCCGTCAAGTTCTACGAGAAGGGCGAGCGGCCGCTCGAGATCGTCTCGAGCCGCCAGTGGTTCGTGAAGACGATCGAGTTCCGCGAGCGCCTCCTCGAACGCGGACGCCAGATCCGCTGGCACCCCGAGTACATGGGCGCCCGCTACGCCTCGTGGGTCGAGGGGCTGAACGGCGACTGGTGCGTGAGCCGCCAGCGATTCTTCGGGGTGCCGTTCCCCGTGTGGTACCCGCTCGACGAACACGGTGAGGTCGATCACGCCCGTCCGTTGCTCCCGTCCGAGGACCGGTTGCCGGTCGATCCCTCCTCCGACGTGCCCGACGGCTATACCGAAGCGCAGCGCAACGCCTCGAACGGCTTCACCGGCGACCCCGACGTGATGGACACGTGGGCGACCTCCTCGCTCACGCCGCAGATCGTGGGGGGGTGGGAGGAGGACCCCGACCTGTTCGAGCGCGTCTTCCCGATGGACCTGCGGCCGCAGGCGCACGACATCATCCGGACCTGGCTCTTCTACACGGTCCTTCGCTCCGAGCTCGAGCACGGGACACTGCCGTGGACGAACGCCGCGATCAGTGGCTTCGTCCTCGACCCCGACCGCAAGAAGATGTCGAAGTCCAAGGGGAACGTCGTGACCCCGATCGAGATCTTCGAGCGCCATAGCGCCGACGCCGTGCGGTACTGGGCGTCGAACGCCCGCCTCGGGTTCGACGCGGCCTTCGACGAGCAGCAGATGCGCGTCGGCCGCAGGCTCGCGATCAAGATCCTCAACGCGTCGAGGTTCGCCCTGTCCCTCGAGGCCGAGGAAGGCGAGATCGCCGACCCCCTCGACCGGTCGATGCTGCGGCGCCTCGCCGAGACGATCGTCGAGGCCACCGACGCGTTCGAGGACTACGAGCACGCGAGGGCGATCGAGCTCGTCGAGCGGTTCTTCTGGGGGTTCACGGACGACTACCTCGAGCTCGTGAAGAGCCGGGCGTACGGGACGCACGGCCCCGAGGCGGCGGGCTCCGCGATCGCCTCGCTGCGCCTCGCGCTCTCGGTCCTGCTCCGGCTGTTCGCGCCGTTCCTGCCCTATGTCACCGAGGAAGTCTGGTCGTGGTGGCGGGAGGGCTCGGTGCACCGGTCGGCGTGGCCCGCGCCCGACGAGCTCGAGGAGCCGTCGGCGGGGGGCGACCCGATCGTCTACGAGGTGGCCGCCTGGGTGCTTGGCGAGGTCCGAAAGGCGAAGGCCCTCGCGAAGCGCTCGCTGCGGACCGAGGCGCGCCGGGTCATCGTCCGCGACTCGGAGGAACGGCTGAAGGTCCTCCGCGGCGTCGAACGAGACGTCCGCGAGGCGGGCAACGTCGCCGAGATCGAGTACGCGGAGGGCGCCGAACCCTCGGTCGAGGTCGCGCTGGCTCCGGAGTGAGCCCGGTGCGGTTCGAGCACGCGGTGGCCGAGCTCGAGGCCCGGCAGCCCGAGCACCTCCCGAAGCCCGACCTCGAACGCATCCGAGCCCTCGCCGAGCTCCTGGACGACCCGCAGCGTACGTACCCGACGGTCCACGTCACCGGGACGAACGGCAAGACGACGACCGCGCGACTCGTCGCCGGGCTCGCGTGCGCCCACGGCCTCTCGGCGGGCCTGTTCACCTCCCCCCATCTGCGCTCCCTCACCGAGCGGTTCACGCTCTGCGGCGAGCCGATCGGGGAGGAGGAGTTCGCGAGGGAGTACGAGCGCCTGCGGCCCTACCTGCACACGGTCGACGAGCGGTCCGGCCAGGTGACCTACTTCGAGGCGCTGACCGCGCTCGCCTACCTGTGGTTCGCCGACAAGCCGGTCGGGCTCGGCGTCTTCGAGGTGGGGATGGGGGGGACGTGGGACGCGACGAACCTCGTCGCGGGCGACGTCGCGATCCTGTGCCCCGTCGGACTCGACCATCCGGAGCTCGGCTCGACGCCGGGCGATGTCGCGGCCGAGAAGGCAGGGATCGTGAAGCAGGGCAAGGTGGCCGTGGTCCGCGAGCAGCCATCGGAGGCGCTGGAGGTGATCGAGCGCCGCTGTGAGGAGCAGATCGCGACGATGCTCCTCGAGGGCCGAGAGTGGGCGCTCGCGTCCCGTGTCCGCGCGGTGGGCGGGCAGGCGATCTCGGTGCGGGGCCTGCATGGGACCTACGAGGATCTCGTCCTGCCGCTCCACGGCGAGCACGCCGCGCGCAACGCCGCGGCCGCGGTCGTTGCCCTGGAAGCCTTCCTCGAGCGCGCGCTCGACGAGGACCACGTCCGGGGTTCCCTCGGCTCGGCGACGTCCCCGGGGCGCGTGGAGGTCGTCGGGCGGCATCCGCTCGTCGTGCTGGACGGCGCGCACAACCCGGCGGCGGCCGAGGCGCTCGCGACGGCGCTCCGCGATGCGTTTGCGTGGGAACGCCTCCACCTCGTGATGTCGGTGTTCGACAACAAGGACCTGTCGGGGATCCTCGAGCACCTCGCCCCGCTCGCCGACGTCGGGTACGCAACCGCGAACGGCAGCCCACGTTCCCGGCCGCCGGAGGAGATCGCCGAGGCGATGACCGCGAACGGCCTCGTCACGCGAACGCTGCCGAGGGTGTCGGATGCGCTGGACGCCGCGCGCGCGGGCGCCTCGCCCGACGATCTCATCCTGGTGACGGGCTCTCTGTACACTGTCGCGGACGCCCGACGGGCGTTCGAGGGGGGCTCGGGGGCGTAGGCGGGCCGAAGCCGTCGAAGCCCCCGCGAGCAAGGAAGGATCCCGATCGTGGCCGTTGAGTCCACGCTGCTCATCGTGAAGCCGGACGGCGTGCGCCGCAGCCTCGTCGGCGAGGTGCTTCGGCGCGTGGAGGCCAAGGGCCTGCGGATCGCCGAGATGCGGATGATGACGATCGACCGCGCGCTCGCCGAGGAGCACTACGGGGAGCATCGCGAGAAGTCTTTCTTCGGCGAGCTGGTCGCGTTCATCACGTCGGGTCCCGTCGTCGTGGCGCGCCTCGAGGGCGAGGGCGCGATCGACGTGTGGCGGACGCTCATGGGTCCGACGGACCCCGCGGGCGCTCCGCCCGGCTCGATCCGCGGCGACTACGGCCTCGTGATCACCGAGAACGTCGTGCACGGCAGCGACTCGCGGGAGTCGGCCGAGCGCGAGCTCAAGCTGTTCTTCGGATAGCGTGGCGTTACGCGGGGCGGAACGCGACGACGGCGTTGTGGCCGCCGAACCCGAACGCGTTCGAGAGCGCGAGGCGCACGTCCGCGGGGCGGGGCTGGTTCGGGACGTAGTCGAGGTCGCAGTCCGGGTCTGGCGTCTCGTAGTGGATCGTCGGCGGCACCGTGCCGTTCGCGATCGCGAGCGCGCACGCCGCGCCCTCGACCGCGCCGGCCGCACCCAGCATGTGGCCGGTCATCGACTTCGTGGATGAGATGGCCACGCGGTGCGCGATCTCGTCGCCGAGCGCCGCCTTGATCGCCGCGGTCTCCGCGGCGTCGTTGAGCGGCGTCGACGTGCCGTGGGCGTTCACATAGGAGACGGCCCCCGGCTCCTCGCCGGCGTCCCGGAGGGCCCAGGTCATCGCGAGCGTGGCCCCGGACCCCTTGGGATCGGGGGCGGTGATGTGGAACGCGTCGTCGGAGGCGCCGTACCCCGCTACCTCGCAGTACACGCGCGCGCCGCGCGCCTTCGCGTGACGCTCGGACTCGAGGATGAGCGTGCACGCCCCCTCGGAGAGCACGAACCCGTCGCGAGCGGCGTCGAACGGCCGCGAGGCGGTCGCCGGATCGGGGTTCTTCGTGAGCGCCGTCATCTGGGCGAAGGCCGCGACCGTGAGGGGCAGGGTCGCCGCCTCCGAGCCGCCTGCGATGCAGAGATCGATGTAGCCGTCGCGGATGTACCGCAGCGCCTCGCCGATCGCGTGGTTGGACGACGAGCAGGCCGAGACGGTGCACAGGTTCGGTCCGGTGAAGCCGTAGCGCATCGCGATGTGGCCGCTGGCGGCGTTGGCCATGAGCGCCGGCACCATGAACGGAGAGACCCGTCCCGGACCCTTCTCGAGCAGCACGGAGTGCTGCGTGAGGAGCGTCTCGATGCCGCCGATGCCGGTCGCGAACACGACCCCTGCGCGCTCGGCCGGCACCTGGGGCTCGCGCGCGTCGGCCCACGCGAGTGCCGCCGACGCCATCGCGTAGTGCACGAAGCGATCGGTGCGGCGGATCTCCTTCGGATCCAGCCAGGGGCTCGGGTCGAATGCCGGGATGTCGCCGGCGACGGAAACGGGGAGGTCGGTCGTGTCGAACCGGCTGATCGTGTGGATGCCGTTGCGGCCCGAGGTCAGCCCCTCCCAGAACTCCTGAACGCCCGTGCCGACCGGCGTGACCGGCCCGATCCCGGTGACGACGACCTTCTCAGGCATCGGAGGTCACGAGACCCCGAGCTTCTGGTGGACGAGGGCCACGGCCTGGCCGACAGTCTTCACGCCCTCCATCTCCTCCTCGGGGATCTCGATGTTCCACTCCTCCTCGAGCGCGAGCACCGCCTCCACCAGGTCGAGCGAGTCGGCGTTCAGGTCCTCGGCGAACCGAGCGTCCGGGACGACCTGCGCCTCGTCCACCGCGAGCTGCTCGGCGAGGACCTTCCGCACCCTGCCCTCGATCTCTCCCTTTTCCATCGATCCTCCCTGTCGGTTCCCTCGTCAGACCCGGCACATGCTATGGGCTCCGCGGGCCCGCGACTATGCGGTGAGACCGCCGTCGACCGGCAGCGCGACCCCGTTCACGTACGACGCCTCATCGGACATCACGAACCGCACGACGCTCGCGAGCTCCTCCAGCCTCGCGGCGCGCCCGATCGGCGTCTGTTCCATGAAGTAGGTCCTGGCCCTGTCCGGGATGTTCGACGTCATCTCGGTCTCGAGGTACCCCGGGCAGAGGGCGTTCACCGTGATCCCCTTGGGGCCGACCTCGCGCGCCAGGCTCCTGGTGAGCCCGATCAGTCCCGTCTTCGTCGCCGCGTACACGGTCTGCCCGGCGTTGCCGTGCAGGGCGACCGCGGACGACATGTTCACGATCCGTCCCCACCTCGCGCGGAGCATCCCGCGGAGCGCCGCCTGGCAGCAGAGGAACGCCCCGCGCAGGTTGGTCGCCATCGTCGCCTCGTACACGTCCATCGGGTACTTGACCAGGAGGCCGTCGCGCGACATTCCGGCGTTGTTGACGAGGCCGGTGACGGCGCCGAGCTCGTCGGTGACGCGTCGGAACGCCTCGGCCACCGCCCCGTCGTCGGTCACGTCGAGTTCGACCGCGATCGCGCGGGCGCCGTCCGCCTCGAGCGTCTCGCGCACCTCCTTCGCCGCGGCCTCGTTCGTGCGGTACCCGAGCGCGACCGCCCAGTCATCGCGAGCGAGCGCCTCCGCGCACGCGCGTCCGATCCCCCGGGACCCGCCGGTGATCACGGCGACCTTGCCGACGGCGTCCGTCACGACGCGCTCCCCCCCGTCCATCGCACGAGGTTCGCGCCCCACGCAAGGCCCGCGCCGAACGACGCGAGGAGGACCAGGTCGCCCTCGCGGATCCGCCCCGCGTGCCAGGCCCGGTCGAGCGCGATCGGGATCGACGCGGCCGAGGTGTTGCCGACGGACTCGACGTCGATGACCGCCCGCTCGCGGTCGATGCCGAGGCGCTCGGCGACCGCGATCATGATGCGCGAGTTCGCCTGGTGGGGGATGAGCACGTCGACGTCGTCCGCCGTGTAGCCGGACTTGTCGAGCAGGTGACGGCAGGCGTTCGCCATCTCGACCACCGCGCGCTTGAACACGTCGCGGCCGTTCGGCATGTGGATCGTGAGATCGCCGGCGTCGAGCGTCTCGTGGCTCGCGGGCAGCGCCGATCCGCCCCCGGGGATGATGAGGATCTCGGCCGAACGGCCGTCCGCCCCGAGCACCGACCCGATCACGCCCGGCTCCTGCGAACGCCGCAGGACGGCGGCGCCTGCACCGTCGCCGAACAGGACGCAGGTCGTGCGGTCGTGGAAGTTCATCACGCGCGACAGGATCTCGGCGCCCATCACGACGACCGTCTCCGCCTGCCCCGACTCGATGAACGCGGTCGCGGTCGACACGGCGTAGGAGAAGCCGGCGCACGCGGCGTTCACGTCGAACGCCGGCGCGGCGATACCGAGCTTGCGCTGCACCCAGACGGCTGTCGAGGGGATCGGCGTGTCGCCGGTCAGCGTCGCGCAGATCAGCAGGTCGACCTGTTCGGGGGCGACGGAGGACTCTGCGAGCGCCAGCCGGGCCGCCTCGGTGGCGAGGTCGGACGTGGCCTGGCCCTCGACCGCGAAGCGCCGTTCCGCGATGCCGGTGCGGTCCCGGATCCACTCGTCGCTCGTGTCGATGAACGACTCGAACCACTCGTTCGGGACCACGCGCCCGGGCAGGACCGACCCCACGCCCGCGACCGTGGCGTGGCGCTGCGTGGTCATGGGGTCTCCCTCCCGCCGGCTGCGTCGGTCGGCGACGTCCGAGGATATCGTCCGAGGGGCGGCGTTGCTCCGCCGCGCGCCTACACGGCTCAGCCCTCGGAGCCGGGTCCACCATCGGGCTCCGCGACAGCCCGCGCGGCGTCCGGGTCGCCCACCGCCACGGCCCGAGCGCCGGGGACGACCCGCTTCGCGAGCCGCGTGAGGACCTCGCCGGGTCCGGCCTCGACGAACGTGTCCGCGCCGCCGGCCTCGAGCGCCCGGACGCCGGCCTCCCACCGCACGGGCGAGACCACGTGACGCTTGCACAGTTCGCGCAGCTGCGCCGGGTCGGCGACGATCGTCCCGGTGACGTTGGACGCGACCGGGAACCGTGGCGGCGCGAACGACGTCTCGTCGATCGCCGCCCCGAGCGCCTCGACCGCGGGCTCCATCAGGGGCGAGTGGAACGCGCCCGCGACGTTCAGCCTGATCGCGCGCACCCGTCGCTCGGCGGCGAGCGCCTCCGCGCGCTCGATCGCCTCGACGCTACCGCTGATCACGACCTGCTGGGGCGAGTTCTCGTTGGCCACGAGGAGCACGTCGCCGCCGCGCGCCTCGTCGCAGAGCGCCGAGGCGTCCGCGATGCCGATCCCGACGAGGGCGGTCATCGTGCCCGGCCGTTCCTCGCCCGCCCGCTGCATCTCGCGTCCCCGGACGTAGACGATCCGGAGCGCTTCCTCGAGGTGGAGCACGCCGGCGGCGACCAGGGCAGCGAACTCCCCGAGCGAGTGGCCAGCGGTCCCCGAGAACGTCGCGCCGGCGGCCTCGAGCACGCGAAACGCCGCCACGTCGCACGCGAGGATCGCCGGCTGCACGAACTCGGTCGTCGCGAGCGCGGCCTCGTCGCGTGCGCCCTCGACGACGTCCCGGCCGATCGCCGCCGTTGCCCGCGCGAGCACCGACCTGCCGGCCTCGTGCGCGAGCCACGGGTCCGCCATGCCCGGGAACTGTGACCCTTGACCGGGGAACACGACCGCGGCGTTCATCGACCTCCACCCTCGACCGACGCGTCACGAACCCTACTTCGGCGGTCGAGGTGCAACGAAACCGCAGGTCACGGCGGACGTGAACCCTCAGGTCGCCTCGACGTGTGGTCGAGAGTTGCCAGCCTCGGACGAGGTCGAGTAGAAAGGGCGGCGAACCTATGGCCGAGAAGGTTCGTCGCGAACTTCCCAGATCCCCAGGTCGTCGAAGCACGGGCGGCGAAGGGGTACTCGGGTTCCTTGGGCAAGACATGGCTGTCGACCTTGGAACCGCGAACACGCTCGTCTACGTTCGGCACGCGGGGATCGTTCTCAACGAGCCCTCGGTCGTGGCCATCAACACGCTCACCGGCGCCGTGCTCGCCGTCGGGAACGAGGCCAAGCGCATGATCGGTCGCACGCCCTCCCACATCCAGGCCGTCCGGCCGCTGAAGGACGGCGTCATCGCCGACTTCGACATCACCGAGAAGATGCTGCGCTATTTCATCCAGCGGGTGCACAAGCGGCGACTGCTCGCGAAGCCACGCGTGGTCGTCTGCGTCCCCTCGGGGATCACCGGCGTCGAGCAGCGCGCGGTCGAGGAGGCCACGATCGCCGCCGGCGCCCGCCGCGCCTACATCATCGAGGAGCCGATGGCCGCCGCGATCGGCGCCGGCCTGCCGATCCACGAGGCCGCCGGCAACATGGTCGTCGATATCGGCGGCGGGACGACCGAGGTCGCCGTGATCTCTCTCGGCGGCGTCGTCACGTCCACGTCACTGCGGATCGGCGGGGACGAGCTCGACGAGGCGATCATCAGCCACATCAAGAAGGAGTACTCGCTCCTGCTCGGCGAGCGGACCGCGGAGGCGATCAAGCTCGCGATCGCGGCCGTCTACCCGATGCAGGAGGAGCTCGTCGCCGAGATCCCGGGCCGCGACCTCGTGTCCGGGCTCCCGAAGACCCTGCAGATCTCCGACGGCGAGATCCGACAGGCGATCGAGGAACCGGTCGCCGCCGTGATCGACTCCATCAAGGCGACACTCGACCGAACCCCTCCCGAACTCGCCGGCGACATCATGCATCGCGGCATCATGCTCACCGGCGGCGGCGCGCTCCTGCGAGGGCTCGACACCCGCCTCCGCCACGAGACCGGCATGCCGGTCCACGTGGCCGAGAACCCTCTCTCGTCGGTGGCGATCGGGTCCGGCAAGTGCCTGGAGGAGTTCGAGGTTCTCCAGCGAGTCCTGGTGAGCCCCTCGAGGAGGTAGCCCGCCGTGGCCCTGCGGAGCCGCGCGCGGAGCACCCGCTTGTTGGTCGTGACCCTCGTCTCGATCTCGCTCGTCACGATCACCATCGACTACCGGCAGGGGGACGAGGGACCGCTCTCGACCGCGAGCGAGGCGGCGCTCGTCATCCTCGCCCCCCTCCAGGAGGCCGTCTCGAAGGTGACCCGACCCGTCGGCAACTTCTTCTCCACGCTGATCCGCCTCCCCTCGATCCGGCACGAGCGAGACATCCTCGCCGAGCGAGTGACGGCGCTCGAGGCCGACCTGTCGACGACCCAGGCCGATCTCGACCGGCTCGCGGAGCTCGAGGCGCTCTTCCAGGTGCAGAGCGGTCTCGGCCCGAAGGTGGAGACGCGTGCCGCGCAGGTGATCGGAAACAGCGTCTCGAACTTCGAGTGGGCGATCGTCATCGACCAGGGCACGGACGCGGGCATCACCGAGGACATGCCGGTGATCTCGAGCGGAGGGCTCGTAGGCCACGTGATCAGGGTCGGTCCGAGCTCGTCTCGGGTCCGGCTGATCATCGACCCGGACTCGTTCGTCGCGGGCCGACTCGACATCTCGGATCAGACCGGGCTCCTGGCCGGCCAGGGGACCGACGACCTGCGCATGGGGCTCGTCGCCCCCGACGTCGAGGTCACCCCCGACGAGCGCGTCCTCACGGCCGGGTACCGGCTCGAGGGCGTCGCCCAGAGCCTCTACCCCCCGAACGTGCTGATCGGGACCGTGTCGCGGGTCCTCGACGAGGATTCCGCGACCGAGAAGCTCGTCACGGTCCGGCCGGCGGTCGACTTCTCGTCGCTGTCCCTGGTCCTCGTGGTGCTGTCTCGTGACGGCTCGAGGTAGGGGCGACCTCCGTGCGCCGAGCGATCCTCCTCGCCGCGGTGATCCTCTCCGCGCTGCTCCTGCAGACGACGGTGTTCGCCGAGATCAATCTGCTCGGGGCCAAGCCCGAGCTGATGTACCTGATCACGATCGCGTTCGGCATGCTGGAGGGGCCGGCATCCGGCGCGATCGCCGGATTCGCCGGCGGCATGGCGCAGGACTTCCTCCTCGACGCGCCGAAGGGGATCACGGCGCTCACGCTCACGCTGCTCGGCTACACGGTCGGGATGGCGCGGCAGTTCATCGTCAGTCCCTCGCCGGTCCTACCGGTGGTCCTGGTGGCCGTTGGCACGTTCGCCGGCGTCCTGTTCTATGGGGTCGTCTCGTTCCTGCTCGGTCAGCTCGACGCGACGTGGCTGTACCTGCTCCGGGTCGCCGTGCTCTCGGCCGTGTACAACGCCATCCTCACGCCGCTCGTGTTCCCCGTGTTGCGGCGCGCGGCCGAGGGGTCACGCTCGCGCAGGGTGATCCGATGGTGAGGCCGTCGTGACCGAGCCGACGACCGGGTTCCGGGTCAAGGTGCTGGCCGGCCTCGTGCTCGCGATGTTCGCGGCGCTCACCGCGCGCCTGTGGTTCCTGCAGGTGCTGGCGGCAGAGCAGTACAAGGAGAATGCCGCGGACAACGCCGTCCGACTCGTCGACATCCGCGCGCCCCGCGGCGTGATCAAGGACGCCAACGGCACGGAGTTGGTCAAGAATCGGGACAGCCTCGTCATCACGATAAACCGGCAGAAGCTCGGCGACGAGACCGAACGGGTCCTGCTCCAGCTCTCGGAGCTCCTGGACATCCCGGCTGACGAGCTCGGAGCGCGGCTGGACGACCCGAACTACTACGTCTTCAGCCCGATCCCGGTCGCGATCGACGTCCCGCAGCGCGCCGCGTACTACGTGAAGGAGCACAACAGACGGTTATTCCCCGGCGTCGACGTGCTGCAGGTCCCGATCCGCGCGTACCCCTTCGGCTCGCTGGCCGCCCACGTCCTCGGCTATCTCCGAGAGATCAACGAGGAGCAGCTCCAGGACCCGGGGTTCGCCGACTACCAGGCCGGCGACCAGATCGGGGTGTCGGGCGTGGAGAACGTGTACGAGCGCGACCTGTCGGGGACGAAGGGGCTCGTCAAGTATCGGGTCAACTCGCTCGGGCGGAACCTCGGGCAGATCGGGACGCAGGATCCGGTGCCGGGCAACGATGTCTGGCTGACGATCGACGCGGACATCCAGGAGCTCGCCACCGAGTCGCTCAAGGCCGGGATCGACCACGCGCGAACGGTCTTCGACTCCGACAGCGGCAAGAACCTCGCCGCCAACGCCGGGGCGGTCGTCGTCCTCGACCCGGAGAACGGCGCGATCGAGGCGATGGCGTCCTACCCCTCGTTCAGCCCCGCGCTGTTCACCGAGCCGATCCCGAAGCGGGAGTACCAGCGCCGGTTCGGTCCGGCCCACGGCTCGCCGCTGCTGAACCGCGTCGTGGCCGGGCAGTACCCGCCGGGCTCGACCTACAAGCCGTTCGTGGCAGCGTCCGGCCTGCACCGCGGGATCGTGACCACCGATCGGTACTACCCGTGCCCGGGGAGCTGGGTCGCCCCCTACGACGAGAGCGACCCGGAGGCGGTGCAGTACCTGTTCAACAACTGGACGTCGGTGGACCTGGGCTCGATGAACATGGCTGAGGCGCTCGCCGCCTCGTGCGACACCGTGTTCTACCCCATGGGCTACCAATACTGGGACGCCTACTTCGTGAACCCCGACGAGGAGGCGATCGGCGTCGTCTCCCGCGAGCCGCTCCAGCGCGACCTCGAGTCGTTCGGATTCGGCCGCGACACCAGGATCGACCTCCCGTTCGAGAACGACGGCCGCGTGCCCGACGCCGAATGGAAGCGCACGATCCACGAGGAGTTCCCGAATTCGTTCCCCGAGGGCCAATGGTTCCCCGGCGACTTCATCCTCATGACGATCGGGCAGGGGGACACGCTCGTCACCCCGCTGCAGCTCGCGACGGCCTACGGCGCGCTGCAGAACGGCGGGAGGCTCTGCGTGCCGCACGTGCTGAAGCGCGTCGTCTCGCCCGAGGACGAGGTGGTCCGTTCGTATCGGCCGAACTGCCGCCGCGCGGTGCCGATGCAGGGACCGACGATCGAGTACGTGCGGAACGCCCTGACCGCCACGGTCCAGGGCGGCGGGACGGCGGGCGGCGCGTTCGCCGGATTCCCGTTCGACTCGGTCTGGGTCGCCGGCAAGACGGGCACCGCCGAGGTCGATCCGAAGCA
>Ga0268386_10002479_pt1 | contig 13157 bp, 11 predicted proteins | sample RVTome_15_FD_200260 | JGI IMG/M metagenome (GOLD analysis project Ga0268386, IMG submission 200260) | Soil microbial communities from uranium-contaminated site in the Upper Colorado River Basin, Wyoming, United States - RVT150D86... ...
CCGGCGAAGTCACGGGGGTAGGGATGGAACTCCGCCGCCAGCTCGGCCACTCGACCCGACACCTCGGCGAGGCGAGCTTCGTCGTCCCGCTCCCGCAACGCCCGGCACAGCAGTGAGGCGACCTCGGCGGCCTGGTCCTCCTTCATCCCCTGGGTGGTCATCGCCGGGGTCCCGATACGTAGCCCTGAGGCGCGGAAAGGGGGTCTGGGGTCGTTGGGGATCGTGTTGAAGTTGAGGGTGATCCCCACCCCATCGAGCATCCTGGCCGCTTCCTTGCCGGTCAGGTCCTCATCGACCGACCGGAGGTCGATGAGGTAGAGGTGGTTGTCGGTGCCTCCCGAGACGACGCGCACCCCCTCGTCCTGGGTCTGGGTGGCCATGGCATGGGCGTTGGCCACTATCTGCTCGGTGTAGGCGCGGAACTCGGGCTGCATCGCCTCGTGGAAGCAAACGGCCTTGGCGGCGATCTGTGACTCGATCGGCCCACCCTGGACATTGGGGAAGATCGCCTTGTCGATGGCCGCGCCGAATCGCTCCTTGGCGAGGACCAGGCCGCCGCGCGGGCCACGAAGGGCTTTGTGGGTGGTGGCGGTGACGATATCGGCATGGGGGACGGGAGACGGGTGCGATTGGCCGGCCACCAGGCCAATGAAGTGGGCGGCGTCGACCATGAATACCGCGTCGACCTCGTCGGCGATTTCACGGAATCTCTCGTAGTCCAGCGTCCTCGAGTACGCCGAGTAGCCGGCGAGGACGATCTTCGGCCGATGCTCGTGGGCGAGTGTCTGCACCTGGTCCATGTCGATCAGCTCGGTGTCGGGATTCACTCCGTAGGCGACGAAGTCGTAGTAGAGACCGGAGAAGTTCACCGGAGAGCCATGGGTTAGATGACCGCCCTGGTCGAGTCTCATGCCGAGGACGGTGTCACCCGGCTCGAGCAAGGAGAAGTAGGCCGCCATGTTGGCCTGAGCCCCGGAGTGGGCCTGGACATTGGCCGTCTCGGCTCCGAACAGCTCCTTGGCCCGCTCGATTGCCAGTTGCTCCATCTCGTCGACGACCTGACAGCCCTCGTAGTAGCGCCTGCCGGGGAGACCCTCCGCGTACTTGTTGGTGAAGACCGATCCCGAAGCAGCCATCACCGCGGGTGAGGCGAAATTCTCCGATGCGATCAGGTGGATATGGCTGTTCTGACGTTCCAGGTCTTTGCGAATCAGACCGGCGATGCCGGGGTCGACCTGTTCTAGAGAGTCCATGGAGATCATGATCCGAGCGTACCGTCAGATGTCGATAGGGCCCTCTCTGATGACCGTGGGCTCGGAGCCGGTCACGTCGATCACGGTCGACGCCTCACCACCCGGTGCGACTCCCTCCAGATAGACGGCGACGCCATCTCCGAAGATGTCCCTCGCCTGGCGATCGTCCATCGTCTCCGACCCGCCCGACAGGTTGGCCGAAGTCACGGCGAGCGGGCCCGAGGAGGTGAGCAGCTCGCGGGCCAGGTCGTGATCGGGAACCCTGATCCCGATGGTCCTTCTCTGCTGGTCCCCCACCCAGTCGGCCATGATCACCTTCGGGGTGACGACCAGGGTCAGCGCTCCTGGCCAGTGAAGCCGAGCCAGCTCGACGGCGGGGGAAGGAAGGTCCCCGATCTCGAGCGCCTGGTCCAGTGTGGCTACGAGCACACCCACCGGTTTGTGCTCTGGCCGGCCTTTCAAGTCGAAGAGCCTCGCCACAGCCTCCGGATTGAAAGGGTCGACGCCCAACCCATATACGGTGTCCGTAGGCACGCCCACCACCTGACCGGTGAGGATGGCTGCCAGCGCCTCCTCGATCACGGCTTGACCGCAACCACGTAGCGGTCACGACCCGTGAGGTCCTTGCGGACCACGGTGGGCAAGTCGAGGAAGCAGCTGGAGGCGGCGGCCCCTTGGAACTCCCCTATCTCACAGACCACTACGCCCCCAGGCCTCAACCAGCGTGAGATCGTCGCGCCGATCTCCCTTATCACCTCGAGCCCGGTCGGCCCCGACACCAGTGCCTCTCGTGGCTCCCTCTGCACGTCCCTGGGCAGCTGGGAGTAACGGCTCTCAGCGACATAGGGAGGGTTGGCCACCAGCAGGTCGACCTCACCGAGCAGTGAGGCGGGGAGCGGATCGAACAGGTCTCCGACCCCCAGATAGACCTCGAGCCCGGTGCGGTACTTGTTCTCGGTGGCCACTTCGATCGCCGCATCGGAGATGTCGGTGGCGAAGACCGCAGCCGTCGGAAACCTCTTCTTCAAGGCGAGGGCCAACGCTCCGGAGCCTGTGCACAGATCGACGATGACACTGGGGTGGCGAACCATCTTGGCGGCGATCTCGAACAGCCCCTCCGTCTCGGGGCGGGGCACCAACACTCTCTCGTCGACCATCAGGTCGAGGTTGACGAAGGGAGCGGTCCCCTCGATGTACTGGAGAGGCTCTCCATCGAGACGACGAGCGATCAACTGCTCCAGCGGCCTTCCCGGACCCGCTATCGCCTCCAGCCTTCTCAGCTCATGAGGTGGTAACTGGTCCATCGGCCCCTTCGGCCAATCTCTCCGCCTGCTCGGCGGCTGACAGGGCGTCGATGAAGTCGTCGAGAGCGCCCTCGAGCACCGTGTCCAACCGCTTGATGGTCAAACCGATGCGATGATCGGTCACCCGGTTGTCCTTGTAGTTGTAGGTCCTGATCTTCTCGGATCGCCCACCCGTCCCCACCTGGCTCTTGCGAGCTCCGGCCAGCTCGGCGGCCGCCTTCTCCTGCTCGAGCTGCAAGAGCCGAGCTCGCAGGACGCGCCAGGCCTTCTCCTTGTTCTGCAGCTGGCTCTTCTCGTCCTGCATCGAGACCTGGATCCCGCTGGGCTCGTGGGTGAGTCGCACCGCGGAGTCGGTGGTGTTCACCGACTGGCCACCGGGCCCCGTCGAGCGGTACACGTCGACCCTCACGTCGTTGGGGTCGATGTGGATGTCGACATCCTCCGCTTCGGGCAGCACGGCAACGGTAGCGGTGGAGGTGTGGACTCGGCCCTGTGACTCGGTCCTGGGCACACGCTGGACTCGATGCACGCCCCCCTCGTACTTGAGCTTGGAATAGGCACCACGGCCCTTGACTGCGATGGTCACCTTGTCGTACCCGCCGGTCTCCGACGGCGACGCCTCCATCTCCTCGAGGCGGAAACCGTGGCTCTCCGAGTACTTCTGATACATGCGGAGGAGGTCGCCTGCCCAGATCGACGCCTCGTCGCCCCCCACTCCCGACCGGATCTCGACGATGACGTCCTTGGCGTCATTCGGGTCGGTGGGGACGAGGGCGATCTTGATCGACTCCTCCAGCGATTCGATCTCGGACTCCAGCTCATCGGCCAGCTTCGCCATGTCGGGATCCTCGGACATTGCGCGCGCCGCACCCAAGTCGTCTGTCGCACGACGCCATCGTCGAATGTCGGAGACGATGTCCTTGAGCTCGGAGTGGCGCCTTCCCAACTCGGCGAGCCGGCTCGGGTCGCCGATCACCTCGGGATCGCCGAGCGCGCTCTCCACGTCGCCGAAGGCGCCCTCTATCTCGGCGAACCTCTCATTCAGGCTGGCGTCCACTCAAAGACCTCCGCTGCGCACAGCCTCCCTGACACCCAGAGCAGTCGCCGGGAGCTCGCCCCGGGCCGATATGTCCGCGAATTGCTCGTCGTCCAGTGCCACCACGAGGCTCGATATTGCCACCTCGATCTGACTCCCATTCGGAACAGCCGTAGTCAGCTTCTGCAGCCAGATGCCCGGCTTGGCGAGGATCGAGGCCAGGGTGCCGTCCGGACGGGTCCCCGACCAGCGGAGCAACTCGTAGGAGAGACCAGCGATCAGAGGGATCCCGATCAGTCGCGAGACGATGAGAAAAGGCAGATCGGGCTGACCGAGAAAGGTGAAGAGCACGATCGACCCGAGGACGACGATCAGGAGGAAGCTGGTCCCGCAGCGCGGGTGCTCCGGGGGATAGCGGGCCACCGTCTCCACCGTCAGCGGCTGTCCAGCCTCGAATGCATGAATGGTCATGTGCTCGGCGCCGTGATACTCGAATACCCGTGCGATCTCCTGGGACCGGCCGATCACCCAGATGTAGCCGATGAAGATGGCGAGTCGGATGATGCCCTCGATCGCGCTGAAGAGGAGGTCGGAGTCGTCGGTGACCACATCGGCGGCCAGAGCGGGCAACAGGATGAACACCCCGGCGAACAGGGCGAACGCCACCACCATGCTCAGACCGATCTGGGCGCGGGTCAGAGGCTTCTCCTCTTCCTCGGTGGCCACCTGTGCCGACCAGGAGAGCGCCTTGAACCCAAGGGAGAGGGACTCGGCGAGGACAAGGATTCCCCTGACGAAGACGACTCGAGCCCATTTGTTCCTCTCCGAGAGCCGGGGTAGCTCCGTGCGCCTGGCGGTGATGTGGCCGTTGGGCTGACGCACGGCTACCGACCACGCACTGGGGGCGCGCATCATCACCCCTTCGATTACGGCCTGACCCCCTACCGTGTTGGCGGGGTCGATGGGTCCGCTCCCTTCGGGAGCGGGAAGCTCACTCCGAGTCAGTGGTCCCGGCCTCGGGCTCTGTCTCGGACTCGTCCTTCGCATCGCCGGCCTTGGTGAACGACCGCTTGCCATAGCGCTTCTGGAATCGCTCGACTCGGCCACCGGAGTCGACGACCTTCTGCTTGCCCGTGAAGAACGGATGGCACACGTTGCACAGCTCGATGTGCATCTCGCCCGGCTTGGTGCTCCTGGTGCTGAATGTGTTGCCGCACGAGCACGTCACCACCGTGGTGTCGTAGCTGGGGTGAATTTCGGTCTTCAAGATGTCTCCCGATCAGCCGCTGCTCTTCGCCACTTCGGCGAGGAACTCGGCATTGGTCTTGGTGGTCTTCAAACGATCGATCAGGAGCTCGAGCGCCGCCCCTGACTCGAGGGCCAGCAGGACCCTGCGCAGTTTCCAAACCTGGGTGAGCTCCGTTCTGTCGAACAACAGCTCTTCCTTTCGTGTTCCCGACGCCTCAATGTCGACGGCAGGGTAGATGCGCTTGTCGGCGAGCTTGCGGTCGAGGCGAAGCTCCATGTTGCCGGTGCCCTTGAACTCCTCGAAGATGACCTCGTCCATCTTGGAGCCCGTCTCGACGAGCGCGGTGGCCATGATCGTCAGCGATCCACCCTCCTCGATGTTCCTCGCGGCGCCGAAGAAGCGCTTGGGCGGGTAGAGGGCCTGGGAGTCGACGCCACCCGAGAGGATTCGACCCGAGGCCGGGGTGGCCAGGTTGTGAGCCCGGGCCAGCCTGGTGATCGAGTCGAGCACGATGACTACGTCAGTCCCCATCTCGACGAGCCGCTTGGCTCGCTCGATGGCCAGCTCGGAGACTTGGGTGTGCTCCTCGGCGGGACGGTCGAACGTTGAGTAGATGACTTCTCCCTTGACCGAGCGCTGCATGTCGGTGACTTCCTCGGGCCGCTCATCGACCAGGACCACCATCAGGTAGCACTCGGGGTTGTTGGTGGTGATCGACTGGGCGAGCTCCTGAAGCACGGTGGTCTTGCCCGCCTTGGGCGGCGACACGATCAGACCGCGCTGGCCCTTCCCGATCGGGGCGATCAGGTCGACGATGCGGGTGAGGATGTTGTTGGACCTGCCCTCGACTTCGAGACGGAGTCTCTGATCGGGGAACAAGGGAGTCAGGCTCTCGAACTTGGGGCGATTCATCGCCTCGTCGGGGTCCATTCCGTTCACCGACGCGATTCGGACGACAGCCGGGAACTTCTCTTTGGACCGTGGGGGGCGGATCGGGCCGGAGACGATGTCGCCTTTGCGCAAACGGAACTTGCGCACCTGGTTGGCCGAGACATAGACGTCCTTGTCACCCGACTTGTAGCCGGTGACTCTCAGGAAGCCGTATCCCTCGGGGAGGATGTCGAGGATGCCCTCGCGCACCTCCATCTCGCTCTCGGGGATGCGTTCCTCGTCACGGCGACGCCGGTTGCGTTGACGACCCTGGCCGCCGCCGCCCTGACGGTCGCGGTTGCCGCGATCGTCGTCATCGTCGTCATCGGAGTCGGTCTCGGCCCGCTCGGAGCGTGGCGTCGCCCTGGGAAGGTCGATCTCCTCGGATGGCCTCCCTTCGGCCACCTCACCGGCGTCCATGAGTGCTGCGATCAGCTTGGATTTCTGGAGACCATCGGTTTCGATGCCGGCCGCCTCGGCGACCTCTCTCAGCTCATCGATTGATTTGCTCTGAAGTTGAGCTCGTGTGGTCATTGGATCCTTCGGTTTGATCCCCCAGGGGGATTGTTGGATCAGGACTTCCGCAGCACGTCACGCGGGAGGGACCCTGGTCAGGTGCGGCGGGGGTGCCGGCACGTCTCGTGCCTGCTCGTCACATCGTAGCCGGTTCGATCTGCTGCGCAAAGCAGCGTCGCCTCGGTTATCGGATCAGGTAGGTCAGCTCTGAAGTGTTGGCGTCGATCGTCACCACTCTCTCCCGATCGGAGAGCTTGGGGAACCAGATTGGTGGCGCAAGAAGGTCGTCGAACTTGGCCGGGTGTGCGGTCGCCACCACCAGCTGTGGCCGATCGGATCGGGTCTCGTCTCCTGCGTGCCAGGCCGTGGCGGTGTGCGGATCGAGCCGATAGCCATAGCTCTCTTGGACGACTTCGATCGTGGACCTGATCTGATCGTCATCGCACCAGCTGGCACTGAACTCCTCTGTCAGGTCTCCCGGGAATCGTTCGAGGTTGGACGGCACCTGGATGTCCATCGCCGGCGCCAGGGTCGGCACCACCCTCGTCTCAGCTCGGCTCCCGGTGTTGACCAGGTCGCTGAGGCCGTGATTGGCGTTGTTGGCGATCGTGATCGTCTCGATCGGCGCCCCCATCTGCTTGGCCAGCCAACAGGAGTAGACGTTGCCGAAGTTGCCGGTGGGCACGACTACGTCGAATGGCCCGCCGATCCTGGCTGCGGCATAGATGTGATATCCGGTCTGCGCCGCGATCCGGGCCCAGTTGATCGAGTTGATCGCAAGCACTTGGGGGTGGACGGCGAGTGCCTCTTTGACCATGCGCTGGCAGTCATCGAACGTCCCTCGCACCGCAACGGCGTGCACATTGCGGTCGGTGACGCCTGTCATCTGCCTTCTCTGGAACTCCGAGATCCTGCCTTCGGGGAAGAGCATGACGATCTCGAGATTCTCCGAACCCCGGCAAGCCTCGATCGCCGCCGAACCGGTGTCACCACTGGTGGCGCCCAGCACCACGCCGCGGTCGACCTCGCGGGAGAGCAGTCGGGCCACGACCTGCAGCGGGTGATCCTTGAACGACAGCGTCGGCCCGTGGAATAGCTCGAGCACGAGACGATCCCCAACCTCGACGACGGGCGCCACCTCCGGGTGGTGGAAACGGGAGGCCGCCTCCATCACCAATTCGTCGGTGTCGTCCGCCCCGTAGAGAAGCAAGGTCGAGGCGATCGCCTCTTGGTAGGACCATGTCTCCCAGCCGGCGGGCAAGGAAGGGGTTCGGTCGGGGACATACAGACCGCCATCCGGGGCGAGACCGTTGAGCATCGCCCCGGTGAAATCGACCGGATCGGCTTTGCCCCTAGTGGATCGATAGAGCATGTCGAGCCTCGATGACCTGTCGACAATGCGCCACGGACTTGATATCAGCCGAGGTCATACCAAAAGAGCCCCAGCGAGAAACCTGGGGCGACTTCCTGCGCCCTCTCCAGTGCGGCTCCCATCGTCTCGTAGAAACCGACCGCCTCTGGATCCGAGATGATCCTCATCCGTCCTGGTCCCATCTGACGTGCCTCCTGGACACAGTGATCCCACATCATCCGCCCGTAGCCCTGGCCGATCAGCTCGACCTTTTGGAACATACGCAGGAGCTCGACGTGATCACCACGATCCCTCATCTCGTAGAACGCGATCACCTCACCGTCTCTCTCCAGCACATTGACCGGGTTGTTGACGATGTCCTCGGCGCCGGGGAGGTCATCGGCCAAGGAGTTGTACAACGCGGGGTGGCTCTCGTGATGACCCCAATGCCGCAGACCGGCCAGGGTCATTTCGTTGAGGAGGTCCGATTCGTCTCCCCGGGCCCGTCTGAAGGAGAGCTGGGTCATGAATCGCGGCGACTGCTACTGCTGACGCGGTCTGGTGAAGGCATCCAGACGAGGGTATCAACGGTTGGGGGGTTGGCCCGGCGAGGGCGTAGCATCAGGGCTGCCGCCCCCGTAGCTCAGGGGATAGAGCACCGGTCTCCGGAACCGGGTGCGCAGGTTCGAGTCCTGCCGGGGGCGCCGCAAGATCGGCAGTCGCTGGGTCTCGATACCCACTCTGTAATGGCCGGATCCCGAGTGGGTGGTCTCGCTTAGCCAAGCGCTGGGCGGCGCGCGTTTCGAGCGGGTAGGAATCTGCTATCGACGAGGTCCAATCGGGATCGCTCGACTGGCTTTCGCCGTCACGAGGTGTGGAACTCAACGAACTCTTGGGTGTACAACCTCCATAGGTCGATGGATCGGGCGTCGAGAACCGGGCCGGAGCCGTCTCCACTGATCATCGCTCCCACGTCGGTGGGGTGGTTTGCCCTGATCCAGTCTGTGACGGTCTTCCACACCTCGGCCTGATCATGGACCCTGAAATCAGGCACCGCCCTAATCCCTCCCCAGATCTCGAAGGAAATGGCACCCGGCACGGGCGCATGACCAATGGCGCGACTCCATGCATTCTCAACTTGATATGTGCAGCTCGTATTGGCGTCACCTGATTTCATGTGGCACTCATCCACCGTCCACCGCCAGGACGTGGCGCGCAGCCAGTCGAAGAGGGCCGGGTACATATCGACGCTGATGCCGTGATGGTGGACGTCGGGGGTGAACAATGCTGTGGCTGCCTCCACGTCGTAGGCATTGCGGGCTTCAAAGAAGGCGCGTGCTATCGATATTTCCGGGCTTTCCGGCTCGACGGCCGTGGTCAGGGTGGGCACGGTGGTTGGCAGCGTGGTGGTGCTGGGCGCACTGGTCGCGGTGGGTTCTGTCGCTGCTACAGCTCCCCCGCTCGTGCACGCCGTCATCACGAGCAGAGCCGCTGCGACTCCCGCCGGTCTAGGTCTCATCGTCACTTGTCGTCCTCCTAAAGGAATCACCTTCATTTCTGGTCTCCATCCTCTCGGGAGGTCGCCCTATCGGCGTCGTTCGACGGGCCTTCGGCGGTCATGGGGTGTGAAACTCGACCGAGTCGACGACTGGCGCGGCTGCATCTACTGCCCTTTCGAAGCGCGATTCGGGCGCAACGATCGCTATGGCCATGGTCCGAATCGATGACCCCTCTGGCATGTCGAACAGGTAGAGCTTCATCCGTTCTCCCGTTGCCTGACCGCTCATGACGCCTTCGCTCACGACTGTCATGGAAGACCCATCGCCTTGGTCGAGAATGGGGTTCAGGAGCTCGTTGGCGCAGGGGTTGTACTGCTCGTCGACAGCCACTCTGATAGTCGCTCCGGCGGCGACCACAACGTCCATCATCAGGGCTTCGGTCCCGCTCGCGTTCACCGTTACCGGAGCGGTCGCCTCGAGGCCAGGAGAGGACCGGATGCTTTCGACCAGCGCCGCGACGTCGCCTGGGCTCGCTGTCTGACAACCCTTCCCGCCGATCGCCGGGTCGGCCATTACCAAGAACTCATCCCAGTCGATGCGCTCCCCGCCGTCGGTTGTCGGCGCCACCGTGCCCTCCGGGATCAGGCGGAGGAAATCCCCTCCGACGATCCATGGGTGGGCGACGTGCATGGTCACCTCGCCGCCGAAGAGGTTGTAGGTCATGGCCAGAGGCTGGCCGTCCTCGGTAGTTGGCGCGATGTGCGTTCCAAATCCGTCAGGGTCGTAGTCGAGCCCCAGGGGACCGACGGGGCGCCAGAAGAAGAGCTGTTCCACGACTGTGTCGCCGGCGAACAGCCGAACCTTGACTGCCATCCGGCCGCGCGGCCCCTGAATGCCACGGACTTGTTCGAACTCGCCCCGCTCGTATGGGGCTCCCGAGCTGGTCGCATAGAGGAGCGGGATGTCCTCTACGCGGTTGTCGCCGTTCAGGTACTCCTGCGCCCCCTCACCGGCTACTCGTGCCTCGACGAAGCCCTTGAGGAACTCATTGAGCTCCGTGTCTGCCCGCGTCCAGACCGACTCGGAGTTGTCGGTGAGGTTGTCAATGAGGGTGTCGGTCCCGGGATCGTAGGTGAAGGTCAGGTTCTGCAACACCTCCTCCAGCGGTGGGAGACCCTCTACCGGCTGGTCATCGCAGGTCGCCACCGGCTCTGGGAACACAAGTTTGTTCTCTGCTTCAAGTCTCCCGGTTCCGGTCGTCGTCGCCGCGCCGCCCGAGCACACCCAGCCGAGAGGGTCCTCAACGATTTGGTAGAAGGCGACGTCGTCGTGCATAAGCATCTCGATGCTCCCGTCCTCCGAAGCGTGGATCACGATGGTCGCGGTGGTTCCATCGACGGGGTCGTTGGTGACCCATGTGCCCGCAAACGGGGAGGAGAGGTCCCCTGCAGGGTTCGGGTTGGGGTCAGATCCGTCGAGGAACAGAATGGGGATAGACAGAACCAACACCGCGGCGGCTGCTGTGACCGCAGCCCACAGTCCCGCCGGGCGCTTGGTTGTGATCCGCTCGGTTGCGAGGGTGGGAACCGCGTCGGGTATTCGCTCGGCGGTTTCCTGCAGACCGGAGCGGATTCTCTCTTCTAGCCGGGTCACAGCAGCTCTCCTAGCTCTCGGCTGAGTTGGTTCAATGCTCTGGAAAGGCGGCTCTTTACGGTTCCTTCAGGTATCCCCAGGGCCTCGGCGACCTGAGCGGTGGAGAAGTCCAGGTGATAGCGGGCCACGACGACGGTCCTCAACTTCAAAGAGAGACGCCCCACCGCTTCGATCAGATCGGGATCAGGCAGCGGATCGCCCCAGACTTGAGAGCTCGCCTCGAGATCAGAAAGCAACTCGTAGCGTCTCTTGCGGAAAACGCCACGCGCCCAATTGAGACCAACTCGATACAGCCACCCCTCAGGACGGTCGTAGCCTCTGACCGTTTCCCACCGGGCGACAGCCCTGGTCATGGCTTCGTCCACGGCCTCGTCGGCTAAACCAACATCCCCCAAGGCGAGAGCCAGGCTTCGGCGGATCGGCGAACGCCACCTCTGGTAGAAGACATCGAAATCGTCCTCAGCCGTCACCGAGACCTTATTCGTGTATACCAATCCAGCTTCCTTTGCACAATCTGGCCCTATACACGCGCGAGAACGCAGATTGGTTCCATCAGCTCAAGAAAAGCTCGAAATAATCGCACCAGCACAGATCACTGGATAACAGCAGAACACGAGCGATAACACGCTTACTCACAATCCGAGCAGAGCGGCATGTATGCGCTCCCCCGACCAGCAGCTACCAGTAACAGTCACCCGACCAGTTGCCGTCGTCATCGAGTCGCCATCCAGGGCCGGGGGTCGTGCGGACGGAGGCACTCGATCGTCGTAGTACCATGGCCCGGCATTCGGAGAGTTTGCGATCGCAAATATCCAGCCTGATTCGGGATCGACTCCGGGCCGACCAATGGTCAGCAGACGATCGCACGACTACCTCTGGGCCTTCCTCCTTGTAGAGCAACTTCGCCACGACGTCGCTCTGTAGGTCTTCGAGGGTCCCATACCGATCATTCCGATCGCGGTAGCTCCGTTGCGCCAGATCGAGATTCTTGAGTGCCAGACGTGTCTCCGTGAATCCGCGGCGGTCGAGTCTCCAGCCGCGCTCATCGACTTCGTCTGATCCAGCGTGCGATTGATAGCGGTCAGCCTTCCGTCGGTCGGCCTCTATCTGAAATCGCCGGTTCGCCCATTCCCCTACGGCCAGCAAGAGAACGAAACATTTGGTTGAATTGACTGGCGTGTCATAGGAAAGTTCTCGGCCGTGCATCACACCGTGGCGGTTTGCGTTTCCTTGGTCATCGGTGTGCCAGTAGGCCTCGGAGAACCAGTCACGAACCACAGGAAGCGCCTCGCTAAATCCAGCGAGGGTCTCGTCGTCGACTACATCGGCCTGGTCACGACCGGAACTGAAGAATCTCTTGCCTTTATGCGTCTTATCGGAGGTGGTTGCGTCCGCGACAATCCCGTCGACCTGCGCAAGGACAATTGGGATGCTTGCCTCAAATGCTCCACTCGTGTGATGACTCCACGCGGCTTGAATGAGCCTGGCTCGCTGCTTGCTGACAGCCCTCCGGAACCCTCGACCACCTCTACCAGTCTCGCGTCGACGACAACCACGCTTCCGGCCACGTTCGCAGCAAAACGGTCAACGATCGCCTTGGGCTGGGACGCCGTCGAAGTCCCAACACTTGTCGTGGCTCTGTGTCACCGCGCGTTGGTCGGAACGGACGAGGAATTGATCTTCTGGGGCGGCAATCAATCGGACTGCGAGTATGAGTCACCTACTGGTAATCCGGCGATGGCATACAACCCCGCCACGGGGATGTGGCGTCAACTCTCAGAGAGTCCGATGGAGCCGGTTGTCGCACCTACCGGAGTGTGGACTGGCTCCGAGGTCATTTTCTGTTGCGGTATGACCTCACGACAGGCAGCGGCCTACGACCCGGACACCGACACGTGGCGCACCCTTGCCGAGTCACCTCTGGGGGGACCATTCCCGGAAGCGAGGTGGATCGGCGAGGAGATGGTGGTCATCACCCAGACCGGAACCGCCGCGTATAACCTGGCTACCGACTCGTGGCGAGAGTTCTTGCCCATGCCCGAGGATCTCGGGCGAACCAACGAGATCGAGTGGGCCGGCTCCGAAATCGTCGTATGGCCGCGGGGGCCGGTGGGAGACCCACAGAGACGGGTCGAGCAAGGGATGGCGCTCGACCCGACCACAGACACCTGGCGAGTGTTACCCGACCCTGAGCCATGGCCCTCGTGGGTGGACATGGTCGTCGCAGACGACTCGATCATTATCTGGGGTGGCCTACCTGCTCACTATGTCGGCTCAGAACGAGCCGTCGGAGCCCAATACGACTTAGAAGAGGACACGTGGTCACCTATGTCCGAAGCTCTACCCGAACCTGACGGATGCGAGTG
>Ga0268386_10002480_pt1 | contig 13157 bp, 8 predicted proteins | sample RVTome_15_FD_200260 | JGI IMG/M metagenome (GOLD analysis project Ga0268386, IMG submission 200260) | Soil microbial communities from uranium-contaminated site in the Upper Colorado River Basin, Wyoming, United States - RVT150D86... ...
GATTTTCACCGGTTATTTTGGCTTTGCTTCGGAGTATTTTCCGTGGTAGAAATTTCTTAACTTGCACGTTGGGATTAACGCCCGAAAAGAAAGGAGAGTTTCATGGCGGCAGAAAACACTCCCATCAAAATTAAAAAAATCGGCCACGTCGTCTTCAGCGTGAGAGATATCGAGGCCAGCACCAGGTTTTGGACCGAGATCATGGGCTTCCAAGTCTCGGATCGCAACGAGCATGGCATGGTATTTTTTCGCAACGCCACCGATCACCACACCATCGCGCTGGCGCCGGCGGCGAAGGACGGCGAAGTCGGTCAGCAGGGCCAACCCGGTTTCCATCATGTCGCGTTTGAGGTGGCCACCGTGTCCGAGCTTTTCAAGATCCGGGACTTTATCCGTTCAAAAGGTCTAAAGATTATTTATGAAGGCCGGCGCGGACCGGGCGGCAACCCGGGCGTGGAGTTCATAAGTCCCGACGGATTCCAGGTGGAAGTCTACGCGGCGATGGATCAGATCGGCACGGACGGCCGCAGCCGCCCAGCCAACGAATGGAAGCGAGCCACGACCCTCGAAGAGGCCGTGGCCAATCCTCTACCCGGGGCCGAATACAATTAAGCCTCGGGTTGAGACAGTTTCACGGCGCACGGTTGGAAAGGGGCGGGTTTGAAACCCGCCCCTTTTTTTGTCCCGCGCGCTATCAGTTCGATTCTCCCCGCAAAATTTTCTCGAGTTCGGTCTGCGTTGCTTGATAGTGTTTGTTCTTGGCAAGCCATTGCGGCGAGCTGACAACGAATTTGGCGCCCCGCGCCTTGGCGGCGTCCAGCTTCTTTCTCTGATTGGATTCCGAGTAGAGATGAAAATCGAGCCCGTCGATGTCCCACATCAGCTTCTGGCCCTCCGCGGTGTGCAGGAATGTTATGAATAACGCCGCGGCATTCGGCGAGCTGGAATTTACCGGCACTGCGGAGTAGCGCGTGTGCGAGAGGGTGGCGTCGTCCATGATCGCGTAACCCATGGGAATCCCCTGTCTCTGGGCAACGTTCACCTCCTGGTCGCCGCAGGCAAAGACCAGCATGAGAAACTCGCCGCTGGTTATCTTATCCATTTCCCCGCAGCGCATCAGACCGCCGATATGCTTGGACAGTTTTTTGGCGTAGTCGATGATCCGTTCTTTGCCGAGGAGTTCCGGCATGGCAAACTCCCGCAGCCCGGCCGCGTAGGGGGTGGAGGCGATTTTCCCTTTCCACTTGGGGTTGAGGGCATCCTCGATCTTCTTGGGAATATCATTTCCCTTGACTCTATCGCTGTTGTAGATCACCCCCACGAGAGTGGAAGCCATGGCGATGCCGATATTGCCCGGCACGATAGGATCAAAACCAGATCCCTCAGGAATCGGCCGCTCCAGAATCGATTTCCAGTTTATCGGCCTCAAAACCTTTGTCTTTGACTGCATGGCTTGCAGCATTGACTGGGAATTGCCGAAATACACGTCGCTGCTCGCCGGCTGGCCGGCCGCCGCCTCGCGCGTAATTTTGCCCATCATTCCCTGCATGTTCGGTCCCGGCGTGAACGAGGGTTTAAGTTTGAGGCCATATTTCTTGTTCATGGCGGCGACGATTTTTTGCAGTCCGTTGCCACCGTCCAAAGTATCCGCCCCCCACTGCGCTTTCAGCGTGGTTTCATTTTTCGCCCCTTTAATGAGATCGGCCAAGCTTGTCGCCTTCATACCCTCGGCCGCTGGTAATTGCGCGGCCCAAAAGCAGAGAACAAAACTGATCACCGAAACCATCATGTTTCGAAAACCATTTCCTCCGCGATGATAACTCATTTTAAACCCTCCTTTTTGAATAAAATGCTCCGGCATCGAACCTATGCAAACTCAGGTCTAATTGTCGCTATGTCAAATGCATTCACCGCCTACCGCGAACCGGGCGCCCGCATCTAATTCTCCGGCATTATTTGGCGCCGCCCGAACCACCAGAACACCAGGATCAGTGGAGTGAGCACCGCCGTCATCAGCAGCGTGACCGCAGACGCTTCATTGATCGCTCCGGAAAACCAGTAGCTCCATATCACGGCGGGCAGCGTGATACTGTCATGGCTTACCAGGAAAACCGCCACGGTCAACTCCCGATATACCAGAATGGCCGTCCAGATCCACACGGACATGAGCGTGGGGCGTATCAACGGAACCAGGATGCGCCATGATGTGCGCACCGTTGAAAGGCCGGCGGTGTAGGCCGCCTCTTCGAGCTCCTTGTGGACCTGAAGCAGCGAGCTGTTAAGGGCCCGGGTGGCGAAGGCGATGCGTGATATGACATAGACGATGGCGATCAACCATACCGAGCCATAAAGCGGCACTATCCCCCGCATGACGAACAGGGCAAGCAGCAGGGCGCCAATGGCGAGAATGACTTCCGGCAAAGCATGCGGGAGAAACGCGCCGAACTCCAGTAGGTAGCGCAAACGGCTGCGCGAGCGCACGATCAGCCACGAGATACTAAACGCCACAACCAGCGTCAACAGCGGCACGGATACCACCAGCAAGATCGTGTTGTACAAACCGCGCCAGAACAGATCCCAGTTCAGATTGTAAAATCCCTTGAGCGAAAGCTTGCTGAGCATGTCCAAGGACGGCGGGGCCAGGTATGGCGTAAACGCGGCATAAGCGATTAATAAGAGCGGAATGAGCTTGGTAGCGAGAAAGTACAGCGCGATGAACGCCCAAGCCGCCACTGACCAATTCCCGACATTGATAAGGGCAGGGCGGTAACCTTTCCCGGTGATGACTTCGTATCGATGACCTTGTTTTAACACCCGGCTGTACCACCATGTAAATAGCAAGGCGAGCAGGATCATCACGGTCCCCAGGGCGGCGGTGATGCCATGTTCCGGCAGTCCGCTATCCGGTGGATTGGCCTTTAAATAGACATAGGTACTGAGCATGTAAATTCTATTACCGAGACCGATGATCGCGGGAACGTCAAAGGTGGCGATCCCGATGGTGATCATATAAATAGCCGCCGCCAAAATAGCCGGAAACGCCAGAGGAAGCGTGATCCGGCGCATGGTGCCGAGAAATCCAATGCCGTGGATTTTCGCGGCTTCTTCCAGGGACGGATTCATGGCGCGAAACATTTGCGCGGTCAATATGAAAGCCAATGCCGCTAGGTTCAGTCCCTGGACGAAACCCATGCCCACCGGCGTCGCGATATTAATCGGCCCCTGCTCGAAACCGAAATATTCTATGAGCCATCGGTTTAAGAACCCGATGCGCACGTGGGCGATGAAAGTCCAGCCCATGGCGGTGTAGATGCCGGGAATGAGCAGCCCCAGAGTCATGATTGTATACACGAGCCCTTTTCCCGGCATCGTGGTCCGCTCGGCTAGCCACGCGATGGGAAGTCCAATAACCAGCGCGGTAATCGTCGTCGCAATCGTAAAGATCACCGTGTTCCAGAATACTTTGATCACAAACGGCTCGCCGAAAATCTTCACGTAGTTGTTGAGTGTATAGCTCGCATCCGGAGTGCCGATGATGCCGGTCTGGAAACTGACCCAAACGAGAACGGCGACCAGCACGAGGATTACCAACATCGGCAGCGCGGCAAGCGAGATCAAGAGCGGCGAAGACTGAATGCGAATTCCAATCAGGCGCGGCAATCTCAGCACAGCTTCCATATGAACCTCTCAAGACGCGAGAACGGATAGAAAACGCCTCTAGCCAGGAATCGAGACTGTCTTTAGCCTCTTTATTCCCCCTTCCCTCCGTCCGTCGGACAAGGCAGGGTCTCCGGTTCCCGAGCGAGGGAAAACCATGATATCCGACGAATCGACGTAAACCCGCAGGCGGCGGCCGCAGGTCGGAGGAACGCGGCTTTTGCCGATGATCAGCAAATCACCGACCGTAGTTTCGTATACGAACTGATCGCCGAGAAAGATGCTCGACCGAAGATCCACCTCGAAAACATTTTCGCGGGAATCATCCCCCTGAACCGCGATCTGCAACGATTCCGGCCTGAAACCCACGACGACCTCCGGCCCCGAGTGGCCCTGCCCGCATACTGTCAACCGGCCGATTTTTGTCTCAACCAGCTCAGGTCCGACGAGCGCTCCCGCAAGCCAATTGACGGAGCCGAAAAAATCGGCGACCTCGGAGCAATTGGGGCGGCGGTAGAGTTCCATAGGGTCGCCGTACTGAAGCAGCCTGCCAAAGCTCATCAGGGCGATCTTATCGGCCATGGCCATGGCTTCGATTTGATCGTGGGTGACGTAGAGAACGGTGGCGCCAAGCTGCTTGGCCAGCCCGCGAATCTTGCCGCGCACTTCCTCTCTGAGACGAGCATCGAGGTTGCTGAGAGGCTCATCCATCAGCAGCACGCGGGGATTGACCGCGATCGCGCGGGCCAACGCAACCCGCTGCTGTTGTCCGCCGCTCAGGAGCGTCGCCGAGCGATCTTTTTGCTCATCGAGCTGCACCATGTGAAGCGCCTTGAGCACTCGATCGTTAACCTCTTTGCGGGGAATTTTCTGCGCTCCCTCGCGCAGAGGCAAGGCGATATTTTCGAAAACGCTCAGATGGGGCCAAACAGCGTAGGACTGAAAAACCATACCGAAGTTGCGCTCCTGGGGGGGGATCCATATGCGGGGATTGTCGCAGTACACACGCCGCTCCGCGATGCGGATCTCACCGATGTCCGGCGTCTCGAGCCCCGCGACACAACGCAATAACGTGGTCTTGCCGGAGCCGCTGGCTCCGACAATGACAAAGAATTCGCCCTCGGCAACTTCTAAATCGAGGCTTTTGAGGGCCGCCACCTTACCGTCGCTGACGATGAACTCTTTGCAGAGTTTACGAATCGAAATCATCGCGCCTTCCGCCGCTTCGTGCTTGAGAGCGGCACCGACCCCTTTTCAAGATCGGCCTGACTCGGGCCCTCCCGCCGGACGGGCTTCTAAAATCAAGGCATAACTACCGATTTGCGGGACCTGAGTCAAACGAATTCCATGGCTAGCCTGATTTTATGCACCTGTAACGGGAATCGAGGCGCGAGCCCAAGACCGTGCATGACATCGAAACCGTTTGACTCTATGCCTTCGCTCATCCAGGCTTTATCCCTCGATTGCACCGCGTCATAATTTTTCCTCGAACGTGAACAACGCGGGCTACATTGGCGTCACTCCCCGACAACTTTTCAAATATATGTCCAGTCTGCCTGGACCAGCCTGCCTCTTGCTGGTATGGAGAAGCTGGATTGTTTATATCATGCTTACTTTCACGAGATGATCAGCATATGAAAACGGACCGATTGATAAACCTCATTCAGCGCCGGCGCAGCGTCCGGGTATACAAAACCGGCAAGGTATCCGATCAGCAATTGAAGACCATTCTGGAGGCGGCGCGCTGGGCGCCTTCCGGCGCCAATACGCAGCCATGGGAGTTTGTCGTCACCCGGGACCGCGGGAAAATGAAGCAGGTACGGGAAATCTATGCGCGGGAGTGGCGCCAACGCAAGATTGAAGACCCCGTCAATTACAAGGGCATAAAGAAAGATTATGTCGGCGACGTGAGCGTGTTGGTTCTGGTCTGCGGCGATCCGCGAACCAAGCTCGTTTACTTGACAACCCGTCAGCCGTCAGACCGCGAGAAGCTTTTTCAAGCCAGCGTAGCGAATGCCGTGCAGCAGATGATGCTGGCCGCGGCCTCCATGAATCTTGGCACCGTCTGGGTGTCGGTGCGGGAAGAAGTGGAACCTGAATTGCGCCAGCTCTTCAACGTGCCCGAGCCCTTGCGGCTCCTTTGGGTCGTCCCCATCGGCCACGCCCGCACCTGGCCGAAAGCCAAGCGCCGGCGCCCGGTTGCGACCTTCACCCACCATGAAACCTACGATAACAATAAGCTCCGGCGCGAGTCGGACATTCGAGCCTGGCCGAAGATTTGAGGCTATGGCGTGAACCGCTATTTTGCTTCCGTGCTTTCGCTTTACAGGTAGCCGAGATCGCGAAGCTCCGACGGGCCAAAATCCCACAGGTGCGCGGGCATTTGACACCTGCCGCTTCACGCGCCGAGTGTCAAAAAACTGCCGAAGTTCCACAAAATTTCGTTCCCAGTTATTAAATAAATGACGGCAATGTTCAGGACGTTGGCAATTTTTGGAGTAATTTCACGACAAATTGTGAAATTACGCGGAAATTTGGCGGCGTCGTAAGCAGCCCGCGCTGAAAGCGCGCAATGCACTGCATGGTACGGCGATTGCTCCCGATCGATGATTATGTTGCCACTTCTCTCAGCCGTACAAGCGGTTTTGCCCTATTTGCTGGTTTTCTGGCTGATTCCATTTCTCGTTATCGTGGTGAAAATGATGCGGCGGCCCACGGTTTCGCGATCCAACGACGTTCCATATGCCAAGAACCGCGCCTTGTTCTCGCCGGCGCAGCGCTCACTTCTTGGCGCGCTTGAGAAAGCCGTGGGGGATGATTTTCGCATATTCGGTAAAGTCCCAGTCGCGGCCGTCGTAGGCGCAAGCTCTCAACCGGATCAAAATGCTTGGAAGCATGCGTTCAACGAAATTCGCTCGCAAAGTTTTGATTTTGTTCTCTGTGACAAGCATGATCTTTCCATATGCTGCGCTATCGCATTGAACGCCAACGCAAATGGATCGCTTGCGCCCCAGGGACGAGATTCTTTTCTAGGAGACATCTGCCGGGCGATTTCTCTGCCGCTCGTTAAAATCCAAGAGGCGTCCGATTATTCGGTGATCGAGTTGAAAAAAATCATATTAGCAGAACTGGCGCCGGGTTCGCGCCCCGCTGCCGCCTGGCGCGAAGAACCTTTTTCAGTCGAATCGGCCATAGACCCGCGACTTGACGACCGTCCTTGGACGCTCGAAGAATCCGCACCTCTTGGCGGCCGACGCAGCGAGATTCCAGACTCGGAAAACCGCGAAGCGGCATGGAAATTGACATCGGACGTCGAACGGTGATTCTGTCTTAGCCGAAGAGTTTACGCCAGCCCGGATCATTCATCCATAGACGCAAACCCACGATAGAGCGCCTGTCGTTCAAATCATTCAAATAGTTCCAATCGTTCAAAACGTTTTGAACAGCTTGAACGTTTTGAACCCCGTCTGACGGCCCGCGACCGAAGCAGCTTAGTCCTTTAATCCCGCGAACAATCCGGACTACGCCGCGGCGATCTCGTACTGCTGGTAGGTCAGCTCGTGGCTGGCTTTGATGACCACATGCCGTTTAATCTCGCGCTCCAGATTCTCCAGGCTGTTGTTTTTTTCGTCATAGAGAAAGTTCGCCACGTCGGGATGCAGCCGCACGACGATATTCTTGCCGTCCTCGATCGCCGCCTGCTGGCGCTTGATTGCGCGCAACACTTCGTAGGCCACCGTCACGCTGGACTTGATGCGGCCGCGCCCTTCGCAGTGAGGACAGGGGCTGAGCAGTTGGTTTTCCAAACTTTCCCGGGTGCGCTGCCGGGTCATCTCCACCAGCCCAAGCTCGGAGATTTTCAGAATGTTGGTGCGCGCCTTGTCCCTTTTTAGCGCTTCCTTCAAGGCGTCATAGACTTTCTTGCGGTTGCCCTCTTTCTCCATATCGATGAAATCGATGATGATGATGCCGCCGATATTTCTCAACCGGAGCTGGCGCACCACCTCGTGCACCGCGTCCATGTTGGTTTTAAGGATTGTCTCCTCCTGGTTGCGCTTGCCGACGAAACGGCCGGTGTTCACGTCGATGGCTGTCAGCGCCTCGGTTCTCTCGATAACGATATAGCCGCCCGACCGGAGCCAAACCCGGCGGTCCAGCGCCTTTTGAATCTTTTCTTCAATGCCGTAACGGTCGAACAACGGTTCCTTGTCGTCATGCAGGACGATCTTCGCTTTGAGACGCGGCATGAGCTGGCGCACGAAATCGACGACGCGCCGGTGATCTTTGGGCGAATCGATGACCACCTGTTCCGTTTCCGTGCTGTAAAAATCGCGGATCGCCCGGGTAATCGAGTCGAGGTCCTGATGGATCAGCGCCGGCGCGGATGACCCTTCAGCTTTCTTCTGAATCCTTTTCCAAAGCATGGTGAGAAACCGCAGATCGCGTTGAACCTCCCGCTTGCTGCGTCCTTCGCAGGCCGTGCGCAAGATAAATCCGCCGTCTTCCGTGCCCAGCGACTGAGCAATTTCTTTGAGCCGCTTGCGCTCCTCATCGCTTTCGATGCGCCGCGAGATGCCGATATTCTTGCTGCCCGGAATGAAAACCATGTAGCGGCCCGGCAACGACACGTGGGAGGTCACCCGGGCGCCTTTGGTGCCGAGGGGGTCCTTGGCAACTTGAACGAGAATTTCTTCGCCGCTGGAGATTCTTTTTTCCAAAGGCATGCGGCGCGACGGCTGCGGCTTGGGCGGCGGTTCAGTAAATTCGGCATCGTCCCCGGTCGCTTCTATGATTTGAACCTCCCCAGGGATTTCATAAAAGTCAGAAGCGTGCAGAAAGCCCGCCTTCTCCATGCCGATGTCAATGAAAGCCGCTTGCATGCCGGGCAACACTCGGGAGACCTTGCCCTTGTAGATATTCCCGGCGATGGCCATTTCTTCCTTGCGCTCGATCAGGAATTCGGCGAGTGCCCCGTCCTCCATGATCGCGATACGGCTTTCCTGAGGACTAGAATTAATTAGAATTTCTTGTTTCATAAATTTGGAACGAGCCGGCGCAAGCTGTAAAGGCGGGTAGGCGCGCCAAGAGTTGGATAAAAGGGCAACTAGCGATCAGACAAAGACCATCGAGGAAGCCAAACTGTTTATAGAGTAAATCGGCCATGACTTCAAGCGTTATACGCCGAAGGCCTTCGGCTCCCCCTAGTGCCAGGGTATTTTGGGTTTGGGCTCATCTTGACGGCTTTGACAATCGGGGCCCCTCTGGGTATTTATGATTAAATATCCTTGAGACCAGCGACGACTCTTGGAGCTCTGAAAGAAAGACAGCTATGAGTTATACGGCGGCGGTCCCGACCTATTCCATCCTCAACACCAAGGTCTTGATCCTCAATCGCTCTTATCTGCCGATTCACGTCACCTCCGTGCGCCGGGCATTTATTCTACTCTATCAGGGGATTGCCAGGGCAGTAAATGAACAATACCAGACCTTTGATTTCGACAGCTGGAGCGATCTGACGGTATCGGCTCACGACGAGTCGGTGGGCATGGTCAACCGGGTCATTCGCGTGCCCAGGGTTGTATTGCTGGTGGGCTACGACCGAGTCCCAAAGCGTCAAGTGCGCTTTAGCCGTTACAATATTTATGCTCGGGACAAGTGCACTTGCCAATACTGCTCCCGCCGGCTGCCGCGCGCGGAACTGAACCTCGACCATGTTATACCCCGCTCCCAAGGCGGATCCTCTACCTGGGAAAACGTCGTTTGCTCCTGTCATGATTGCAACAGGCGCAAGGGTGGCAGAACGCCACACCAGGCTGGCATGACCTTGGCGCACATTCCGTTCAGGCCAAAATGGACGCCCTTCATGCAGGAGACTTTCAGCCTCTCCCGATACAAGGAATGGATGCCATTTCTCAATACCATCGATATCTCCTACTGGAATACCGAGCTATTAGAAAAATAGGCATAACTCCCTCAGTCCTCCCATATATAGTGGCATGCTTTTCATCGTGCCACTTTATATTGTAAATTCGCTTGACAGAAACTACCCGCTATGGAATAGTGTGGGCATTTCCAAATTCCGGAAATTAGTGCTAAATTATATCCAAGAAGTTAATTATGCGCTTAAAACATCTTGAGATGATTGGATTTAAGTCTTTTGCCCAAAGGACCGTGCTGGAGCTGAATCCAGGGATTACGGCGATTGTCGGCCCCAACGGTTGCGGCAAGTCGAACATTCTCGACGCATTACGCTGGGCCATGGGGGAGCAAAGCGCCCGTCATCTGCGCGGCCACCACATGGAAGACGTGGTTTTCAGCGGCAGTGAAAGCCTGCCTCAGACCGGCATGGCAGAGGTCTCGATCATCTTCGATAACGAAGACGGGCGCGGGCCGACGGATTTTAGCGATTACAGCGAGATCATGATCACCCGTCGCCTGTTTCGCTCCGGCGAGTCGGAATATTTTTTAAATAAAACCGCGTGTCGTTTGAAAGACATAGTGGAGTTTTTCCTCGGCACCGGCATCGGCAGCAAGGCCTACTCCATTGTCGAACAGGGGCGCGTCGACGAGTTCGTCAACTCCAAGCCTGAAGACCGCCGGGTCATCATTGAGGAAGCGGCGGGCACGAGCAAATACAAAAGCCGAAAACTCGTTGCCGCGCGCAAGTTGGAGCGAACCCAGCAAAATTTACTCCGCGTAAGCGACATCGTGCGAGAGATAGAGCGGCAGATTCGCTCGATGGAGCTGCAAGCCAGGAAAGCCGAGCGCTATCGCGCGCTCAAGGCCGAATTAAAAGAAAAAGACCTGGCCCACGCGCTGCTCCAGAAGGACGCGTTCAACGATGAAATCACCGAACTGGAACGGCGCCTGGCGGACATAGAAGCGCGTGTCGCCGAACATTATAGCGCGCTTCATGCGAAAGAAGCCGAAAGCGAAGCGGTGCGTCTGACCCTCTTGGAGGTCGACCGGGACATCGCCGCGCAGCAGGAAATTGTTTACCAGAATAGACTCCATACCCAATCCCGAGAACAGTCCATCGACTTCGCCAGAAAAGATCTCGCGCAACTCGCCCAAAGCGAAGCTGAAACTCGGGCCGCCCTTGCGCAACTGGAAGAAAAAGCAACCTGTCTCGGCCAGGAGATTGCAGAACTCGGCAAGGCCAAAGAAAGCTTTATTCAACTCTCCCTGTTCGAGCAGAACTTTCTCGAAGATAAAGAACAGGAGTTGAAAAGTTTGGAAGATCGCATGGGCCGGCTCGAGGCCGAGTTGGAACGAGAAAAGGCAGCGCTCATCGAAGCCGCCAATCGCTTCGCCTATTTGAAGAACGACGCCCTGGCAAAGGAAAAACGCCACGGCGAAATCGAGCGCGACCTCGGGCGCAGCCGCGAAGAGCATGTCGCGGCGTGCGCGGAATTGGCGCAGGCTTGCCACAAAGGCCGGGAGGCGAAATCCGCCCTCGAGGCTTGTTTCGATCAGGCCCGCGAGCGCGCCATCGAAGCCGGCCAGGCGCACGCTTCGGTGCAAAGCCTGAACCAGGCCAAGGAGGAACAGGAAGCGAAAACCGCCGCGCTCAAAGAACAGCTTCAAGCACACCGCTCGCGCCTATCGTCTCTCGAAGAGCTGCAAAAAAACTACGAGGGCTATCAAGAGGGCGTGCGGGCAATCATGCTTAAGAAAGAACAGGCCGCATCGCCCAACGGCGTCTACGGCCTGGTGGCCGAAGTCATCGAAGCGCCGGAGATCTATGAGAAAGCGCTAACCGCAGTGCTCGGCGACCGCCTGCAGTACGTTATCGTCAAAGGTCAGGAGGAAGGCGTCGAAGCGGTAGAGTATCTCAAACGGCAGGCCTCGGGGCGCGGTAGTTTTATCCCCGTACAGTTGTCGCGCAAGCAATCCAAGCCGCTGCCGCTGGGCGAAGCGGAAGTTATCGGTCCGCTGCTCGACTTGATTTCGGTCAAAGAAGGCTATCGCGACGTAGCTGAATATCTCCTCAATAATGTCGTATTGGTTAGGGACCTCCACTCCAGCCTCGCCCTGTGGAGCCGCAACGGGTACTACAGCACCTTGGTGACGCCGGACGGAGATGTCGTCGATCCGATGGGGATCGTCACGGGCGGCAGCGAGGAGCCGTTGGAAGGGAGCTTTCTGACGCAGCGCCGCCGCATCAGAGAACTGAGAGACAGCGTCGCCAATCTTGAGACTCGACTGCGCCGCGAAGAAAAGGATTTCACCAGCCTAAAGCAGGCCCTCGAACAGGCGGAAACCCAAAAACGTCAGCTGGCTTCGGAAATACATCGCCTGGAGCTCGAGCGCGTGCGCCTGAAACATGAGTCTCTGGCCGCCGAGGGCGACTCGGGACGGCTGGCGATGACCGTCGATGTCCTCGTTCAGGAAGCGAGCGATCTCAGCGTGGCGCTGCAAACGCTCAATGAAGAGATCCAACAATGCCGGGCAGAAAGCGATGCAGCGGCGGAAGCGAAGGCACGCGGAGACGAAACCCTCGCCGCGAAGCAAGCTATGGTCGGCGAGCTGAAAAAGACGCTGGCAAGCTTGGAAGCCGCGGTCACGCAATCGCGCATACGACATGCGGCGTTGGGCGAGAAACGGGACAATACCCATCACAACCTGGAAGACCGCCTCAAGCAGGAAAGCGAAACGGCCGGGCGGATCACCATCTGCCAAGCGCAGATCATCGATCTGGAGCGCCGCAAAGGAGCGGCGGAAAGCGCCTTGGCGCAAGCGGTAAACGACTGGGAAGCGGGTCGCGTCGCGCTTCGGGAGCTGGAGGAAAAACTCCAATTGAGCCGGCATAACTATCGGACGATTTCCATGAAGCTAGCCGAGCTGGAAGAGTCGATTAAGGAAATCAGGCCACTCGGCGAAGCCTGCCAGGAAGAAAAAAACCGCTCGCAGCTGCTCCTGGCTGAGAAGCGGCTCAACTATCAGCACCTTGCCGACACCGTTCGCGACAAATACGATACGGACGTGGCTCACCTGGCGCTTGAGATCCCGGATAATCTGCCGCCCAGGGAGCAATTGCTCGTTGAGATCGACGAGCTGCGCGGGCGGATCGAGCGGATGGGCGAGGTCAATCTGGCGGCCATTGGCGAATACGAGGAGCTGACGGCCCGCTTTCAGTTCATGAGCCAGCAGAAAGAAGATCTGGAAAAGTCCATCGCCGACCTGCATCAAACCATCTTGAAGCTCAACCGCGTCTGCCGGCTGCGCTTCAAGGAAAGCTTCGAAGCGATCAACGAGAAGTTCGAAACAATCTTCCCGCGGCTTTTCCGCGGCGGCAAGGCGAAGCTGGTGCTGACCGACGAAAGCGATTACCTGGAAACCGGCGTCGACATCGTCGCGCAGCCCCCGGGTAAAAAACTTCAGTCGATCACCCTGCTCTCAGGCGGCGAGAAGGCGCTTACCGCCGTGAGCTTGTTGTTTGCGATTTTTTTGACCAAGCCGAGCCCGTTTTGCTTCCTGGACGAGGTGGACGCGCCGCT
>Ga0268386_10002481_pt1 | contig 13153 bp, 11 predicted proteins | sample RVTome_15_FD_200260 | JGI IMG/M metagenome (GOLD analysis project Ga0268386, IMG submission 200260) | Soil microbial communities from uranium-contaminated site in the Upper Colorado River Basin, Wyoming, United States - RVT150D86... ...
ACACGCTGCGCGAGTTGGCGCAGGTATTAGGGCTGGAATTGCTGGCAGCGCCGGCCGAAGCCGGCGTAGAGGTAGGGGCGCTGGTAGAGACGCTGATCGAGGTCCGGGCGGAACTGCGCGGGGCGAAACAATGGGCGCTGGCTGACGCTATTCGCGACCGGTTGGACACGCTGGGGATTACCCTGGAAGATACGTCACAAGGGACAACGTGGTCCCTGAAGTCGCCCGGCGATAAATCGCCGGGCTAGCCAACAATACACCGCGAACGGGGCCGGGCGGCTTACGATCCAGAACAAGCGGGATACGCCTGGCGATCGCGGGACCAGGCGGCCGTGTGCCAGTCCAGATATTCCTGCAAATGGACGATCCAATACGTTTCGTTGTGGCCGCCGCCCCGGACGTGGGCCTCGTGAGCGACGCCGGCATCGGTTAGCGACTGATGGAGCCGCTGCTGGCCCGCCCCTAGAAAGTCACGCTCGCCCCAGTCCAGCCAGATACGCATGTTGGATAAATCGGCAGCAGCGTAAGTTGCCAGCGGATTGTAGCGGGCATCGTCGGTTTCGAAGCGGAGGTGGCTGCTGTGGCCGGAAACGGCCGCGAACAGATCTGTATGGCGAAAGGCTATCATCAGCGCCCAGTAACCGCCGCGCGAAATGCCGCCCAGGCTGCGGCCGGCGGCGGCGGCCCAGGTACAAAACGTCTCGTCGACGTAAGGAACCAGCGCGTTAACGGTTATGCCCTCAACGCTATTGTCGCCGCCCGACGTGCTATTGCCCAGGGAACCATTAAAGGGCATGATGGCAATGAAGGGTGGATAGCGGCCGTCCACGATTCCCCGATCGACGTGGTGGGCCAACCCCAGGTCGGCCCAGTGGCTATCGGTCTGGACGGAGCCGTGGAAGAGATAGAGAACTGGATAGGCGCGGCCGTCCTGGCCATAGCAGGGCGGCAAATAGGCATGATAGTCGCGCAGCGAGCCGCCGGCGCTGCCGGGAAAGTAGCTGCGAAAAAGAAAGCCGCCAGAACCACAGTCAACTGTCGCCGGCGGTTGCTCCAGGAAGAGGGCATTGGCTGGCTCCGCGCGCAGAAAACTGGGAATAACGTCCACGGTCGGGAGGGCAGTTGGGAGCGGCAACGGCGTGGACGATGGTTCGGATGTTGCTGTTGGCAGCGGCGTGGCGGTTGCTGTTAGCGTCAGGGTCACTGGTGGCGCCGGCGTATAGGTAGGTGGTATCGATTGAGCCGCCGTCGTTACCTCCGATAATGCCAGCGGCACGGCCGCAACCGGTTGTCGCGTCGGCAAGGGCCGGTCAGGCGCGGTGCAACCGGCTAGAAAGAGGCACAACAGCCATAAAACCGGCCCTTTTTCGCAAACCATTCGGAAGGCAACAGTGCTAGCCAGCGTCACCGTTTTTGCGCTGCAGGCGCGCCAGGCGATGCGCCAGTTCATCGTGTACCAGCGCCACGCGCTGGCCGCGTCCCCAACTTGTCACCAGCGCCAGCGCCTGCTGTGTCCAGTCAATGGCTCTGGCGACATCACAACCGTGCCACTCGTAGTGTTTGGCCAGCTCGACGTGGGCTTCAACGCTCTCAAAAGTGGTTGCCGCAATTTGCTGCCACACCTGGATGGCTTCGTCACGACGGCCGTTTTGTTTCAACAGCGATGCCAGTTGGAATAACGCCTGGTGGAATAGGTCCAGAGGCAGGTCGCCGGCCGCGGCCAGGCGCAAGGCCCGCTCAGCTTCGGCTATCAAGTTCAAATCTGCCTGCCACTTGCCCAGACTGTACAGGTCAATGGGGTGATCGCCAACGTCGGCGCGGTCAAACTGCCGCACAACGCGACTTGCCAGCGTCACCATGGACAGCATGTCCATGCGGTTATGATAAAAGACGCGCAGCAACTCGCGCGCGTCACCCGTCTGCAGATAGTTATAGTAGAGCGTGGGAATGAGCCAGCCGGGCACATCCTCGCCACTGCGCTGAACGCCCAGCAGGCTGGGTTCCAGGGCGCCGAGGGCGCAGGAGCCCAGGCGATTGCGCCAGAGACGGCGAGAAGGCGGCAACAGGTCAATGTGGGGCAGGTCGAACAGGGCGCTACGCATGCGATTCATCAGGTAGCGATTGTCGAGGAGGGGCAGGTCAAAGGAGCGGCCGTTAAAGGTAATCAGCCCCGCCTTCTGTGCCAGTAACTCGTCAAGGAGGAGCAGCATCGCCGGCTCGTCGCCGTGATCGCGCAAGAAGTACTGGCGCACCACCAGCGCCTCTACGTCGCCAGCGGCGTTGCACTCATAAAAGCCCACACCAACCATGAAGGCCAGGGTACCGGCGCCGGCCAATCCCGTCGTTTCCGTATCTAGAAAAAGAAAATCGCAGAAGTTGAGGTCGCTCAGACGTTCGTCGCGGCAAAAGACGGCCGCGGCCGCCGGCGACAAATCGAGCAGTTCGTCGAGCTGGCCGGCGCCGTGGCCCACCGTGACCGGATAGACCCTGTCCAGAATGAAGCAGGCGCCTTCGGTTGTTTCTTCCAGGCGGCCGCCGGGCAGCAACAACTCTAACGGCCGTATCTGATCCAGGTCCGCGTCAAAATTGGGTAGATCAGGTGTGGACGGTAGACGAATTGGCGATGGGGGCCGGGGCGTTGGCGAAACCTTTGGCGAATCTTTCAAGTGGCGCGCACCTTTGACAACACCCAACCGGCGCAATTGAGCCTGAATGTCCTCTAGCCGCTGGCTGCCTCGATGCCTGTCGTCCATCTGTTCGATTTTATGCAGGGAAGGGAGATTGAGCAAGGAAAAGTGGCAAGTTGACAATTCGTAGCGAATACGTCTGACACACATTATACTTAGCCCTCATTTAAAACCAGACACACCCAAAAGTAAATGTCTAGCGCTATCGAGATCATCTTTGTTCTGTGCCTTATTTTACTGGCCAACGTTATTGCCACATCGCGGAACGAGCAATATTATCGGCTTTTTGATTGGCTATTGCTGGCTTTTAACGCGCCTCTCTTTCTGGTGGGCGTGGTGTTTGTCCTGATACCGGAAGAGCAGGTAGCCCTCCTGGAAGCAGGCACCGGCCTGACCATCCAGAATACGCTGGCGTTTGGCATCACGATGCAGGCCATGGCCCTGTGGGGTGTCTTGGCAAGCCGTCGCTCTCTACGAGAGACGCTGGCTCGCTGGCTGCCCCTGGATCCACTTTCGCCGGTTCACGCTCTGGCTCTACTTTTGAGCGGCTACCTGGTGGGTAACGTGGTTCTGGTTATGACGCAGGGCGGCCTGGAGCGCTTTGCCGAAACGGCCGTCGCGCCTTCAGTGGCTGCAGTGTTCCTCCAGGGAATGATCTTTGTCATGGCGGCTTTGCTTGGCGTGGGCTGGCTGGTTCGCCGGGGGCCCCGGGAGCTGGCGCAACGATTGGGGCTGGAAGGGCTAAACAGGCAGCAGATTAGCCGGGGTGTGCGCTGGATTATCATCCTGGTGGCGTTACAGTGGGCCGTTGGCGCAGTCTGGTTTTTGCTAGACCCGGAGCAGGCGGAGCTTTTGGGCGACATTAACGAACTGCTGCTGGGGGATTTTGACACCGTCTGGCAGTGGCTTTTGCTGGCCCTGGCCTCGGGGGTCGGCGAGGAATTACTCTTTCGCGGCGCGCTACAGCCGGTGCTAGGGCTGTGGCCCACGGCCGTGCTCTTTGCCCTGCTGCACATTCAATATGGCCTGACTCCCATCACCCTGGTGGTCTTCGTCATTGGCGTTATTCTGGGATACATTCGCCGCCAGAACAACACAACCCTGGCTATTTTCATTCACACCGGCTACAACTTTATCCTGGGACTGCTGGCGCTCCTGGCCCCTTACCTGGAGCGTTTTGTTCAGTGAACAGAGATTGGAGATTTGGCGATTGCAGACCAATCCTTCGGCTGCGCTCAGGACAGGTCTCTAATTCCCAATCTCCAATCTCCGAGCCCCGCTGCGCCGCTCTGCCTGGACGTCATCCCAGCGCCAGCAAGCGACCGAGTGGCGCGGTCCAATCGGCTGTAGCGGCGGCATCTTCTGCCAGCACTTTTCGATGGCAAAGCGACAGCGGGCGGCAAAGGGGCAGTGGCCTGGTTCTTCCAGCAAATCTGACGGCGTGCCCTCAATCGGAATCAGCCGCTTTTTCTCCCTGGCGTCAACCTTAGGAATGGATTCCAGCAAGCCCAGCGTGTAGGGGTGACTGGGATTGTTATAAAGGTCGTAGACTGGCGCAATTTCCACGATAAAGCCAGCATACATGACAGCCACTTTGTCTACCAGCCCAGCCACTACACCCAGGTCGTGGGTAATCCAGATCACGGCCATGTCAAACTTACTTTTTAGCTCCTTGATCAATCCGATAATCTGAGCCTGAATTGTAACGTCCAGCGCCGTGGTGGGTTCGTCGGCGATGAGTAGCGACGGGTTGCAGGCCAGCGCCATGGCAATCATAATGCGTTGCCGCTGTCCGCCGGAGAATTGTTGCGGATAATCTTCTAGCCGGCCTTCGGCCCCCGGAATACCTACCAGGGTTAGGAGCTCGGTCGCCCGCGCCTGGGTCTCGTCGCCGCCCATCTTCAAGTGTAGTTTCATGCCCTCGGTTAGCTGCCGGCCAATGGGTAGAACCGGGTTCAACGAGGTCATCGGATCCTGAAAAATCATGGCTATTTCGCGCCCGCGTATCTGACGCAGAGCGCGTTCCGACTGTTGCAGCAGATCCTGGCCCGCGAATAACACGCGGCCGGCTTCGATCAAGCCTGGCGGCGAGGGAATTAACCCGGTTAGCGACAACACACTAACCGTTTTGCCACTGCCGCTTTCGCCGACAAGGGCCAGCGATTCGCCCTTATCAACCGTGTAGGCGATGCCATTGACGGCGTGAACGACGCCATCCTCGGTATAAAATCGGGTAACGAGATTATCGACTTGAAGCAAAGGAGCCATTGTGTCCTCCCTCATACAAAATCGACCGGCGACCGGCCTCTATCGCCGGTCATTGGTCATCGGTCCACGGTCATCCGTGGCGCTGCGCTTCGCTCCGGCGCCGGCTGCGCACTTTGTAGCCGGTTGCGCCACCAGACACGCCGCGGCCGCGTCACGTCCATTTGCCGTCGCAACCCTTCGCCTAACATATTGAAGGCAAAGATCAGTAGAAAGATGGTCAAACCGACCACCACAACCTCCCAGGGGCTGCGAATCATCTTAGACCAGAAATCGGAGAGCATCTGGCCTAACTCGGCCAGGTCGGCCGTTAAGCCGACGGGTATCGTGCCGGCGCTACCCGGGTCGGCTGCCATCAGAACAAAGGCGTCACCGATGAACATTCCCAGGAATCCCAGTTCGGCCACAACCAGGATAGCCGTACCTACTTCAAAGGCAATCAGGGCCGGCAAAGCCGGCCAAAGCTGAGGCAAAATATAGCGACTCAAGATACGGCGCGGCCTGACGCCAACGGCGCGGGCGCCTTCAATATAGGGCGCTTGTATGGTCACGAGGGTGCGATTCTTGACGAAAACGGCCGTGCTGGCCCAGCCGGTAGTCGTTAGCGCTATCATAAACGTGGGTAACGTCCTTTCTCCCATAAACAAAATAATCGCCAGGGCAAAAAGAAGAATAGGGGCCGAGAGGCTGATGCTAATCAAAACGTCCACGAGCCGTTCGACGACGCCTCGATACCACCCGGCCGCCAAACCCAAGATGAGCCCCACAACGACCCGCACCAGCACAATAACCAGAGCCAGCAATAACGTCGGCCGGATAGCCCACAAGAGACGGCTAAGCAGATCGCGGCCGGCATTGTCTGTTCCCAGGGGAAACATTTCCAGTGTAAAGGGAAGCAAGGGCTGGACCGAGGGAATATATATCTCGTCATCGATAAAGATGGCGTTGTTAAAGCGTTCGAGCGGATCATGGGGAGCCAGAGAAGGGCCAAAAATGGCAATCAAGATAAAGCCGAAAGTAAGCAATAGACCTATGTAGAGAGGATAGTTGCGTTGCGCCATAGGTAATCAGCCTATTTCAAGCTAAGCGTATCTCCGTGTGCTCGTTGGCCAGGCCCAGGCGCGGATCGACCCAGTAAGAAAGGGCGCTGGCTATCAGGTCGGCCAATAAAAGCCAGGCGCCTAAGATCACCACGATCGTCGCCAGAAGGTCAGGATTGCCGAAGTAAACGCCAGGAGGCCGCGCGTCCAGCCGCAAGCCAACGGTAAACAGAAAGATACGGCCGATCCCCGGCCAGATGAACAAGGCTTCGACGATTACCAGCGCGCCCACTATCAGGCGCACGGATTCGCCGATGGTGACCAGCACGGGCGCAATCATGTTTGGCAACGCATGCAGCCACAGGAGTTGCAGCCAGCTCAAGCCCTTACTACGCGCTACGCGAATGTAGTCCTGTTGTAATTCATGCTCCACCAGGCCGGCCGTTACTTTGGCAATGTACATGGTGGGCTGCAGGGCCAGGACAATAACGGGCAGAATGAGATGTTCGTCCAGGCCAAAGCCGCTCAACGGCAAGAACGTACGCGGATTGCCGGCGTATAATGTCTGGTATACCATAAAGGAGAGGAGCATACCCCCGGCCAGGAAGCCTGGCATCGAGGAACCGGCCGCCAGGACAATTAACGCCTGGGGCGAAATACGCTTCGTACGCGGCGAAATGGAAAGAAGGCCCAGCAAAAGGCCGAAAACAATGGCCACGGCCAGCGCAGTCATAACTAGAATCAGGCTGTTCTTAATGGGGTCGGCAAGGATGCTGGCAACGCTCTGGTTCCCAACTCGGCCCAGGTCGCCGGCCAGCACTCCTCGCACGTAATTGCCGTAACGACTGGTAGACATTTCAACAGTATCACCGGTAGGAGAAACAAAAAGGCGAGGGTGAATCGTGGCATAGTAAAAACCAACGGCGTTAAGCAGTGGCAACAGGAGGAGAATCAAAATAATCTTGCGGAGTATTAAGCCAAGCACAAAAGTTTCCTAGATCAATAATGGTTCACTGGGATTTCGGCGGGTTTTGCCCGTATTATGGAGCCGGTTCCAGTGGCTTGAATGCTTCCAGGTTCCAGAACCCGTCTTCGTAGGCAATGGCGTTGGGATAGCCATAAGTTTCGGTGAAGGTTATTTCGACAGGTCCATCGCCAAGGTTCGCCACGCGCCGGGCTACCTCAAAGAGCGCCTCGACGGTGAAATCCTGTGGCTCGATCTTCTTCAGAATGCAGTTCCGCTGCGGAAAACAATCTTGCTTTGACTCAACCACGACATTATCTTCCACTGTGACATCGATGATCTGGACATTCCACGTAGGTTGCGAGTGACGGACGCGCAGGCTGTACCTGGTGATGGCGTGCGATTCCCACTTCTCCACGGCCGCTTCCAGTTCCCGCAACAATAAGGTATTATCGGCCGATTCGGCCTCTGAAGAGGAAGATAGCGCCAGATCGGGAGGCACGCCGGCATCGGCGGCTGTATCGCCTGCTATCGGCGCCCGATTAGGGCGGCCGCATCCGGCCAGGATCAATACGCCAATCAAGAATAAAACGAGCAAACGGATCAGGCTCATTGCGCTTCCTTTTTATCACGGGTGGCCGGCACCTTTTAGGCGAGCAAGGGCCGGTTGCCTCTCTACTCCCAGTTTGAGGTGTAACTTTATCGTAAAATGCGCAGAATGGAAAAAACGTTCGTGGCTTAGCGGCCGGCCCTGAGAGGAGTCGAAGGGTAGCCGGCCGCCGTGGAGAGTGCCATCGGCCGCAATCTCTAATCCCCAATCCTTCGGCTTCGCTCAGGACAGGTCTCCAATCTCTATCCAATTTGCCTTCACCCCGTCGCTTTGCTATAATGCCCGTCTGATGTCGGGGCATGGCGCAGCTTGGTAGCGCGCTTCAATGGGGTTGAAGAGGTCGTGGGTTCGAATCCCGCTGCCCCGACCAGCCGATACAAACGCCGCGTTTGCCACGTGGCGTTTTCTTTTCAGGGAGAGTCGGGAAGATGGAAAACGAAAGAGGGAGGTCGTTACGCCGCACCATTGCGGCGGTATTGTCCGCCGTTGGCCTCATCTTAAGTGTTTTGTCGCTGGCGGCCGATTATCTGGGGTTAGATCTGACGCCGGGTTTCGGCATGGTGCAAATGTTTCAACTGCTGGTGGGTATTACCTGCCTGACGGTCGCTATCTTTCTTTACGTCAGCGACTCGCGTAAAGATGCGCCGCGCTCATTACAGGCAGACATTGGCATTCGCCTGGCGGCAACGGGATTGGTCTTCGCCTACGTTTCCGGTCTAGCCGATCTGATTCGTATCGGCACCCACATCGCGCCAAATTTCGAGCGGCCATACGTTGGGCCGCTGCAACTGGGAGGTCTGGTCCTCAGTGTGATCATTATCTTCGTTGGCGCTCTCCTCTATTACACGAGTCGCGGTACTCACCAGACGTCTTCGATGGAGTTTCTGCTCAACGGCAATGACGAAAGCGGCCAGCATAGCCGGCCAGAGTTGACCGTTGACACTTCGGCAAGCTCAGTGCAGGCTCGGCGACCGTTGACCGGCGACCGTTGACACTTCGGCAAGCTCAGTGCAGGCTCGGCGACCGGAGAAAAGAGCATTCTACGCCGGTCGCCCGTCGCTGGTCGTTTTTTAGTCAACAGTCAGCGTAGACCACTGAGCTGAAACGGCCGGTTGAGCACGATAAAGATGGCCGTAGCAGTAGGCGGCCGCTGGAACGTCAGAAAGAACTGAGCCGTTTGGCCAGGCGCCACCGTCCAGGGGAAAGCCGGATTGGTTGACAAAATCGGATAAACGGAACCATCGTCGGTGCTTAGCGAGATATCCCGCTCCGTCACCACAACCGGCTGTGTACCCAGGTTGGTAACCTGGCCGCCTAACTGCAGATTGGTCAGGTCAGGCGAGACCTCGGCGCGGGCCAGGGAAATGTCAACCCCTTCAGTCCCACCGCCCGGTCCGGTAAAGGGGATGTTTACCTGGACCTGGCTACCCGTGTCGGTACGCATCACGACCCAGTGAAGCGAAGAACTACTCAAGCCAATGGGTACCTGGTAACCGGCCGTTGCCTGCGCCATCTGTCCGGCGTTTACAAATCCATCCAGCGCCGGGTTGTTGCCAAGCTGGCCGGCCAGGGCGCTCGTCGCATACTGGTTGCCCAGGTCGTCGATCAGCGTCATCTGTAAATTGCTGGTATCAAACGCCGACAGACCAACGTTCTGTATCTGGTAATCAACCTGGTAGAGGGCAAACCCAGGCGGCGTTTCCGGCCGGTCGGGTAGATAGGAAGCGCCCGTCACCGTGATTTGAACGTTATCCAATTGCGCCGTCTCGCCCAGGGCTACCACGTTATCGTTCTCGGCGGTGGCTTCGGAGACGACGTAACGGCCGTGGACCACCAGTCGCTCTTGCCCCTCCGTCCCCAGTAGAACCAGGGTAATGCCGGGCATATTCTGGGCAAAGATGTCGCGATTACTTGGAGGTACCGTGTTGCGACTGTTGAAGGTAAAGGTGTAGTCCGTTTCCGACCTCGTCGTCAGCACCATTTCATCCCCCGGCGCCAATTGTTCCAGCAACGTACGATTCTCTTGAGTATCAGGCATGCCTATGATGTAGTTAACGATGCTACCGTAAACCCAGACGGCCGTATCTGTCCCCTCCAGGGGAGGTGACCAAACACCATCGCTGGCTACCGTCTGGGTCTGCACCGGGAAATCATTGCCGGCTATGGACAGTGTCACCGGCGCGTCCAGGGTCACGGAAATAGTCGAGGAGCGATTCAAGTCTACACCGACCACCAGCGGTTCATTACTGACGGGCGCGGCGGCGGCTGTCGAGAATGGCGTGGGGGTGCCGCCGGCCGCCAGGCCGCCCCCCCGGGCCGTGCGCAGCAACAGAATGCCCAGCACACAGACGGAGATAAGGGCAAGGGCGGCGACGGCCGCTAGCACCACCACGGTGCGATTATTGGCAAACAATTCCCGGTAAGAGCGGCCCGGCTGCTCTGATTCTGACATGAATAATGACCTTACGGTATCCCAATCGGCAGCGGCTGGGGTGCGACGCGCAGCAAGATATCGGTGCTGCCACCGGGTACCGTCTGACTATAACCCAGGAAAGGCACCACGACGCGCACTGCGCCCGACGTATTGACTGAATTAAAGCGGATCATGCCGGCTTCGTTGGTATTCCCAAAAGCCAACAACTGGCCGGTGGCGTTATCGTACAGAGCGATGGCCACGTCGGCAATCCCTTCCGTCAATTCGGGCATAAAGTTCAGGTTGCTATCATAGTACAGCGTTACATTAATGGTCACTTCTTGCCCGGCGGCAAAGGCCGTTGCCGTCGGTAGCGGCTGAATTTGTATGACCGGCGGCGGCTGGGGCGTCGGCGTAAAGAAAATCGAAATGTCAAAAGGCGTTGGCGTTGGCTGCGGCGTCCCCGTGGGCACGGGCGTCGCTACCGGGAAACCACCACCGCCGCCGGTAGCCGGCGGCCGCGTCGGCGTGGCCGTAGGCGTCGGCGTGGCCACTACCCCTATACACGTGAGATCATAGGTGTGCAATCTAGCCTCCTCCAGCGACGGCGGCGGGTTGACCGGACCCACTTCGACGTAAAGCCAGCCGGTGTAAGTTGACAGATAGCTCACCCGGCTACCAAAGTCGCCGGGCGCTTTGTCGTCGTTGCCAATCCACGGGTTAAACGGATTCGTGTTGTGATCAAAGAGAATCATATTGGTATCGGTAACAGGCGACAGATTTAACGTCTCGCAGGTGTAGAAGATGCCGGGCTTGATCCACAGCCGGAACTTGTCCGTATCCTGCTCGCTGCCCAACGATGGCACAAAGGTCAGGCTTTTGGTCTCGCCGTCGCCAATGATGCAAGCGGTCTCAAAGGTGCTGTTGAACTCGCAGGCATCGGCCCCCGGCGGGAATCCTGGCGGCGGCGTTGGCGGCGAAATTTCATTAATTTCCAGGCAGTAGCGCTTGTTGGCCGGATCCGAAGGATCGTTGTTGATGACGCGAATGTAGTAAAAGCCATCGACATCGGCTGTAATCATGACCCTGGAAGCGCGACTGCCAATCTGGTAATCGTCGTTGCTGGCAACCTCATTGAGGCTGGTATTATACACCGTTATCTCCGTATCGAGCCCTGGCGACAGGCCGCTGGTCAAGATTTCATAGGCCGAGTTCGCCTTGCCAACGAAGCGGAAAAAATCCTGATCGCCAACGGGCCACAGCGTCAGGTTACACAGCGCCGGCGCATCGGAGGCGATATCGGTAGCGTCCTCAAAAGAATCATTCGGTTCATGCTCGTCTACCAGGATAGGCGGGCCGCCGGTAGCCGTCGGCGTCGGCGTCGGATCGTTGTCGATGATAGTAACGGTGGCCGTGCTATTGGTGCCCAGCCCAGCGTTCATCGGGCTGCGCAGGATCACATTAAACGTCTCGTTCGGTTCCGGGATAGTGTCGCCAATGATTTGAACGGTAAAAGACTCGACGTTGGAAGTCGAATCGAACAGCAGCGTATTGCTGGTAGCTATGTAGTCAAGACCGGCCTGGGCTGTGCCATTAACTGTTAGATACTCCACAGTGGCAGTCATTGGCGCGGTCAAACCCGGGCTGATGGCAACATCAATTGTGACGGTGCCATCACCTTCATTCACAGTAAAGTTCGAATTGGTAAAAGAAATAAGGTGTTGTGATTGCTGCAAGGGCGCTGCCTGTACCACCGCGGCCGGGCCTGAAAAAGCCTGTATCAGCGCAAAGGCAAGAATTACTATGGCAATGAACAACAGCACTCCGGCACCAAAGCGAGTTGGACGATTGAGGCGGGACGGTTTCATGGCGCACCTTTTTTGCAAGATAAGCGGGATTATAAGTAGAGTAGAACGCAATAGCAAATTTGGGGAAAAGAAACGGGGCGTTCTTAGTACTAAGAACGCCCCGCTTCGCCGTAACGATTGAGAAATGAAAGCTCTACTGGGAGTTTAATTCCACCTGGGCTGCCTTGCCCGGATCGATCAAGACTTCGTCAACCAGGCCATACGCCATTGCTTCCGCGGCCGTCATAAAGATGTCGCGATCAGTATCTTTCTCAATACGCTCCAGCGGCTGGCCGGTGTGATGGCTGAGGATATTGTTCAGCGTCGAGCGTAGGCGCAGAATTTCGCGGGCCTGAATGTCGATGTCGGAAGCCTGGCCCTGCGCCCCACCTAGCGGCTGGTGCATGTGAATGGTGGCGTTGGGCAAGGCGTAGCGCATCCCCTTGGTTCCGGCCGTTAACAAAACCGTGCCAAAGCTGGCCGTATAGCCAACGGCGACCGTCGAAACCGGGCACTCAACCTGCTGCATGGTATCGTAAATCGCCATCCCGGCATAAACGTGACCACCCGGGCTATTGATATACATGCGTATGGGCGCCGTGGAGTCTTCGTTTTGCAGGTAAAGCAACTGGGCCACAATCAGATTGGCAATCTGGTCGTTAATGGGAGTTCCCAGCATGATGATACGGTTCCGTAGCAGCAGGGAATAAATATCAAAAGCTCGCTCGCCCCGGCCGGTCGTTTCCACAACCATGGGAACGAGTGCGGTTGGTAGATCCATGATCACTCTTCTCCTTAAGTGCTTGGGCCTTTCGCAGATGCGATACTCCCAATTTACCAAAAACCGGAGTATAGCGGCAGCGCATTAGATTTACATTATTGACGCTTTAGTACACTCATTCCTCTTCTTCGTAAGCACTCTCCACTTCGCTCGCCAGCGCTTCCAGGTCAGGCGCGTTACCGGTTAGTATAGCCCTGATGCGTTCCAAAACCTTGTCCATCAAAACTTCGCTGCTGAGCATGTCGAAGGCGCTGCCACTGCGATAGAAATCGCGCATCCCTTGCTGCAGCTCTTCATTGTCTTCAAAGCGGCTGACACGCTCTTCAATAGCGGCGTCAATGTCGGCAGCCCCCACCGTCAGCTTCTCCTCTAAAATGAACTGGCGCAGCGCCAATTGGCGTTCCAAACGCTCTACAGCCGTTTCGCGAAACTCTTCGCGCAGCGCTGCTTCGGTCTGGCCCTGCATACGCAGAAAGTCATCCCACTCCCAGTTGGAGCGCTTGACCCGGTTCTTATACGTTTCCACTATGTCGTCAATCTCGGATT
>Ga0268386_10002482_pt1 | contig 13147 bp, 10 predicted proteins | sample RVTome_15_FD_200260 | JGI IMG/M metagenome (GOLD analysis project Ga0268386, IMG submission 200260) | Soil microbial communities from uranium-contaminated site in the Upper Colorado River Basin, Wyoming, United States - RVT150D86... ...
CGGGCGGGATCACGACGGCAACCGTCGCGGTCGCGACGGCCGGCAGGCAACCGAGTATCGCAAGCGTGGCCGCGTCGAGTCATGCGGGCATGGTCGCACGCGTTTGCACGGCTTGGCGATGACGGGGCACGGACCGGCGCATAGCTGTTGAATCATGCACCGGCGTGCCCTAGCGTCGGTGCAGTTCCGACGGAGATCCGCCATGTTGCGCACCGCAGTCGCCCTCGCCATGGCCGCCGCCAGCGTCGCAAACGCCGCCAATACTGAGACCCGGGCCGAGGTGTCCCAGGCGCGGGCGCGCATCGTGCTCGATCGTGCGGTCGAGGCAAACGGCGGGGTCGAGGCCCTGCGCGCGATCGAAGTCGTGCGCCTGCGGCTCGAAGGCCAGACATTCCCGCGGCTGCAGATGACGACGCCCGCGCCGCCATTCGAGGGCGGCGGCTTCGACGAGACGCTGCTGCTCGACCTCGAAAGGAACCGGATGCGCCTCGACCAGAAAGCGACCGGCTTCGGCTTCGACGGCGACAACACGGTCACGATTGCGGACGGAACGGGCAACACCTACGACCACCGGGTGAAGACGGTCACGCCGATCCCTGCGGAGCAGGCGACCCAGCAGCAGTTCATCCAGTACCACCGGCGGCTGCCGAACCTGCTGCTGCGCCAGGCGCTCGACCGCACGAACTCACTGCGCTACCTCGGGGACGACCAGTTCGACGGACGCCCGCACGAGGTCGTGACCTTCGTGATGCCCGACACACAACAGGTGGCGCTCTATGTCGACGCGGCAACGAACCTGGTGTCGAAGTACGAGCTGATCTTCGTCGACTCGCTGGAGGGCGTCGAAGCCTCCGAGATCATCTTCGGCGACTACCGGAAGGTCGGGAACTACCAGGTGCCGCGCCGGTGGACGAACCGCCAGCTCGGCGAGGACCAGACGCGCTACACGGTGACGGCGGAGTTCAACCCGCCGGTTACGGACGATTCGTTCCGGGTCTCCGCGGCCGGGTACAAGGTAGTGAAGCCGGTGCCGACCGAGCTCGAGGAGAAGGTCGACCGGCTTGCCGATGGGGTCTACGTCATCCAGAACGTCGCCGGCCAGAATCAGAACACGATGGCAGTCGGCTTTGCCGACTACGTCGTCGCGGTCGAGGCGCCGGGCTCGAGCGACGGCGCCGACGCAGTGATCAAGCGCATCCACGAGCTGTTCCCGGGCAAACCGATCCGCTACGTCGCCATGACGCACCACCACGGCGACCACATCGGCGGCATGCGCAGCTTCATCGCCGAGGGTGCGACGGTCATTACCACGGCCGCCAACCGGCCGGTGATCGAGGCAATGGCGTCGTCGCAGCAGAGCGACCGGCTCGGCAAGAGCCCGCGCCAGGCCGAGTTCCTGCTGCTGGAGGGCGGCAAGCGCGTGTTGAAGGACGACTCACGCCGCCTCGAGCTGATCGACATCGGCCCGAACCCGCACGCGAAGGAAATGGTGATTGCCTGGCTGCCGGAGGAGAAGGTCGTGTTCCAGGGCGACCTGTTCTTCGTGCCCAACAACGACGCGCCGTTCGGCCCGCCGCAGCCATCGACCGCGTCCTTCGCGAAAAAACTGCGCGAGCTCGGGCTGTCGGCCGAGAAGATCGCCTCGGTCCACGGCGACACCGCCACGATCGCGCAGTTCAGCGAGGCGACCGCGTCGGTGAACTGACCCCCGCCGGCGCAGTTGCCGCGCCGCGCGCGATCTGCCGCAGCACGCGGTCGATCAGACGCTGGGTCCCCTCCGCTCTGGCACGCCAAAGCCTGGCGAGCGGCCATTTCTGGTCGCTCGCGTAGGCCTGAATCATGACGTGCCGCTGGAAGCCGCGGCGAGTGCCGCTGGCTGTCTCAAAACTGGTAGCGGGGGCAGGATTTGAACCTGCGACCTTCGGGTTATGAGCCCGACGAGCTGCCAGACTGCTCCACCCCGCAATCGAGCCGCGCAATATACCCGCGCACGCGCCCAAATTCAAATCGGCCCAGGGGCGTACTGGACGTCGCCGGACACCGACAAGAGATCGGGTTCCGGTCCTACCGCGGGGCGCCGACAATTGCCTGATTGTAGGTCGCATGGAGTGCGGCAAGGATCCGGGAGCCTTCCCGGTCACTGGCATCAGACCATGATTGCACTGAGCGAATCGTCCGCGGACCTGACTACACCGCTCCGGCCGCCCCGAATCCTGAGCTGGTTTGATTCGCTTGCGGCGGGCCGCTGCACCTTGCCCCAACTCAGTCGGCATGTGCTCGAGGCGTGCAGGCTCGATCCGGAGGCTGCGTCAGGCGTATTGCTTCTGCTCGAGGAGTACAGCAAGGCCGGCAAGCTGACGCAATTCGACTTTCGACCGCTGCAGCGCGAGCTTGAGCGACGTCAGCAGGCCCCTGCTCCGGCCCCCGAGACAGCGGCGCGTCCGTCGAGCCCACCGCCGGCTGCGACAACACGGCGGGACATGAACCCCACGCGCACGTTGATCCAGCCGGTCGTAATGGACCCCACGCGCACCTTGATCGAGCCGGTCGAGACTCCAGAACCGGCTGCAGAAGATCAGAACCACGGCGAAACACCTGCCAGCGCTGCAGCCATAGCGCCAGTCGGTTCGACGACTATCCTGCGCGGACGTTACGTGTTGCACGACGAGATCGGCCGCGGCGGGGTAGGCACTGTCTACCTCGCGCTCGATCGCAATCGGGCGGGGCTGCCGCACGAGCAGCAGTTTGTCGCGCTGAAGGTGGTCCGCGACGAGCACGCGCGTCGCCCCGAGACGTTGCATGCGCTGCGCCGCGAGTTTCATCAGGCGCAGTCCCTGTCCCATCCGGGAATCGTCAACGTCTTCGACTTCGATCACGACGGCGAAACCTACTTCGTGACCATGGAGTTGATCAATGGCGACCCGCTCGGGGAGCTGATGAGGGACGCCCTGCCGCACCCGCTCGCGCGCGAAACCGCGATCCGCATCCTGCGTGAGCTGGGCGATGCCGTCGCCTTTGCTCACGAACGTGACGTCCTGCACATGGATCTGAAGCCGGGCAACGTGATGGTCACCGCGCAGGGCGATGTGCGCGTGCTCGATTTTGGTCTTGCGCAGACGTTCATGGCCGAGCCCTGGATCTCGGACCTGCCGATGCCTCCCGCAGCCACGCCCGCCTACGCAAGCTGTGAGCGCCTGGTCGGAGACCTGCCGGACGTGCGCGATGACATTTACAGTTTCGCGTGCCTCGCATACGAGCTTCTAAGCGGAAAGCACCCCTTTGACCGGGGATCCGCGCTCGAGGCCCGCAGCGCAGGCCGCACGCCGCGCCGCATCAGGGGCCTGTCGCGTCGCCAATGGCGCGCGTTGCGGAGCGGGCTGGCATGGTCTCGCGAGGATCGTCCGAGCACCATGCGGGAACTCCTCCACGGCCTCGCGTTGCCCTCCAGCACTGTGCGTCGGAGCGGGCGCCGGCGGCGGCTGCGGGAACCACGCGCCGTTGGGCTATCGCGGCCCGCGGCCGCGCTGCTGGGCCTGATCCTGCTTGCAATAATCGCAGCGCTGACCTGGAACCGGTTGCCGACTGATCTGCGGGCCGACCTCGGTCAACGCGCAGCCGCGACCGGATCGACACTCTTGCAGGCCTTGCAGACTGCGCGCGCGTGGGTCACCCCCGAGCCCGCGGCCTCGACCGTCGAAGCGGAACCGGCAGCTACGTCCGTAACCTCGGTGGCGCGTAGCGCCGCGCCGCCACCCGAGCTCGCCGCTCCAGTGCTCGCACCGCCGTTGCCGGAGCCGGACGCTCCAGCTGTCGAGACCACGGCCGTCGATCCTGCCGCCGCGACCCAGCAATCAGTCGAGCCGGCGGCTACGGTTGCGGAGCCTTCGGAGACGGAGCCGACGATCTTGCCGTCGCAGGCGGGCACCGGACCAGGTGCGCTCGGGTTTGCATCGGACACCTATACGGTCAGCGAATCCGACTCTATGGCGCGCTTAAGCGTACGTCGGCGCGGCGGTGCTGCGGGCGAGATCTCTTTCACCTGGCGCACGGTCGACGACAGCGCGTTGGCCGGCGAGGACTACGCGTCCGCAGAAGTCCGCGAGACCATGGCCGCCGGCCAGGCGACGGCGACATTGTTGATCCCGATCGTTGCCGACTCCGTCGCCGAGAACACCGAGCTACTCGAGGTCGTCATCCAGGATGCGAATGGAGCGGAGCTGGGCTCCGTGACGCGTGTGCCTGTAATCATCATCGACGATGACTGAGTCCTTTTAAGTCATAGGGTTATCGGGAATATCTCCCCTACGACTCATCATGGGATGGGCGCTAGGGCAGAACCCGCGCGCAGAGTGCGAGCAGCAGGCCAGGATAGACACCTAGCAGCAGAACGGCGAGCCCGTTGACGCTCAACACAGTGCGCAACGCCCCGCTCGCCTGCAACGCGAGCTTGTCCTTCGGCTCGTCGAAGTACATCAGCTTGACGACGCGTAGGTAGTAATACGCGCCGATCACCGAGAACAGCACGGCGAGGACGGCAAGCCAGGGCATCCCTGCATCGAGCACGGCCTGGATCACCGCCAGCTTTGCCCAGAACCCGACGAACGGCGGCACGCCTGCCATGCTGAACATCACCATCAGCATGACCGCGGCGAACCATGGGCTGCGCGCGTTGAGACCCCTGAAGTCGTCGAGGCGGTCGGCCTCGAACCCGGCGCGCGACAGCAGGATGATCATGCCGAATCCGGCGATCGCCATGATCACGTAGGCGATCGTGTAATAGAGCGCCGCCTGGTAGCCCACGGTCGTCCCGGCGAGGATGCCGAGCAGGATGAAACCGACATGCGAGATCGTCGAATACGCGAGCATGCGCTTCAGGTTGGTCTGCGCGATCGCGACGATGTTGCCGACCGCCATCGACAGCACCGCGACCACGACCAGCATGTCCTGCCAGCCCGGGTGCAGCCCGCCCAGCCCTTCGGCCAGCAGGCGGAAGGCGAGCGCGAACGAGGCGATCTTGGGCGCTGATCCCAGAAACAGGGTCACGGGCGTCGGGGCGCCGTGGTAGACGTCGGGGACCCACATGTGGAAGGGCACCGCGCCGAACTTGAAGGCGACACCGACGATCAGGAACGCGAGCCCGAACAGGAGCCCGATCTGCTCCGCGCCCAGCAGTGCCACCGACTCGCTGATCGCGCCCAGCTCGAGCGAGCCCGTCACGCCATAGATGATCGACATGCCGAACAGCAGCGCGCCGGACGCGATCGAACCCAGCACGAAGTACTTGATCGCCGATTCCGCGGCCACCCCCGACTCGCGGTTGAACGCGACCATCGCATACAGCGACAGCGCCTGCAGCTCGACGCCGAGATAGAGCGTGATCAGGCTGTTGGCCGACACGAGCACCATGATCCCGAGCAGGGCGAAGAGCCCGAGGACGTAGTACTCGCCTTTCAGGATGCCGCGTTTCTGCAGGTAGTCGTGCGAATAGAGAAACGCGAGCGCCACCGCGCCGCAGGCGACGACCTTCAGGAGCGTCCCCACCGGGTCCGCCACGTACGTGCCGGCCCAGGCGACCGTGCGCTCGCCGACGCTGTGGTCTGCGGCGATCCACGCGGTGCCCGCCAGCGCGACCAGCGACAGAACGAACGTCACCCAGCGGCGCCGATCGTCGACGAGCAAGTCCACGAGCAGGATGATGCACGCGGCCGACATCAGCCAGATCTCGGGCAGCGCGAGCCACAGGTCGGTCCGGGTGATCGAAGCGGGATCCATCACAGCTTGCTCGTCATCATCTGCTGCACCAGCTGGTCGATCGTCGGCCGCATCGCATCGAGCAGCGGCGCGGGCCAGAGTCCGAGCGCCAGCACCGACAGCGCGAGCGCGCCGAGCACCACGAACTCCCGCGGGTTCAGATCCTCGAGCTTCGCCACCTTGTCGTTCGCGACCGCGCCGAAGATCACCCGCTTGACCAGCCACAGCGTGTATGCCGCGCCCAGAACGAGGATCGTCGCCGCCAGAAAGGCGTACCAGAAATCGGCGCGGAAGCTCGACAGGATCACCAGGAACTCGCCCACGAAACCCGAGGTTCCGGGCAGCCCGGCGTTGGCCATTGCGAACAGTACGGCGAAGGCCGCGAACACCGGCATGGTGTTCACCACGCCGCCGTAGTCCGCGATCTCGCGGCTGTGCACGCGGTCGTACAGCACCCCGATGCAGAAGAAGAGCGCGCCGGAGACCAGCCCGTGCGACACCATCTGCACCATTGCGCCGTCGAGTCCCATCGCCGCGCCGCTGAGGTCACCGGTGTTGCGCAGGATCTGGAACCCGGCGAACGCCCCGAGCGTGACGAAGCCCATGTGGGCGATCGACGAATACGCGATCAGCTTCTTCATGTCGCGCTGCGCGATGGCGACGAAGGCGATGTACACGACGGCGATCAGCGACAGCGCGATGATCACCCAGTCGAGCGCGCGGCTCGCATCCGGCGCGATCGGCAGGCTGAACCGCAGGAAGCCGTAGCCGCCCATCTTGAGCATGATCGCCGCGAGGATCACCGAGCCGCCGGTGGGCGCCTCGACGTGCGCATCGGGCAGCCACGTGTGGACCGGGAACATCGGCACCTTGACCGCGAACGCGAGCAGGAAGGCGACGAAGACGAAGGTCTGCTCGCGGAGCGTGAGCGGCATGGCCTGCAGGTCGGCGATGGCGTAACTGCCACCCTGCAGGTACAGGTAGATGAGCGCCACCAGCATCAGCACCGAGCCGAGGAAGGTGTACAGGAAGAACTTGACCGTTGCGTACACGCGCCGTGGCCCGCCCCAGACCCCGATGATCACGAACATCGGGATCAACATCGCCTCCCACAACACGTAGAAGAGCAGCGAGTCGAGCGCCGCGAAGACGCCGATCATCAGTCCCTCGAGGATCAGGAACGACGCGAGGTACTGCAGCGGCCGGTGCTCGATCGTGGTCCAGGCGGCGATCACGACCAGCGGCGTGATGAAGGCCGTGAGCACGATCAGCGGCATCGAGATCCCGTCGACTCCCAGGGTGTACCAGGCGTTGAATGCCCCTATCCACGGCTGACGCTCGACGAACTGCATCGACGCGGTGGCCGTGTCGAAGTCACGCCACAGGACGACGCTCATCGCGAAGGTCGCGAGCGTCGCGGCGAGCGCGAGCCAACGGCCGACGGCGGCACGCGAGTCGCCCATCACCAGCAACAGGAGGCCCGCCGCAACCGGCAGCCAGGTCAGGACGCTCAGGATTGGAAAATCAGCGTGCACGCGTCAGCGCCGCCACAGCAGCCACGCGAGCAGCGCGGACAACCCGATGATCGTGGCAAAGGCATAGTGATAGAGGTAGCCCGATTGCATCGCCCGGAGCCTTCCCGCCGCCCAACCTACGAGCCGCGCCGAGCCGTTGACCGCGGCGCCGTCGATCACGGCCACGTCGCCACCTCGCCACAATGCATGGGCGATCCCGCGCGCGCCCGCGGCCACGACCTTCTCGTTGAAGGCATCGAAGTAGTACTTGTTTACGAGCAGCGTGTAGAGCCCGCCTGCCCGGTCGCGCAACTGGGCCGCGAGCCCCGGATGCTTCAGGTACACGAGCCACGCCGCCGCAACGCCCGCCGCCGCCAGACAGACCGCCGGGGAGGTGAGGCCGTGCAGCACGAACGCGGCGGGCCCGTGGAATTCCTCGCGCAGATGTCCGAGCACGTCGTGCTGGGGCAGCACCGCGATCGCATTGCCGAACCAGTCACCAAAGAGCAGCGGTCCGATCGCGGGCCAGCCCGCGACCAACGAGGGCACAGCGAGCAGCACCAGCGGCACGGTCACGACCCAGGGACTTTCGTGAAGTTGCTCGCGCGCATGCGTGTCCATCCGTGGCTCGCCGTGAAAGGTCATGAATACGAGCCGGAAGGTGTAGAAGGCCGTCACGAAGACGCCGAGCAGCACGCACCAGTAGGCATAGCCCGCCGCCCCCAGGTGCGAGGCGTGCACGGCCTCGATCAGCGCGTCCTTGGAGAAGAAACCCGAGAAGCCCGGGAAGCCGATCAGCGCAAGCGCGCCGATCAGACAGGTCCAGTAGGTGATCGGCATGTACCTGCGCAACCCACCCATCCGGCGCATGTCCTGCTCGTGGTGCAGGGCAATGATCACAGAGCCCGCGGCCAGGAACAGCAGCGCCTTGAAGAAGGCATGCGTCATCAGGTGGAAAATCGCCCCGGCATATGCCGAGACGCCCAGCGCCACCGTCATGTAACCGAGCTGCGACAGCGTCGAATACGCCACGACCCGCTTGATGTCGTTGTTGACGATGCCGAGCAGACCCATGAAGAGCGCGGTCGTGGCGCCGATCACGAGCACGAAGTTGAGCGCGGTCTCCGAATGCTCGAAGAGCGGCGACATACGCGCCACCATGAAGATGCCCGCCGTGACCATGGTGGCCGCATGGATCAATGCGGAGATCGGCGTCGGACCCTCCATGGAATCGGGCAGCCAGACATGCAGCGGCACCTGAGCCGACTTGCCCATCGCGCCGACGAACAGGCAGATGCAGATTACCGTGATCGCCGACCAGGCCGTGCCCGGCAGGATCTCGAACGTCTGCGCAGCCATCTCCGTCGCGCGGCCGAACACCTCCGTGTACTGCAGCGAGCCCGTCAGGGACACGATCCCGGCGATGCCGAGCACGAAGCCGAAATCGCCGACGCGGTTGACCAGGAAGGCCTTGAGGCTGGCGAAGATCGCGGTCGGCCGCGTGTACCAGAACCCGATCAGCAGGTACGAGACCAGCCCCACGCCCTCCCAGCCGAAGAACAGCTGCAGCAGGTTGTTCGACATCACGAGCATCAGCATCGCGAACGTGAACAGCGAGATATAGCTGAAGAAGCGCGTGTACCCGGGGTCGTCGTGCATGTAGCCGATGGTGTAGATGTGCACCATCAGCGACACGAATGTCACGACCGCCATCATGAGCGCGGAGAGCCGGTCGATCAGGAAGCCGACCTCCATGCGGATGCCGTCGCTCACCAGCCAGGTGTAGACCGCATCGTCGAATACCGGTGCGCCGTGAGTGATCTCCCACAGCACCTTGACCGAGAGCGCGAAGGACACCGCCACCGCGGCGATCGTCACGCTGTGCGCGCCGGTCCGGCCGATCCAGCGGCCGAAGAGTCCCGCCGCGATCGCGGCCAGCAGCGGCGCCAGGACGATGATGAGCAGCGTGCGCTCCACGGCTCAGCCCCTCATGGTGTCGAGGTCCTCGACGTTGATGCTCTGCCGCTCGCGGAACAGCACCACGAGGATCGCGAGCCCGATCGCCGACTCGGCCGCCGCGACCGTCAGGATGAAGAACACGAACACCTGTCCGGACAGGTCGCCGAGATAGTGCGCGAAGGCGATGAAGTTGAAATTGACCGACAGCAGCATCAGCTCGATGCACATCAGCAGCAGCAGGACGTTCTTGCGGTTGATGAAGATGCCGGCCACGCTCAGGCTGAACAGAATCCCGGACAGGAGCAGCACGTGCGACAGCGGGATCACTGACCGCCCTCCGCGTCCATCTTGACGATCCGGATGCGGTCCTTGGCGCGCACCGCCACCTGCCGGTTGATGTCCTGGATCTTCTGCCCGGGACGGTGACGCATGGTGAGCGTGATCGCCGCGACGATCGCGACCAGCAGGATCACGGCGGCGACCTCGAAGGGATACAGGAACCGCGTGTAGAGCAGCTCGCCAAGCTCGGCCGTGTTGGAATAGCCCGCCGGCTTCGGCACGGGCGGAGCCGCCGGTTCCAGACCGAGGTTCCGCGCCCAGACCACGAGCCCGATCTGCGCGATCACGATCAGCGCGATCAGCGTGCCGAGCGGCGCGTAACGGGTGAAGCCCTGTTTCAGCTTCGCGAGATCGATGTCGAGCATCATCACGACGAAGAGCCACAGCACCATCACCGCGCCCACGTAGACGACGAGCAGCGTGACCGCGAGGAACTCCGCCTCGAGCAGCAGCCAGATCACCGCGCTGGTGATAAACGCGAACACCAGGAAGAGCGCGCAGTGCACCGGGTTGCGGGCCGTGATGACGCCGAGCGCCGCGATCACCACCAGCGTGCCGAAGGCGTAGAACAGGATGCTCGTGAACATGCGCGGCGCTCTTAGTCAGCGGTAACGGGCGTCGGCGGCCTTGTCGGCCGCGATCATCGCCTCGTAACGCTCGCCGACCGCGAGCAGCTTGTCCTTGGTCATGATGTTCTCGCCGCGGTTCTCCATGTGGTATTCGTGGATCCGCGTCTCGACCACCGCGTCCACCGGGCAGGCTTCCTCGCAGAACCCGCAGTAGATGCACTTGAAGAGATCGATGTCGTAGCGCGTCGTGCGGCGCGTACCGTCGGGGCCTACGTCGGATTCGATCGTGATGGCGAGCGCCGGGCAGACCGCCTCGCAGAGCTTGCACGCGATGCAGCGCTCCTGCCCGTTCGGATAGCGGCGCAGCGCATGCAGCCCGCGGAAGCGCGGCGACTGCGGAGTCTTCTCCTCCGGGTACTGCAGGGTCACCTTGGGTCTGAAGAAGTTCCGCAGCGTGACGGACAGACCGACCAGCAACTCGGAAAGGAAGAATGTCTTGAGGACGTTGCGCATTCGGCGTCTCAGGCCGCCCAGGGCCCGACCTTCCAGTACCACATCCCCGCCTCGACCACGATCCACACCAGCGTCACCGGGATGAACACCTTCCAGCCCAGGCGCATGATCTGGTCGTAGCGATAGCGCGGGAACGTCGCGCGGAACCATAGGAAGCAGAACAGGAAGAAGCCGATCTTGAGCGCGAACCAGTGCAGCCCGGGCGCAGCGAGCGGCGTGTCGCCCACCCATGGATACCCCTCGAACGGCGACAGCCAGCCGCCGAGGAAAAAGGTGGACGCCAGCGCCGAGACCAGGATCATGTTCGCGTATTCGGACAGAAAGAAGATCGCGAACGCGATCCCCGAATACTCGACGTGGAAGCCGGCGACGATCTCGGACTCCCCTTCCGCCACGTCGAACGGCGCGCGGTTGGTCTCCGCAACCCCGGAAATGAAGTAAACGACGAACAGTGGCAGGAGCCACAGCCAGTACCAGGAGAGCGGTCCGCCCGACTGCCCCTCCACGATCCGGCCGATGTTGAGCGTCCCCGAGGCCATCACGACGCCTACCAGCGCGAAGCCCATCGCGATCTCGTAGGCGACGATCTGCGCGGCCGAGCGCATCGCGCCGAGGAACGCGTATTTGGAGTTCGTCGCCCAGCCGGCGAGGATGATCCCGTAGGCGCCGAAGCCCGCCAGCGCGAGCACGTACAGCACGCCCGCATCGACGTCGGCGATCGAGAAGCCCGGCCACAGCGACATGACCGCCCAGGCGGCGAACGCCGGCACGAGCGAGAGCAGCGGCGCCGTGATGAACAGGAAGCGGTTCGAGCGCGTTGGAATCACCACTTCCTTGATCAGGAGCTTGATCACGTCGGCGAAGGGCTGCAGCAGGCCCTTCGGGCCCACCCGGTTCGGTCCGATGCGGGCCTGCATGTAGCCGATCACCTTGCGCTCGGCCAGCGTGAGATAAGCCACGCACAGGATCACGATCACGGTGAGCGTGAGGATCTGCCCGAGCGAGATCAACGATCCCTTGAGCCACTCGGGCCAGCCCTGCCAGGTGGTAACGAACGCATCGATCATTCGACGCCGCTCCCGGCGCGACCCGCCCGCGTCTCCTGCAGCGGGCGCGAGCGGCGCACCACGGCGTCGACCCGATAGATCGGCGTTTCGCGCACCTTGTCGACACCGTTCAGATGGCCCGCCACGAACGCCCCCTGAGCGCCCGGCGCCGCGTATGTCCCGTCCAGCACGCCGCGAAGCTCGTTGCGAACGTCCTCGGAACTCAGATAATCGAATCCCGCTACGCCAAGCAGGTTCGCGAGCACGCGCAGCACCTTCCAGCCGGGCCGCGCTTCGCCCGGCGGACGCGCTGCGCCCGCCACGCTCTGCCAGTGTCCTTCGACGTTGACCCAGGTGCCCGAGGTCTCCGCAAACGCGGCGACCGGGAGGATGTGCGTCGAATGCTCGCGCTGCTCCGCGCCCGCGTACGGCGTCAGCGCGACGACGCAATCCGCGGCCTCGAGCGCCGCCTCGGCGCGGCTGGGCACGGCGAAGTCTTCCGCCTCGATCGCACCCACCAGCACGTACGCCCTGAGATTTGCGCCCAGCATCTCCGCCGCGGACAGACCGCGCGGTGCGACGCCACGCCCGCCGGCACGCCGGTGCGGAGTCGTCCCCGCGAGCGCCGCTCCGACCGCGTTTCCGCCCTCGGGCAGAAAGCCCAGGCGCGCGCCGGTGGCCTCAGCGAGCACCGCGGCCAGCGCGTGGATCTCCGACCACGCGGGATGACGCCGCGCGAGCGCGCCGAGCAGCACCAGGCGCAGCTCGCCTGTCGTCAGCATGGCGGCGATCTGCTCGTGCTCGGGACCCGGGGTCAGGTCCTCCACTGCAGCGCGGAGCTCAGGTGGAACCGGCTTGCCCTGCGGGCGGAGTGCGGCGAGCAGCACCGCGGCCAGGTGACGGCCCATGCCGAGTCCGTTGCTCGTCAGGCTCGCCGCGACCGGAAACAGCAGTTCCTGGCCATGCGGACCAATCAACGCCACCTTCGCGCCGTGGCGCACAGCGCCCTTGCGCAGGCGGTGCGCGATCAACGGCACGTCCTGGCGAAGGTTGCTGCCGACGACCAGCACCGACGCGGCGGTCTCGAGCTCGGCGATACGGCATCCGAGCAGCGGGGCCGCGGGCTCGGAGTCCTGGTTGCGGAAATCGACCTGCTGCAACCGGTGATCGATGTTCGCGCAGCCCAGCCCGCGCGCGAGCCGCGCCGCGAGCGCGTGCTCCTCGAGGGTGGCGCCGGGAGCGACCAGGAAGCCGATCTGCCCTGCACCGTGCTGGTCGGCCACCTTGCGCAGCGCCGTCGCGGCATTCGCAAGCGCCGTCTCCCAGTCGACCTCCCGCCACTCGCCATCGATCTTATGCATCGGCCGTTGCGCGCGATCCTCGCTGTACAGACCCTCGCAGCTGAACCGGTCGCGATCGGCGATCCAGGTCTCGTTGATCTCCTCGTTAGCTCTCG
>Ga0268386_10002483_pt1 | contig 13146 bp, 12 predicted proteins | sample RVTome_15_FD_200260 | JGI IMG/M metagenome (GOLD analysis project Ga0268386, IMG submission 200260) | Soil microbial communities from uranium-contaminated site in the Upper Colorado River Basin, Wyoming, United States - RVT150D86... ...
AGACTCCTAGCCCGGCGAGGCGGCGCCGGAGGCGAGCGCCTCGCCCGGCATTCCGTGACGAGTCGCGCCGCGAAGCGGCCCGCCGCGACGCCGCGGCGGAATCCGGGCCGGTGCACCAGCATGACCGGCAGCGCCGGCACCGCCGCCCGCTCCCACCTGACCCGGCCGTGATCGAGCTCGGCCAGGGCCAGCGCAGGGACCAGGCCCACCCCCAGCCCGCCCGAGACGTACGCGAGCAGGAGGGACACGCTGGGCACGTCGATGGTGGAGGTAGGCTGGATGCGCTCACGCGCCAGGTAGTCCTCCAGCAGCCACCGGCCCTGGCTGCCCGCGCCGAGCCGCAGCAGCGGCTCGCGGGTGAGCCGCTCCGGCAGGGGCACGCGCTTCCCGGGCCGGCGGGGTCCGACCCAGACGAAGGGCTGGTCGAAGAGCCGCTCGGCCTCGAGCCCGCGGGGGATCTCCCGGCCGGTGACCACGGCGCAGTCCACCTCGCCGAGCCCGACCAGCCGGATGGCCTCGCGGGAGTGGGTGGTGGCGATCTCGAAGCGCACCGGCGCCCGCTCCTCCAGGAGCTCCCGAAGCACCGGCACCAGCAGGGCCTTCCCGAGGTAATCGCTGACCGCGACGCGCAGGGTCGCGGGCGGCCGGCCGGACAGCTCGGTCAGGTGGGCGAAGAGCGCCTCGGTCTCGGTGCCGAGCTTCAGGATGCCGGGCAGCGCCGCCTCGCCGGCCGCGGTGAGCCGGACGCCGCGCCCCGCCCGCTCGAGGAGGGTCACGCCCAGGTGCCGCTCGAGCTTGCGGATCTGCTGGCTGATCGCGGAGGAGGTGCGATGGTGCAGCCGCGCCGCCGCCCCCACCGAGCCGCTGCGCGCGACCGTGAGGAGGCTCAGGAGGGCGGGGAGGAGCGCCGCGTCGATCATTAGCGGATCTTACGGGACCGGGAAGAAGATTTCACTATACTTAACGGTCTGGCGGCGGCACACTCACCCGGCCGGCCTCGTCCGGCCACGGAGGAGACAATGGCGTCAACGCTACTCGACCGGGTCTGGGACGCCCACACGGTGCGCACGCTGCCCTCGGGGCAGACGCAGCTCCTGATCGGGCTCCATCTCATCCACGAGGTCACCTCGCCCCAGGCGTTCCAGGCGCTGAAGGAGCTCGCCCTGCCGGTCCGGATGCCGGGGCGGACCTTCGCGACGCTCGATCACATCATCCCCACCACCGCCCAGCAGCGGCCCTTCGCGGACGAGGTGGCGGAGGAGATGGCGGTGCACCTGACCCGCAACTCGCAGCAGAGCGGGGTGTCGTTCTTCGGCCTCGACAGCGGCCGGCAGGGCATCGTGCACGTGATCGGGCCCGAGCTCGGGCTGACCCAGCCGGGCATGACCATCGCCTGCGGGGACAGCCACACCGCGACCCACGGCGCGGTCGGCGCCATCGCGTTCGGGATCGGCACCAGCCAGGTGCGCGACGTCCTCGCCACCCAGTGCCTGGCGATGGCCAAGCCGAAGCTCCGGCAGGTGCGGGTGGACGGCGCGCTGTCCCGGGGCGTCTACGCCAAGGACGTCATCCTCGCGATCATCCGCGCCCTGGGCGTCAACGGGGGCGTGGGCTACGCCTACGAGTACGCGGGGCCGGTGGTGGACCGGATGACGATGGAGGAGCGGCTCACCCTCTGCAACATGTCGATCGAGGGCGGCGCCCGCTCGGGCTACGTCAACCCGGACCAGACGACCTTCGACTACCTGCGCGGCCGCCCGTACGCGCCGCAGGGCGCGGCCTTCGACCGTGCGGTGACGTGGTGGAAGAGCATGGCCTCCGACGCGAACGCCACCTACGACGACGTCAAGCGGCTCGACGGCAGCGCGATCCCGCCGATGGTGACCTGGGGCATCAACCCCGGCCAGTCGGTCGGCGTGGGCGAGCGCATCCCGGCGCCCGAGTCGGCGCCGGAGCCGGAGCGCGCGACCTACCGCGAGGGTCTGGCCCACATGGGCTTCGAGGCCGGCCAGCCCATCGCGGGCGCCAGGATCGACGTGGTGTTCATCGGCTCCTGCACGAACTCGCGCATCTCGGATCTGCGGGTCGCCGCCGCGGTGGCCAGGGGCAACCGGGTGGCCAAGGGCGTGCGGGCGATCGTGGTGCCGGGCTCCCAGATGGTGGCGAAGGCCGCGGAGGCCGAGGGGCTCCACGAGGTCTTCCGCGAGGCGGGCTTCGAGTGGCGGAACGCGGGCTGCTCGATGTGCCTCGGCATGAACGACGACAAGCTCCGGGGCCGCGAGATGAGCGCGTCCACCAGCAACCGCAACTTCATCGGGCGCCAGGGGAGCCCCACCGGCCGCACCCTGCTGATGAGCCCGGCCATGGCCGCGGCGGCCGCGCTCAACGGCGCGGTCACCGACGTGCGGGAGATGTTGAGATGAGCGATTGGCGGGAGGCGACGCGATGAGCGACAGCGCGCGGCGGCAGATCGCGGGGCGGGCGATCCCGATCCCCGGCAACGACATCGATACCGATCGGATCATCCCGGCGCGGTTCCTCAAGACCGTCACCAACGAGGGCCTGGGGCTCCACGCTTTCGAGGACGCGCGCAAGCACGACCCCGAGCACCCGTTCAACCAGAAGGCCTACGAGGGCGCCTCGGTGCTGGTGGCGGGCATGAACTTCGGCTGCGGGTCCTCGCGAGAGCACGCCCCGGAGTCGCTCAAGCAGTGGGGCATCAAGGCAATCGTGGGTGGCTCCTTCGCCGAGATCTTCTTCGGCAACTGCACCATGCTCGGCATCCCGTGTCTCTCCATCTCCCAGGACGACGTGCTGTGGCTGCAGCGCGCGGTCGGCCGCGATCCGAAGCAGACGGTCACGGTGGATGTGGAGCGGCAGGAGGTGCGCGCGGGCGATCGCGTCATCCGGGCCCGCGTCCCCGACGGCGCCCGCAACCAGCTCGTTTCGGGGGCGTGGAACGCCACCGGGGTGCTGCTCGACGCGGGCGACGCGATCGAGGCCACCGCGGGCCGCCTGCCGTACGTCAAGGGCTTCTGATCCGGGCGGAGCCCCCGGTGCCGACGGTCCGGACGCCGACCCTCGAGATCGGCTACGAGGCATGGGGGGAGTCGGCGGGCGCGCCGGTCGTGCTCCTCCACGGCTTTCCGGACGACGCGCACGCCTGGGACGGGGTGGCCCCGCCGCTGGCCGCCCGCGCCTGCCGGGTCTTCGCGCCCTACTTGCGCGGCTACGGGCCCACGCGCTTCCTCGACGCGGGCGCGCCGCGCATGGCCCAGCAGGCCGCGATCGGCCAGGACCTGCTGGACTTCATGGACGCGCTCGGCATCGAGCGGGCCGCGCTCGCCGGCTACGACTGGGGCGGGCGCGCGGCCTGCATCGCGGCCATCCTGGCGCCCGCGCGCGTGCGCGCCCTGGTCACGATCGGCGGCTACAACGTGCAGAACACCATCGCGCCGCCGGGCCCAGCCTCCGCGCGGCAGGAGCGGGCCAACTGGTACCAGTGGTACTTCAACACCGAGCGCGGGCGCCTGGGGCTCGAGAACAACCGCCGCGAGATCTGCCGACTGCTCTGGCGGGACTGGTCGCCGGGCTGGCGCTTCGACGACGCGACGTTCGAGCAGGCGGCGGCCGCCTTCGACAATCCCGACTTCGTGCCGGTGGTGATCCACTCCTACCGGCACCGCCACCGCCACGCGCCGGGGGAGCTGCGCTTCGACGCGATCGAGCGTCGGCTCGCCGAGCGTCCCCGGATCGAGGTGCCGAGCGTGATCCTGCACGGCCGCGACGACGGCGTGGACCCTCCGGCGCGCAGCGAGACGCATCCCGCCCTGTTCCCGGCCGGCACCGCGCGCCGCGTGATCCCGGACGCCGGACACTTCCTCCCCCGCGAGCAGCCCGGCGCGGTCGTGGACGCGTTGCTTCCCCTTCTGGCCCGCACCGCGCGGTAGGCCGTGTGGTTCCTGCTCTCGGTGGTCGCGGCACTCTGCCAGGTGCTTCGCAACACGGTGATGAAGCGCCTCGGCCACTCGCTCGACGAGTACATCAACGTGTGGGGGCGCTTCACCTTCCTGCTGCCCTTCGCGGGGCTGTTCGTGCTCTGGAACGGGGTGCCCGAGATCAAGCCGGGCTTCTATCTCGCCTGCGCGTCGTTCGCGGTCTGCCAGACCATCTCGACCATGGCGCTCTCCAAGGCGCTGAAGCTCGCGGAGATCTCCATGGTCACCGCGCTCTGGAAGGTGAGCCTGCTGATCCTGGTCGTGCTGGGCTACTTCACCCTGCGGGAGCGGCCGACCCTCCTCGGCATCGCGGGCATCCTGATCAGCATGTCCGGGGTCTACCTGCTGAACGTCAATCGCGCTCACATCGCGTGGTGGGCGCCCCTGGCCGTGCTGTTCACGGACCGCGGGATGCGCTACACGCTGCTCGCCGCGCTCTTCTTCGCGCCGTCGGTGGTCACGATCAAGTGGGCCATGCAGTGCTCCGACCAGTACATGGGCACGCTGGGCGGGTACGTCGCCGCGAGCCTGCTCGTCACCCCGATCGTGCTCGGGACCTCGCGGCGGCACTTCGTGCAGGTCCCGCGCTACTGGAAGGCCTTCCTGAGCTTCGGGCTCTTCGCCTCGCTCACCACGATCAGCCAGGGAACCGCCTACCTCATGACCCTGTCCTCGTACGTGGAGGCGGTGAAGCAGGTGGAGATCCTGTTCGCGATGGCGATCGGCGCCGTGATGTTCCACGAGAAGCAGAAGGTGCGCGACATCGCCCCCGGGGCGCTGGTGATGCTGGCCGGCGTGGTGCTGCTGAGCCTCGCCGGCTAGATCTCCGGCCGCTTGCCGTGGCTGGCGCGCACCACCGTCTTGATGCCGCCGCGTACCGTGAAGTCCCCGACGACCTCGATCCAGCGCGGCGCCGCCACGACCACGAAGTCGTTCAGGATCCGATTGGTCACGTCCTCGTGGAAGGCCCCCTCGTTCCGGTACGCCCAGATGTAGAGCTTGATCGCCTTCAGCTCGAGCAGGTGACGGTCCGGCACGTAGCGCACGCGGATCGTGGCGAAGTCGGGCTGGCCGGTGCGCGGGCAGAGGCAGGTGAACTCGGGGATCTCGAGGCTGATCTCGTAGTCGCGATCCGGGTGCGGGTTGGGCACGACCTCGAGCGCCTTCGACGGCTGCGTGGGCATGGCCCGACGCTACCGCGCGGATGAGCAGCGGTCAAGGCGGTCGGCGGCGGACGGTGAGGGTGATGAGACCGAGGGAAGACCCGAGAAGGCGCGCGGCGCCACGGGACGGCCATGGCGGTGGCCATGGTAGCATGGCCTTCCATGAAGATCGGGCTCGTCGGCCTTCCCAAGAGCGGCAAGACCTCGTTGTTCAACCTGCTGACCGGCGCGACCGTCGCGACGTCGTCGTTCGGCACCGCGCGCGGCGAGATGCACGCGGGTGTGGCCCGGGTGCCCGACGCGCGTGTCGAGCGGTTGACCGCGATGTTCAAGCCGAAGAAGACGACGTACGCCACCTTCGAGGTGGTGGACCTCGCGGGCATCGCGAAGGGCGAGCGCCAGGGGCTCGAGGCCAAGGAATTCCGCAACGCCGACGCGCTGCTGCACGTGGTGCGCGCCTTTCCCGACCCCGCGGGGGCTGCCGCGGACCCGGGCGGCGACATCGACGATCTGGAGACCGAGCTGATCCTGGCCGATCTCGAGGTGGTGGAGCGGCGGCTCGAGCGGCTCGAAGCGCAGATCAAGAAGAAGCGGACCGACGCCGACGTGTACGAGCAGACGGTGCTTCTGAAGGTGAAGCCCCTGCTTGAGTCCGAGCGGCCGATCCGGGCGATGGGTCTCGGCGAGGACGAGGCGCGCGCCCTGCGCGGCTTCACCTTCCTCTCCCAGAAGCCGATCCTCCACTGTCTCAACCTGTCCGAGAAGGAGATCGCGCGCGGGACCACGCTCGTGGAGAGCTTCGGGCTGCAGGCGGTGGGGGCCCGCCCGGCCACGCGCCTCGGCTGGGTCTCCGCGGTGATCGAGGCGGAGGTCGCGCAGCTCGCGGGGCCGGAGCAGGCCGCGTTCCTGGCCGATCTGGGCCTGACCGAGCCGGCGATCGGCCGGGTGCTCCAGGACTGCTACGCGCTGCTCGGCCTCATCTCGTTCTTCACGGTGGGCGAGGACGAGGTGCGCGCCTGGTCCATCCCGCGCAGCACCCGCGCACAGGACGCGGCCTCCGCCATCCACTCCGACATCGCGCGGGGCTTCATTCGCGCGGAGGTCGTGGGCTACGACGACCTCCTGGCTGCCGGCGGGTCCATGGCCACCGCGCGGGAGCGCGGGCGGCTCCGGCTCGAGGGCAAGGACTACGCGGTGCAGGACGGCGAGATCTGCCACTTCCGGTTCAATGTTCGGTGAGCCGTCGCCGGAGGCGAGGCGAACGGATCAGGAAGGCCGGTGAGCCGTCGCCGGAGGCGAGGCGAACGGATCAGGAAGGCCGGTGAGCCGTCGCCGGAGGCGAGGCGAACGGATCAGTAGACAAATACCATCGTCACGCCAGCTGTCCCCACGCGACCCAGTGGCGGTCGCTGGCCATGTCGCAGCGCAGGCCGTCGATCCCCGCTCTCGCGAGCTGGCTCCGCACCTCGGCCAGCGTGAAGGCGGCGCAGAGCGAGTGGAAGAAATCGCGCTTGAGCACCTCCGGCTCGCCCGCCGAGTACGTCTCGACGATCGCGCGCGCCCGTTCGGGGGAATCCGGGCGATGCAGGTCCATGATCAGGACCGGCGCGCCCGCGCGGCCGAGCCGCGCGACCTCGGACCAGAACACGTCCGCGTGCGGCATGTGGTGCAGGAGACTGTTGGAGACGACGGCGTGGAAGCCGCCGGGCGGGCGGCCGAGCCCGAGTAGCCGCGCGCGAACGAGTTCGACGCGGTCCGCGAGCCCGGCGGCGGCCACCGCGCGGCGCCCCGGCGCGAGCATCGCCTCCGATCCGTCCACGCCGGTCACGGTGACGGCGGGCAGGGCCCGGCAGAAGCGGATCGGGATGTCGGCCGGCCCGCAGCCCAGATCCACCAGGCGCCCGCGCGCGAAGTCGGGGAAGAGGGCCCGGAAGCGGTCCACGAAGCCCTGGTTCACCGTCGCGAAGTCGGCCGCCGCGTAGGCCTGCGCCTGCTCCGGGTCGGTCATCAGCTCGGGCTCGAGCACGCGATTCATCGGCGCGCGTCCTTCGTCGTCTCCTGGCCGCACTCGAGGGGCAGGGTGAGGGTGAAGCGGTCGGCGGGGTAGGTCCGCCGGGGATCGTGGCAGACCATGGCGGCGCCGAGCGGATCCTGGGTGCCGCGGAGGTCGCCGTCGCGATGCGAGGCGCAGGCAGTGGTGCAGAGCTCGAGGTGCACGTGGGGCACGCCGGCCGCGTTGCCCGAGGCGCCGGAGGGCCCGATGTGCTCGCCGCGCGCCACCGCCTGCCCGGTGGTGACGAGGGCGCGTGTCAGGTGGCAGTACGCGGTCCAGCGTGTGAAAGCGGGGTGTGACAGCACCACCCCAGTCCCGCATCCCGGCTCGTAGTCGATCAGCCGGCTCACCACCCCGTCCGTTGCCGCCAGCACCGGCGTGCCCAGCGGCGCCGCGAAGTCCACGCCCGCGTGCGGCAGGAGGCGCGGGCGCCCGTTGGCGCCGACGAGCGAGCGGTACGGCGAGAGGATCACCACCCGGGCGGCCTCCTCGGCGGCCGCGACGGCCGACGCGGCGAGGAGAACCGCGACGGCGAGCCCGCGGCGCCCACGGGTCATGCGCTACTGCGGCCGGAGGAAGCCGAGCTTCGGCACGCCGCCCAGGGTCTTCGCGACGCTCACCAGGGTCGCGTCCGAGGTGCCGACCGGCAGCACGCAGCCCGCGCCCAGGAAGACGCCGCGCCCGGCCGTCTGGGCGAGGGCATCCTGGACCTGCGCGAGCGCGGGCTCGGGGCTCGCGTCCTGCAGCGCGCTCCACTGGTCGAGCCCGCCGATGACCGCGCCCGGCACGCGGGTCTGCGCCTCCCGCAGCGACGGCCCCGCGCGGCGGTCGTCCCAGTTCCAGGCGTCCGCGGGCAGGGCGGCGAGGCGATCGAACATCAGGCGCTCGCCGTGGCAGTGCAGGATCGTGAGCTTGGAGCGTGGACGGACGGCCTCCAGGATGCGCCGATCGTAGGGCTCGCCGAAGCGGCGGTACTCCTCCTCGGTGTGGAAGGCGGTGCTGGCCGCCTGGACCGAGTAGAAGATGCCCTCCGCGCTCTCCCGGAAGCAGGCGTCCATGAACGCGAGGATCGTCTCGGTGATGGCCTCGAGGGCGTCGGTGACCGCCTGCGGGTTCTCCTTGAGATCGTAGTTGAGACGGTCACCCGAAAGCTTGCGCGCGAGCGAGAGCGGGCTGAACACGGTGGGGATCGTCGGGCAATCCACGCGCCGGTCCACTACGCAGCGGATGATGGTCTCGAGGTGCGAGGCCCACGCGGTGGACTCCATCTTCACGGGGCGGATCTTCTTCCAGTCCTCGGGGGCATTGACCGCGTGCCGCGCGCACGGCCGGTGGCCGTCCGGCAGGACCTCCGCGCTCTCGACGCATCCCCAGTCCGCCACCGCGTAGCCGCCGGTCGGCGTCACCTTGAGGAAGTCCGACTGGTAGCGCTCGTGGAAGCGCAGCGTGGACTGGGCCAGCGCGGCGGGGTTGCGGTCCACGTCGGGGAAGTGGCGCCAGAAGGCGTAGGGCGGCCGGTCGGTGGGCCGGCGCCCGAGCGCGGCCACGACCCGCTCGAGCTTGGTCATGGCCCGAGCACGATCTCCGCGTCGCGCACCGCGGGGCGCCCGTCCTCGGCGAGCGCCTCGAAGCGCACGAGCGCCCCCGCCGCCGCGGGCCGGGGCGCCTGCCCGCGCACCACGATGCGCGAGGGCAGGCGGACCATCCCGCCGAAGCGGGCGGCCACCGCGCGCACGGGCGTGGCGGCGCCGCGCGGCTGCCGGCGCAGCGCCTGCGAGATGGCGAGGGCCAGCGTGGCGGTACCGTGGAGGATGATGTCGGGCAGCCCGGCGCCGAGCGCCACCGCGCGGTCGGTGTGGATCGGGTTCCAGATGCGCGCGCACTCCGTGTAGACGTGGGCGAGGGTGGGAGCGATCGGTACGTCGACCGACCACCACCCCTCGACTGACCCGGGCCCCTCACCCTGCTCTCGCCCGTGAGGGGAGTGGGTTTCTCGCTCGGTCCTGGAAGGAGGGGCGCCGTCGGCCTCCACGCCGAGGTAGAGCACGCCGTATTCGGTCGTGCTCACGGGCCGGCCCGCCGCGTCCACGGTGTCCATGCGCAGCACGAGATAGGCGCCGGGCGTCCGGCGCTCGAGGGCGGCGACGGTGGCGGTGGTGCTGAGGCGGTCGCCCACGCGCGGGGGTCGGTGCAGGGTGAGGCGATGGGTCGCGTGCACGCCGCGCGCCGCGACCTCGTCCGGCAGCACCTTGGCCCGCGCGTCCAGCGCGAGCGGCCACTCGTAACAGACCGGGAACAGCGGGTGGGCGAGGATGCCGCCGGGCCGCGTCGTGTCGAAGTATTCGGGGCCGCTCTCCCCGAGTGCGGCCGCGTAAGCCATCAGCCAGCGGCCGTCCACCTCGTGCTGGCGCGGGCCCACCGTGATGCCCACCGCGGATGCGGGAATGCGCGGGGTCACCCGGCCCCTCACCCTGCTCTCACTCCTTCGGTCCGAGGGGGAAGACGGGGAAAGTTCATGCACTCCACGAAGATGGTCTCGAAGTCGGGGTGCGCGGCGAGGGAGACGTGCTCGATGCGTCCGGCGATCACCTCGGCGCGGGCGCGCTCCGCCTCGGAGACGAGCGCGAGCTGCGCGCCCAGCGCGGCCGCGTTGCCCACGTAGCGGATCTTGCCCTCCGGGAGATCGGGCGGGATGAGCCCGATGCGCAGCGCGCTGCGGATCGAGAGGTAATTGCCGAAGCCGCCCGCGAGCATCAGCTCCTCCACCTGCTCGGGTCCGACGCCCGCCACGTGCCGCAGCATCGCGACGCCGGAGGCAATGGCGCCCTTGCAGAGCTGCACCTGCCGGATATCGTCCTGCGTGAGCGTGATCTCCCGCTCCGCCCCGTGCTCGCCGGGCCGCGCGAGCACGACCACCCGCTCCTCGCCCCGCATCTCGACGCGGGCGCGCGTGGGCGCGGGGAGCCGGTCGCGCCCCTCCACGTCGATGAGACCGGTCCAGTCCACCACGCCCAGGTCGAGCAGGGCGGCCACCGCGTCCAGGAGGCCGGAGCCGCAGAGCCCCTGGGCGGGGCCGTCGCCGATGGTGTGCAGGCGGAGATCGCCCTCCTCGGCCGCGACGCGATCGATGGCCCCGACCGCCGCGCGCATGCCGTGGCGGATCTGGGCGCCCTCGAGCGCGGGGCCGGCGGGAGCGGAGCATGCCCACAGCCGCTCGCGCGAGCCCAGCAGCACCTCGCCGTTGGTGCCGATGTCCACCGCGATGCGAAGGGCGGGGGATTCGTCGATGCGGGTGGCCAGCGCCACCCCCACCGCGTCCGCGCCCACGAAACCCGCCACCAGGGGCAGGAGGCAGACGCGCGCCTCCGGCGGCAGCTTCAGGAAGAGATCGCGCGCGGGCAGGATGAGGGGATGCCGCACCACCGGCGCGTAGGGAGCCAGGCCCACGTAGGAGGGGTCGATGCCGAGCAGGAGGTGGTGCATGCACGTGTTGCCCACGACCACCACCTTGTAGATCCACTTGGTGAGCACGCCGGACTCGCGGCTGATCTGCTCGATATGCTGGTTGAGCAGGCCGATGATGCGCGTCTGCAGCTTGCGCAGGTTGCCCGGGTCGAACTGGGCGAACGCGATGCGCGACATCAGGTCGCCGCCGAAGACGGCCTGCGGGTTGAGGCTCGACACCGCCGCGAGCTGCTCGCCGGACTCGAGCTCCATGAGGGTGGTGACCACGCTGGTCGTCCCGATGTCGATGGCGAGCCCGAACTTGTGCAGCGCGGTGTCGCCCGCCTCGACCGCCAGGACGTCCCGCCCGAAGGTGGTCACGGTCACCTCACCGTCCCGGGCGCGAAGCGCCGCGGGCAGGGTCTTGAGCACCGTGGGCGGAACGTGCTCGATCGAGCCCACCGCCGCGAGGAGCGCCTCCAGGTCGGAGGTCTGCCGGTGCTCGTCCTTCGGCAGGGTCACCTGGGCGACCCGCTTGTCGATGCCCGCGTCGAGCGAGATCGGCTCGGGCGCCCCGGCCGGCCGCTCGCCCCCCAGGATCTGGAAGGTCGTGTCGTCGAGGGGAGGCGCGACCTGCACGGTGACCGCCTCCGTGACCGGCCACTGGCAGGAGAGCCGGTAGCCCTCGCGCACGAGGGCGTCGCCGAGCTGCAGCTCGTCCATGATGGTGGGCGGCGGCGCGGTGCCCGCGACCAGCTTGACCCGGCAGGAGGTGCAGCGGCCCCGCCCCCCGCAGGTGGCGGTGATGTCTACGCCGCCCGCGTGCGCCGCCTTGAGGATGGTGGTGCCGGGCTTGGCGTCGAGGACGCGCGGGCCGGGCAGAATGGTCACCGAGATCGCCATGCGCGCGCAGGATATCATTCTTTTTCTTGACTTTATGCCAGGGTTTGCCGATAGTTGCGTACTGACCCGTCACAGGGTTTGGGCGGGCACTGCTCCCGGGGGGTGCGTTGCTCAGCTACGTCGTCTCTCGCCTCCTCTGGCTGGTTCCGACGCTCCTCGCCATGGCGCTCGTCACTTTCCTGGTGATGCATGCCACGCCCGGCAGCCCTCTCGATCCGGTCGCGGAGGGGGCGAACGCGCTCTCGCCCGAGGCGCAGAAGAACCTCGCGGAGGCCTACGGCCTGGACAAGCCGCTCCATGTCCAGTTCGGCATCTTCCTGCAGAAGGCGGTGCGTGGCGACTTCGGGACGTCGTTCGTCTACAAGACCCGGACGGTGGCGGAGATCATGGCCGAGACGTTCCCGGTCTCCCTGCTCCTGGGCAGCATGGCCCTGGCCCTCGCGGTGGTGGGGGGCCTGACCCTCGGGGTGCTGGCCGCGGTATACCAGAACCGATCCTGGGACTACGTCTCGGTGAGCGTGGCGACCCTCGGGGTGAGCGTGCCGAACTTCGTGCTCGCGGTATTCCTGATCGTCATCTTCTCGTTCATCCTGCCCATCTTTCCAACCGGCGGCTGGAATTCGCCCCGTGACTGGGTACTGCCCACCGTCACGCTCGCCCTGGCCCCGATGGGCATCATCGCCCGCTTCACGCGCTCGAGCATGCTGGAAGTCATCCGCTCCGACTACATCGTGACCGCGCGGGCCAAGGGACTGGCCGAGACGCCGGTCATCCTCAAGCACGTGCTGAAGAACGGCTTCATCCCGGTGGTCACGCTGCTCGGACCCATGTTCGCGGCGGTGGGAACGGGCTCGTTCTTCGTGGAGTCCATCTTCCGCGTCCCGGGCATGGGCCGCTTCTTCGTGCTCTCCATGACCGGCCGCGACTATCCGATGATCATGGCGGTGGTGCTCATCTACGGCGCGTTCCTGGCCCTGATGAACCTCGTGGTCGACCTCCTCTATGGCATTCTCGACCCCCGCATCCGATACTAGCCTGCCTACGCCGGGCGCGGCGGTGGCCCTACCGCGAGCCGATGTTCGCGGCTCGAGCCTCTGGCGCGACGCCTGGCGCCGCCTGCTTCGCAACAAGCTGGCGGTGGCGGGCGGGGTGATGGTGATCGTGCTGTGTCTGCTCGCCATATTCGCCGACCTGATCGCGCCGCAGTCCTACACCAAACCCAACTTCGGTCGCCTCTACGAGGCGCCCTCGCGGGACTTCCCGCTCGGCACCGATCAGCTGGGGCGCGACGTCCTCTCGCGGATGATCTACGGGGCGCGCGTCTCGATGCTGGTGGGTCTGGGCGCCCAGGTCATCGTGGTGCTGATCGGGGTGCCGATCGGCGCCCTCTCCGGCTACATCGGTGGGCGGACCGACCTGCTGCTCACCAGGTTCGTTGACGTGATGTACGCCTTCCCGCGCCTTCTCTTCGTCATCCTCGTCATGTCCATGCTGGGGGCCGGGCTGATGAACATCTTCATCGCGCTCGGCCTGACCGGGTGGGTGGGCATCGCGCGGCAGACGCGCGCGCAGGTTCTCTCGATCA
>Ga0268386_10002484_pt1 | contig 13145 bp, 13 predicted proteins | sample RVTome_15_FD_200260 | JGI IMG/M metagenome (GOLD analysis project Ga0268386, IMG submission 200260) | Soil microbial communities from uranium-contaminated site in the Upper Colorado River Basin, Wyoming, United States - RVT150D86... ...
ATGGGCATGTCCGCGCTCTGAGCCCGCCGTGCGCGCCTGCCTGGCCTTCCTCGGCCTCCTCCTCGCCGTCCCCGCCTCCGCGGCCGAGCCCGCCCAGGTCCCCCCGCCCCCCGCCGGCCTTCCCCCGGCCCCCGCGGCGCCCCCGGGGGTCCCGGAAACGGTCCCCGAGGGCGAGATCCGGGTGCGGGCGGAGAACCAGGAGCAGGTCTCGAAGGGTCACTGGAGGTTCCGGGGCTTCGTCGACGTCAGGCTGGGGGGGATGCGCATCCAGGCCGACCGGGCCGACGTGGACGAGATCGAGCGGCCCGACGGCAGCACGGGGCACAAGCTGGTCGCCGAGGGCAACGTGGTCTTCCTCCGGGGCGAGGAGCGACTCTCCGGGGAGCGCGCCGAGATCGACGACTCCGGCAAGGGCGTCTTCCACGACGCGATCGGCTTCGTCGAGCCCGGGGTGTTCGTGGAGGGGAAGCGGATCCACCGCCTCGACGACGACACCTACCGGGTGGAGGGGGGGAGGTTCTCCTCGTGCGCCCAGCCCAACCCCCGCTGGTCCTTCTCCGCCTCGAGCGCCCGCATCGAGGTGGGGGACAAGATCGTCGCGAAGAACGCGGTCTTCAAGATCAAGTCGGTCCCCGCCTTCTACCTCCCGGTCGTCTACTACCCGATCCGCGACGACCAGCGCTCCACCGGCTTCCTCTTCCCCACCATCGGCAACTCGAGCCTCCGCGGCTTCACCGTGGGGAGCGGCTTCTTCTGGGCGATGGGCCGGAGCTTCGACCAGACCTTCTACGGCGACCACTACTCGAAGTTCGGATGGGGGGCCGGCCACGAGTTCCGCTACCTCCAGGACTCCCCCTCCCGGGGCACCTTCCGGACCTACGTCTTCAAGCCCAAGGGAGAGGGGACCGAGTGGGACTGGGACCTCGAGTGGAACGCGCTCCAGATGCTCCCCGGCAAGGTCCGGGCCTCGGTGGCCGTGCGCCAGTACAGCAACCTCCGCTTCCAGCAGCTCTTCCAGGACAACTTCAACTACGCGACCACCCGGACCAAGCGCTCGGCGCTCTCCCTCCAGCGCGCCTTGGGCTCCCAGGTGCTCGAGGCGGGAGCGGAGGAGACCGACACCTACTTCGGCGACGACACCACCACCCGCGGCTACCTGCCCCGGGTCTCCCTCCGCCGCTTCCCCCGGCAGATCGGTCGGAGCGGGGTGGTGGTGGGCTACGAGGCCCGGGCCGACGGCATAAAGAGGGGGTTCAACGACTCCTCGGACACCTACTGGCGCTTCGACATCGCCCCCGAGGTCTCCCGGCCGCTCTCCGTCTCCTTCCTCAGCGTGACCCCCCAGGTCCGCTACCGCTACACGCGCTACGGGACGAGCTACGCGATCGACGAGGACGGGGAGAGCGACCTCGTGGGCGAACCCATCAACCGCTCGTTCGCCGAGGGCTCGATCGACGTCCGGGGCCCGAACTTCTCCCGGGTCTTCAGCACCCCGGGGGGCTTCTACACCGACCGCTTCAAGCACGTGATCGGCCCCGAGGTCTCCTGGACCTATCGCACGCGCGTCGACGACTTCAACGTCATCCCCCAGTTCGACGGCTACGACTACTTCCTGGGGACCAACGAGGTCCGCTACTCCATCGTCCAGCGCTTCCTCGCCAAGCGGCCGGCCCCGGGGGGCCGCACCGTCCCCTACGAGTTCCTCACCTGGCGCATCTCCCAGACCTATTACGTGCAGATCGGGGACGGGCAGAACAACTTCGACCCCAACTACTCCTCGTCCTCCTACGGGCCGGCCGGCCCTTCCCACCTGTCGCCGGTGCTCTCCAAGTTCCGCCTGCGGCCGACCCCCGGCTTCTCCCTCGACCAGACCCTCGAGTACGACGTCAACTTCAAGCAGATCCGCCGCTCGAGCGTCTACGGCACCATCGGGGGGGCGCGCTTCAACGTGAGCGGGGGCTGGTCGCGCTCGGTGCGCCTCGCGGAGGAGGAGGAGGACCGGCTGGTGGTGGCGAACGCGCTCCGGGGCTCCGCCACCCTCGTGGTCGTGCCGGACCGGCTCCAGTTGAGCGGGAGCGCCGACTACGACTTCGTGAACAAGCGCCTCTGGCACATGTCGGGCCGGCTCCGCTACGACGTGCAGTGCTGCGGCTTCCTGGTGGAGGCGATCCGCTACAACTACAACGGCCGGGACGAGAGGCAGTTCCGCTTCAGCATCCAGCTCGCCAACGTGGGCTCGATCGGGACCTCCTTCCTGGGCGGGGGGAGCGGGAGCTACTGATGGGGCCGGGGGGGCGGTGAGGGTCCTCGTCACCGGCGCGGGGGGCTTCGTGGCCGGCCACCTCGTGGACTACCTGCGCGCGGAGCACCCCGCGGCCGAGGTCTTCGGCCTGGTCCGCCCCCACGGGAGCGCTCCCCGGCCGGGGCCCGGCCTCACCCTCCTCGAGGCGGACCTCAACGACCCGGGCTCGATCTCCCCCGTGCTCGACGCCGCCCGGCCCGACCGCATCGTCCACCTCGCCGGGCAGTCGAGCGTCCACCACTCCTGGGTCGACCCCGGGGGGACCCTCCGCACGAACGTCCTCGGGATCGTGCACCTCCTCGACGAGGCGCGCCGCCGCGGCCTCGCCCCGTCGGTGCTCGTGGTGGGGAGCGCCGAGGAGTACGGGATGGCCGAGGCGGGAGAGCTCCCCCTGGGGGAGGACGCGCCCCTGCGCCCCGCCTCCCCCTACGCGGTGAGCAAGGTGGCCCAGGGCTTCCTCGCCCTCCAGTACGGCCCCGCGGGGGGAATGCGGGTCCTCCGCACCCGGACCTTCCACCACACCGGGCCCGGGCGGGGGGAGGCGTTCGCGGAGAGCTCGTTCGCCCGGCAGATCGCGGAGATCGAGGCGGGGCGGCGGGCCCCGGTGATCCAGGTGGGCAACCTCGAGGCGGTGCGCGACTATACCGACGTGCGGGACGTGGTGCGGGCCTACTGGGCCCTCCTCGACCGCGGGCAGGCCGGCGAGGTCTACAACGTGTGCAGCGGGCGGGGCCGGCGCATCCGCGAGATGCTGGACGTGCTCGTCGAGGCCTCGGGAGTCTCGGTCGAGGTGGCGGTGGACGAGCAGCGGCTCCGCCCCTCGGACGTCCCCGCCCTGGTCGGCGACCCGGGCCGGCTCGTCGCCGCCACCGGCTGGGCCCCCCGGGTGCCGCTCGAGGACAGCCTGCGCGGGCTTCTCGCCGACTGGCGGACGCGCGTCGCCTCGTCGGCCCCCGCGCCCGCCGCCCCGCGGTGAGCCGGGGCGAGCTCGCGCGCAAGCTCGTCCACGTCGCTTGTGTCGGCTTCGCGTTCCTCCTGCGGGACATGACCGCCGGGCAGGCTGCGGCGATGGCGGTGGCCGCGCTCGTCTTCAACTGGCTGGTCCTGCCCCGCATCGGCGGGCGGGCCCTCTGGCGCCCCGCCGACCACGCCCACGGGTACCCGGTGGGCATCCTCGCGTATCCCCTCGCCGTGCTCGGGCTCGTCGTCTGGTTCCGGGACTCGCTCTGGATGGCGGCCGCAGTCTGGGGCGTGCTGGCGGTGGGAGACGGGATGGCCTCGCTGGTGGGTCAGTCGGTCGGGGGGCCGCGCCTCCCGTGGAACGAGGGGAAGGGATGGGCGGGGTTCGCCGCCTTCGTCCTCTTCGGATCCGCCGCCGCCGCGGTCCTCCTCGCCTGGACCGCGCGGCTCCCCCTGGACCCGCTGTCCTGGCACGCGGGCCGCACCGTGTCCGTGGCCTTCGCCCTCGCCCTGGCCTGCGCCGTCGTGGAGTCGCTCCCCACGACCCTCGACGACAACCTCACCGTCCCCCTCGCGGGCGCCGTCCTCCTGCCGCTCTTCGCCCAGGCCGACCCCCACCTCCTCGCCACCGACCCCGGTGTCGTCCCCCGGCTGGCCGCCGGGCTGGCGGTGAGCGGCGTGTCGGCGGCCCTCGCGTGGAGCGTCCGCGCGATCGACGGGGCGGGGGCCCTCTCCGCCCTGGTCATCGGCGCCGCGATCACCACCGGCCTCGGCCTCCCCGCCCTCGCCCTCATGGTCACCTTCTTCGTCGTGGGGAGCGCGGCCACCCGGCTCGGGTACGCCGCGAAGGCCGCCCGGGGCATCGCCCAGGAGCGCGGGGGGGCCCGGGGCTGGAGGCACGCCTGGGCCAACGGCGGCGTCCCCGCGTTCCTCGGCCTGCTCGCCGGCCTCACCCCCGTCCCCCTCCACGACCTGCTCGTCGTCGCCTACGGGGGAGCGGTGGCGACCGCGGCCGCCGACACCTGCTCGAGCGAGGTGGGGAAGGCCTACGGGCGGCGGACCGTGCTCATCACGTCCCTCGCTCCCGTCTCCCCGGGCACCGGGGGGGGGATCAGCCTCGAGGGCACCCTCGGGGGAGCCCTCGGCGCCGGCCTCGTGGCCGGGGCGGGCGCCCTCCTCGGCGTGTACGCCTGGCCGGTCGCCGCCCTGGTGGCGGCGGCCGGCTTCCTCGGGGCCCTCGCGGAGAGCGTGCTCGGGACGGTCGCCGAGGAGCGGGGCTGGCTGGACGACCACCACCTGCTCAACGTGGTCAACACGGCGATGGGGGCGGCTTTCGCGGTCGGGCTGGCCCGGCTCGCGGGGGAGGTGCTGGGGCCGGGACTGCACGGGAGGCTCTGAGGGAGAGAGTGAACGTCCCCGGGGTCTGCGACCCCGGGGTGCCTACTTGCGCGGCTTGCCGGGGGCCGGCTCCTCCACGATCTCGTGGAGCGGGTCGTCGAGGGCGACCGGGTCGTGCGGCGCGGCCGGGGTCGGCTCCGAGCGCTCGGCGTGGGCGATGATGTCCTCGAGGGACCGCTCGTGGTCGACCTCCTCGGGCTCGAGCTCCCGAGGGACGGGGGGGACCTCGTCGGCGCCGATCATCGCCTCGGCAGCCCGGCCCGCCGCCGTGGTCGTCCCGAACTCCCCCACCACCACGCGGGAGGCCCGGGCCACCCGCCCGTTGAGACGGTAGCCGCGGAGCAGCTCCTTGACCACCACGTGATGGTGGTCGGGGTCCTCGACCGGCTCGGTCGCCACCGCCTCGCTGAAGTTCGGGTCGTAGGGCATGCCGAGGACGGGGATCCGCTCCAGCCCCTCCTCCTGGAGCGTCTGGAGGAGCTGGGTGCGGACGAGGATGAGGCCCTCGATCAGGGGGTTGCCCGCGTAGCTCTGCTCCGCCGCCTCCAGCGCCCGGTCCAGGTTGTCGAGGATGTCGATGAACTTCAGGAGCAGGCGCTCCCGCCGCTGGTCGAAGCGGCGCTCGAGGTTGCGGGTGATGCGGTCCCGGAAACCCTCGTTCTCCGCGCGGACCTGCCGGTAGGCCGAGAGGACCTCGGCCAGGCGGTCTTCCGCGAGGCGAGCCCGGCGAAGGTACTCCCCGGAAAGGTCCGCCGCGGGGTCGAGGGGGGCGGCCGACACGTCCGCGTCCGGCCCACCGGGGGCTCCCGTGCTTCGTGGCTCCGGGCCTCCCGGCCCGGTGGGTTCGTCTTCGCTCAAGAGCGGGGGCCTCCGAGCCGATTCTGGCCCAGGAAATTATAGCCTCCCGCGCGAGCCCCGATCCAACCCGGCGGCCCCCCGGGCTCCCGGTCTCAGTGGCGCTGGCGGAGGTCGACCGTCGAAAGGCGGGTGAGGGTCTCGAATCCCTGGAGGATGCTCTCGGCGACCGCGGGGAAGCGCGAGCAGTCGCAGACGTGGTCGAGCCGGGTCAGGACCAGCTCGCAGGCGCGGTCGACCGCGGCCCGGTTCCGATCGTCGAGGACGCCGCTCGCCTGGAGATACTCGAGGTGCCTCAGAAACTCCTCGCGGAAAAAGTCCGACAGGGCCTGCCGCCTCTCGGGATCCACCGAGCCTCCGATCGAACTCTAGCTTGATTTCGACCTTAGTCCAGCCGTCACCGGGATGTCAACCGTCCGTACGGACGGGGAGGGGACCGGCCTCCCTCCCTCGATCTCCGCGCCGTCCGCGGGTCGGGAACGGACCGGCGGCTCGGGCTCAGCCCACCCCCAGCGGGAGGCTGGGCTCGGCGTTCAGCTCGGGGCCTCCCCGGACCCCCCGCCGGAAGGCCACGTAGCCGGCGGCCCCGATCATGGCGGCGTTGTCGGTGGAGAGCTCGAGGGGCGGGATGAAGATGGGCAGGCCGAGCCCGGCCGCGGCCCTCCGGGCCTCTTCCCGCAGCCGGGTGTTCGCGGCGACCCCGCCGGTCAGGAGCAGGCTCCGGGGCCGGCGGGCCTCGGCGGCCCGCACCAGCCCCCGGACGAGCGCCTCCACCACCGCCCGCTCGAAGGAGGCCACGAGGCCGCGCACCTCGGGGGGCACCCGCGACGGGTCGCTCACCGGGGCGATCCCCTGGCGACGCACGTGGTGGAGCACCGCGGTCTTGATCCCGCTGAAGGAGAAGTCGGCGCGGCCGTCCTTCATCCGGGCGATCGTGAACTCGACGGCCCGGTCGTCGGCCCCCCGGGAGAGCCGGTCGATGACGGGCCCCCCGGGGTAGCCCAGGCCGACGAGCTTGGCCACCTTGTCGAAGGCCTCGCCGGCCGCATCGTCCCGCGTCCGCCCGAGCAGGCGATACGTCCCCTCCTCGGGCACCTCGAAGAGGCTCGTGTGGCCGCCCGAGACCACGAGGGCGAGGCCGGGGAGGGGGATCTCCGGGTGGGCGAGGAAGGGGGCGAGGATGTGCCCGGCCACGTGGTGGACGGGGACGAGGGGCTTGCCGTGCACCCAGGCGACGGCCTTGGCCACCTGGAGCCCGACGAGGAGCGAGCCCACGAGCCCGGGGCCCTGGGTCACCGCGACCGCGCCGATCTCCGGGAAGTCCAGCCCCGCCTCGGCGAGGGCCGCGCGGACCACCGGGACGATGTTCTCGACGTGGTGGCGGGAGGCCAGCTCGGGCACGACCCCTCCGTAGGGGGCGTGGACCGCGACCTGGGTCGAGACCACGTTCGAGAGGATCCGCCGCCCGTCCTCCACCACCGCGGCCGCCGTCTCGTCGCAGGACGTCTCGATGGCGAGGAGGCGCATCAGCCTCGATCCCCGGCGAGGGCCCGGAGGCTCTCCGGGTAGGGCGGGCGCGCCACCCCCCGCTCGCAGACGATCGCGGTGACGTAGCGGTGGGGAGTCACGTCGAAGGCCGGGTTGCGGACGGCGACTCCTTCGGGAGCGAGGCGCCGGCCCCCGTGGTGGGTCACCTCCTCGGGGGGGCGCTCCTCGATCGGGATGCGGGAGCCGTCCGGGGTCGCGAGGTCGAAGGTCGAGACGGGGGCGGCCACGTAGAAGGGGATCGCGTGCTCCCGGGCGAGGACGGCCAGGGTGTAGGTGCCGATCTTGTTGGCCACGTCGCCGTTCGCGACGATGCGGTCCGCCCCCACCACCACCGCGTTCACCTCCCCCCGGGCCATCAGGAAGCCCGCCATGCTGTCGGCGATGAGGGTGGCCGGGATCCCGTCCTGCATCAGCTCCCAGGCGGTGAGGCGCGCCCCCTGGAGGTGGGGGCGGGTCTCGTCGGCGAAGACGCTCCGGAGCCTCCCGATGCGGGCGGCGGACCGGATGACGCCGAGAGCGGTCCCGTAGCCCGCGGTGGCGAGGGCCCCCGCGTTGCAGTGGGTGAGGACGTGGGCCTCCGCGGGGAGCAGCGCTGCCCCGAGGTCTCCCATCCGCCGGCAGGCCGCGAGGTCCTCCGCCTGCATCGCGAGCGCCTCCTCGAGGAGGCCTTCGCGGAGGGCGGTCCCCCCCCGGCCCTCCAGGGCGTGGAAGCGCCGCCGCATCCGCTCGATGGCCCAGAAGAGGTTGACCGCGGTGGGCCGGGTCGCGGCCAGCTCCCGGCAGGCCTCCTCGAACGCGTCCGCGGCCGCCCGGGCGCCGGCCGCCGCCGCGGGGACCGCGAGGACGAGGCCGAACGCGGCGGCGATCCCGATCGCGGGAGCCCCCCGGACCGCCATGCCCCGGATGGCCTCGGCCACCTCGCGGGGATGCCGGCACCGCAGGAGCTCCAGCTCGTGCGGCAGGCGGCGCTGGTCGATGAGCACGACCGCCTCGTCTTCCCAGGACACCGTGGGAACCACTCTCTGGACCTCCCGAACGACCGATCGTATCGCAGGTCGGACCGGCGACGGGTACGGCGTTTGCACCGAGCCCTCGCCGGGGGCGCATCTACCGGCTTCCCGGCGGGTGCGAGCCGCTAGAATGGGAGCAGGGGGTGGTGCCGTGATCCCTGTCGACAAGGCGCTCGAGATCGTTCTTTCCAACACCCGGGTCCTGCCGGCCGAGGAGGTGCAGCTCGTCCACGCCCTCGGGCGGGTCCTCGCCGAGGACGTGGCCGCGGACCAGGACATGCCGCCTTTCGACCGTTCGGCGATGGACGGCTACGCGCTGCGGGCGGGCGACACGAGCGGGGCCCCGGTGGTGCTGGAGGTGATCGGGCAGGTCCGGGCCGGGCAGTACCCGGACTTCGGGATCGGGCCGGGCAAGGCGATCCAGGTCATGACCGGCGCCCCCGTGCCGCCCGGGGCGACCGCGGTCCAGGCCGTGGAGAAGACCCGGCCGATCGAGGGCGGTCGTCGGGTCGAGATCCTCGAGCCGGTGGAGACGGGGGCCCACATCGCCCGGCAGGGCACCGAGGTCCGCGTCGGCGACGTCGTCCTCGAACGGGGGCACACCCTGGACCCGGCGTCCCTCGGGGTGCTCGCGGCGGTGGGGAAGGGGCGGCTCCGGGTCGGGGGTCGTCCCCGGGCGGCGGTCCTCGTCACCGGCGACGAGCTGGTGGACGTGTGGGACCGGCCCGGCCCCGGCCGGATCCGCAACAGCAACGGCCACGCCGTCGTGGCCCAGGCGCGCTGGGCGGGCGCCGACGTGCAGGACCTCGGAGTCGTCCCCGACCAGGCCGACCGGATCGCGGAGGCCGTCCGCCGGGGCTTCGAGTCCGACGTGCTCGTGATCTCGGGGGGGGTCTCCGAGGGGGCCTTCGACCTCGTGGAGCCCGTCCTCGCCCGCTTCGACGTGGGGCTCCTCTTCACCAGGGTCGCGATCAAGCCGGGGGCCCCCCTCGTCTTCGGCCGGCGGGGGGAGAAGCTGATCTTCGGGCTCCCCGGGAACCCGGTCTCGGCCCAGGTGACCTTCGACCTCTTCGTCCGCCCCGCCCTCCTGCGCATGCAGGGGTCGGCGACGGTCGTCCGGCCCTCCGTCGAGGTGGAGCTGCTCGACGGGGTCCGGAACCGCTCGGGCCGGCGGGCCCATCTCCCGGCCCGGGTGCGCTTCGAAGGGGGCCGTCTGGTGGCCCGACCCCTCCGGTCGATGGGCTCGGCCGACCTCGTGGCCCACGCCCGGGCCAACGCCCTGGTCGTCCTCGGCCCCGAGCGGACGGCGGCCTCGGCGGGCGAGCGCGCCCCGGCCATCCTCCTGGGCAACTTCCTCGAGCGGGATGGCGCGCCCTTCGAGGGCTAGCCGCGCCGCCGAGGGCCGGGGGTCCGGCCGGCGCGCCCTCAGCCACCTCGACGCCGGGGGGCGGGTCCGAATGGTGGACGTGTCGGGCAAGGCGGCGACCGCCCGGGAGGCGGTGGCCCGGGGGCGCATCCGGATCTCTCCCGCGGCCATGCGGCTCGTGCGGGGGGGGCGCCTGGAGAAGGGAGCGGTCACCGAGGTCGCCCGCCTGGCGGGGATCCTGGCCGCGAAGCGGACGGCCGAGACGATCCCCCTCTGCCACCCCCTGTCCCTGACCCACGTCGACGTCGCCCTCGCGCCCCGCCGCGACGGCTTCCTCATCGAGGCCCGGGTCCGCACCGACGGGAAGACGGGAGCCGAGATGGAGGCCCTCCACGCGGTGGCAGTGGCCGCCCTCACCGTCTACGACATGGTCAAGGCGGCGGACAAGCGCATGAGCATCGGGGACATCGTCCTCGTCCGCAAGACCGGCGGCAAGAGCGGGGACTTCCGCCGCTGAGGGGGGGCGCGGGGGGACGCTACCCTGAGATGCCGGGGCCCGCCAGCGGATCCAGGCACGACGCCCCGCCCGCCGGAACCCCCGGCCGCGGATCCGAGCGGCTCCCCGTGGGACGACGTCCGCGCGCGATCGCACTCGTCCTGCTCGCCGGCGCGGGCCTCCTCGTCGCCTTCCTCCTCCGGCGCCCCCCTCCGCCCGTCGAGGGGCTCGGGGGCGGCCTCGCGTTCGTGAGCGACCGGGACGGCAGGGACGCGCTCTACTGGCGGCGGCTCCCCCGGGACCGGGAGCGTCGGCTCACCCACCTGGGGGAGCCGGTGCGGGAGCCCGCCGTCTCCCCGGACGGGACGCGGGTGGCCTTCGCCATGGGCGGCCGGCTGGGGGTGGTGGCGGTGGCCACCGGCGAGGTCCGGATGCTCACCCTCGGCGTGGACTGGAAGGACGCGATGCCCGCGTGGCGACCCGGCGGCCGCGGCTTCGTGGTCGCGGCCCGGCGCGCCTCCGGCGAGAGCCTGGGCCTCCATCTCCTCGACGTCGAGGCGGACGGGAGCGTCGCCCGCCACCCCCTCACCACGGCCCGGGGCCTCGACGACACGAGCCCGGCGGTGAGCCCCGACGGAGGGGCGGTGGTGTTCGTGCGGGAGGCGCACCTCTGGCGGGTCGAGCTGGCCGACGGGCGCGCAGTCCGGATCACCCGGGGCTTCCGCAAGTCGCGGGGACCGCGGTTCCTTCCCTCGGGCCGGCTCGTCTGCCTGTGGAGCGAAGGGAAGCAGCACGGGATCGACGTGCTGGACGCGGACGGCGGGAACCGCGAGACGCTCTGGCAGGGCTCGGTCCACTACCGCACGATCGCCCCCTCGCCCGACGGCCGCCACTTCGCGGCCACCTTCACCTACGACCTGGCCTTCCACCTCGGCGACACCCTCAAGCTCCGCCAGACCGAGGAAGTGCGGCTCCTCGACGCCCGGGGCCGTCCCCTCGGTCCCCTCGAGCGGTCGATCCGCTTCGCGAACCACTCGCCCGACTGGGGACGTTGACCGGGCGGCCGGGCCTCGAGGCCGTGGGGTATGATCGTCGCCCGGAGGGGGGTGGATGGCGGTCTGTCCGGAGTGCGAGGCCGACATAGAGCTGGACGAGTACGACGTGGACAAAGGTGAGATCATCAGCTGTCCGGAGTGCGGGGTGGAGCTGGAGGTGGTCGGCCTCTCGCCGCTCGAGCTGGACCTGGCGCCGCAGGAAGGGGACGAATGGGAGGAATGACCGACGGCCCGCGGAAGGGGGGCGCCGCCGCCCGGGAGGAAGCCCTCGGGCGCCTCCTCGAGGGCATGGGCTCGGTGGTGGTGGCGTTCAGCGGGGGGGTGGACAGCGCCTACCTCGCGGTGATGGCCCACCACGTCCTCGGCCGGCGCAGCCTGGCCGTCACCGCCGACTCGGAGTCGCTGGCCGAGGCGCAGCGGGCCCAGGCCACGGACCTCGCGGCCCGGTTCGGCTTCGCCCACCGGGTGATCCGGACCCGGGAGTTCGACGATCCCCTCTACCTGCGCAACGAGCCCGACCGGTGCTATCACTGCAAGTCGGAGCTGTTCCTCCGGCTCGTCCCCCTGGCCCGGGCCGAGGGGTACGCCCACGTGGCCTACGGGGTGATCGTGGACGACCTCTCCGACTACCGGCCCGGCCATCGGGCCGCGGCCGAGGCCGGGGTGCGGAGCCCCCTCGCGGAGGCGGGCCTCACCAAGGAGGACGTGCGGGCGCTCTCCCGGGTCCGCGGTCTCCCGACCTGGGACCTGCCGTCCTCCCCCTGCCTCTCGTCCCGGGTCCCCTACGGCACCGCCGTGGTCCCCGAGGCGCTCCGCCGGGTGGAGCGGGCGGAGGCGGCGCTGCGGGCCCAGGGGTTCCGCGAGCTGCGGGTGCGGCACCTCGGGGAGGCGGCCCGGATCGAGATCGCGCCCGCGGAGCTCGGACGGCTCGAGGACGCCGGCCTGCGCGACGCGGTGCGGGAGGCGGTCCTCGCGGCCGGCTACCGCGAGGTCGAGATCGACCCCCGGGGGTATCGACGCGGGCGGCTGAACGAGGCGCTGCGGGTGCTGCCGGCGCGATAGCCCCGGCCCCGTCGTTGGAGCTATGATGGCTCGGTCCGAGGCCCGCCTCGCGGACCAGGGCGCCGTCCCCCGGTCGGGCGGCCCGATTCCCGGGAGGGAATGTCATGTTCAACCTGGGCTTCCCCGAGATGCTCCTCCTCTTCGTCATCGTCGTCCTCATCTTCGGGACCAGCCGCCTCCCCGAGCTCGGACGGGGCGTCGGGGAGGGGATCCGCAATTTCAAGAAGTCGCTTCGGGACGAGCCGGAGGAGGAGAAGAAGCGGACCTGACCGCGCGGTGCCCGTCCGCCGCGCCGGCCGCTCGGCATTCACGGGCGCTCCCCCCGCCCGAGGGGACAGCGCCTCTCAGCGAGAGAAGGGGTGTAGGAATGAGACAGACGGCTGCCATTGTCGCGCTCCTGGCTACGGTGACCTTCGCCGCCTGCGGCAAGCAAGAGGTGGCGGCGCCACCTCCGCCCCCCCCGGTGGCGCCCCCCACACCGCCGCCGGCCCCGCCTCCGACCACGCAGCCGCCCGCCCCGGTGGTGGTGAACGAATACGAACGCCTGAAGGCGATGGCCTCGGACGAGATCGACCGCCTCGGCCTCCTCGCCGAGGTCCACTTCGACTTCGACAAGTCCGAGATCCGCGAGGGCGACCGGACGGTCCTCGGCAAGAACGCCGACGTCCTCAAGGAGTTCGACTTCCTGAGGGTCACCGTGGAGGGCCACTGCGACGAGCGGGGCACCGTCGAGTACAACCTGGCCCTCGGGGAGCGCCGAGCCAAGGCGGCCTACGACTACCTGGTCTCCCTGGGAGTGCCCGCGGACCGCCTGAAGACGGTCTCCTACGGCAAGGAGGTCCAGGTCTGCACCACGTCGAACGAGGAGTGCTGGCAGCGCAACCGCCGCGCCAAGCTCACCGTGACCGGCAAGACCGTCCGCTGATACCGGCGGCCGGGGCCCGGCGTCCCTGCCTCGGGACGCCGGGCACCTTCAGTTGACACCCCGGGCGGCATGCCTTCTAATGCCCCGGTCCCCGGGATGATGCGCGCCCGGGGCCCCCCCCCCCCCCCAGCGCGCCCCCCCCCCCCCCCCCCCCCCCCGGCCGGCGGG
>Ga0268386_10002485_pt1 | contig 13145 bp, 5 predicted proteins | sample RVTome_15_FD_200260 | JGI IMG/M metagenome (GOLD analysis project Ga0268386, IMG submission 200260) | Soil microbial communities from uranium-contaminated site in the Upper Colorado River Basin, Wyoming, United States - RVT150D86... ...
GATTTTCGTCAGTAGGAGGTCTGGGCCGCGCACGTCGCCAACCTCCGTGATGAGATCAGCCATCGATGGCGAGGCATGGAGCAACTCACCAGCACGAAGCGCAATCCACTGGCCACGATACGCTTGCCAATGGGATTTCAACCACGCGTGATTCGCCTTGCGGGCCGCTCGGGTTTCCGCCGTCGCCGGGATGGGGTTGCCCACGGTGGGCGGCGCCAGGATGTGGCCGAACTTCTGTAAGTCATGATGGTCAGGGTACGTCTTTGCCCCGTCCATGGCAAGTTCGCGAGCCAGGGCATGGTGGCCCGTGGCGAGTGCGTCGTGAATGGCCTGGACCACCTCGTCAGCCGAGCGGGGTGAGGTAACCCCATGGCCGTTGGCGGGTTGCTGGCCATGATGGCCCTGGCTCTCGTGCTCTTGGAGCAAGCGCAACGCGGCGCTCACCATCTCTTCGGTGGATTGATATTTTCCCCCCGCAATCTCTTGCTGGACGAATTGCTCGAGTTCGGCTGGTAATCCGTTCAGGTCCATCAAAACCTCCGGGGGACTGCCTCCTTTAGGTGGCAGGGGGATAGGAGTCGCTTCCGAGAGACTCGACATCTCGACGGCAGCAAAACCGACTTAGTCAAGCGTAAAAGTGATTGAATTGTTAAGTGATTACGCATATTATGACCGGATGCGAAAGACGTTCAAATACCGCTTGTACCCCAGCGGCAACCAGGTGCAAGCCCTCGATCAACAGCTTAGCGAAGCGTGTCGCCTCTACAACGGAGCGCTTCAAGAACGCCGCGATGCCTACCAGTGCGCCGGGATATCGCTTTCCTACTACGATCAAGCGAATCAGCTCAAAGACATTCGTGCGGAAAGTGCCTGCGATCTGGCTAACTTTTCGTGTTCGCAAGATGTCCTGCGCCGCGTGGACAAGACGTTTCAAGCCTTCTTTCGGCGCGTGAAAAACGGCGAAAAGCCTGGCTATCCCCGTTTCAAATCCCGCTTTCGCTACGCCAGCATCACGTTTCCCAGCTACGGCGATGGTTGCCGTCTGAGAGAGAACGGCAAGCTCTACGTCCAGGGCATAGGCGAGATCAAAGTCAAGCTGCACCGCCCGGTTGCCGGGCGTATCAAGACCGTGACCGTCAAGCGGGAAGCCGGACGCTGGTACGTCTGCTTCAGCGTGGAGATCGAAGACCTTGCCGATAGCGTCCTGTACGACGACATCGGCATCGATCTGGGTCTGTCGAGCTTTGCCGTGTTGAGCGATGGCACCGTGATCGACAACCCCCGCTGGTTCAGGCAGGCACAAGCGAAGCTGCGGATCGCACAGCGCCGTGTGGCAAGACGTCAGCGCGGTTCGAAGGGACGACGCCAGGCGGTTGAAACCTTGCAACGCGCTCATGCTCACGTCCGCCACACACGCCGGGATTTTCATCATCAAACGGCTCGTGGGTTGGTTGAACGTTACAGCGTCATCTTTGTCGAAGACCTCAACATCAAGGGCCTGACACGCGGCATGCTGGCCAAGTCCGTTTCTGATGCTGCATGGGGCGGCTTCCTGAAAATCCTGCGCGACAAAGCGGAAGAGGCTGGTCGCGTGGTGTGGGGAGTCAATCCGTCTGGCACGTCGCAGACCTGCACGTGTGGCGCACCTGTGCCCAAGACGCTTAGCCAGCGCTGGCACGATTGTCCAAGATGCGGTTTGTCTCTGGCGCGTGATCATGTGTCTGCTCTCGTCATACAAGGGCTCGGACGGAGCCTTGTGTCGTTAACGTAGCGGGTTTCCGCATGCGTTGGCACAGAAGCCGCCTTATTTATGGGGCGGAGTCGTCACCACTGCTCTCCACACTAGATGTCTCTGTCTACTGTATCACAGATGTCACTGGAGGTTGAGCCCGGTCGGCCAGAGGCAAACGGAACCAAAGCTGGCTATGACCTCCTTGAATTAATGGCGAGAAAACTAAGGTGTCGTCCAGGTAGTGCATGATTTGGGCTCATCAACGCTGTGTCTTTAGGGACAAGAGCTGTTTGAGGGCATGGTTAATCTCACGGTCGAGACGAGCCACAACGGCGTCTGTCAATAGCTCGGACTTTTTCACGTGCATCCGGGTTACCAGGCGGTGAGCAGCGTCGAGCGCCGAGAGTAATAGAGGCTGAGGGGCATCCAAGTGGCACACCTCTCCGCTTGCCGGTATGATCACGTCAAACAGGAGACCAGACAAGGCTTGGATGTGATCTGATGGAATCTGTCTCACCCGGATGCATCGATCCTTTTCCTGTAAGATTTCTTCAAGGTCGGCGATCTCGCGCCCAAATTGCGGGGCAGCGCCTCCTGTACGCTGACGCCCTTGGATGATACCTCGTATGACGACATAGTTTAAGATGACTTGCGACCAGGCAGCGGTTTCGTTAAGCGTCTCAAGCACCTCGATTCGTGACGCCGTTAGGGGTATCGGGCCATTGGTGCGGTCGATCGACGCCAAGGTCTGCAGCAGCGGTTCGACATCGGCATCGGTCAACCGTGCTTCCTCATGCAGTCGAAGTGTCGCTAAATCGTGCATCGACGTCACGAGACGATAGGTAGTTTCACCCGTCTCATCCAAATGGGCAACGGCATAACCCACAAGTTTAGCCGGGCTTGCAGGACTCTCGACCTCTAAGCGGCGGATACAATCGGGAAGGCCAAAGTTGCCTAGGTGGGCGAGGAGAGCCTCAAAGGCAGGATCGCCATACGTGGCGAAATGCAGATGGCTTTCCACATCCGGTACGCCTATGTCGTACGTGGTGCGCAATGTCGTGACTACCGTGCCGTCCGGAAGTGGCGAGATATTGGCCAGCCGCATGAGGCGTTGGGCCCCGTCCGAGATGACTTGACAGCCCAGGGCGCGGAGGTAATCGGAGTGGCTGAGCGTTTCCCAAATAGCGTCGAGATCAACTGGAACCGGTCTGGGGTCTCGTTGTTGTTCCATTCGCAAGTAGGTCTGGTACAGAGTCTGTGGCGGCATCTCCATGCTCGCGGTTCGGTGGCGCGCCTGCATGGCCCGCTTGGTTGCCCGACGTTCCAACTCGGCCTCGGTCATGGTCTTCTCGGCCAATTGCTGAAACTCTTCACGCGTCACCGGCAGGAGAGCCAGCCGTTGGGTTCCCACCACTGCGCCAATGTCGGTCAATCGCTGGAGCAGACGGCCATAGACGACTTCCTCTGCAGAGTCAAGATAGCAGAGATTGAGTACGTAGATGTCCTCGTGCGTCTGGCCGATACGGTCAATCCGTCCAATCCGCTGTTCTACTTTCATGGGGTTCCAGGGGAGATCGAAGTTGACCAAGAGGTCTGCCGTCTGCAAATTCAACCCTTCGGCGGCGGCATCGGTGCAGATCAAGATGTCGATCTGCTGCTGTAAGAACCGGTGCTTAATCACCTCGCGGTCAGTCGTCATCAGTCGGCCAGTTTGGGGATCGAGGTATTGGCCGCCTCGCCCGGAATAGGCGCCCAGGCGCATGCGCGGGCTGGCGCGCAGTAAGCGGTCAACGATATCGGTGAGGGTGTCGTAAAAGCGTGTGAAAATGACGGTTTGCCGAAATCTCCCTGTGGCGACAAGGCGTCGGTCCAGCACCCGCAACAGTTCGGTCATTTTTGATGAAGCCCCTGAGAGATCGGACAGAGTGGCGAGCATGGTCCGCAACTGGCGTTGTTCCCATTGCAGATCGGCCGGCGTACGATGTTTCAACAGGGCGCGCACCGCTTCGTCATCGTCGTCGCCCTCCTCCAGAACATCTTCGATATCGACATCGTCAAGTTCCGTAAGGTCATCGGGAGTCAGACGGTCAATGGCTGCCTCCACGCGTTGCAGGCGGCGCCGCAGTGTTTCGCGGATGGCAAACAGGCTGGAGGCAAAGCGCAATCGCAAAAAGCTGAGCAGAAACCCCACCGCGCTCGCATTGCCTGCGCCGCCTTTCCCGGTCATCTGCTGGGCCAATCCGGCGCAATAGGTTTCCAATTGGTCGTAAGCCTCGCGTTCTTGAGTCGTGAAGACAATGCGTGGGATGGGCCAAATGTGGCGCCGGGCTAACGTGGCGCCGAGTTGGCCCTGTTCACGGTAGTATTCGAGTAGGGAACGGGTATGACGCAACATCACTCGCGAGAGGGGCGCGGCTGCGAAGATCAAGCGCTGAATGCCCTGGAGATCCGCTCCTTTGGCGGTGCGGCCTCGGTCCAACCACTGCTGCGCAGCAAGCCGCATCCGCGCATCGATCACGGCGTCGTGGATGAAGCCCCAAAGCACGGGGTCCTGATCCTGAAGTGCCAACACAGCGCGGCGAAAAAAGGTCCATTCCCGCTCAGAGAGTTGCTGTTTCCGCACCAACTGGCCCAGAAGGTCGTAGTAGACCTCCATGAGGCTGGGATCCAACTGAAAGGCCCCCACGCGTCGGGTGAGCTGGAGCAGATCGGCGACTTCCACGAGATCGAGTTGCATTGGCGTAGCGGTGGCGAGTAGCAGACTGCGGCTTTTGGGACGGAGATTTTGCTGGAGCACTGTGTAGAGGTTGCCGTAGCGGGCCTCAGCTCGGCTGCCCTGGGTCGGATTCTTGCGGCGGGCGTAGTGGGCTTCGTCCACCAGCGTAATGTCAAAACGCGGAGCAGTCGCAAGGTCCCGCCGCCGTTCCTTGCGAACCAACAGGCCGGTCGAGAGGATCACGAGATCCGGGGCATAGATCGAAGATGCGGCGCGTTCCTCTGGAACGGGCAAGAGGTAGGCATGGCGAGCACTCGCCCCCCGCATTGCACGCCCAAAGGACAGGAGGAATTTGGTGGCCATCTCGCGCTGCCACTGCTGAGTGAGGCTGGCCGGAGCGCAGATCAGCACCCGCTGTACGAGCCCAGCCAAATAGAGCGAGCGGATGGCCAGGCCGGCTTCGATGGTTTTACCTAAGCCCACTTCGTCGCCGAGCACGTAGCTGTAGGGCCAGGTGTCAATCAGCCGCCGGGCGACAACCGACTGGTGGGGCCAGGGTGCAACCGGCGCTGTCTCCATGCCCACGTAGCGCCCGCCTGGCAGGCGGGGGCCGTCGCGCAACAGGGCAAAACGCAGCCGCTCCAGCGCTGAGGGCGCGAGAGGGAGAGTGCTACTGCCGTCGATTTCCACCGGATGCGTCAAATCTGCCGCCAAAGTGATCAGGCGCTGGCGCACGGCTTCGGGCAAACTGAGGACGCGCACGCTCGGGTTGTGGTCCGCCCAAAGACGGTCGAATTCCTGCTCGGCTTCCTCTACCCGTTGGCGATCCCGGTCGCCGTGCCAGTCGCAGTGGACGTCGATATTTTCGGCATTGCGGGTGAGAGCGGTGCGGGACTCGTTGAGTGAGCCTGAGGCATATAGGCGATTGCCCTCGGCATCGGCAAACACGGCCCATTTCATGTGGACGTAGCTATCGTCGAGAGCATCGATGGCTAGGGCTGCACCGCTTTCGGCATGCACCCGAAAGGCAACGCGGACTTCCAGGTAGCCACGCGCGACCATCCAGGCCAGCAGTTCAACTCCACGGGTGACGTCCTCGGGCCAAGTCTCGGGATGCGCCAATTCGGCGTTCAGCATGGCAGCCAGGCGTTCTTCATTGCCTTGTAAAATCGCCTGGACGTCCTCTGGGTCGAGTTCGGCCCCGACGATCAGCCGCATCTGGCCTTGGTGACCGACAAATGTCGAAAACCCCTGGGAAGCGGCGGCCAGTGATGTCGAGCGGAAATAGCCGGCTACGCGGTCGTAGCGCACGGCCCGTTGCAAGGCTGGGAGGTAGAAATCGTGCAGCATGTCGATGGGCTGACCGTCGGGCTTCTGGGCAGACGTCCGGTAGGAGAGGCGCCACGCGACGGCCCGCAAACCGGTTGCGGCGGTCTCTGGCGTTTCCATCCTGATTACCCAGCGACGGGCCGCAGCCCGAAGCGGAGGGTTTCGGCTTCACGGCGGAATTCTGGCTCCACCATGTGAGTAGTCCAGACATCGAGGAGGTCCAGGATCTTCCAGATATGCGACGCGGCGTGCTGCGCCAGATACGCCCGGGCTACTGGAATATCACCTCGGCGGTACGCCTGGATCACACCGTGCAGGATATCCCAATCGGTCTGGGGTTGGTCGAGGCGGCGCGCGCTGCGCTCCTCTGCCCGGGCCAGGCGCAGTGTGGCGCCTTTGCGTACGAGAGGTGCCGGGTAGCCGGTTTCTTCTGCCTCGGCCCCGCGACTGCGCCGTCCGCTGGCCTCCTGGTTGATCCCGATCATGCGGCCTTCGATGCGATACCCGGCTGTCCGTGCCGACAGGGCGATGTTCAGGGAGCGGGACAGGTTGAGGGCTTCGTGAAACGAGAACTCGTAGAGGCCCCAGATGCTGTAGAGCGTCAGGGCCATCGCGGTCTCGGGATCGAGGTCGTCCACGGTCAAGTTGCCACGTGTGATCCTGGCAATTTGTTGTTCGGCCACAACTCGGCTGGCCTCGTTCATGGCTCGGAGCGGACCGACGGGCTCATCGCCGTCCATAACCGGCCATTGCTCGGAGAGCACGTGGAGCGCGCGTCCATAGCAGGCGACCATTTCGTCTATCGGGTTGAGGTCGAGAAGGGCAAACTCATCTAGTGCCTTTTCGACTGCGGCACGGATGCGGTGTTGCACGCCCCGGCCTCCGAGGCCGGTCCACACGGCGGGGAACGGCTGCTCTTCAGTACGCTTGCGGCAGGCGATGAAGATTGAGCTGGCGGCAGCGGCGATATCTTTATGGTGAATGTCTTGAGCTGGTTCCGATTCAATGGGAAACGAGGCGGTGATGGTCCAGCCGGCCTCAATCAGTGAGCGCGTCAGGGCTTCCCAGGCATCTTGAGACTTGTGGGTGAACATGAGCGTCATGACGCCATCGTCTTTCAGCACTCTATGGCACTCCGTAAAGATCTCCTGCATCTTCTGTTCGTAGTTTGCTTTTGCAGCCCTTGCGGAGCCATCTCTGGCCGGATTGCTTACGGCTTCGTCCGTTTTGTTCACTAATCGACGGTTGAACAAGCTGGGATATAGGTCGGCGAGGGTGCGCCTCTGCCAGACGTAGAAGTAGTCGGATAGCTCGCCGTACTGGACGTTGTCGTAGTAGGGCGGGTCCATACACACTAGGTCGACGGATTGGTCGGAGATACTGGGCATGTGGGCGGCTGTGCCGTTGAGAATATTGAGGGAAAGAGAAGAGTTAGATGCGACTGAGGCGCGATAAAGCGGCTCCACTAACTCAGCTATGTTCCGATAGGCGTCTGCCACTTGAGAGAGTCCCCAGGCTGCGCCCGAGTTAGGGCCAATGAAGACCATCTCACCAAAGGTCCACTTGAGGGAAAAGTCGTGACGAGTAAATGTGTGAGCTATCACACCGCGACTGCTGTGCCACAGAGTTTGGCGACTGTTATAATCCAGTCCCTTGTCGATGGCGAACTGCAGGTAGGTGACGACTGCACGTCCAAGTTCGTCAAGAATCTGCGGTTTTAGATGGTTGAGTCCTTCGATCAGGGTCAGATGACCGAGTAACTGGCGAGGAGTGAATAGATCGCACCAGCGGGGCATACCGTATTTGATGGGGCGTGTATCGTTGCCCACAGGAAAGCCCTCCGTCGGAATAAGACCGGCGTCCTCCCATGCGGGCCACTTCTCGTGAAGCCGTGCTTCCGCATCCTGCAAAGCTTGTAGGTCACGTGTATTGGGGGGCCGGAAAAAGCGGACTTTACGGGTCTTGATCTCACCTTTTCTCGCACCGCTAGCGTAGCGCTGCGGCTTGCCGTGTTGATCCAGTTTGGGTTCCCAGCGTACGGCGACGACACAGTAGAGTCGGTCTGCCCAACGGCCATGCGGCGATTCCCCGCACGCCTGGGCCTTGATTTCATCTCCAGAAATCGCTTGCTTGCAGTGCACGCATTGCCCCATCCCCCGGTTGACGGTTGCCTGATTTGGGTCTTCCCCGTTTGGCCCGCGGCCTTTCACCACCCGATAGGTCTGGAAGGAGACCTTCCCACCACGGGACTGTCCATCCGTCACGATGCGCACGCCCCATTGATCGCCAGCTTCCTTGGAGAGCCAGCACGTGTTGAGCAGCGGCGCCTCGCCGAAACAATGGGGACAGGTGACTTGGCGGGTGTAGATGTAGTCAAGTAGGCATTCCTGATTGAACTCCGAAAAGAGTTCGGGACATTTAGCAACTGTTGTTTGCAGCCCTATTTGCTCTTCCTCTGGTAAAAGAGCGCGATCTGGGAAGAAATCTGTGAGAGCTTGTTGCCCGAAATCAAGTAGTTGTTTCCCCCACTTTTCGATCTCCATGGCTAAGTCTGGACCAAATCTGGCTGGATAATCTAGAGTGGCATGCAGAATAGTAGTGGCCACCGGATTCAGCTCATTAGCGATGACATGGTGACCAAGACGTAGGGCCTCAAAAGGAATGGAGCCCCCTCCGGATGTGGGATCTAAGACAGTAATTCCTGTGGGTAAGTATTGCGAGGGCATGGTGAAGGAACGCCTGTAACCATAGGCATCTCCTTCAAAATGAATGTGGTGAGCCTTCGTGAAGGCTATCATCTGCTTCGCCCACGCCGGATCACCCATCACCCGCCGCACCTCAAGATGCTCTCCTTCTTTTGGCCCCGGTGGGGACAAGGGCTGGGACTCGGCTTCCCATCGGATAAGAACGGGGTCTTTGGCCAGCGCAGCGTCCTTCGCCTTAAGCTCAGCAATCAGGGCGCGGTTCTGTGCCCGGCGCTCGTCCTCTTGTTGGAGTTGACGTAATACCTGCTCGTCCACGAAGAGTCTTTCACCTTCACAGTCGTTGTATTCAATGCGAGCGAGCAGCTTGCCCGTGAGGGTCCAGGCGGTATCATGCAGCAGCGCTTGCACCCGCTCGATGCCAAGTTGACGCACGAAATGCTCTGGGGCCATGTCCGCCTGGGCCAGCGACGCCACAATGGCCGCTCGGCTCGGTGTCAGCGGCCGCCGCGCCCACCAGACATGCAGAAAGTACAAGGGTGGTAGCGCAGAACTGGCGCCGCGTTCTCGCTGAGTTTCCGCCCCAACTTGATGGCAGGGAAAGCCGTGTTCAATCAGGCGTTGGTCGTCACGTTCTAGCATCGCGTCCCCCTTTATGCCTTTTGGCGCAAGCGATCCAACATGCGCTCCACGGCGCGGTCCTTCCCGTAGCCGGCCAGCATGATCCGCAGACCCGTCACGGCCCAGCGGTTGGCGTCCGGCCCAAAACTGGTGGTGCGGGAGAGCCAGTAGACGGCCTCTTCGCGGGTAAAGCGGGCCAGGCGGCGCGCGATGAGCTCTACCCGATCGAGATCGGCAATGCGCCCCTGGAGGCGGAAGATCAGGCCTAATTTGGCTCCGGCCTCCTCATCTAGAGGGAGGTTGAGGCGCAGCTTGAGCCCTTCTTTAGTCAGATAGCGTTGCAAGTCCATAGGCACGCCGTGCGCATCGCGAACCCGCCCTACGATAGCGCGCAGCGTCGGCAAGCAGCGGTGCATCGACATCCCCGACAAACGGCCCAGCTCGACGAGGGTCCCTTGAGGAGAAGCTTGTGCCTCAGGCGTGGCCAGAGAGGGAGTAGAGTGATCGGGGAGTCCCTGCCGTTCCTTGATCACCAGCACTGGAATGGGCAGATCTTTGCGTTCGGTAATGCGCAGTACAAAAGGCGCCTGGCGCCACAGGTGCGCCAGGAACCTGTCATAATGACCGCGCAGGTCGGGCGTCGCGGTTGCCGTGACCATCTAGGGGTTCCTCTCTTGTTTCAAAGCCTGGATCAACGCGCATTGCTCATCTGGCTCATCGATGTCCAGGCATGCCTCCGTGTCGTCACCGCCGTCGACAACAATCACCAACGTTTCAAAGAGTTCGCCGAGCTGTTTCATGGCCTCAGGTGAGATGTCCTCCAACACCAGCCGCAGGCGGCCGCCGCCGCGGACTTCAAGATTTACCAAATCAAGCAATTTGATAGGAGAATGCGCCCCTCTGGTATAAAAACTGCCAAGACGAGAGAGCAGTGGCAGCAAGGCCTGAGCGCCGGGGCGGCCCTCCAGACTGAAGGTGCGACGCGGGTTGCTAACCCACCCGCGTTTGGCGGCTACGGCTGGCGCTATGATGACGTCGTCCGGCTGTACCGCGTGCGCCATAGTGCCGGCGCCGTGACGGAGGTCGGCAGGCGCCTCCTGCTGCTCGGGTTGACCACTGTAGGTCATAAGGCGATCCGCCTGCCGGAGGTTTTCCACCACGTTCAGGACGGCATCTTCGGGCACTTCACCATGCTGCTCGGTGATTTTCTGCATCAGTTGCGTGACATACGTCGCGCCTTCTTCGGCAATGGTGCTAGCGACCCAGCGCTCTAGCTTGCTCAGGTCGACCTGCTCTGGTCCTGTCCAGCCCCGTTGCTTGGCGCCCTGCACGGTGACCAGCGACCAGCCGGCTTCTCCCAGGTCAAGGTCAAGGAACGGCGGATCCGTATCGCGGCTAAAAAAATCCGACGGCGTTGTCCGTTCCGCATTCTCCATGCGGAATAGACACCAGACGCCATGGCTGACACCTTCACGTACGATGTGCTCCAAGAGAGCGGGTTGCTCCAGCACAGGCCAATGGCGGTTGCAAGCAAACTGCTCCCGTAGGGCGGCGATCGCCGGGGTTGGAGTGGCCTCGAAAAAAAGCCGGGTGAGACCGAGAAGCGTCTCTTGCGTGCGGGCTTGATCGGCCGTAATCAACTCGCCCTCATCCAGCAGCAGACGCCGGATCTCCTCGATCACCGATGCTCCACTTTCCCCTCCGGCCGTCTTGATCTCTTTCCGGTGAATTCGTCCGGCTGCGGACGGAAACCAGACGGCGTTGTAAGTCTGGGTGACCACGGTTTCGAGCGCCAATTCACGCTCTTTCAGGCTGGCGTCAAATGTCTTCTCCGCCAGCATCGCCGTGGTCAGGCCATAGTTCTCGGGTTGCGCCTTGAGGCGCTGCCTCGCCAACACCTCACGCGCGACCGTATCTAGGCGTCGGCGCACCTCATGCATGCGCTTGACGCGGTCTTCGCTCCACACTTCGCCCTCGACGTGCACCAGTTCCGGGACCAGCAGAAAGACAAAATTCTGGTGCAGTCTGGGGCGATTGGGACCCGTAGTGGTCACCATCGCTGCTGCGTCAATGTGATCTGCATCCAGGGCGACGAGCGCCAGAATCGGCTGGTGCGATTTATCCCGCACGTGCTCAGGGGCGGCGACATCGTGGACGACGTCAAACGTTCCGGCTTCGGCCCGCACTACTTTACGGGCTGTGGCGGCTAGCAGCTCCTCCACTTGCTCGGCATGCAGGGCAGTGCGAATATCGTCCAAGGCGCGATTGATGGAGGGCTCGCGACTGGCGTAGTAGCGACCGTCTTTGCAGCGCAAATAATAGGCCCCATCCATTCCCTCGATGGCCTGTAATGCCGTTTCCACTTGAGTCGGCGGCATATCCGGAAACGCCACTTCAAATAGTGCCTCGCGCTCCGTGATGCCAAAGACGTTGGACCCGAGCCCTTCTGCTCGCCCCACCAGGCTGTGCAGGAAGACAGTCTTCCAGGCATACTCATGCCAGGGGAAGTTCTTGGGATGGGGGTTGCGGCGATCGGCCAGTTCGGCGCGACTGTGCCCTACCGCCAAGTTGGCGGTATCCGGACCGCCCACGTCCGTATTGAGCTCGGGCAGGAGATCACTACTGCCCGTGCGACCGACAATTTCATTAACGGTGCGCGCATCCCGCAGGTCGAGGTGGCAGGTGTGAATCATCGGCATGCTGCGGCCCGTGCTCCACAGTCTGCGGATCGCCACGGCCAATACGCGCAACACGCCGCGCGTGCCCTGGAACGTCTCCACCGTGGACAACTTGTGATTGAGATAATCGATGAACGTGGGGTGAAACGGGTAATGAGCCGTCAGTTCCTCGCGAAAGGACTCTTGGATCGCACGATCCGGCAGAGCGGAATCATGTCGGCGGTACATGGCCATGTACGCCTCGGCTGTCTGTTGGGCGGCTTGAGTATCAATAGAGACAAACAGACGCTTGGCGAGCACGCGGGAAATTTCCGTTGCCTGCACCGGGGTCACGGTGACGGCATCGCGGGAGACGACGCTGCGAACACTCTGCTCGGCGCCCTTGGCGATTGCGATCGCCTCCTCCTCGGGTACCGCTTCCCCGCGTATCTCCGAGAGCGACTCGATCAATCGTCGAGTTTGATGGGCAAAGGCGTCGGTGTTGCTCGCCAGGGTGAGGACGACTGAAATACCAGGATGGTCGCGAGCATAGCCATGCAAGCTCATGAGAAATGCGGCGAGCTGAGCGCTTCCGTTCGGACGCGCTTCTTCCAGGCGTGTGGCGTACTGAGCCAGCTCGTCTAACATGATGAGAACTTTCCGCTGACCTAGAACCTGCTCGAAGTAGGGTCTGCCGGGGGCAGCATAGGAGGTGGCGTCTGCCTCGATTTGCCGATAGAGCGCTTCCCCTCCAATCTGATGGGCAATTTCACCCCACAAGGTATAAGGCGTGAGCGCTGTCCCTTGTGTTTGGCGCAGGGGGAGGTCCTCACCGCCAACTCCGACGACCGCGACCTCACCCGGGGGGGATAAGAGGTTGCGATCGAGGATGTCATCGAGCACGTCAGCCAAGTCGCGGCCCCGGAACCCGATATGGGTGAGGGCGATCAACGTATGGGTTTTACCGCCTCCAAACGCCGTTTCCAAACGGTGGATAGATGGCACCGTGTGATCGCCCGCGAGGCGGCCGAAGACCTCGCTGAGGGTCATGCGTAAGCCCTCGGTGGGGTAGGTGATATCGCGAAAGAATTGCTCAGCGTCCGTATACGGCGACGGCGATGTGGTAGATGGATCACGGTACCAATCCATCACGTGACTGAGGCTGGCCGTGAAGATTTCCGGATTAAAAGAGCCCGCACGAATATCGGGACGGGGCTGACAGGTATCCAAAATGGACGGCACAGAGCCGGTTTCTACCGGTGTCGATTTACTCTTCATAGGTTTCAACACCCGACACGCATAGGATGGTTCATAAAAAGACCCAAACCCCAGAGAAGTCAAAATCGAGTTCGATCACGACGACGGCCATTTTCTGTGATTTCGAAAAA
>Ga0268386_10002486_pt1 | contig 13145 bp, 14 predicted proteins | sample RVTome_15_FD_200260 | JGI IMG/M metagenome (GOLD analysis project Ga0268386, IMG submission 200260) | Soil microbial communities from uranium-contaminated site in the Upper Colorado River Basin, Wyoming, United States - RVT150D86... ...
GGCCAAGCGCGTCGACGGCGTGATCGACGAGCTTCGCGAGCTCGGCGGCAACATCCTCCTGTTCGGGCACGGCCACTGCTTCCGTTCGGTCGCCGCCCGCTTCCTTGACTTGTCGATCCGGTTCGCCACGAACCTGCGGCTGGACGCCGGGACGATCTCGATCCTCTCGGACGATCGGGACGGTCCGGCGCTCGCGCTGTGGAACCGCCGGGTCCAGCCTCGCGCGGTGGTCGTGGTCGACATCGCCACCGCGATCGCTCGCACGGTCCCCTAGTGACTCGGGCTAGGATGCCGCCATGGGATGCCTGTTCGCACTCGTCGCCCTCATCACGCCCCGGTTCATCCTGATCTTCCTGTGGCTGTTCACCAACTACCTGAACACGGCGTTCTCGAGCGGTTGGTGGGGTCTGCTCGGCTTCTTCTTCCTGCCGACCACCACGATCGCCTACGCCATCGCACAGAACGAGTACACGACCGTCACGGGTGGCATCGAGGCGTTCGGCATCGTGCTGATCGTGCTCGGCGTGGTGATCGATGTCGGGATGCTGGGGGGTTCCGGACGCGGCGTCGCCCGCAACAGGTGACCCGGCCGGCTAGGAGAACCGCACCCGAGGGTCGACGTACGCGTACGCGATGTCGACGCACAGGTTCGCGATCGCGATGAAGAACGCCCCGAAGATCGTGACCCCCATCACCGACGGGAAGTCGTTGCGGAAGATCGAGGCGACCGCATACTGCCCGATCCCCGGCAGGTTGAAGATCGTCTCGGTGATGAACGACCCGGCGAGCACGGCGGCCAGGTCGAGCCCGAACATCGTAACCACCGGGGTGAGCGCGGCGCGGAGGCCGTGCTTGTAGATCACCTGGTGCTCGGTCAGCCCCTTGGCGCGAGCGGTGCGGATGTAGTCCTCGTTCATCGTCTCGATGAGGTTCCCCCGGACCATCCGGGCGTAGAAGGCCGCGAATGTGAGCGAGACCACGATCCACGGCAGGATGAACCGACCCTGGAGCACGGCCTCCCACACGCTCGTCCCGATCGGGATGCCCGAGGGCGGCGCCCACCCCAACCTGAACCAGAAGATGTACAGGAGCACGTACCCGAGCCAGAACACCGGCATCGAGACCCCGAGGAGCGCGAACACCATCCCCGCCCGGTCCGTGTAGGTGCCCCGGCGCACGGCCGACACGATGCCGACCGGGATGCCGATCAGCAGCCAGGTGACCGCGGCTCCGAGGGCGAGCGTGGCCGACACCGGGAGCCGGGCGAAGATCTCCTCCTTCACCGGGACGAAGTTCGTGTACGAGAAGTACACGTCCTCGTTCAGGAACAGCCCCGGCCACGGGATGAGGCCCTGCGCGAACCGCGCGTACTGCACGTAGACCGGCCGGTTGAGTCCGAACGCCTCCCGGGCCGCCTCGATGTTCTCCTCCGTGGTCGCCCTCCCGGTCGCGCGCCGAGCCGGATCGGACGCAGGGAGCTTGACGAAGATGACGAACGTGATGAGCGAGACGATGAACAGGACGAACACGGTGAAGAGCAGCCGACGGATCAGGAACCTGCCCACGTTCCGAGCGTAGGAGCCCGAACGGCCCGAAGCTTCCTGCAAAGCGTGATGCCTTTTGCGGCGGTCTGCCCCATTGTTGCGCTTCCCTGCCCCCGGGGTGCCCGGTACTCCATGGGTTAGGGTCCCGACGTGACCGAGCCCGATGCGTTCGCTGTGGACGAGGCGACCGTCGCGGATCTGCAGACCGCCATGGCCGCGGGTGAGCTCACCTCACGAGCCCTCACGGAGACCTACCTCGCCCGGATCGATACGATCGATCCCACGCTCCGCTCCGTGCTCGAGACGAACCCCGACGCGCTCGAGATGGCCAGCGCGATGGACGCCGAGCGGCGATCGGGCGAGGTTCGCGGATCGCTCCATGGGATCCCGGTACTGGTCAAGGACAACATCGACACCGCCGACCGCATGAAGACGACGGCGGGGTCGTTCGCGCTCGGCGACGCGAGGCCCGCCCGCGACGCGTTCCTGGTCGGGCGGCTCCGAGAGGCCGGCGCGGTGATCCTCGGCAAAGCGAACCTGTCCGAGTGGGCCAACTTCCGCTCGACGCGTTCGAGCAGCGGGTGGAGCGCCCGTGGCGGACAGTGCCGGAACCCATACGCGCTGGACCGCAGCCCCTGCGGCTCGAGCTCGGGCTCCGGCGTCGCGGTCTCGGCGAACCTGTGCGCCGTCGCCATCGGGACCGAGACCGACGGCTCGATCGTCTGCCCCTCCTCGGTCAACGGGATCGTCGGGATCAAGCCCACCGTCGGCCTCGTGAGCCGCTCCGGCGTCGTCCCGGTCTCGCACTCCCAGGACACGCCGGGGCCGATGGCTCGAACCGTCGCCGACGCCGCCGCGTTGCTGTCGGCGCTCGCGGGCCCTGACGACCGGGACGAAGCGACCGCGGAGGCTCATGTCGAATCGGACTACACCGCGTTCCTCGACCCCGATGGCCTCCGCGGGGCGCGGATCGGCGTCGCGAGGAAGCTCGCGGGCTTCAACGACCGCGTCGACCGGCTTTTCGAGGACGCCCTCGCCGCGATCCGCGACCTCGGCGCGGAGATCGTCGACCCCGCCGACATCCCTCACACCGACGAGCTCGAGGATCCGGAGCTCGAGGTGTTCCTGTACGAATTCAAGACCGACCTGGAGGCATACCTCGAGGGGCTCGGCCCGTCCCAGCCTTACCGGACGCTCGGCGATCTCATCGCGTTCAACGCCGAGCACGCCGACGACGAGATGCCCTTCTTCGGGCAGGAGCTGTTCGAGAGGGCCGCCGAGAAGGGCCCACTTACGGAACCCGCCTACGTCGAGGCGCTCGCGACCTGCCGCCGCCTGTCTCGGAGCGAGGGGATCGATGCGGTGATGGATGTGCATCAGCTGGACGCGCTCGTCGCCCCCTCGAACGCACCGGCGTGGCGGGCCGACTACGCGAACGGTGACCACTACGTCGGGGGGAACTCGACACCGGCCGCGGTCGCCGGCTACCCCAACGTCACGGTCCCGATGGGGTTCGCGTTCGACCTCCCGATCGGGATCTCCTTCATGGGTCGGGCGTGGAGCGAGAGGACGTTGATCCGGCTTGCGTCGGCGTTCGAACACGCCACCCGGCACCGGCGTCCGCCAGCTCCTGGTGAGCCCGTGGGCGCTGGAGGACTCGAACCTCCGACCGCTCGCTTGTAGGGCGAGATCGGGCACCCCCCGCTACCAGCGCGTCTCCAAGAACCAGCGCGACGTCCTAGGGTTCGCGTTTCCTCGTCGATGCGGGTGCAAACCGAAGTTCATCCCCGGACTTACACCTCGACCGTTACCCGGCATCGTTTCGGTCAGCGTCCTGTTGGATGGATGCACTAGCGCCGGACTCCGAACGCCTCCTGAACCGGCCTCGTGCCCGCTTGGGTGGGTCGGGCGGCGGACGGTCGACCTGCGTCAGTGCCGACTCCTCGACCGCGTAGCTCGTCGAGTACTCGCTGATGAACGTCTGGACGGTCGCGGCCACGGGCAGGGCGAAGAACGCGCCGGCGAACCCACCGACCGCGCCTCCTGCGATCGCGGCGCCAAAGGCGACGCCCGGATTGAGCTCGATCGTCTTCGCACTGATCCGGGGGCTGAGGAAGTAGTTCTCCACCTCAAGCCCCTTCCCTGCAAGCTGACGGTTCGTTCGGGGATGGCGGACTCCACACTCGCCGGAGAGTGACGAGCCCTTGACGTCACTAGGGCTACGGCTCGTCGAGATCGCGGAACTCCTCGGCGTCAGCAAGCAGCGAGCCCACCGGATCGCGGATGAGCCCGGCTTCCCCGCTCCGCTCGCCGAGGACGCCCGCGGCCGAGTGTGGAGCCGGTACGAAGTGCAGGCGTGGGCGAAGCGGTGGCGGAAGGAAAAGCGGTGGCGGTAGCATCCGGCCGTCATGGACCTCCCCGAGCCGCCGCCTGAGAGTCAAGCCAGGAAAAGGGCAGGACGCTGGGAGAGCATCACCCCCGGGATCCGGAAGGCCACCAATACCCCGACGGCCGGACAAGAAGCCGGGCCTGAGCAAGGGTATGTGGGCGTTGATCATCTTCGGCGGACTCATCGCAATCGTCGCCATATCGCAAAGCCAATGATGACGACTCCACCGGCAGCGGCATCGGCGGAGGTGATTCTTCGGCTACCCACGCCCTCATCTACCGGGTGGATGGCGACTCCAACCAGGCGGACATCACCTACGAAAACTCGTCCGGTGATACCAGCCAGGAAACCGGCGCGGCTTTGCCGTGGACGGAGGCCTTCACGGTCGAGGAAGGGTCCTTTGCCTACGTATCTGCACAGCGGGGCGGCGCGCCGGGGCGGGCAGGAGATTCAGCCATAGTGAGATAGACCTGCCGGCGTCTCGCGGCCCGCGACCTGGGCGGCAGGTGGAGCTGCGCCCGGGTGCTCCAGAAGTGTAATCTTCGAGCAGGCGGAGGTTGGGGAGGCAATAGTGGGGGTTCGAACGAGGCGACTTGTCGTTGCAATCAGTGGAATAGCTCTGCTGATGTTCAGTGCGCAGCCCGCGGCTGGTATCACCTGGGGCGAGCCGGATACCGAAGGTGCCTACCCCGCCGTCGGCGCCATCATGATTGACTGGCGTGTGATCGATGTGCCCGAGTTTGGGCTGGGCGTCTATTGCAGCGGAACCCTCATTCATCCCCAGGTGTTCTTGACCGCAGGCCACTGTGCTGACGGTCTCGTGGCCGACGGCATCATCGATTCGAACGGATTCCCCGTCCCCGGCGAAGATCAGGAGGCCGACATCTGGGTCAGTTTCGATGCCGACCCGTCGGACTTCGACCCACCGGAGACCAAGACACGATGTGAGACATGTCTCGACATCATCCGGGTAGTGAACAGCCCCCTGTATCGGTGGGGTCCTGCATCCGATCCCCACGACATCGCAGCGATCATCTTGGCCGACCCGTCGAGTATCACGCCGATGCCTTACGCCGGGCTAGGAGACCTCGAAGACCTCAGTGGGTCAACGGATCCTCGCGACGGTGAATCCCGAGAACGGTTCACCGTTGTCGGCTATGGAGGGAGCTTCGTCGACGAGCCGCCCCCTTGGGAGATCGAATATCTCGACCATCGGGCAATCGCAGAGAGCGCATTCCAAAACCTGCTGGATGCCTGGCTCCGGGTATCCCAGAACCAGTCGAGAGGTGACGAAGGGACCTGTTACGGCGATTCCGGAGGTCCGATCCTACGCGATGTCCAGGGTACAGAGGTCGTCGTCGCCGTGACCTCATGGGGTGATGTGCCCTGTGTCTCGATGGGCTTCGGCTACCGTGTCGACATATCGCACTCTCAGGAATTCATCGCAGACGTGATCGCCGAGGCCGAAGCCGGCTGAAAACGGCACGCCCGCACCCCGCGCCGAGCTCCTCCACGTCCTTCGCCTCCCAGACTTCGACCGGGTCGACCGGATCGGAGAGTTCTGGGGCTACCCAGAGAGCCGCGCATTCGCCGAGCTCCTGATCGACCTGGAGGAGGACAAGGCGGCGCGGGCGGTCGTCTTCGGGTTGCTCCGGGAGATGGAGCGGAACCCTAAGTCCTCGGGTCCTCCTGAATGGCCACCTCCGCCGGGGTTCCCTCACGCTTCGCAACGATGAGGAACGTGTCGCCATCGGACACGACTTGCTCCACATCAGGGATGAGATGATCTCGAAAGATCACGAACTGGCGGGGGTCGCTCCGTACTCGTTCGTACACCGCCTTCGTGATTCTTACGGTTCGGTCGCATTGCTCCAGACCACACTCGCAAATGAAGAAGAGGAACGCGTCTTCCGGATCGGACTCATAGGCCGCCTCCACGCCTTCATTGATCACCCTCGAAGTAGCCTCATTCTTCGCGACGCGCTCTTCTCGATAGCCCATCTTTCGATCATAGGCCCACAAGGGAACTCCCCCGGGGTCACTTGACGGGCAGGGAGCCCCCAACGGGGAACCCCCTCCTCTAGCGGCTTTGCGACAGCCCGGGCGTTCGCAACGCGCTCTAGGTCTTTCGCCCTATATCGAGCAGCGAGGGTTTTGTCGTCTCGACTGGAAGGGTACGACTGCTTTGAACGTGGAGCGTGGTCAAGGAGGAATCATGAGCGACGATCACACCCACAGTCCGGAACCCGAGTCATCCGGTCTCGCCGGATACGCGGCGATCAAGTACACCGCGATCGTAATCATCGTCCTTGCCATCCTGGCCTTCCTCGCCTGGTACGTCGTCCCGGCGTTCGACTGAGCACACAGGTGGACGTAAGCTACACAACGAAACGGGGGCGATCCCGCCCCCGTTTCGTTTGATGCCAGACAGCCGTTCTATAGGAATGGGTCGTAGTACGTTCCGAGCCGCATCCGGTAGTCCTCATCGAACTGGGTCGGGTCGTACTCGGGCGAGTCCTTGATCTGATCCTTCGTCAGCCCGACGAAGATCTTCTTGTCATCGACGTCGATCCGCTCGATCGTCCCAGCGGGGATGACGACCTTCCGACCGAAGATCCACGGACCCGTGTCGACGACGATGTGGGCGCGACCGGTGTCGGGCGTGGCCTCATCGACCTTCCCGATCGATCCATCTCGCGCCTCAACGTCACAGCCGACCAGCGCCTCCCTCGTCCCCGGGAGGGTGGTTCGGTACGTCCACAGATCGGTATGCGGCATGACCGACACCTCCTTGCCTGTTGCGGTCTAGATTCATCTACCCACACGGCCGAACCAGCATTCGTCGAGATGGTCCTTGGGACTCGCTACGCTGCAGAGGCTTCAGAGCGGCTCTCCATCTATGCAGGTCGCACCTGCGGTTTCGCAGCCGAGATTTCCGTAGGCCGTTACGGACCCGGACGGCGAGCTGCTGATCGACCTCGAAGAGGACAAGGCAGCACGGGCGGTCGTCTTCGGACTCCTTGAGGAAATGGAGCAAAGGTAGAGATCCCACAATCTGGGGGACGGTAGTAGGGGGCGTGGGGCTCGCCCAAATGGCCCTACAACCCAAAGCGGCGCCAGGTCAGACTGTCTGAAGCTGCTACCGACTTCTAAGCGTTCCCGGCTTCCCTCTCCCTTCCTACACGGAGCAGACCGGGAACAGGAACCCCCGGGTGCCGGTCCTCACTCCCCGGGGGTTCTTCCATTTCTGGCCCTGAGAGGCCGGCTTCGGCAACGTCTGGACGCGCTCGGTCCCGCACCCCGCGCCGAGCTCCTCCACGTCCTTCGCCTCCCAGACTTCGACCGGGTCGACCGGATCGGCTCGTTCTACGGGAACCCCAAGACCAGATCGTTCGCCGAGCTCCTGATCGACTGCGAGGAGGATCGGACGCTTAGGGCGGTGCTCGTCGGGATGCTGCGGGAGACCGACCACCGAACGAGTTGGCCATGACTCACTTGATCCATACCCGCAAAGGACCAAGGAGTGCGAAACCGTATCGCCGCGCGGCCTCCAGGTCATCTCCGCGCTCGTACCCGACCAGCGGAAGGTCTCCCACGTGTGCGGCAACAGAGGCCACGGATCCACGCCACGCCGCATCGAGGTCACCGACTGCCGAGAACACGTTCGCCAGGCTGGCAACGGTCGCGCTGCGTTTTGCGATGGCGCCGGCGACGATCGCCTCGTGCCGGTAGCCCGCCATCACTATCACGGCGTCCTCGTCCAACAGCGACGGGTGGAACAGCCCCGGAGGTATGTCGTACTGGTTCCAGGCGCGCTCCCACTGACGCAAGACCGCCGGGTCGCGCACCCGTTCCCAACGCATCCCGGCGGGCGCCTCGGGTGACGGTGCGTCCGCCTCGCGGCATATCCACTGCGCGTCGAAGAGCACGTGGAATCCCTCGGACGCCAGATTCAGGCACGCGAAACTGTCCTTCAAGGAACAGCCCGGGGACGTGTCAATTGCCGCGAGGATGGCATCGATACTCGCCGCCGGATCTAGCGTGACCGCGTCCGGGTAGAGGGGTGGAGATCGCTTGGGAACGGTCCACCCACCGTCGTGATACGTGCCCGCCTGGCCGTGCAGGCGACAGACGATATCGCACCATTCGGCGTTGTTTCGTGCCGCAGTCCGCACGAGATCGGCCGGCCGTCGGCCTTGGACGTCGCTGGTCTTCACGACGACCATCTTCGTGCACTCCGCGCCGACGTGAAACCCGAGGAGGTCGGTTGGTCGATAATGGAGTGGCCGCGCGCGTGATCGACTGCGAGGAGGATCGGACGCTCCGGGCGGTGCTCGTCGGGATGCTGCGGGAGGCGAGCTGAGTCTTCCGTGTAGCGAACCGAGGCCCTCGACTGTCATGGAACGCTCGGCGGGGGTCCCTGGCCCCCAGGCTTTGGAGGCGAAGGTGGCCGAGGCACGGCCGACCTTCGAAGAGTTCTTCGGGACTGAGCACGCCCGTCTCTTCGGAGCCCTGTGCTTCGTCACCGGAGACCGAGACGAGGCGGAGGAGATCATGCAGGACGACGTTGAACCTGTACGGCCACCTGTTCCCGTCGCTCGACGTGGAACTCGCCGAACGGCTGGAGAAGGTCCGTGCTGAGGCTCTTGCGGCACGTTTGCGGCACGAGGCCGACGGCGGCGTCGTCCCAATCGAGGCTGCGAAGCGCTAACCAGCGGTTCTAGGAGTGGGCGCTGGAGGACTCGAACCTCCGACCGCTCGCTTGTAAGGCGAGTGCTCTACCTCTGAGCTAAGCGCCCGTCGACATCCATGCGGGTTCGACCGGTTCCCCGCGAACGTGCCCGCACGCGCGGCATACCACCTGGCCGAGCATCGCGGTCAGCCGCGTCGCGCCGCAGGACTCGCACCGGTCGAGCTGGACGGCCCAGTCCGGTCGCTCCTCCTGGCAGGAAGGGCAGACGAGGACCTGGTGCCCCCCGGAAGTCGCCCGCACCCAAGTCCGCTCCCGCTTGTCGGGGTCGTAGGTAGGCCGGCCGCAGAGGTAGCAGGTCGGTTGGTGCTCCGGCGCGATGGGTTCCTCGGTCGAGACCACGGTGGAGAAGGATATCCGCCTGGCGGGTCCGCTAATCCTTCGTCTCGAAGGTCGCACCCGCCTCGTGGATCTCGGTCCCGCCCGCGTGGCGGACCGTCACCTCCCCTACCCCGTACACGCGCCAGCGGCGCCCGTCACCCAGGATCGCGGTCCGCTCGTCCAAGCCCACGAACCAGGAGCCCGGCGGGATCCTCGACATCACGACCGATCGGAGCCCCGGGATCACCTTCACCTTGTCCCAGTGCACGCCGAAAGAGACGTGCGGCACGAGACCGAGCCCGTAGACCCATCCCGTGCGAACACCGCGTTCGCGACGCTGCTCGCGGGACTGGCTCGCGATCAGTGCCCCAGCGCTGCACCCGGCGTAGACCGTGCCGGCGTCGAGAGCGGCGAGCAGCGCATCCCACAGCCTCGTGCCGTGCATCGTCTCCGCCAGGTGCTGCGGCTTGCCGCCGGAGAAGAAGACCATCGCGGCGCCCTCCAGCTCGCGAGCGAGGTCCTCGCGATCGGCGTCCTGGCGCGTCTTCACGGGCACGAGCCGCGCGTCGATCCCCGCCGCCGCGTAGTGCTCGAGCCCCATCCTCCCCCACCGGCCGAACACGTCGTCGCCCTCCGCCGAGCTCGCCGTCGGGAGTACGGCGACAGGGCCGGGCCGGCCGTGGAGGGCGGCGGCCTCGATCTCGTTCGACCACGGCTCGAACTCGCCGGAGCCCATCAAGAGGAAGGTTCGCCCGCTCGGAGCGTTCAGCGCCATCCGGCGAGGGTACCTACGATGGGGCTGAGGAGGTGGCGTGGATGGATCAGCCGAACGAGGAACACACGGAACAGGGGATCTTGAAGACGGTGGAGGCCGCGGGAGACGTGACGGTCGAACGCGCGCTCGTCGGCGTCGTGAACGGACGCGACGTGACGATCACGCAGGCCGGAGCCGGGCCGATCGCCGCGCAGGGCGACGTGAACATCCAGCAGGGTGGGTGCGGCCCCGTGCTCGTCGGGCGCGACCTCACGATCCGGCAGGGTGGGTGCGGGCCGGCGATGGTCCGCGGCAGCCTGTCGATCGAGCAGGGGGGCACGCAGAGCGTGCTGGTGGCCGGTCCCGCGACGATCGGTCGTGGGGCGTTCGTCGGTCTCGTCGCGTCGCCGAAGGTCACCATCGACGAGGGCGCGCGCGTGATGATCGGGACGCCGGGTGCGTTCGCGGCGGGGGCGGCGGTCGGAGCGGTGGTCGCGTTGTTCGCGCGGCGTCGCAGGCGTTCGCGCTAGTTGGCGTCGGCCTCGGCGAGCCTTCGAGCGAGGACGGGAAGCATCCTCACGGCCACGCGCGGCTCCCGCTCGAGGAGCTCCGAGAACGCCATACGGCTGATCGCGAGACCCTTGACGGGCGTCTTTGCGCGCGCGCGCGCGACCCGCGTGATCTCGTCGGCCAGCAGCGGTAGCTCGCCGATGAACTCGCCCGGCCCGATCTCCACCGGGCCGTGCGGCAGCTCCACGGTCACGGTTCCCTCGGTGATGATGAACATCCCCGAGGCACGCTGACCGCGCTCGAGCAAGACGAAGCCGGCCGGCACCTCGAACTCGGTCGCGAGCTCGGCAATCCATCTCAGTTCGTCGTCCTCGAGCTCGGCGAACATCGGAACGTTCCGGACCATCTCGACCGTGTCGCTCACAGCCCCGCTCCCTCCTCGCCCATGCCCCGCTCGACGATCATCGGTTCGGGCTCGTCAGACGTAGCAGGGATCACCACCGGCATCTTGCCACCCTGACGGTGCCGGCCGCCCACGCCTCGCTGCCGGGGAGGCGTCCCGCGGGTCCGCCAGATCGCGACCGAAGTCGAACCCAGACCGAAGACCGCACCCGCGACCCACACGATCCCGCCCACGAACGGGATCGCGGCGACCGCGGTCAGGATCGCCCACCCGATGACGAACGCCAGGAACCGACTCCGCGGCTCGTGCCAGAGCACCCGGCCGAGCGAGAGCGCGCTCGCGGCGAGGCCGACCGAGTACAGGAGGAACAACGCGAGGAGCAGACCGAGCCCGAGCGGCAGCAAGACGAGCGTGAACACGCCAATCCCTCCGACGAGCGGCAACGCGACGAACGCAACCACGCCCCAACCCACCGAGGGCCACGGCGACCCGCGCGCCGCGAGTGCCACCGCGTCGGCGGCCCTCGGGGCGAGGAGCATGAGCAGCAGCCCGAGCGCGAGCAACGAGAACCACACGGCCAGCCACGGCGCGAACGCTCCGAGCGCCTCGATCGGCGTTCGGAACGTGAACGAGACGCCCTCGCGCACGTCCCCGTCCACCCGGGCGCCCGGAGCGGCCGTGACGTCCTCGTGCGCGAGCACGTCGCCCAGCACGCGCGAGCTCGGGCCGAGCGCGACCGAGCCGCTCACGCTCACCACTGCGCCGCTCACCTGGCCGGTGACCTCGATCGGCCCATCGAGCACGACGACGTCGCCGCGGACGACCCCCGCGATCGTGGCCGTCCCGTGCAGGACGACGACCTCGCCGGCCTCCTGGCCGCGCCGGACCTGCACGTCACCCGACAGGACGATCTGGTCGCGCGGTTCGGCTCCTGCCGGGGCGGTCTGCGCCGAGGCAACCCCGCCGAGGACGGGCCCGAGAACAGCGAGAAGGAACGCGAACACGAGACGAGCGGTCGGCACCGCGGCATCCTACCGGCGCGCAACCCCTGGGCCGAGGCTGTCTGCGGTTCGCGGTACGGTGGAGCGGTGAGCCTGGAGGGGTTCTCCCCCGCCGTCCGAGCGTGGTTCGAGAGTACGTTCGAGGCGCCCACCGCCGCGCAGGCGCAGGGATGGCCGGCGATCGCCGGCGGTGAGCACAGCCTGATCCTCGCGCCGACGGGTTCGGGCAAGACGCTCGCGGCGTTCCTGTGGGCCCTCGACCGCCTGATGACCGAGCCGCCCCCGCCGACGGATCGCCGCTGTCGGGTCCTCTACATCTCGCCGCTCCGAGCGCTGGCCGTCGACATCGAGAAGAACCTGCGGACGCCGCTCGTCGGCATCGGGCTGGCGGCCGAGCGGCTCGGCGAGCACGTCCACGAGCCGAAGGTCGCGATGCGGACCGGCGACACGTCCGCGAACGATCGCCGCAGCATCCAGACCCGACCGCCCGACGTCCTCATCACGACCCCCGAGTCGCTCTACCTGATGCTCACCTCTCAGGCGCGCGAGCTGCTCCGGAGCGTTCGGTGGGTGATCGTGGACGAGATCCACGCGATGGCCGGCTCCAAGCGCGGCGCGCACCTCGCGCTCTCGCTCGAGCGCCTCGAGGAGATCGCGCACGAGCCACCGCAGCGGATCGGCCTGTCGGCGACCCAGCGTCCGCTCGAGGAGATCGCTCGGTTCCTGGGTGGACAGACGACGAGCGGGCCTCGTCCCGTGACGATCGTCGACGCCGGCCTTCGAAAGCCGATGGAGGTCGAGGTGGTCGTGCCGGTCGAGGACATGGCGGAGCTCTCGGACGTCGCCGAAACCCCACAGCGGATGCCGCTGATGCTCGGACCGGCCACGCCGGGCACCGCGCCGCCTCGGGCGTCGATCTGGCCGGCGATCCACCCCGAGGTGCTCGAGCTGATCCGAGCGCACCGCTCGACGATCGTGTTCGTCAACGCTCGCCGCCTGGCCGAGCGGCTCGCGGCTCGGCTGAACGAGCTCGCGGACGAGGAGCTCGCTCGGGCACACCACGGCTCGATCGCGCGAGAGCAGCGGCTCGAGATCGAGGATCGGCTCAAACGCGGAACCCTGAAGGCGATCGTCGCGACGAGCTCGCTGGAGCTCGGCATCGACATGGGCGCGGTGGACCTGGTGATCCAGGTTGAGTCGCCGGGCTCGGTCGCGCGCGGGATGCAGCGGATCGGCCGCGCCGGCCACCAGGTCGGCGAGCCGAGCCGTGGAAAGGTGTTCCCGAAGTTCCGCGGCGACCTGCTCGAGGCGACCGTGGTCGTGCAGCGGATGCTGCAGGGCGCGATCGAGGAGACGCACTACCCGCGGAACCCGCTCGACGTGCTCGCGCAGCAGATCGTCGCGATGTGCGCGATGGACGAGTGGAACGTCGGGGATCTGGGTCGCGTGCTCCGACAGGCGGCGAACTTCGAC
>Ga0268386_10002487_pt1 | contig 13144 bp, 11 predicted proteins | sample RVTome_15_FD_200260 | JGI IMG/M metagenome (GOLD analysis project Ga0268386, IMG submission 200260) | Soil microbial communities from uranium-contaminated site in the Upper Colorado River Basin, Wyoming, United States - RVT150D86... ...
GTTAGCCCCCTCGCGCGCGTCCGTGGCACGCTGAGGGCGTGCACACGGTCGAGATCCAGCCGACGTTCGAGGCCTGGCAGGCGGCCGCCCGGGCCCTGCTCCACCAGGGCATCCCACCCGCCGAGGTGACCTGGCGCGAGGTGGCCGGCGCGCCCACGCCGCCGACAGCGCCCGGCATGGCCCGGGTGCCGCGCCAGTTCCTCGACCTCGCCCGTCAGGCGGCCGCCGCGAGCGAGCCCGGGCGCTGGCACGCGCTCTACACCGTCCTCTTCCGGCTCGTCCACGAGAGCCGCGAGCTGCTCGCCAACGCCCGCGACCCCGACGTGCGCCGGCTCGCCGCCCTCGCCGCCGGCGAACCGCGTGAAGCGCCACCGGCCGAGCCGACCTTCGAGCCGCCAACCACCGGCGCCGAGTCGTTCGTCCCTCCGGGCGCCACGCTGGACGAGCTGCGCGCGGCCGGCGCCCGGTGCCAGGGCTGCGAGCTCCATCGCCACGCCACCCGGATGGTGTTCGGCCGCGGCCCCGCCGACGCGCGCATCGTGCTGGTCGGCGAGCAGCCCGGCGACCGAGAAGACCTCGAGGGCGCGCCGTTCGTCGGCCCCGCGGGCGAGGTGCTCGATCGGGCGCTGGCCGAGGTGGGCATCGACCGCCAGCGCGTCTACGTCACCAACGCCGTGAAGCACTTCAGCTTCGTGCAGCGCGGCAAGCGCCGCATCCACCAGACGCCGCGCGCCTCGGAGCTGGCCGCCTGCCGCCCCTGGCTCGAGGCCGAGCTCGAGCTGATCAGGCCCGCCATCCTCGGTGCGCTGGGCGCCACCGCCGCCCGCGCGATCTTCGGTCCCGGGTTCCGCCTGCTCCGCCAGCGCGGCCAGTTCATCGCCACGCGCTGGTCGCCGAGAACCATCGCCACCCTGCACCCCTCCGCGGTGCTCCGCGGCCAGGACGACGCCGAGCAGGCGCGTCTCTACGCCATGCTGCGCGACGACCTCCGGCTCGTCGCCGCCGCTCAGTGACCGGCGCCGAGCTCCTCGCCGTAGACGACGACGCCGCGCCGGCCCCGTAGCGCACCCGGCGTGAGCTCGGCCACCATGAAGGCTTCGTCGGGGAACGGCGGCTCCGAGGTCAGCCCGAGCGGCCGGGCGCCGACGAAGCCGAAGCGCGGGTAGTACTGGGGATGGCCGACGACGATCGCGACGTCGTGGCCGGCCTCGCGGCACGCCGCCAGGCCGGCGCGCACCAGGGCCGAGCCGACGCCGCAGCGCTGCCAGGCGGGGAGCACGGACATCGGCGCCAGCGCCATGATCGTGTGCGATGTCCCCTGGCCCCGCAGCGCGACCGAGGTGAAGAGGATGTGGCCGATGATCGCGTCGCCGTCGGTGGCCACGAGGCCGAGGTACACTCGCGCCCTCTCGCGCAGGCGATCGACGATGCGAGCCTCGTCGGGCTGCCCGAACGCCGCGGTGGTCACGGCGCGCACGGCGTCGGCGTCGGTGGGGTGCTCGGGTCGGATGGTGCACGCGCCAGTCATCGTGCGACGAATGAGTCTATGACGCCTCGTGAGCAAGGAGACCCCGAATGGCCAGGATGCTCGACGGCATGGAGCGGCTGCTGCGCGGCGAGGTGCCACCGCCGCCGGCGGCGACACGGATCGGGATGCGCCTGGCCTCGTTCGCCCCGGGCGAAGCGGTCGTCGAGCTCGACGCCGACGCCAGCCACGGCAACCCGATGGGCACCGTGCAGGGCGCCGCCTCGCTGGGCCTCAGCGCGGCGCCGCCTCGGCGAGACCGGTCGGGCACGCCACCCCGGTGCCCCCGATGCCGCAGTAGCCCCACGGGTTCTTGGCCAGGTACTGCTGGTGATAGTCCTCGGCATAGTAGAACTCGGGCGCGTCGAGGATCTCGGTCGTGATCGGTCCGTAGCCAGCCCTGGTGAGCACCTTCTGGTAGGCGTCGCGCGAGGCCTCGGCCAGGCGCCGCTGCTCGGGAGAGGAGACGTAGATCCCCGAGCGGTACTGGGTGCCGACGTCGTTGCCCTGCCGCATGCCCTGGGTGGGATCGTGCGTCTCCCAGAACACGCGCAGCAGCTCGCCGTAGGCGACGGCCCTGGGATCGAACACCACGCGCACGACCTCGTTGTGGCCGGTGAGGCCCGTGCAGACCTCCTCGTAGGTCGGGTTCGGCGTGTGGCCGGCGGCGTAGCCGACCGAGGTCGAGTAGACCCCGGGGACGTTCCAGAACGCCTTCTCGGCGCCCCAGAAGCAGCCCAGCCCGAACAGGGCCAGCTCGGTCCCCGCGGGGAACGGCGGTGTGAGGCGGGCCCCGCTCACGTGATGGCGCTCGGGCACCGGCATCGAGTGCGTCCGGCCGGGCAGCGCCTGCTCCGGCGTCGGCATCAGGGTCTTCTTGCGACCGAACATGGCGTCCTCCTTTGGTGAGGTGATTGTACCGCCACAGAGGTTGACAGCCCCCAGCCGCCGCCGCATAGTGGCCGCAATTCCACATGACGAACGCACGGACCGTCAAAGAGCTCAGGGACAGCGGCTGGCAGCGCAAGTCGGTCAAGCAGGAGCTGCGTGACAATCTCGTCGCGCGGCTGCGGCGCGGCGAGACGTTCCTGCCCGGCATCGTCGGCTACGACGACACCGTCGTTCCCCAGATCGAGAACGCCGTTCTCAGCGGCCAGGACCTGATCTTCCTCGGCGAGCGCGGCCAGGCCAAGACGCGGATGGCCCGCATGCTGATCGGCCTGCTCGACGAGGCCATCCCCGCCCTGGCCGGCTGCGAGATCAACGATGACCCGCTGGCCCCCATCTGCCAGGCGTGCCGCGAGCGGGTGGCCCGGGACGGCGACGCCGCCAGCATCGTGTGGATCCCGCGTGACCGCCGCTACGGCGAGAAGCTGGCCACGCCCGACATCACGATCGCGGATCTCATCGGCGAGGTCGACCCCATCAAGGTGGCCGAGGGCCGCTACCTCGGCGACGAGCTCACGATCCACTACGGGCTGCTGCCCCGCACCCACCGCGGCGTCTTCGCGATCAACGAGCTGCCGGACCTGGCCGAGCGCATCCAGGTCGGGCTCCTCAACATCATGGAGGAGCGCGACGTCCAGATCCGCGGCTACAAGGTGCGGCTGCCGCTCGATCTCTACGTGGTGGCCAGCGCCAACCCCGAGGACTACACGAACCGCGGGCGCATCATCACGCCGCTGAAGGACCGCTTCGGCTCGCAGGTGCGGACCCATTACCCCAAGAAGCTCGCCGACGAGATCGCCATCATGGACGCCGAGCGCACGGCCTTCCCGGTCGACGGCATCAGGACGGCGAGCCCGGAGTACATGAAGCAGGTCGTGGCCGAGCTGACGCACCTGGCCCGCCAGTCATCCGACATCAGCCAGCGCTCCGGCGTGTCGGTGCGCGTGTCGATCTGCAATTACGAGAACCTCCTGTCGAGCGCGCTCAAGCGGGCCATCCGCCTGGACGAGGGCCTGGCGGTGCCCCGCGTCAGCGACCTCGGTGCCCTGGCCGCCTCCACGACCGGCAAGATCGAGCTGGAGACCGTGAACGACGGCGGCGAGGACAAGATCCTGACCCGCCTCGTGCACAAGGCGGTGCTGAACGTCTTCAACCGCTCGTTCGGCCAGGCCGAGCTCGCCGAGGTCGTGAAGGGCTTCGAGGGCGGCGGCGCCGTGCAGGCCTCGGACACCATGCCCTCGACGGAGTACATCAAGCAGGTCGACGGGATGCCGGGCTTGCGCGCGGCCGCGGCCAAACTGGGCGCCACCGAGCCGGCCGCGCTGGCCGCCGCCATCGAGTTCGTGCTCGAGGGGCTGCACCTTTCCAAGAAGCTCAACAAGGACGTGCAGGCCGGGCGTTACCGCTACCGGAGCTGAGCGATGCCGCTCTACCGGTATTCGCGCTGGGACGGCTCGCAGAAGATCGATCTCGACGCCGACCAGCTCCTGTCGGCCATGGCCGACGACCTCCTCGCCGACGGCGATCCCTGGCGCGCGCTGCGCCGGCTCATGCAGCAGGGCGCCCGCATGCCCGAGGGCCAGCGGATGCCCGGGCTCAAGGACCTGCTCGACCGGCTGAAGCGGCAGCGCCAGCAGCGGCTGAACCGCTACGACCTCGGCTCCAGCCTGGAGGACATCAAGAAGAAGCTCGAGGAGATCGTGCAGACCGAGCGCGAGGGGATCGAGCAGCGCACCCCGGACCGCCGCGAGCGCCAGCGGCGCGACGAGAAGCTCGACGCGATCCCGCCCGACCCGGCCGGCCGTCTGCGCGATCTGCAGAGCTACGACTTCGTGAGCCCGGAGGCCAAGCAGAAGTTCGACGAGCTGCTCGCCTCGCTCCGCCAGCAGATGATGCAGCCCATGTTCAACACCATGCAGCAGGCCCTGCAGAACATGAGCCCCCAAGACCTCGCCCGCGCGCGGGAGATGATGCAGGACCTCAATCGCATGCTGCGGCAGAAGGCCGATGGCGAGGAGCCCGACTTCGACGCGTTCATGGCCAAGTGGGGTCAGCACTTCCCGGGTGTCGAGAGCCTGGACCAGCTCATCGAGCAGATGGGCCGGCAGCTGGCCGCCATGCAGTCGCTCATGCAGAGTCTCTCGCCCGGCCAGCGCCAGCAACTCGACGAGATGCTGCGCAACCTCATGCTGCAGGACGAGCGGCTGGAGGCGCAGATGCGCCAGCTCGCCATGAACCTCTCCGAGTTCCTCCCCCTCGACGAGATGGCGCGCCGCTATCCGTTCCAGGGCGACGAGGAGCTGTCGATGCGGGAAGCCATGCGGCTCATGGACGAGATGCAGGAGATGGACGCCCTCGAGCGGGAGATCCGCGGCGTCCGGGCGCTTGAGGATCTCGACCGGGTCGACCGCGACCGGGTCGAGCGGCTGCTGGGGCCCGAGGCGGCCGAGGACCTCCAGCGGCTGCAGGAGCTGTCGAAGCAGCTCGAGGACGCCGGATATCTGGAGCGCCAGGGCGACACCCTCGCGCTGACCGCGCGCGCCATTCGCAAGATCGCCGACCAGGCCCTGCGCGACGTCTTCGCCGTCCTCAAGCGCGACCGGATCGGCGGTCACGCCATCGAGCGGCGCGGCGCCGGCGGCGACCAGACCGACGAGACCAAGCCGTACGAGTTCGGGGATCCGTTCCTGCTCGACCTGAAGGGGACCGTGATGAACGCGGTCGGACGGCGGGGCCCGGGCACGCCCGTCCGCCTCGATCCCGGCGACTTCGAGGTCTACCGCACCGAGCTACGCACGCAGGCGGCCACCGTGGTCATGCTCGACATGAGCCGCTCCATGCTCAACAACGGCTACTTCCTCCCCGCCAAGAAGGTTGCGCTGGCGCTGCACGCGCTCATCCGCGGCCAGTTCCCCCGCGATGCGCTGTACATCGTCGGCTTCTCGCTCTACGCCCGGACCTTCACCGCCGAGCAGCTCCCGACGCTCTCGTGGAGCGAGTGGAACATCGGCACCAACATGCACGCCGGGTTCGCGCTCTCCCGCCAGCTCCTCGGCAAGCACACGAGCGGCAACAAGCAGATCCTCATGGTGACGGACGGCGAGCCGACCGCCCACCTCGAGAACGGCATCGCCGATTTCTCCTATCCGCCCACCGACCGCACGCTCCAGGAGACGCTCAAGGAAGTCCAGCGCTGCACGCGCGAGGGCATCACGATCAACACGTTCATGCTGGAGCGCAGCTCGTGGCTGGTCGGCTTCGTGGAGCAGATGGCGCGCATCAACCACGGCCGTGCTTTCATGACCGCGCCCGACCGCCTGGGCGAGTACGTGGTCGTCGACTTCGTCCGCTCCCGCCGCCGATTCATCGGGCGCTGACGCCCCCTGCCCAGCGGGCCCGCCCGGCGCCCGGGGAGCATCGTGCAGCGTTGCGGCAGATGATCCGCAGGACTCGCGTCGAAGTCGTTTCAGTCCCCTCCTCATCGCGGAGCATCGTGCAGCCGCGCTAGGACTGTCGAGAACTCGAGGGCTTGTCTCCTGCGATCGCGATCACTAGATCGCAACTCGTGCAGAGGGGACAAACCCCCTGCCATTTGCGAACCTTGGCGGTCGGTGTCCGCCCACCCGAATCCACCGCGCCTCGCCCATACCCGGGCGGCGCTCACGCGATATGCGCTTGGATCAGTGCCCGGGCGCGCTCGCGCCGTCCCGCCGCCTCGACGGGATCCCGGCAGCCTCCAGACGCCCGGTGACGGTCTTGAGCGCCCCCCAGCCTCCCACCGATGTGTGACAGGGAAGGTCACAGCACGGACTCGATCTCACCCCGGCCGGTCCAACCCCAGGTCCCCCCACATCCACCCGAAGTCATAGGCCGGCTGGCCCTCCAGCCGCTGGCGGGCGGACAGGCTCTCCATGTCCTTGAGGAGCGCGACGACCCGGGGCCGGCCCGTCTTCGACCGCGCGGCCGCGCGCGGGGTCTGTCCGCCCAGGGCCGGCAGGGGCGTGTCCACCCACCCGCGATAGTGCTTGTCGTAGTAGGCGCCGACGATCTCCGCCTGGACCTCGGGCGGGATCTTGTCCTCCTCTCGTGGCGGCCTGGGCCGGCGCTCCCGCGCCCGCTCGACGCTCTCGAAGCTGGTGGCGCGATGGCGGACGGCGTCGCCGGCCAGGGCCTCGAGGAACGCGCGGCCCCGCTCGGCGCGCGGCTTCGACGTCGTCTCGAGAACCACGCGACGCTCCTCGAGGACGAACGCGCCCAGGCCGCGTCGGAAGTCCTCGTCGCCGCCGGGTTCGCGCCAGGCGTAGCTGCCGTCGTCCTGGCGGTCCAGGTCGGGATGGCTCGCGAGCGCCCGTTCCAGGGCCTCGCGATCGCGGACGTCGAAGACCGCGCTCGCGAAGACCATCTCGTCGCCCTCGGCGGTGCGGAACGCCAGGCGAGAGGCAAGGATCACGTGCTGGATCCACCACAGGAAGAAGATCCGCCCGAATCGCTTGAAGAAGTCGACGTCGTCGCCCGGGACCTGGCGACGGAACTTGCGGTGAACGCTGCGCAACTCCTTCACGATCGCGTCCTTCGCGCGGGCGGGGTAGAGATACGGTACGCCGTCGAGCACGGGGACGCCGGCCGGCCCGAGCATCACCCGGGCAGCCAGCAGATCCCACTGCACCACCTGGCGGGTGGCGAGCCGCTCCTGCACCTGGACGCGCTTGCCCGTCCACAGGTCGAGGAGGGTGAGCCCCTCGTCCAGCCTGACGGCGGCGACCTCGTAGGGCCGGAGATGCGTCAAGCGCGAGCGCTCCAGGTAGCGCAGCTCGCCCGACCGCAGCCGCCCGCCCTCCCGCTCGAGGAACAGCTCGACGAGGGTGTGGCCGCTGTCGAGGCGAAAGTCAGTCATGAACCAGTCCTGGAAGAACGCCTCGCCCTGCTCCTGGACCTCGAGCCGCTCGTCCGCGGCAACGAGGTCGAGGCCTGTCCAGAACCGCGCGCTCGCCACCGCGCGATCTCCATCGAACTCGTGGCGCCAGCCGAATCGCCCGAGCGCGACCACGGCGCTCTGGCGCTCGGCCTGGGTGTAGGCACCGCTCGGCGTGCCGACCGCGGACAGACAGCACTTCTTGAACTTTTTGCCGCTGCCGCAGGGGCACGGATCGTTCCGGCCGACTCCGCTCATGCGCCGCTCTCCCTGTCTGGGCCAATCAGATACCGGCCCAGCCCGAACGTGGTCCCGCTGCCGACGTGCGTCCACTGGCCGAAGACGAGGTAGGGCCAGAACGGGGCGAGGTCGCCCTCGTACACCGTGTCGCCCACGAGCCCCTCCCACTCCATCCGCCGGTCCTGCCGCGCGGAATATCTGGCCCACCGCGTCCAGCGCGTCTCGTCACGAGCGAGCCGCACCTCCCCGGCGGCCTCGATGAGCCCGCGGAAGTCCACGTCGAGCGGGCCGCCGTCATGAAAGCGCGCCAGTGCCGACAGCCGGCCGAGGAGGCGGCGGAAGAACTCCTGGAACTCGGGCCGCCGCGCGAACGCCCCGGCGTGCTTGAGCCGCGTCTGGGTGACGAACGTCACGTGCACGCGGCCGGCCGGGCAGGGCACGGCGGCGCAGTCGGCCAGCGTGATGGAGGCCTCGCGCGGCCGGACGAGGTTGTCGCCGCCGGTGTAGACAACCTCGCCCGCGCCCGTCAGCGGGTGTACCGCGTCGAGGCGCCGGAGGGCGACGCGCCGTCGCCCTCGCCCCATGCGGTCCACCTCGCGCAGCGTGACGACGAAGTGCCCGAGATACTGCCGCGCGCGCCCCACCAGCGTGAGGTCGAAGGCGACCTCGCTGCCCGGCGGATGCGGCGCGGCGCCGGCCGCGGGAGCTGCGATAGCGAACGGTCGCGGGATCTCGTCGTGCGTGCTGAGCGCGTCCGCGTCCGGCGGGGGCGCCGTCTCGAAGACCAGGTGGTAGGGACAGGACGCGGGGGCCGGGCACGGCTCCCCCTCACGGCCGAGGCAGCACAGCCGGCGGAAGGCGAGGCCGAAGGCACCGCGCAGCGTGGAGCCGAGATAGGCGGGAAGATCGAGTGACTCGAGAGCTTCGAGGCTGACGCGGTACCGGGCGAGCGCCAGGCGGTCACGCACCCCGCGGCGGACCTTCCTCGGGCTGCTGGCGACCGAACTGAGCTCCTCGAGGCATGGCCTACGGGGATTCTGAGAGGAGCGCGGGGCGCTGTCAATCTCAGGAAACCGGCCAGGCCTGCGCGGGGGTGGGAGTCGGCTCCCGTGAAGTCAATGACTTGTGGACCGATGCGCCGGGCTGGTCAGTGGGCGCGCCGTGACCGGTGGGCAGGAATCGGGCGCCCCGGCCGGTGGGCAATCGCGATTTGACTCGCGGCCGGGCGTCGTCTAGTGTCGCTTTCGACAGTTCCATCACGCCGAATCGCAGAGGAGCGGAACGGACATGGCGACCTTCAACATCTGGATGAACGGGCGGCTCGTGCCCCAGGAGCAGGCGGTGCTGCCGGTCAACAGCGCCGCGGTCTTCTACGCCACCAACGTCTTCGAGGGCATCCGCGCCTACTGGAGCGAGCGCGACGGCGAGATGTACGGCTTCCGCCTGGCCGACCACTTCGCGCGGCTGCGCGAGTCCATGAAGATGATGCGCTTCACGGTGCCCTACACCGACGACGACCTGTTCGAGGCGGTGCGCACGGTGCTCGCGGGCAACGAGCTCCGCGAGGACATCCACATGCACCTGGTCGCCTACGTGGGAGCGCCCGGACTGGACGCCACCACCCAGACCGGGCTCTACATCAACCCGCGCAAGCGTCCGCGCGTGATGGAGGGCAACGGGCTGAAGTGCAACGTGTCGTCGTGGACGCGCACCTCGGACAACGCGATCCCGATCCGGCTGAAGTCCGGCTCCAACTACCAGAACGGCCGGCTGGCCACGCTGCAGGCCCGGGCCGACGGCTACGACCAGCCGATCTTCCTGAACCGGCACGGCAAGGTGGCCGAGGGCAGCGGGGCCACGTTCTTCATGGTCCGCAAGGGCCGCATCGTGACGCCGCCCACGAGCAGCGACATCCTGGAGTCGATCACCCGCACGACGCTGATCGAGTACGTCTGCCCGCAGGTGCTCGGCATGGAGGTCGTGGAGCGCGACATCGACCGCACCGAGCTCTACGTGGCCGAGGAGGCCTTCTTCTGCGGCAGCGGCTACGAGATCACGCCGATCCTGTCGATCGACCGCTTCGGCCTGGGCACCGGCGACGTCGGGCCGGTCACCAAGCGGATCTCCTCCGCCTACCTGGATCTCGTCCGCGGCGTGGACACCCGCCATCCCGAGTGGCGCACCCCCACGTACAAGCCCGTCACCGTGTGAACGAGGCCGCTGAAACAGGCCCATCTGCTTCGTTGGCGCCCGCGGCCGCACGCTCGACGTACAGGGAGTACGCCTCGCGTGCGGCCCGCGGGCGCCGCCTCGCATCTGGACCTGTTTGAGCGGCCTCTGACGTTGGTGGCGGCCGGACATCCCGGGCGCGAGGGCTGATGCGGTTCGACGTCGGGATCGTCAACAACGAGCCGGTCGCGGCCGTCGTCCGGCAGGCTCAGCTCGCGGAGTCCCTCGGGTACGAGACCGTCTGGATCACCGATTCGCATCTCGTCTGCCGCGAGCTGTGGGTCACGCTTGCCGCCTGCGCCGTCGGCACCACGCGGATCAAGCTGGGCCCCGGCGTCACCGTGCCCCACACGCGCCACTGGTCCGTCGCTGCCAGCGCCATCGCCACGCTCGAGGAGATGGCGCCCGGCCGCATCGTGCTCGGCATCGGCACCGGCGGCAGCAGCGCGGAGACGATGGGGGTGAGCGTGCAGCGCGCCGCGCGGATCGCGACGCTGGAGACCATGACGACCTCGATCCGCAAGCTGCTGGCCGGCGAGGGCGCGCGCCTCGACGGCGGTGTCGAGAGCCGCCTGGCCTGGCTCGACGGCGCCCGGCGCGTTCCCATCTTCGTGGCCGGCTCCGGCCCGAAGATGCTGGAGGCGGCCGGACGGCTCGGCGATGGCGTCATCATGTACACGGGCACCGATCCGGCCATCCTGCGCGCGGGGCTGGACTGCGTGGCCCATGGCGCCGCGCAGCAGGGGCGCCGACTGGCGGATCTGGAGGTGCTGCTGTGGACGCCGACCGCGGTCGATGCGGATCGTGCGCGGGCGCGTGATCACGTGCGCGGGCGCGTGGCCTCGGCGATGCGCCATCCCCTGCCGGTCGCGCTGGCGCCGGAGGACGAGGCCGCCGTGCGGCGGCTGCGCGCGGCCTACGACTCCTACCAGCACGCCACGGCGGCCTCGCGCCACCGCGAGCTCGTGCCCGACCGCTTCGTGGACCTGATGGCGCTGGCCGGCGCGCCGGACGAGGTACGCGAGCAGGTGCGGCGCGTGATGAGCGTGCCGGAGATCGCGCGCATCATCCTGCTGCCGCAGAACCCCGGCCACGGATTCATCGAGCGGGAGGCGATCCTCCGGACGTTCGCCGAGCAGGTGATGGCGCGCGTGCTATAGATCCATGGCGGTCGTGTTGCCGCCGCTGATCACGATGCCGACCCGCTCGCCGGTCGCCGGAACGTACGCGCCGGCCAGCAGCGCCGCAAGGGCCGCCACACCGCCGGGCTCCGCCACGATCCGCAGGGTCTCCCACAGCCGCTGCTGGGCGGCCCGGATCGCGTCGTCGCTCACCAGAACGACGCGCGCGACATGGGCCCGCGCGATCGGAAACATCAGCTCGCCGACCCGCCGGGGCGCCAGCGAGTCGGCGGCGACGCCGCCGGCCGGCGCGTCCACCGGCGCCCCGGCCCTCAGCGCCTCGAACAGCGTCGGCGCCGCCTCGGGCTCCACGCCGATCACCTGCACGCGCCCGGCGTACCAGGCCGCGATGCCGCCGATCAGCCCACCGCCGCCGACCGCGACCAGCAGCGTGTCGAGCGCCGGCGCCTGACCGGCCAGCTCGAGGGCGAGCGTGCCCTGCCCGAGCAGCGTCTCGACCTGGTCGAAGGCGTGCACGGGCAGCGCCCCGGATCCGGCGACGTAGGCCTGACTGGCCGCCAGCGCGTCGGCGTAGCGGGCGCCGGTCACGACGAGATCGGCCCCGTAGCTCCGGATGCGCTGGATCTTGGCGGGCGACGACACCGTGGGGACGAAGATCTTCGCCTGCACGCCGAGCTTCATCGCCGCGTACGCGACCGCGGCGCCGTGGTTGCCGCCGGACGCCGCCACGACGCCAGCCGCCGGCACCGTCCGGAGCAGCAGGTTGGCGAAGGCCCCGCGTGCCTTGAACGATCCCGAGTGCTGCAGCAGCTCGAGCTTGAGGGTCAGCGGAAACGGCGCCAGCCCGAGGTCGGCGCCGCTCACCTCGGCGACGGGTGTGACGCGCACGTGCGGCCGGATGACCCCGTGCGTCGTCTCGATACGCTGCCGGTCGATCGCCACCGCGCTCAGGCGCGCGGCTTCACCCACGTCTCCGACCACGCCAGGCAGGCGCTGGAGGAATCGCGGTCGCCGCGCTTCTCGGCCCACACCTGGCCGGTGGCGAACCGGCCGTTCAGCTCGGCCTGGGCCGAGCGAGCCGGGAAGAACGTGCTGAACACGCCGATCGGGCGGTTGTTGGTGCCGGGGGCCATCGTGAGCACGAACGGCTCGACGGTGTCCCACCAGGTCAGGCGGATGTGGTCGGTGGTCGAATCCACGCTCTCCGTCGCCGTCGAGTGCGCGTCGCCGCTGCGCGCGAAGACGGCGCCGATGACCGGGATGCTGGTGTCGGCGAAGGCCGGAAAGAGCAGGTGCTCGATCGATTTCTGCAGCCAGCGGGCCACGGCGGGGTTGTCGCTGTAAATGCGGACCTTGCCGTCGCTCAGATCGCTCTGCATGAACAGCGCGTGGCCCGCGCCGGCCGCGCACCACAGCACCCGCCAGTGGCTGAAGCGGCTCGCCAGCGTCGTGCCGCCGTCGTGGCTGAGCCGGATGAACGAGTTCTCGCCCGTCATGAGGACGCCGTTGGGATCGACCGGGGAGGCCATCGGGGGCTCGCTCCTCTATGGCGCGGCCGCGGCCACCTCCACCCGGGCGTCGTTGTAGCACGCCCCGCCGCAGATGTCGGCGTGGGTGGCAGGGGCGAGGGCCGAGACCGTCTGGTGATTGTCGCTGGTGCGGAACCACGCGCCCTTCAGCGAAGAGACGACGCCGCGCGGCACGTCGTCGGTGATCCGGACCGGCAAGCGCACCTGGCCGAGGTCGTTCCATACCCGCACCGGCTGGCCGTCGCGCAGGCCGCGCGGCCGGGCGTCGTCGGGATGGATCTCCAGCGGCGGAACGTCGTCGCTCGTGCGGGTGCCGCCGAAGGTCGAGGTGATGCGCTGGTCGGACGCCGGCGAGATCAGGATGAGCGGATAGCTCGACTCGAGCGTCCGGTAGGACGGCAGCCGCGCCCCGTACTTCTGCTCGAGGTACGAGGAGGCCAGCTCGATCCTCCCCGACGGGGTCTTGGGGAAGACGTTGGCGAACATCATCGCGTCCTGGCCACTCACCGTCATCGGCATGGCGCGGTCGAGCGGGATGCGGCTCGGCCGCACGCCGCCCAGCCGCGGGTCGCCCGGATCGACGGCGTCGTCCATCAGCTCGGCGTCGGTCGCGGTGAAG
>Ga0268386_10002488_pt1 | contig 13137 bp, 12 predicted proteins | sample RVTome_15_FD_200260 | JGI IMG/M metagenome (GOLD analysis project Ga0268386, IMG submission 200260) | Soil microbial communities from uranium-contaminated site in the Upper Colorado River Basin, Wyoming, United States - RVT150D86... ...
GGACGGGTCGGCTAAAAGCTGGCCTGCACTTTTTCATCGGAGCGCCCGTAGCTCAACTGGATAGAGCACCAGACTACGGATCTGGGGGTTGGGAGTTCGAATCTCTCCGGGCGCGCCACCTAAGCCTTCTGAAAACAAACGGCCTTCGCCGATCGATCAGGTAGCCGGTCCCGGCACATTGGGGAACACAAGGTGATCAAAGTCCCGTAAGCGGCGCACAGAGTCCCGTAGGAAGCCCCGTAGCCCGTTCCCCATACGTTCGCTCGCCTTTTCAACGAGTGCTCCTATTGGAAGGCATCGGAGTGGTGATCCTTAGCGTATGGCTTGGCGAGCCTCGTTTTCTTGTGCTCGCAGGGATAAGGCGTAGAACGCCTGGAACGGCTGCTGGCCGTTGGTTCCTAACTGGCTGCTCATGAACCTGATTGGAGTATGGGTTGGATCGGGACGCCCTACGCGATCGCCTTTGTTTAGGATTACCTGTTCGGCTCGGAGCCAATGGCAAGGAGTTGTGTCCAGAATCTTCTGCAAATTGGATCATGGTTGCGGTGGTGGTGGGCCCTTGTGGGCAACGCGCAGCGTTGTCCACAAGGCGGGTGCGTGGGTTCAGCGTCTCCTCGATGTGCTCCTCGACCCAGCCGCACAGCTGGGGGTAGGTCGCCTGCCATTTGGCGAGCCAGGCCGCCAGGTCGCGCCGAGTTTCGCCCAGATCACGACGATCCCCCGGGTCGGCCGCAGGCCGCCCGGAGGACAGGCTTCCAGCCAGCGGAGCTCCCGCAGGCGCGCCGCTCCGCGCCGACCACCGAGGTCGGCGCTGGAAGCCAGACGCGCGTCGTCGACCTTGCGCGGCACGTAGTCGAGGGCGTTGCCCAGGAAATGCACCCCCGGGTCCGGCCACAGGCCGGCCCGAGGACAGGCTCTGCAGCGCTGCCAAGCGGCTTCGGGCAGGACCTCGACGATCGCCTGCCTGAGCCCGGCATGGTCGTCCGAGACCACGAACTCGATGCCTGAGAGTCCGCGCTCGCGCAGGCCCAGCAGGAAGTCGCGCCAGCTCGAGCGGCTCTCGCGGTTGGCCAGCTCGACCGCCAGAATGCTGCGCCGGCCGTCCCAGCCGATGTCGATCGCCAGCAGCACCGCCTGGCTGCGGATCACGCCGGCCTCGCGGACCCGCTCGTAACGCGCGTCGACGATCAGATAGGGACAGGCCTCGTCCAGCCGCCGGCCGGCGAACTGCGCCAGCTCCTCGTCGAGCTTCACGTTGATCGCGCTGATCGCCGAGGCCGAGAAGCTGTGGCCGCAGAGCTCCTCCGTGATCGCCTTGACCTTGCGGGTCGAGACGCCCTGCACGTACATCTCGGCGAGCGCCGCCACCAGCGCCTTCTCCGAGCGCTGGTGGCGCTCGAACAGCTCGGTCGAGAAGCGGCCGTCTCGGTCCTGCGGCACCCGCAGCTCCAGCTTGCCGACCCGGCTCACCAACGTGCGATCGTAGTAGCCGCTGCGATAGCCGATCCGCGCCGTCGTCCGCTCGCCCTTCGCGGCGCTCAGCGTCTCGGTCATCTCGGCCTCAAGCAGCTCCTGCAGCACCGCCTGCACCAGCGGCCGCAGGAAGTCCCTGTCTTCCGTCAGCCACTACAGTGGCTCCCGCTGCCCGCCAGAGCCTTGAATTCATGCTGCGTTGAACTGCAGTAGGCTCCGTGCTACCAAAAGCAGCTAGGTTCAGCGTACTGGGCGTGATCAGGAGACGGGCGGCAATTACAGTCTTGAAGCGTTGTTACGGATAACCGAATCAATCTGCGCGTCAGACGTGTGAAACAGCATTCGTGGCCGCGGGAGGAAGGGCGATGAACGGTGGCTCCAAGCGACAGATGCCGCAGCTTCGGGCAGAATCCGCTGCGCCTCACCCGGCCGCGACGAGCCATCCGCCGCGACACAGGGTAGTGCTTTACAATCCCGAGGTCGAATTCTTTACCATGCCGTTGGCGCTCGTGGCGATCGCTTCGAGCCTCGATCCCCGTCTCTACGAGATCGTCGTCGTGGATGGAAGACTGGAGGAGGATCCGAGTGCCGCCGTCACTGCGCAGCTGGAGGGCGCGCTGTGCCTTGGTGTGACGGTCCTGACCGGGGCTCCGATCGAGGATGCCATTCGTGTCTCACGGGCAGCCAAGGCCCATTCGCCCGATCTTCCGGTCGTCTGGGGGGGCTGGCACGCGTCTATGTTCGGCAAGGACTGCCTCGCGGAGGCATCCGTCGACGTCACGGTTCAAGGCCAGGGCGAGATCACCTTCGCAGAGGTTCTCGACCGGCTGCACAACAAGCAGTCGCTCGAGGGCTGCTTGGGTTGTTGCTACCGGGGCCCCGACGGGGTGCCGCGCGCCAATCCGCCGCGGCCATTCTGCAACATTAACGAGTTCGCACGCCACAACTACGACCTGTTCGACGTCGAGCGGTTTTTCAGGCTCAAGGGAAAGCGGCAGCTGGACTACATATCGTCGCAAGGATGCCATTTTCGGTGCGCGTTCTGCGCCGATCCTTTCGTATACAATCGGAAATGGGCGGGATTCACTCCGGAGCGCATGGGCGAGGAGATCGAGATACTGTGGAACCGGTACCGCTTCCACGACGTCAATTTTCAAGACGAGACCTTCTTTACGTATCCGCGACGGGTCGAGGGCTTCGCGGACCAGCTCATCAGCCGCAAGCTTCCGATTACCTGGGCGGGCACGATGCGGGCGGATCAGTGCTATCGCTTGCCCGAGGAGACCTTCGCCAAATGCAAGGAATCGGGCCTGCGCAGAGTCCTCATGGGAGTTGAGTCGGGTTCCCAGCAAATGCTGGATCGGATCAAGAAGGACATCAAGCTGGAGCAGGTCCATTTCGCGGCCGAGCGGTGCAAGCGCTACGGCATCGCAATGAATATCCCGTTCATTGTAGGATTCCCTGACGAAGCTGATGATAGTGTCAAGGCGACGCTGGACCTGGTCAAGGAGTTACGGACGATCAGTCCGGACTTCCAGACGCCCATCTTCTATTTCAAACCTTATCCCGGAACGTCCATCACGCAACAGGCCGTGGAGAACGGATACAGCTTGCCGTGCAATCTCGAGGAGTGGTCGGCGTTCGACTTCGTCGGATCCGTCGGAGGCCCCTGGGTCTCGCCGGAAAAATTCGAGCTAATCGAGCGCTTCAAGTTTTTCCAGCAGATCGCTTGGGATCGCAGCGTTGGCTGGAGGAGAACCCTGCAGAAGGCCGCCCAATGGCGTTGTCGAAAAGACCTCTACCATCTGCCTCTTGAAAAGCTGGTTTACGAGTGGCTGTACCCGAGGCCACAGCTGTCCTAAATGCCGAGCCACCAGCCCGCCGCGGAGACCGCCTATCGGGCGAAGCCTGATGCCGCTAGGCTCTAGTGGGCCGATCACTGAGCTTGCGGCCAACTCGTAGCAATCCGGTCCATCGCCTCATGCCCTCAGGCCGGAAAGCCGTCCCGGAAGCGGATCGGTCCCCGGTAGGCCTCGAAGCTCGGCGCATTGACGAATCCCAGAACGTCGACCGCGAGGTAGGTACCTTGGGTGGTCGGGATCTCGTAGTACTCGAACGCCTGTTGCGGGCATTCGTTGCGTGCGTAGCGCATGGTCCGCACCAAGCCGGAGTCGACTTCGAACACCACCAGCACCCAGTCCCGGCACAAGCTGGGTACGAGGTCGATCTTGTAGGCGTAGACATTGGGATGGAGCATTGCCAGAAGGCGCGATCGATCCCGAATGTCCTCCAGGATCGCTCGGATCGGCCCGGCCGCTCGGACCCCCTCGCCTGACACCCGATTCCTGCCGATCTTGTGGGCGCAGCGAACGGCGACAGGCCTTCTGGTATCAACCGGAAACGACATCGTGGGTCATCGATTCCAGGTCGAGCACCATCGCTCGCTTGCGCCGGCCACAGGCGACGTTGAAGTGGTTGTCCGAGCGTCCGAAGTCCTCGTGGCTGTGGCCGTGGACGTGTGCCCGCACCGCCCTGCGCTCGAGAAGGGCCGCCAGAGATAGGCTGCCGATCCGCGCGCTGTTCTTCCCCAGATCGAGGATTCCCCATGCTGGGCTGTGGGCGACCAGCACGCTGTTCGAGTCCAACCATAGCTCGAGCAGGCCTACATCCTCGGCGATCTCCGCTTCGCCCTTCTCGAAAAGGCCGCCCCTGTGGCGCACGCTGTAGGCGTAGCCCACGAGGTTGTAGCGGCCGAGCTCAATCCGGCGCTCGTGGAGTGAGACGAAGGTCCGACTCTTCGAGCATATCAGGATTCGGTCGTGGTTGCCCATCACGAAGTAGACCGCGACGCCTGCGGGCGCGAGCAGGCCAGCGATCGCGCGGGCATCGGCCTCCTGGGCGCGCTCCCAGCTCTCGTAGCCACTCGGAAACCCGAGCAGATCGCCCGCGAGGACCAAAGCGTCCGGCTTTAGCCGTCGGGCGATCTCGGCCAGCCAGGAGTAGACCTCATGATCGCCGTGAACATCTGCACACGCGAGGAGTCTCATCACCCATTCTAGCTAAAAGGGGGGCTTCGTTAACACAATCCAAGTCGCGCGACTATTTCTTCGCACTTGGATTCGATCCGGCGATAGCTCTGAGTGTGCCTGCGCCGCAGCGTTTCGGTCAGAACGTCCTGAAATGTCCGGTCGAGATAGCTTTGCCAGGCTATTTGCGCATCGGGGTATAGCTGTTGCACGGCCTCCCAGAGAGCCGCCTCGTTCACGGTAAGGTCGTCGAAGTCGACGATCGTTGCCGGCACCTGATCCAGTGCCCGTCGGGCGCGGACGAGCCCCTCGATCAGCGCACCTTCGGGGTCGCTTTCCACGCTGGCGGCATTCCCGGGGTAGAACCACTTCTTGTCGATCATCGCATAGGCGACGTCGGGCAGGCATCGCACGATCCTGATGATCTTCATGCCGCTTTCCGGCAGCCAGCTCGAGATCGCAAAGGGCTGGACCACATCCTTGTAGATGAAGCCTTCTGCAGTCGTGGCGTCCTGGAGAAAATCGAGAAGGTCTCGAAAGCGTTCCGGCTCCAGCCGCTGGTCGATGAATTTCCGGGATTCCGCCCCGGCCGCTTCCGGAAACAGGCAATGGCGATCGAGGTTGAGAATCTCACCGTCCGACGTCCAGGAGGGCTGCTTGAAATCAAGAGCCGCGACGAGCAGGTGATAGGTCAGCGTCGACAGCGAGCGGGGAAGCGAAATCAGGATGAGAGATCTCAACTTTTCTCAGTCGGCGCGGCATCGTTCACCGAGCCTGGCCGCTCCTCTCATTAAGCTGCAAAACACAGGCCCGCGATCACCCATGCGCCGTTGCGGCGCTATCCTGACGAACCGCAAGGGCCCGGTTTGTGACCCGGCCAGCTCACCACCAGGAGTTTTGCGCGATGAGCCGTCCAGATCAATGCAAACGTCATGAGACATCACCGATTAGCCGCTGTTGCGTAGCGAAGGAGCAGGCTGGAGATCCCTCTCCATGTTGTGATTGCCCCGCCATAGGTTAGCATGGCGGTATGGCTAGGACGAACCGAGGCTCGCTCGAGCGCTCAGGCGCCGCGACCGATGCTTTCCTGAGACCAGCCGAGGAGCTTCGGATTCCAAGGAGGACCTGGAGAACAGCTCGATGCGGCTGAGAGTGGGAAAGGGCGCGTTCCTGGAGGTCGAAAAGGTCACGGTCGGACATTCCCAGCTCTGGGTCAGGAAGGATGCTCGGGGCAGATACTGGGACATCGATGTCACCAGAGCGATCCTCGAACGGGACGAGTACCAATTGGAGCCGCTCATCGCCGAAAATCGCAGACTCCGCTGGGTTCTAGACATCGGCGCCCACATCGGATCCTTCACACTGAGGGTCAAGAGGCTCTGGCCGGGCGCGCGCGTGATCGCAGCCGAACCCGATCCCGACAGTGCGGCTCTGTTCCGCAGAAACACCGAGGGGCTGGATCACGTGTTTCTGCATGAGGTTGCCGTTCTGGGAAGCGGCAGCGGGGGACGGGCGCACTTGCGGCAGGCCGGTCGGGTCAACCGGGATCGGAATGCCGCTGCATCTTGGGTCGCCGAAGCCGTGGATGGACTGGATCGAAAGGCAAATCCACCTACGCTCACGGTCAACTGCGCCGGCATCGTCGATCTCCTCGACCGCCATGGCCGCCCGACGATCGACCTCTTGAAACTTGATTGCGAAGGCGCCGAGGGAGAAATCCTGCTCGCCCTCGCACGGGTCGGCCATCTGGAGCGGGTGAACTGGATTCGCGGGGAGTGGCATTTCCATCAGAACATCGGCAGGATCGAACAGGCCCTGCGGCAGACCCATACATTCCATATCCATCAGGATCGGGACCCATGGGGAGGCTTCATCGCGCATCGAAGGATGGACGGCTGAGCCACGCGGCCCCGCCGAGCCCAACCGCCGTCCCGATCCGGCCCAATCGGAGGTCAGGCGGATGGGAAAGCTTCGCAGCTTTTGAGGCCAAGGACACGCTTGAGGCACTGAGGGAGAATGCGCCGCCACTATCAAATCATGCTGAGCACGTCCATCCGAAGCGCCCGTCGGGTGAGCGGCCACGGCGAGGAGGTCAGCGGCTCGCTGCTCATTGGGAAGTTGGACATTGCGGAGCAGACCTTCACGGTCAGCCGTCAGTTGGAGCTTCCCCAGTCGCCACACCTTCCGGGCCGGCGCTCGGTCCGGGGTATCGCGCGCTTCGCCGGAGGCATTGCGGCCTGCAACACGAGTCAGCTGTTTTTGCTGGACGAGGAAACGAATCGAGTTCGCTGCATCTATTCAGAAAGGCGCTTCGGGGACATCCACTCGATCTGCCCCAGAAACGGAACGCTCTACCTCACGGCGACCGCATCGGACTGCATCATCGGCGTCGATCAGAACTTCCGGAAGGTATCGGAATGGTGGGCCGGGTCGGAAAAGGCCCTCAAGCTCTACATGCGCGACTGGCAACGACAGCGGATCAGCGCCGACCACGATTTCCGAGGTGATCTCAACCCGGGTGCCAGGTTTCACATGAACCACGTCTGCTTTGATGACCGCGGCAACATGCTGGTCACTCTGCCGGGGATGAGCTACCGGGAAGGAAAATCCAGGGTATACAACGTGACCCGGCACGAGTTCCTGTTCGGCGGCCGGCCAATCCCGGGCGCCACCCGCGGCCGCGTTCACGACGGCATCGCGCTCGGCTCGTTCTACTACCTCTGCAGAACCGCCAGTGGCGATTTCATCAAGTTGGAGCGAGAAACGGGACAACTCGTCGGGTGCGTGAACTGCAGCACGCCCCTGGAGACGACGACCGGTGATCCCCTAGCTCTCGAGCATGGCTGGCTGCGTGGCGCCGCTCATCTGGACGAGGAGGTGTTCTTGGTCGGCCAGGCGAAGCTTCGGCTGTTCCTGGTCGATATGAACTCGGAGACTCGAAGCCAACCACTACGCCTGATAGGTGCCGACGGCGACCAGGAGGATCCCGGTCTGGCCATCTACTGCATCGCCAAGCGCACGCCCTAACGCCGCCTGCGGCAGGGGGTCGTTCGCAGCGGGATGACGGCCGATCGACGGTCGTCTAGCGTAAGCATGAATCGAGCCTGAGCAGGCAATGGACGGAGTCGGCGAGCGATTGGTCACTTAGGCCGGCGGCCGTCCCAAGGCATGGTTTGCCTTAAGGGGCCTGCCGGCTTTTTCGGGGAGCTGATAAGCTATGAACCCAGTCCAGCCCCGCGATGGCGCCCTCGAGCCGTGTGATGCACCCCCGATAGATGCCACTTTCATCATCCTCCTGGATCGCGACGAGAAACGCCGCGAGAACGCGCATGTGACCCTGGGCCGGGTGGGGCACGATGTGGAGATCTTCCACGCTGTCGACGGACTGAGCCTGACCTCCGCCGATGTCGAGCGTCTGATTCGCCTAGGCTACGTCGGGGCGGATTGTGCGAAGCGGCTGAAGCGCGGGCAGATCGCTTGCGCGCTCAGTCACATCCGCGTTCTGGAAGAAGTGGTGACGAGGCGGTGCCGGAACGCGCTGGTGCTCGAGGACGATTTCGACTTGGCGGAGGGCTTCGCCGAGAAGCTTCACGACTCGTTACGAGCGGTTCCTCGAGAGTTTGACGTGATCTATCTGTACGATGCGAACCTCGTGAACTCGCTCGCCCTCCCAGGCCTGCCAGGGATGAGGAAGTCCGCTCATCCTCTGGGTACCGTGGGCTACGCAGTGAGCGACCGGGGTGCCAGGAAGATCCTCGACCTGATCACGCCGATCACGCACCATCTCGACGAGATGCTCGCCGTGCACGTCGATCGAGGAGAGATACAAGCCTATTCGGTGAGCCCGTCCCTGGTCACCTTCCGCGACGGCTTCGAGTCCCAGGTAGACTTTTCCGGCTATCTGGAGCGCGAAGATCCGTGAGGGTATGCCCCTTCGGCAAATGGCCCAGGCTCCGATAGCCGAACCATGCAAGGGGAATGCAGCCAGAGTCACCACCCGGCGCAACGCTCCACCCTCGGCTGCCCTCGAAATTTCTGGGAACTCTGAAATGCACCGGGCGAGACAGTTTGATCTGTTTCTTTCCTTCGTGAGTGCAAACCACTCGTTCGCCGAACGACTCCAGGCGTCCCTGACGACGCGTGGTGCGCGCGTTTGGATGGATCGGGATCGCCTCCGCCCCGGAGATCTGTTCCCCGCGGCGTCAGCGCAAGGCTTGGCGCAGTGCAAGGCCATGGGCTTGGTCGTCACCCCGGAAAGCCTCGCTTCGGATTGGGCCGAGCACGAGCACGATCGCGCCCGTTCGCTCGCGAAGCAGAGAGTGCCGCTGGTGATCCCGCTCCTGTTCGGGGTCACCCGGGCCCCCGATTTCCTGGGCGACCTGGATACGATCGACTTTGCGGACCCTGATGCCTACGAGCGCAATGTCGATCGGATCATCTGGCCCGGCCTAACCGGGAGGCAGGTGATTTTTCTAAGTGTCCACCCTGGGCGCCGCGCTCCCTGGCAAACGTTTCGTCGTAAGCTCAACGAGCTCGGCATACGGTTCGTGCAGGGCGAGAACATCAATCGGGCTCGATTTCACATCCGGCAGATTGCGAAGGCTGGCACGCACCGGATCGTCGTCGTTCTGGATATCTTCGAGGACTGGCCGACCTACGGATGGCCGCGTCGCAACAGCCCGGAGCAATACGTCAAGTTTCTCGTCAACGTGCGGCGCGAGACGGCGGGGACGAAGGACGACGTCGTGATTCTGCTGTTCAATCATTCGGAAGCCTTCGAAAAAGCGGACCATTCGCTGGATGAGCAGACGCTGGAGCAGCTGTCGCACTGCTGTAGCCTTCATGGAGATCTCGAAGGGGATGTTTTCGAAGCGAGGCTTCGAGCGACCTGGTACCGCCTGCAGCGGGAGCTGCTCGCGGGCGAGATTGACGACGGCTCAGAGGGAACGCGATATTCGGGCGGAAGTTGATTGTTGTCCGGGTAGATGGTGTTCTGAGCCTGCAGCCTGGGTTCCTCGTCGCGCCGGTGGCCCGACGACGTTTCGAGACGACATAGTCCGGATGCTGGCGGTGTGGGACGATTGCTGAAGTGACCCTGAAACCACTGATCGTAAGCTTTCACACGGGCCAGGAACCCTATACCGGCTATGCCCGATCGCTGGTCGACAGCTGTGCCGCCTTTGAGCTCGACTGCCTAATCCAGGAGCTGCCCGATCAAGGGACCTGGATTGAGAACGTCGCGCTGAAAGGACAGTTCATGCGGCGCTGCATGCGCCGGTTCGACCAGCCACTGCTCTGGATTGACGTCGATGGTCGGATCGTGGCCGAGCCGAAGCTGCTGTACGGCACGGACGCCGACTTTGCGATCTATGCGGTCAAGCGCGAGTGGAACTGGAAGCCGGTTGGCCGCGAACGGATGTCGCTCCCGGCAGCTTGGCCGCGCGAGCTCGGGCCGCGATGGTTCCTCACCGGAACGATGTTCGTCAACCGCACCGCCGCCGCCAAGGATTTGTTGGACCGTTGGGCCGAGACATCCATGGCCAGGCCGCGTGATTACCAGCAGTTGTTGCTGCAGGAGGTCTGGTGCATGCTTCCCGCCCTCAGGACGATGTGGCTGCCGCAGGGCTACTGCAAGATTTCCGGGTTCCGGTGGCACGACCGCGAGCCCATGACGACCGTGATCGCGCACGACCTGGCATCTAGCCAGCTCGAGAGTTGCGTAAGGGCGTGAGCGTCCAGCGGCCAGTGGCGCGGATCGACCGCGCGGGATTGGGCAGCCGGATGTGTCGCCGGGAGGGGGCGCCCGCTGGTTTGTTGCCAGCCCGCATCTGGGGCCGCAGATGACACGTCGGCCTCGAGGCGACCGAGGCAACCGCACACCGCAAGGCTCGAAGTTGCGGATCTGCTTCTACAGCGGGAGCGCGCTGCCCAATCTCGGAGGCCTGGAGCTCGTGATGGACGGCCTGGCAAGGCGCTTTGTGGGCGAGGGGCATGACGTCACGGTGGTCGCTCCCTGGCCGGACGGCTCCGAGCGCCCCGACGACTCTGTGTACCCCTACCACGTTCATCGCCACGCTCCGTATCCGCCGCAGATGGAGAGCTTGCGCGGCGTCATGCATCACCTCCTCGGCGTTGGCCGTCCTTCCGCCTTCGATATCGTTCATTGCCACGCCATCTATCCGCAGGCCTACCTTGCCGCGACCGTCAGACACGAGCTCGGTGCAGCTCTGGTGGCGACCAGGCACGGTGGCGACCTGCGAACCAAGGCGCTGGCGTTCTACGGCCCGGACGCTGCCTCTCGGACCTACTGGGGAATGGCGCAGATGGACGCCCTAGTCGCCGTCAATCGGACCTACAGGGAGGAGTTTCTCCAGCGATGCTCTGCGGCCGATCGGGTCGTGGAGATCCCCCACGGCGTCGACTTGGAGGCCTTCGCCACGCCCGTGCCGCGACCCGGGGATCTCGATGTGGAGATACGCCCGGGGAAGTACGCTCTGTTCCTGGGCCGCCTGGCGCGCCAGAAGGGCGTCGACCTGCTCTTGGAGGCCTTGAAAGAGGTTCCGGCGGACGGCGACGTTCAGCTGGTGATCGCGGGGAGTGGCAAGGAAGAACGCTCCCTCAAGGCCGATGTCGACCGTTTGGCCTTGCGCGACCGGGTTCGCTTCGTCGGTTGGGTAGGGGGGCGCCTGAAGACCTACCTGCTTCAGAACTGCCTTTGCCTGGTGGCGCCATCCCGGCGCAACGAAGCCTTTGGCCTGACGATCCTGGAAAGCTCTGCCGCGGGGCGGCCAGTCATCGCGAGCAACATTCGCAGCCTGGACGAACGGGTCGAGCACGGCCGCACCGGTTTCCTGGTGCCACCGAAGGCCCCCGTGGAGCTTGCCGCAGCGCTTCGGTTTCTGCTGAGCCATCTCGAAACCGCGGACGAGATGGGGCGGCGTGCCCGCAAAGCGGCGTCGCGATACAGCCTGGATGTCGTCGTCAACCAGCATCTCAGGCTCTACGAGAGGCTGGTGACGTCGGCCCGCGCGTGAGTTTGTCGCCGAGCAATCGATCCAAGGCTTCAACGCTGAGTGAGATAGCCGTGACCCGAGGGCAATCTGACAAACGGACGGAGCCCGCGAGCGGTGCCGGCCGTGACGCCAGGCCGTCGGGCGGCAACGACCGCATCCAGACGTCTTCGGAAACCTGGTCGATCGGAATCTACGCTGGCGAATCTCCTCTTCGTCTCTCCGCTCCCGTGGGGATCCAGAACCCGGTTCTGACGCGCGAGGACGTGACCGACGTCACTGCGTCCTTCGTGGCTGACCCTTTCGTCATCCGCAAGGGTGATCGCTGGTACATGTTCTTCGAGGTGCTCGATGCCGAGACCTCGAAGGGCGCGATCGGTCTTGCCGTCAGCCAGGACGGCTTGCAATGGGCCTATAGGCAGATCGTTTTGCAGGAAGCCTATCATCTTTCATATCCCTACGTTTTCGAGTGGCGAGGAGACCACTACATGGTCCCGGAGACCCTGGAGCCGAGGTGCGTTCGCCTCTACAAGGCGAGCCTGTTTCCGATCCGCTGGACCTGTATCGGCGCGCTTGTCGACGGACGGAGCGCCGATCCTTCGATCGTACGCCTCCATGGCTTCTGGTGGCTGTTCACCTGCGGGACGCCTTATCGGCACGACACACTTCGGCTGTACTTCGCCGAGACGCTGGAAGGTTTTTGGCGGGAGCATCCCCGGAGCCCGGTTATCTCCGGGGACCTGAGACGTGCACGCCCTGCGGGTCGGCTGACGCATTGGGGCGGCAAGCTGTTCCGCTTTGCGCAGGACTGCCATCCCCGCTATGGAACGTCGGTCCGGGCGTTCGAGATCACCGAATTGAGCCGGACGGCCTACCGGGAAGCAGAGGTGCCTGGGGGACCCGTTATCGGTCCGGGCGGCAGCGGCTGGAATCGCGCCGGAATGCATCATCTCGATCCCTGGCCCGTACAGTACGGGCGATGGCTGGCGTGCGTCGACGGGCTCCAGGTGGACTGAGCACGCGACCCGGGCTGCCGCCCGCCGTACAGACACGGAGGCCTCGATCGTTGGGTCAACTCCTGGACCAGGACATCAGGTTCATGTTCCTCGCCGAGGGTGATGCCCGACAGTTCCTGCCGGCTCTCGCCCGGCTCGGGAACAAGATCGTCTACATGGGCGGCGAGACCGTCTCCGCGGGCCGCCTGCCCACGATTCGCACCGTCCTTGGCCGATCTCCGATCGGGTCTGAGATCGAAGTGCGAAGCATCCGGGAGCTGTTCCGGGACCTGTTCGAGGAGGGACCAGGAGCGGTGTTGGTTTCCCCGGTCCGGATCGGTCTGAGTAGCGGCCAAAGCAGGAGCTACGGAGACGACAAGTGGTATCGGCGCTACGTCGAGACGCCGTTGTCCCGGTTGCCGAACAAAATCGTGATCTTGAATGAGGTTTCTCTCCACAAGTTGCATCTGGACCACGATCTGATGAGGCAGCGGCGGAGTAGGGATCCGCTTTACTGCGTTCCTCACGTGCACGGGATCATGTGCCGGTCCGAGGCCGAGGCTCGACACTGCAGAGCCGCGTACAGGAACGAGGTGCCTGTATCTCTGGTGGGCGACATGTTCCTCGACGAAG
>Ga0268386_10002489_pt1 | contig 13131 bp, 8 predicted proteins | sample RVTome_15_FD_200260 | JGI IMG/M metagenome (GOLD analysis project Ga0268386, IMG submission 200260) | Soil microbial communities from uranium-contaminated site in the Upper Colorado River Basin, Wyoming, United States - RVT150D86... ...
TCGACGCCGCCGTCGCGCAGGTCATTTGCACCGAACTTGAGCAGGCGCTGGGCATCGGCGTCGGCATCGTCGACCTCAACGACTTCGGTGGGTCCATCCGCGCGGTCTCTCCACAGTCATTGCCGGCCCCGACTCTCGCCGCCGTGCTGGCCGACAATCCGATGGGCCAGCGCTGCACTGGGACGCCCTTCGTGATCGTCCGACCGCCTACCCCGACGATCCCTGCCTCACCGAAGCGGGCGGTCACCGTCGCCTGAGCGTCACCAGGCGCAGAGCCTCGGTGAGCAGGTGCCGCTCGGGTGCCTGCACGATGTACAGGACGGCCACGAAGACACCCAGCACTGCGAGGCCGGTATAGGCCACCGACTCGAGGTTGCCACCGACGCCGGCGTCGGCAGGTGGAGACAGCACTCTGAGGACCAGCGCACCAGCGGCGGCCCCGGCGGCGGCCGCGCCGGCCGTGCGTCCCACCACACCCGGTACGGACCGGAGCGCCACGGCGCCATGGCGGCGGCCCAGCAGCCACGTGTTCGCCACCGCGGCGAACACAAGCGACAACGATGTCGAGGCGGCCAGTCCGGAGATTCCGAAGATCGGACCGAGGGTCAGGTCGCCGGCCACGTTGACGGCCATGGCAACAAGCGCCACCAGCACCGGCCTGCGGGAGTCCCCCAGCGCGTAGGAGGCGTGCACGACAACCTCCCGCCAGCCGAGGGCGAGCAGGGCCGGGGCGTACCAGAGGACCGCTGTGGCGGTCCGACGGGTGTCGCTCGGGCCGAAGCTGCCGTGCTCGAAGACGAGCGCCACCACCGGACCAGCGCAGACCAGCAGGACTGCGCAGACCGGAAACAGCACGGTCGCAACAGTGGCCAGGCCACGGCCAACCAGCCGCTGCATCTCGTTCCGATTCTGGACGCCCGCAGCGGCGCCGAGAGCAGGGTAGAGGGCGGTCAGCAGCGACGCCACGAGCAATGTCTCCCCGATGCCGATCAGCCGCCACGCGTAGGCCAGCGCGGAGATGGTCCCGTCGGCGATCGTCGAGGCGACCGCCCGGTCGACGAGAGTGTTGACATTCCCGAGGGCGCTTCCCAGCAAGAGAGGCGGAACCAGCCGGGCGATGGCCCGGAAGCCCGGATCCTTCACGTCCAGGGAGGGGCGCAGACGCAATCGCAGAGCACGCAGCGGCATCAGCTGACACACCAGCCGTGCCGCCGAACCGACGACGAAGCCGACAGCGAGCGCCGTGACGCCGTAGCGGGGGCCGAGTATGACCGCTGACCCGATCATGATCAGGTTGAACGGCACTCCCTGCACGCCGGCCCAGAAGAAGCGGCGATGCGCCTCGGCCGCGGCGGCGAGCAGGTTCGTCCCAGCGATCAACACCGTCGCGACCAGCACGATCCTGGTCATAGAGCTGGCCAGGGCGGCCTGCGGTCCTTCGAAGCCCGGGGCGAGCACCGCCACCACCGAACTCGTGGCCAGGCCCATGACCAGGGATCCCAGTCCCAGGACCAGCAGCGTCACCGACAGCGCTACCGAGAGCGTGCGACCGACTCGGTCGGGCCTGCCGTCTGTCGCGTTCTGGGCGGCGAGCACTGGGACGGTTGCCTTCGCCATCGCGCTCGCGACCAGCCCGAGGACGAGGTTCATCAACCCCTGCGCCACAAAGTAGGCGTCCAGCTCCGCGCCGGCACCGAACACCCCTGCGATCACCACGTCGCGAAGGAAGCCGAGCATCGCCGACGCCGCGGTCAGTCCGGTCACCAGCGCGGCCGCCTGCGCTATTCCCGCGCGGGCCTTCACGGTTGCGAACCTAACTGGCGTGGCATGGAACGTGCCTCATGTGCCACGCCGACCACGCCGACGAAAAGGTCGGACCGGCTGACAGCGTGCGCCGCTACACGGCGCGCGGGCTAGATCGCTCCGGGCTGAATGAGGCCGTTCTCGTATGCGAACACGACCAACTGGATGCGGTCGGTGAGCCCAAGTTTGTTGAGGATGTGACTGACATGTGTCTTGACGCTGCTTTCGGCGAGCTGCAGCTCCTGACCAATCGCAGCATTGGAACGCCCCCGGGTCACCAGGGCCAGCACCTCATGCTCTCGCTTGGTCAGGCTTCGCAGTAACTCCGAGCCGGCGGGGGTGGTCGGTGGTAGACGATGGGCGTATCGGTCCAGCAGCCGCTTTGTGACTGCGGGGGCGAGCAGCGCATTGCCAGCCGCGATGACGCGCACCGCATGTACCAGCTCTTCGGCTGTTGCGTCCTTCAGCAGAAAGCCACTGGCACCGGCGCGCAATGCCTCCACAACGTAGTCGTCGAGATCGAACGTGGTGATAACCAGTACCTTGACCGATTCACCGTTCATTCCGGAGGCAAGTCGGCGAGTAGCCGCGACACCATCCATGTTGGGCATGCGAATGTCCATGACCACCACGTTCGGACGCAGACGTTCGGCCAGCTCGACTGCTTCTTCCCCGTCTGCCGCCTCCCCCACCACATCGAAGTCGGGTTCCGCCTCCAGATACATGCGCAGGGCAGCTCGCATGAGTGGCTGATCGTCGGCGATCAGCACGGAGACGGTCATACCCGTTCGCCGTTCACGGGCAGCTTCGCCGAAACCTCGAATCCCGTGGTGCACCGAGGTCCGATCGTCACATCACCTCCGAGCAGCACAGCCCGCTGCCGCATGCCGACCATCCCATGACCCGGCGTGAGGCTCTGGCCGCTTCCACGACCTTCGTCGCGGACACGTAGCTCGAGAAAGTCCGGGTGATACGAGAGGTCGACCTCGGCAAGAGTGGGGCCTGCGTGCTTGAGAGTGTTGGTGAGAGCCTCCTGGACGATGCGATAGGCGTTCAGCTCGACACCTGCCGGCAGGGTTCTGGGTTCGCCGTGGACCGTGAGTTGGACGGGCAGTCCAGCTCGCTCCATCTGAGCAACGAGTGCGGGAAGCCGTTCCAGCCCGGGCTGTGGTGCCATCGATGCGTCCCCTTGAGTCCACAGAACGCCGAGTAGGCGACGCATCTCGATCAATGCCTCGCGTCCGAGGGTCCCGATCGAGTTGAGTGCGTCCTTGGCCCGCTCGGGCTCGACGTCGAACACTCGCCTGGCCGCTCCTGCCTGCGCGACGATGACGACGACGCGGTGCGCCACGATGTCGTGCAACTCGCGAGCTATCCGGGTCTGCTCCTGCCTGATGGCCGCTTGGGTCTTGGCGGACTGCTCACGCGTCAGCTGCTTGGCTTGATCGTCCAACAGTGACGTACGCACACGGTTGAGCCGGACGCCGTAGCCCAACAACCAGGCGGTGCCCACGGAGAGCAGGTAGTCGAGGACATCGTCGTCCAGCGGACCAGGGTTGGCGACGAAGACGGCGACGGCGCCGATCGCCAACACGCCTGCCGCAGGTCCCGACAAGGCTGGCCGGCTGTTGGACGCCACGGCATAGAGCGCCATCAGCGGCGCAAATGCCAGCAGCGGTGAGGCAGACCCGAGGAGGTCGGTTGCTATGAAGGCGACGCCGCTGACCACCAGCAGAGGCACGGCGGCGGGTCGTCGCAAAACCAGGGACAAGGTTGCCGCGAGTAGTAAGGCCACCGCGACGGTGTTGGTGAAGTCGAATCGTACTGCTCCAGCGGGAATCTCAGTGCCCTCGACAGCCCGATAGATCAGCGTACTCAGAGCTAGAGCGGTCACGAGCATGACGAGCAGGCCGTCGGCGACCAACAGGTTTCCCCGGTGGGCTCGGCTTTTCAACGCTGGCTCAGCGGCTCCCACGAATCGAGCGTACGGCGCGAGTGATCACCGAAGTGGGCGAATTCGACGATTGCCGGACCTCGTGTCCCCCCGAGGGCGGAGGCAGCATCGTCCAATACGCCGGTAGGCGTCACCTCCGGAGGAGGACTACACGATCGCATCGCCAGGCGGAAGACGCCGGACTTCGGTCCATTGACACTAAGAGAGTCAGATCCATTGGGGAGGGTTGTCGGGCCGGCAAACGGAGCTGGCTGTTCCTCCGCGTTGCTCGCCGCTGCCGCATTCCGTCACGCAGCCTTTCGCGGTGAGAACGCCAGCGTGAGCGTTCCGCACGGGTTTGGGCGCTGCAGCAGAGGTGAGGACGATGCGTTGGATCATCGAGTCGAGCCTCCGGTTCCGTCTGCTCGTGGTGGCAGTTGCTGCAGCGTTGCTTGGCTTCGGCATCGTCCAGTTGCGGAACATGCCGGTGGAGGCCCATCCAGAGTTCACGCCCCCGCACGTGGAGGTGCAGACCGAGGCGCTCGGATTGTCGGCCGTGGAGGTGGAGCAGTTGATCACTGTTCCGCTCGAGGCGGACCTGCTCAACGGGGTGGCGTTCCTCGACGAGATCCGCTCGGAGTCGATCCCCGGCCTGTCGTCGATTGAGATGATCTTCGAAGCCGGTACGGACGTGTTGAAGGCACGGCAGGTCGTGGCGGAACGGTTGACTCAGGCGCATGCCCTTCCACAGGTGTCGACACCACCGGTGATGATCGAGCCGGTGGCCTCCGCCAGCCGGGTCATGATGGTGGGCCTCTCCTCGCAGAGCCTGTCCCTGATCGAGCAGTCGGTGCTGGCCCGGTGGAAGATCAAGCCGCGCCTGATGGGTGTGCCCGGCGTAGCGAATGTCTCTGTCTGGGGCCAGCGAGAACGTCAGCTTCAGGTGCGGGTGGACCCACAGCGGCTCGAGGACAACGGCGTGTCGCTCGTGCAGGTCATGGAGTCGACGGGGAACGCGCTGTGGGTGTCGTCGCTCAGCTTCGTCGAGGCGTCGACGCCTGGGACCGGCGGGTTCATCGATACGCCGAACCAACGCCTGAGTGTGCAGCACATCTCCCCGATCGTGAACGCCGAGGACCTCTCGCAGATCACCATCGAGGGCACCGACGACAGGATTCTCCGCCTGGGCGACATCGCCGAGGTCGTGGAGGACCACCAGCCACTGATCGGAGATGCGGTCGGCACGGACGGCGCAAGCCTCATGTTGGTCATCGAGAAGTTCCCCGGGACCAGCACTCAGCAGGTCACCAAGGACCTGGACGCGGCGATCGCGGCTCTCGCCCCCGGGCTGCCGGGCGTGCAGATGGACACGACGGTCTACCGGCCAGCCGGCTACCTCGATAGTGCCATCGGCAACCTCGGCTTGGCGCTGCTGATCGGCATCTTCCTGTTGCTCGTGGCGCTCATCCTCATCCTTTTCGACTGGCGGGCGGCCATTATCAGCATCGTTACCATTCCGCTGTCCCTGGCTGCGGCCGGGGTCGTGTTGTACCTACTGGGTGCCACGATCAACGCGATGGTCGTGGCCGGCCTGGTGGTTGCGATCGGTGCTCTGGTCGCCGATGCCGTCCTCGACGTCGACAACATGCAACAACGCCTACGGGAACACCGACAGCAAAGGGAAGACGAGGGCGCCGCCCGGTCGGCCGCCGGCGCCGTGCTGGACGCCGCGCTCGAGATGCGCGGTTCGGCGCTCTTCGCAACGTTGATCATCCTGGTCGCGGCCGTTCCGGTGGCGCTGCTCGCAGGGTTGACCGGATCGTTCACGCGGCCTCTCGTGCTCTCGTACGCGCTGGCGGTGCTCGCCTCGATGGTCGTGGCGCTGACCGTGACACCCGCACTGGGGCTGCTCTTGTTTTCCGGCGGGCGGCGGAATCGTGCGGAGTCGCCGATCGTCCGCTGGCTGCAGCCGCGGTACGACCGGGCCCTGACCTCGGTCGTACGCAACTCTCGATGGGCGTACGTTGCCGTCGCTGCGCTCCTGTTGGCAGGCCTCGCGACGCTGCCGCTTCTGCGTACGCCGCAACTGCTCCCCCCGCTGCGGGAGCGGCAGCTGGTGATCGAGTGGGACGGCGCGCCCGGCACGTCGCATCCGGAGATGTCACGGATCGTGGCCCAGGCGAGCAACGAGCTGCGCGACATCTCCGGTGTCCAGGACGTCAGCGCCCACGTGGGCAGGGCGATCACGTCCGACGAAGTGGTCGGTGTCAACTCCAGCGAGCTTTGGATCACCATTCGGCCAGACGCCGACTATGAGCAGACGGTGGCTGCGGTACGCGAGGTGGTCGGCGGGTACCCAGGTCTTGCCGGGGATGTCGAGCTCTACCCGGAGCAGCGCATTCGAGAGGTTCGGACGGGTGTGGATGAGGACCTCGTGGTGCGTGTGTTCGGCCAGGACCTGTCCATCCTGCGTGCGAAGGCCGAAGAGCTACGCGAGGCCATCAGCGGGATAGACGGCGTCGCCGACCCCACCGTGGATCTGGGCGTGGAGGAGCCAACGGTTGAGGTCGAAGTCGACCTGGCGGCGGCGCAGCGCCACGGCATCAAGCCCGGCGACGTCCGTCGCGCGGCGGCCACGCTGTTGTCCGGCGTGGCAGTCGGAAACCTCTTCGAAGAGCAGAAGGTCTTCGACGTCGTCGTGTGGGGGGTACCGGAGATCCGGCAGAGCGTGACCGACATCCCTGAGCTGCTCGTCGACACACCGTCCGGCGGTCATGTGCGACTGGGGGACGTCGCCGATGTACGAATCGTCTCCGCGCCCACGGTCATCCGTCGCGAGTCGGTGGCGCGGGTCGTGGACGTGGCGTTCAACGTGAGCGGACGCAACGCCGGAGATGTGATGGCCGAGGTCGACCGTGCCGTCAGGAACGTCGAGTTCCCGCTCGAATATCACGCGGAGTTGCTAGGGCAGCTGATGGAGGAACGAAACGCTGCTCAGCGCACGTTCGGGTACGCCATCGCCTCAGCGATCGGCATCCTGCTCCTGCTCCAGGCGGCGTTTCGCAGCTGGCGGTTAGCGCTGATGCTTCTCCTCACTCTGCCGGCAGCATTGGCTGGTGGAGCGCTGGCGGCGCTGGCCGGCGCACGAACCTTCACGCTGGCCGCAATGCTCGGCTTCCTGACCGTGCTGGGAATCACGGTCCGACACGGCATTCTGCTGGTTCGTCAGTATCGGGAGGCCGAGCTCGGCGAGCCCGACGCCTCTCGTGACGACCTGGTCGTGCGCGGAACCCGGGAGCGGTTCGCGCCCATCCTGCTGACCGCCGTGGGGACGGCGCTGATGCTGGTGCCGCTCCTCGTACTCGGGAACGAGCCGGGTCTCGAGGTGATCCGGCCGGTGGCCATCGTCGTGCTGGGCGGGCTCGTGACGTCTGCCTTCTTCACTCTGTTCGTCCTACCGACGCTGTACCTGCGGTTCGCATCGACACCGGAACCGGACGTAGCGGATCCGTTCCTCTCGCCAGTTCCGCGTCAACCCGAACGGGGAAAGCAGCTCGTCACGCTGAGGGGGAACCTCGATGCGGCACCGTGAGCAGCCGACTAGGCAACGCATCACGCACTGGGTCGTCGGCGTGTCGATGGCCACCCTTGCCCTCTCGGCGTGCGCAGGCACACCGGAGGAGACGGCCCCTCATGCCGAATCCGTCAAGATCGAGTCGATGGAGGGCTCGGAGCTGGCACAGCTCACCCTGACGGATCAGGCAGCCGAACGACTGGACATCCAGACGGCACCCGTCGACGAGGCGATGGTGGCGGCGACTGCGACCGGCGAAGGCGCCCTGGTTCAGCGGCGCGTCGTGCCATATGCCGCTGTCCTCTACGACCGGGCGGGCGACACCTGGGCGTACACCAACCCGCAGCCTCTCGTGTTCGTCCGGCACGCAATCACGGTGGACTACATCGACGGGCAGCAGGCCGTTCTGTCCGCCGGTCCGGACATCGGCACACAGGTCGTCATCGTCGGCGCAACAGAGCTCTTCGGCGCCGAGGTCGGCGTCGACCACTGACCGGTGAGGGGTCGTTGCACGTGATGCGCTGGATCGTGGGATCGAGCTTGAGACTGCGGTTCATCGTGGTCGCGATCGCCGCGATGATGATGTACTTCGGCCTCGCCCAGATTCGTGACATGCCGGTCGACGTCTTTCCGGAGTTCGCACCGCCCCGGGTAGAGATCCAGACTCCGTCACTCGGGCTGTCCGCTGGTGAGGTGGAGTCCCTGGTGACCGTCCCACTCGAGCAGGCTCTGCAGGGCGTGGAAAACCTCGATGAGATTCGATCCAAGTCGGTGCCCCAGCTCTCGTCGATCCAGCTCATCTTCGAGCCGGGCACCGACTTGCTCGAGTCTCGGCGGCTGGTCCAGGAGCGCATCGACGCGGTGACGTCACAGCTTCCCACCTGGGCCAGTCCCCCATTCATGATCCAGCCACTGTCGGCCACAAGCCGGGTCATGAAGATCGGCTTGTCGTCGACGGAACGATCGTTGATCGAAATGTCGATGATCTCCTACTGGACCATCAGAGAGCGTCTGCTCCGCGTTCCCGGCGTAGCAAACGTCGCCATCTGGGGCGAGCGGTTGCAGATGCTCCAGGTGCAGACCGAACCCGAACGCCTTGCGGCGCACGACGTCTCGATGCAACAGGTCATGACGGCGACATCTCAGGCGCTGGACGCCGGCCTGCTCCAGTTCTCGACCGGGTCGCTGATCGGCACCGGCGGATTCGTTGAGACCCCCAACCAGCGGCTGAGCATCCGTCACGTCCAACCCATCACCACGCCTGCCGAGCTGGCTCAGGTGGCCGTCGCAGAGAAGGACGGCAGAACGGTTCGCCTGCAGGACGTCGCAGATGTGGTCGAGGATCACCAGCCGCTCATCGGCGATGCGGTCATCAACGATGGCCCCGGACTCATGCTCATCGTCGAGAAGCTTCCCTGGGGCAACACCCTCGACATCACCCGCGGTGTCGAGCAGGCCATGGCCGACCTGGCTCCGGGCCTGTCCGGTATCGAGGTCGACACCACCATCTTCCGGCCGGCCACGTTCGTGGAGATGTCCATAGAGAACCTGGGCTTGGCGATGCTGCTCGGCTTCCTGCTCGTGGTGATCATCATCGTTGCCTTCCTGTTCGAGTGGCGAGTCGCCCTGATCAGCGTGGTGACGATTCCGTTGTCGCTGATGGCGGCGGTGCTCGTCCTCCATTGGCGCGGGACAACGGTGAACACGATGGTGCTCGCAGGGCTCGTGATCGCCCTTGGCGTCATCGTCGACGACGCGATCATCGACGTCGAGAACATCCTGCGGCGGCTGCGCCAAAACCGGCGAGAGCACACTGGCAAGTCGACGGCGGTGGTCATCCTGGAGGCATCCCTCGAGGTTCGGGGGCCGATCATCTATGCCACCTTGATCATCGTGGCGTCGGCGCTGCCGGTCTACTTCCTCTCCGGCCTGACCGGAGCGTTCTTCAAACCGTTGGCGCTCTCCTACACGCTGGCGACCCTCGCGTCGCTCGTGGTGGCACTGACGGTAACGCCGGCGCTGACCCTGATCATGCTGCGGAAGTCCGCGCTCGAGCGGCGGGAATCCCCGCTGGTGAGGTGGCTGCAGGGCGGCTACCAAGCGTTGCTGGCCCGAGTCGTCAACCGGCCGCGCCGGGCATACGCAGCGGTCGGCGTCGTGTTCCTGGCCGGCGCCGCGACCCTGCCTCTGCTCGGGCAGTCGCTGCTGCCCTCCTTCAAGGAACGCGACTTCCTCATGCACTGGGTGACCGATCCCAGCGCCTCCCATCCGGAGGAGACCCGGGTCACTGTCAGGGCCAGTGAGGAGCTGCGCGCCATCCCCGGTGTCCGCAACTTCGGCGCTCACATCGGTCAGGCATTGCTCATGGACGAGGTGGTCGGCGTCAACTTCGGTGAGAACTGGATCAGCGTCGATCCGGAGGTCGACTATGACAAGACGCTAGCTGCCGTGCAGGAGGTGGTCGACGGGTATCCGGGGATCTACCGGGACGTGCAGACGTACCTGAAGGAGCGGATTCGGGAGGTGCTGACCGGCGCTAGCGAGGCAGTGGTGGTCCGCCTCTACGGCGAGGACCTGAACACGCTCCGAGAGACCGCACAAGAGGTTCAGCAGGCGCTGTCAGAGGTTCACGGCCTCGTGGAGGAGCACGTGGATCTGGCGGTGGACGTACCCCAGATCGAGGTGCGGGTAGACCTTGCTGCCGCCGAACGTCACGGACTCAAGCCCGGGGACGTGCGCCGCGCGGCCGGCGTGCTGGTGGCCGGTGAAGAGGTCGGCGACATGTTCCGCGACGGCAAGGCATACGACGTGCAGGTGTGGAGTACGCCGGAGACCCGAACCAGCCTGACCAGCATCCAACAACTGCCGATCGACACACCGGCCGGCGACCGAGTGCTGCTGGAGGAGGTCGCGGACGTGCGCGTCGCTCCGACACCGAACCAGATCGAGCGCGACCAGGGCTCTCGGCGCATCGACGTGGGGGCGAACGTGAGCGACGGGGCGGACCTGGGTGCGATCGTGAGCGACGTCCAGGACAGCTTGCAGCGCGTGCAATTCCCTCTCGGCGTACACGCTGAGGTGCTCGGCGAGCACGCCGAACGACAGGCCGCCCAGCAGCGTCTGCTGACCTTCGGTGCCATGGCAGCGATCGCGATCTTCCTGCTACTTCAGGCCGCCTTCGGCAGCTTCCGGCTGGCCACCCTGTCGTTCCTGACATTGCCGATCGCCTTGGTCGGTGGAGTCCTTGCCACTCTGGCCAGCGGGGGCATCATCTCGCTTGGCTCATTGGTCGGCTTCTTCACCGTCTTCGGGATCGCCGCCCGCAACGGCATCCTGATGATCAACCATTTTCAGCATCTGGAGCACGTCGAAGGCGTGCCGTTCGGGCCTGAGCTGGTGCTCCGCGGGGCCCGGGAGCGGCTGTCGCCGATCTTGATGACGTCCTTGGCGACAGGGCTCGCCCTGGTTCCTCTCGTGGTCGCCGGTCAGATCCCGGGGCACGAGATCGAGCACCCGCTGGCCGTGGTCATCCTGGGCGGCCTGGTCACGTCGACGTTTCTCAACCTGTTCGTGGTCCCGTCGCTGTACCTACGTTTCGCGAAGGGTTGGCGCCGGACACCGCGCGGCGAGCGAACGCTGTTACCTCAGTCGGCATAGCGGACGACCCCGAACCATGTCGACGGCAGCGGTGGCGGTGGCGCTTGAACCCTCGGACGAGCTCGCATCCCACCGAAGACACTCGTGGCCCCGACCTTCCGCTGGTCAGGGCCACGGGGTGGCAGGTGTTGGATTCGAACCAACGTAGGCGAAGCCGACGGATTTACAGTCCGCTCCCTTTGGCCACTCGGGCAACCTGCCTGGTGTCAGGCGAAATCCTGACCGGCTGAGAGAATACATGAGGCCAGGCCGACCGGGCAGGACAGCAACGGTGCGGCGAACGCCGGCAACGCGGACACAAGGAGGGAGCACCAGATGGCGGCCGAGTCCTCGTTCGACGTCGTGAGCAAGGTCGACCGGCAGGAGGTGGACAACGCGCTCAACCAGGCGGCCAAGGAGATAGGGCAGCGCTTCGACTTCCGTGGTACCGAGGCGGCGATCCGCTGGGCGGGCGACTTCGGCGTCGAGATGGAGGCCTCGGCCGAGGACCGGGTGAAGGCCGTACTCGACGTGTTCAAGGACAAGCTCGTCAAGCGCGGTGTCTCCTTGAAGGCACTGGACCCGGGCGAGCCGCGGGCGTCCGGCAAGCTCTACAAGATCGGTGCGACCCTGCAGAACGGGCTCACCCAGGAGCAGGCGAAGAAGATCACCAAGGTGATCCGCGACGAGGCTCCCAAGGGCGTCAGGTCGCAGGTCCAGGGCGAGGAGGTCCGCGTCTCGTCGAAGAAGCGCGACGACCTGCAGGCCGTGATCGCCCTTCTCAAGCAGCAGGACTTCGACTTCGCCGTCCAGTTCGTCAACTACCGCTGATCACGAGGCAGCCTCACTCTTGTCAGGCCTGACAAGTCCCCAGCCTGGACGAGCCTGCGCCGCCAGACTGACATGTGCCGCGGGCAGCGACGTGTCAGGGCGGCGACGTGCTGCCGTGCAGGTAGCCGAGCTGTCCGGCCTGACAACCCGGCAGCAGGTCGGGGCGGTCGACGAGGCGTTCCTTCCCAGCAGAGCGACCGCGCCCACGCGACCACAGAAGCTCAGCGGCGGTAGCCGGCCAGGGCCTCGAGGCGGGCGATCCGCTCGGCCATCGGTGGATGCGAGGCGAACAGCTTCGCCAGGCCCTCCGGCCGGAACGGGTTGGCGATCATCAGATGGCCGGTCGTCACCAGGTCGCGCTCAGGCGGGAGGGGCAGTTGGCGGCTGCCCAGTTCGAGCTTGCGCAGCGCACTGGCCAGGGCGAGCGGATCGCCGGTCAACCGGGACCCGTCCGCGTCGGCCTCGAATTCACGCGAGCGGCTGATCGCCAGCTGGATCACGGAGGCCGCGACCGGCCCGAGCACCATCAGCAGCAGCGCGCCGAGCACTCCGGGGCCGCCGTCGTCGTCGCCGCGCGGCAGGAGGAAGGCGAAGCTCGCGAGGAACATGACGACGCTCGCGAGGGCGCCCGCGACCGAGGAGGTCAGGATGTCGCGGTTGTAGACGTGGGCGAGCTCGTGCCCGAGCACGGCCCGGAGCTCCCGCTCGGACAGGATCGACAGGATTCCTTCGGTGCAGCACACGGCGGCATTGCCGGGGTTGCGCCCGGTGGCGAAGGCGTTGGGCGCCTGGGTCGGGCTCACGTAGAGGCGGGGCATCGGCTGCCGCGCCGCGGTCGACAGCTCACGGACGATCCGGTACATGACCGGCTGTTGGGCCTCGCCGACCGCGTACGCGCGCATCGAGCGGAGCGCGATCGTGTCGCTGTGGAAGTACGCGTATCCATTGGTGGCGAGCGCGACGAGCAGCGCGATCCAGAGTCCGGTCGTCCCGAACAGCGATCCGACGAAGAGGATGAGCGCGGACAACAGGCCGAGCAGTGCGGCGGTCCTCAGTGCGTTGTGGTGCACAGGTGCCTCTCGTGATCGTCCCGCCTCCTCGGGATCCGCGGTGGGAGGCGCCGAACTCGAAACGTATCGCCGGTCCGGCGGGTTCCCTCACGCGTACCGGCGGGCGCCGGCCGCCGATCAGCCGAGCAGGCCCGCACTGACGTCGGCCAGACCGAGGACGACCTGCGGCAACACGGAGAATGCGACACCGACGGCCAGGGCGAGACCCACGGCGATGCCCGAGGCGGCCGGGACGTCGTACGACACGGCCTCCCGGCCGGCGACCGGGCGGGCGAAGAGCAGGG
>Ga0268386_10002491_pt1 | contig 13126 bp, 9 predicted proteins | sample RVTome_15_FD_200260 | JGI IMG/M metagenome (GOLD analysis project Ga0268386, IMG submission 200260) | Soil microbial communities from uranium-contaminated site in the Upper Colorado River Basin, Wyoming, United States - RVT150D86... ...
CCCCGCTTCGAGCAGCGGCCAGACCTCACGCTCGAGCGCGGCGGCGATCGCCCCTTTCTCCTCCGGCGTGCGAATCCGCAGCGTCGAGCCGGTGATGGTGAGACGCTGGTTCAGCAGCGGCCTCAGCGAGATCGTCGTCTCCGCTCCGCCCATCAGTCCGATCTGCACCAGACGGCCGTCGCGTGCCAGGCAGTCGATGTTCCGGCGCGTGTACTCACCGCCGATGATGTCGAGGACGACGTCGACACCGCGCCCCTTCGTGGCGTCCTTCACGGCGGCGACGAAGTCTTCGCGCGTGTAGTCGACGGCGCGCCGCGCGCCCAGTCGCTCGATCGCGCGGCACTTCCCGTCGCTGCCGGCCGTCGCGATGACATGTGCGCCGCGCGCGGTCGCAAGCTGAATCGCGGTCGTGCCGATCCCGCTCGTGCCGCCGTGCACGAGCAGCCATTCGCCCGCGGCAAGGCGGCCGCGTTCGAAGACGTTCGTCCAGACGGTGAAGAAGGTCTCGGGCAGCGCCGCGGCCGCTTCGACGCTCATGCCTCGCGGCACCGGAAGACACTGCACGCCGGGCGCGACGCACCGTTCGGCATATCCACCGCCAGCCACGAGCGCACAGACGTCGTCGCCGATCCGCCAGACGCGACCCGCGGCCGATCGCGGCGCGCCTCCGCCATCGTCAGGACCGAGCGCGACGATTCGGCCCGACACTTCGAGACCGGGGATGTCGGTAATGCCGCGAGGCGGCGGATAGTGGCCCTGGCGCTGCATCAGATCGGGCCGGTTCACACCCGCGGCAACCACGTCGATCAGGACCTCGCCCGCGCCGGGTTCGGCAATCGGCCTCTCCGCGACCGCGAGTACATCGGGTCCGCCGAACTGTGATATCTGCACCGCGCGCACGGCGACAGTCTACGTGGTCCGTATGACTTACGATATCCGCCGAGGTCCACCGAGATGCCAACGTTGATCGGCCAGCCGACCGTGATCCCGTGTGTGGGGACGAAGCCGAAGCAGATTGAGGAATACGCCGGACGGGTGAATTCCGGCCACACCGGTGTCAGTGTGGCGCGGATGATCTCACCCGAAGGGTGGACCGAGCCCGGGCAGCGGCCCGCGTTCGAGGAGATCACCGTCGTGTTGACGGGCACGCTCCGCGTGGAGCACGAGGGCGGATCGCTCGACGTGCGCGCGGGCCAGGCGGTGGTCTCGCACCCCGGCGAGTGGGTCCGCTACAGCACGCCCGAGCCGGGCGGCGCCGAGTATGTGGCGGTGTGTCTGCCGGCGTTCTCGCCCGACACCGTGCATCGCGACGGGGGGTAGGCAGATATGAGCGAGCGAGCGATCGCGAGCGAGCCGCCGGAGCGGAGCGGGGCGTCGGGGTCCCCGCGAGCGACGGCGCAAGGGGGCTCGGGGGACGAAGTTCCCCGACATCGGTTGGACCTCGCGCTCGAGACGAAAGGCCTCCGCAAGCAGTTCGGAGACCTCGTGGCGGTGGACGGCATCGACCTGGCGGTGCCGGGCGGCAGCTTCTACGGATTCCTTGGTCCGAACGGCGCCGGGAAATCCACCACCATCAAGTGCCTGACGGGGCTGTTGCAGCCGAGCGGCGGCAGCTGCCGCATCCTCGGGATCGATCCGCTCGCGGATCCGGTGGCGGTGAAGCGCAAGGTTGGCGTCGTGCCGGAGGATCTCGCGCTGTTCGATCGGCTGTCGGGCGCCGAGACGCTCGCGTTCGTCGGGCAGGTGCACGGGCTCGATGCGGCCAGCGTGCGGCAGCGATCCAGCGAGCTGCTCACGTTGATGGACTTGAACGGCGCGGCGAGCGACCTGGTCACCGACTACTCGCACGGCATGCGCAAGAAGCTGGCGCTGGCGGCCGCGCTGCTCCCGGCGCCCCGGCTCCTGTTCCTCGACGAGCCGTTCGAAGGGATCGACGCGGTCGCGTCGCGGCAGATCAAGAACCTGCTGACGGCGTTCGTCAGGAACGGCGGCACCATCTTCCTGACGTCGCACATCCTCGAGATCGTCGAACGGCTGTGCGATCACATCGGCGTCATCCACAAGGGGCGCCTGGTCGCGCAGGGCCGGCTGGCCGATCTGCGCCGGAACGTCGCGGCCGGCCACACGCTCGAGGAGCTGTTCCTCGATCTGATCGGCGCCGAACGTGCGGCGGCGCCGGCCCTCGAGTGGCTGGGTCGATGATCCGCGCGCTGCGCGCGCTGAGCTGGCTGCGCTGGCGGCTCCTGCTCAACAGCCTCCGCGGCGGGCAGCGGCGCGATCGACTCGAGCAGATCTCCCGCGCGCTCGCGTTCGCGATCCCGGCCATCCTGATCGCGCTCTCGATCGGATCGGTGGTCGGGCTGACCGTAATCGGCTTCCTCGGCGGCCGCGCGCTGGCCACCGGCCTGCTCGATTCCACGCTCGCGATGATGATTCTGCGAATCGCCCTGCTCCTGCTGGCGGCGACGATCGTCGTCATGGCGGTCGTCTCGCCCGTGCAGAGCTCGGTGTCGCGCTATTCGCGCCTGCTGCTGCTCCCGATCTCGCGCCGGACGCTGCACCTCACCGAGGTTGCGGCGAGCCTCGCCGATCCCTGGATCCTGATCATCGCCGTCGGCCTCCTGGCGTTTGCCACGGGGCTCGCCGCCGGCGGATGGCCCGGGACGGCGGGGATGGCACTGGTCGCGGCGGCGGCGCTGCTGCTCGTGCTGGCCTGTCTGGGATCGCTGATCGGATTCGCGATCGCCTGGCTCGTGCGCAGCCGCCGGCGCGGCGAGTGGTTCACGCTGATCTTCGTGATCGGCATCAGCGTGCTCGCGGTCGTGCCCGCGATGATCGGCAAGCGGATCGAGGACCAGGGCCGCATTCGGGTCCAGTTCGGGGATGAGCAGCCGGCGGGCGTCCGTCGCCCGCGCACGCCGATCGCGGAGCGGTTCGATCGCTGGATGCCGGGCTGGACGATCGGGCTGCCGTCGGAGCTGTACGCGGCCTCGATCCGCGGCGCGGTGGCCGGCGATCGCGCGCTCGTCGGCGGCGCGCTCGGCGGCCTGCTGCTCGAGGCGCTCGTGCTGTTCACGATCTCGTCCGCGGTGCACGCGCGGCTGATTGGATCGGTCGAGAGCAATCGCAGCCGGCGCCGATCGGCGCTGACGGGGACGGCCGGCCGGCTGCTGCCCATGCTCGGGCCGGCGGCGTCCGCCGTCGCGTTTGCGCAGGTGCGGACGGCGCTCCGCACCGTGCGGGGCCGGCTCGGCGTGCTCCTGCCAGGTCCGATGATCGCCGTGCTCGTTTTCTTGTTCGGGCAGATCGGCGAGAGCCCGGCGTGGCTCGAGGCGATCGGCAGCCGCGGGTACTACCTGCTCGCGGCCGGCGGCATCTTCGCGATGTACTCCCTCCAGGCGTTCACGATGAACATGTTCGCGACCGATCGCGCGGGGTTCACGCTGCAGCTCCTGTCGCCGCTCAGCGAGGCCGAGCTCGCGCGAGGCAAGGTCGCCGGCTGCGGAATAGTGATCGCGGCGGCGCTCGTGCTGTGCTTGATCGGCGCGCTGGCGGTGGCGCCAGGCGGATCGCCGCTGCTCTGGCTGTCGGCGCTGCTCGGCCTGGCCGCGACCTACTTGCTGTTGAGTCCGGCGGCGGTGTGGCTCTCGGCGCTGTTTCCCGTTTCCGCCGATCTCAGCAAAACCGGATCGGGCGGCAACCCCCACGGGCTGTCGATGCTCGTCGGCACGGTGCTCGTCGTCGCCTGTGCCGCGCCGCCGGCACTCATTCTGATCGGCGCCGAGCATTGGCTGCACCGCGGCGCGCTTGCCTTCCCGCTCATGGCCGTGTGGACGCTCTTCGCCGCCGCCATCGCGCATCCGCTCGTCAGCCTCGCCTCACGCGCCATCGGCCAGCGGCGCGAGAACCTGGCGCTGGTCGCCCAGGGCAAGTAAGGCAGGGCAAAGGGCAGTTGGCCTACCTGCGCTTCGCGATTCTGCTGCTCGTCAAGGCGTTCGCGATGGTGTGCTACCGGCGCGACGCCAAAGCGATCGACGGCGGGCCGGTGCCCGGCTATCCGTGGCGCACGCTGCGGCTCGTCTGCTTCCTGAACCACACGAGCCTCTACGAACCGCTCTTCGCCGCGGTCGTGCCGAGCCGGTTCCTGTGGGAGATCGCCAATCGCGCGCTCGTGCCGGTTGCCGAGATCACGCTGAACCGGCCGTTCCTGGGCCGGTTCCTGCGGCTGCTCATCGCGCATCCGGTGTCGATCACCCGTGAGCCGGATCACACGTGGGACCGCGTGCTGAACTCCATCACCGAGGACACGATGGTGATCATCCTGCCCGAAGGGCGGATGCGCCGCGGCGACGGGCTCGATCGCTCCGGGAAGCCGATGACCTCGCGCGGCGGCGTGGCGACGATTCTCGAACAGATTCCTGACGGACAGCTGCTGATGGCCTACAGCGGCGGTCTGCACCACGTGCAGATCCCCGGTCAGTGGTTTCCGCGGCTGTTCAAGACGATCCGGATGCGGTTCGAGCTGCTGGACGTGGCGGTGTACCGCGCGGAGATGCACGCCCGTGCGCCCGAGCGCGGCAGCTTCAAGAACGCCGTCAAGGTCGATCTCGATCGCCGCCGGGACCTGCACTCACCGATGACGCCCGAGAGTACCCGCCAGCCGGCCCGACCGCGGCCACGCTGAACCGCGAGTGTTTCACCATGAAGGACATGAAGGCCGCATGGACGACGGCTCTTCTTCCTGTCCTTCGTGGTGAAAGCTCTTCGTGTTTATCCCACGAACTTGTAGCCCAACCCGTGCACCGTGAGGATGAACTGCGGCTGCCGCGGATTCGGTTCGATCTTCTGCCGCAGCCACGCGACGTGGACGTCCACCGTGCGCGTGGACGGCATGGAGTGGTAGCCCCACACTTCGTTGAGCAGCTCCTCGCGGCTGATCGTCGCCTCGCGATGCTCGACGAAGTACTTGAGCAGCAGGAACTCCCGCGCGGAGAGCTCCACCGGCTTGCTGGCGCGCGTGACTTCCGCCTTGCGCACGTCGATCACCACGTCGCCGAACTGGTGCCGGTTGGCGGATGACGTGCGCTTCGCCGCTTCCGCGCGGCGCAGCTGCACCTCGATGCGCGCCAGCAGCTCCATCATGTCGAACGGCTTCGTGAGGTAGTCGTCGGCGCCGATTTTCAGGCCGAGCACCTTGTCCACCACCTGCCCGCGCGCGGTGAGCATCACCACCGGCGTGGACACGCCCTGCTGCCGCAGGTCGCGGCACACGTCGAAGCCGCTCGCCCCCGGCAGCATGACGTCGAGGAGGATGACATCCCAGCGCTCGCGCGCCGCCATCGCCAGGCCCGACGGCCCGTCGGACGCCGATCCGACGTCGTAGCCCTCGCTCTTCAGGCGATCGGTGAGGGTAAGGACGAGGCCTGGCTCATCTTCCACGAGCAGGATGCGTTTCGGGGGAGCGGAGGGCATCAGGGAAGCGACAGAGACACGTACTGGATCAAGTTGGAACTTAGAAGCCAGAAGTTAGAAAGAAGGGCATTCACATCCAGACGTCAGAAGGAAGAGCACGGCACATCAAGAAGTAAGGAAGCAGAGCATTCACACGAGACCAGGGTGTTCAACGGCCGCATCGGCAGCAACCTGGGGTGCCGCCGCGGGCAGATGCAGGGTGAACGTCGATCCCTCGCCGGGCGCCGAGCGCACGGTGATGCGGCCGCCAAGCGACTCGGCGATCCGCTTCACGAGGCTCAACCCGAGTCCGTTGCCCTGGACCTGGCGTTCGAGCGCTTCGCGGCCGCGATAGAACGGCTCGAACAGGTGCGGCAGATCCGCCGCGTCGATTCCGGATCCGCGATCCGAGACCGCAACCTGCACCTCGCGCCGTCCCCGGACCGTCGTCGTTCTGGCGGTGATCGACAGCCATCGTCCGGATGCAGCGTGCTTGAGCGCGTTGGTGATCAGGTTCTGCAGCGCGCGGTGGAGCGCGGCCGAATCGCCTGAGACCGGCGGCAGATCGTCAGCCAGGTTGATGTCCAGGTCGAAGTCGTGCGCGTCGATCAGCGCGCGAGACGCGGCGACCGCCTCGTCGATCACGTGCGGCACCGCCAGCATCTTCTCGTGCGCCGGACGCCGGCCGCTGCTCAAGCCGGCGAACTCGAGCACCTGCTCTACCATGTCCGTGAGCCGCCGCCCCTCGCCCTCGATGAGATCGCCGTAGCGGCGCGCCTGCGTGTCGTCGAGGACGACGCCGGCCGACAGGTTCTGCGCGGCGGACCGAATCACGGTGAGCGGCGTGCGCAGCTCGTGCGAGACGGTGGCGACGAAGTCCATCTGCTGCGCGGCCAGCCGCTCCGATCGGCGGGCGTTCAGCACGATCAGACCCACGCCGGCGGCCAGGACGGCGAGGATGCCGAAGCTCAGCCACAGGTTCCGGCGCCGCGCGTTCGTGACCGCCGCATCGAGCGATCCATCCGCGTGCTGCAGGAGCAGATGCCATCCGGGCAGCCCGACCCGCACGCCTGGTTTCGCCTCCACGACCGTGCGCTGCTCGACCGATCGCTGTTCCACGAACACCGACATCTGCCCGCCGCGCGCCTCGGGCGGACTCGGCGGCGGGCGCGCCCCCGGCGCCGGCAGACTCCAGGTCACCAGGTGTCCGCTGGGCCCGATGCCGCGCGCGCGCTCCAGCCGAAGCGCGAAGAACGGCGCGGCCACGTCCGCGTCCTTCGGATCGAGCGCGGCGCCGGACGGCAACCCGCGGCTCAGAATGGACGTGCCTTTGCCGTCGACGATTGCGATCCGGTACTGGTCGCGCCCTGCTTCGGGAAAGTACCGTTCCGCCAGCGCCGGCAGCATCGTCTGCGCGATCTCCTGTTCGTCGAGCAGCAGCACGAGCGACTGATGACTGATTCGCACCGACATCACGAGGTCGGCGGCCATGGAGGTGACGTCGCGCTTCATGGTGCCCGCGGGTGACGACGAGATATCGACGGGAGGCGTGGCGATCGGCACGACGACGGCCGGCACGTCGACGAATACCGAGGACGCGCCCAGCGTCACGATCTGCGCGCGGCCCTGCGCCATGTTCGGCACCGACGCCATCCGCGGCGTCAGCCGCTGGCGGACGGGCACGAGCTCGTCGGGCCACGGGATGGGCACGAACTGACGCTCGCCGGGCTGGAACTCCAGCAACGCCAGCGTGTCGTGTCCGTCTTCTTCCTTCTGACCTGTTCCTTCCCCTCTGCCCTCTGCCCTTTGCCTTCTGCCCTGACGCGGATCATCAGTCTCCCTTGCCCAGTACACGGCTTTGAGCAGGGATGGAAAGCGGGCGCTGCTCTTCCATCGCGTGACGCGTTCGGCGAACTGGTCAATGTGCTCGGGCTCGAGCTCCGTCCGCTGTACTTGAAACGCGAGATAGAGCTGACCGACCTCCCGGTCGAAGTCGTTGGCGAATTCGTGCGCGCGCAGCGCCAGCGTGCGCGCGAGCTGTTCGCGCTCCGCTTCGCTGACCTGGCCGAGCCATCGGTACTGAAGCCCGGCGAGGACGCCGACCAGCACCACGAGGCCTGCGGGCAGCAGCAGACCGACCCACACACGCCGATGACGCACGCGCCGAGTCTAGCACGCCGGCTCCTGCGTCCGTCTTCTGCAACTGATTGACATCGAAGCACTTACGGAGATTTACAAACTCTTAGCGTGCTCTTAACCCACGCCGTGCACCGTCGGCCGCACGCTCATCGTCGAAGTAAGGCGTCGATTGCCGGTCGATTGCCGATTTCCGATTGCCGATTCCAAGGAGAGATCCATGAAGCGACTGATGCATACCGCCCTCATGACCGTGATCGCGGCCCAGGTGCTGGCGATCGGGCAGGGCAGCGACGTTGCCCGGGTGCTGGCCGACGTCCGCCGGGCGCTGGGCGGCGAAGACAAGCTCGCGGCGGTGAAGACGCTGTTTGCCGAGGGCACGCTGACGCGTCCGATGCCCAACGGCACCTCGCGCGCGAGCCAGTTCGAGATGGCGATGGCGATCCCGGACAAGTACATGAGGAAGGACGTCATCGGGATGATCAATGGCGCGAGCATCTCGCGCACGTCCGGCTTCACCGGTGACGTGGTGATCGAGGTCACGGACATGCCGCCGCAATTCGGCGGGCCGCACACGATCCTGATGCGTCCCGGTGGTGCCGCGCCCGGCGGCGCTCCGCTGACGCCCGAGCAGGACCAGCAGCGGCGTTCTGCCGCGCTGCAGAGCGCGCGGCGCGAGTTCGCCCGTCTCGCCCTCGGCATGTTCGGCGCGCAGTTTGCGCCCTATCCGCTCGAGTTCACGCATGCCGGACAGGCGGAATCTCCCGATGGCAAGGCGGACGTGCTCGACGTCCGGCACGTGGATGGGTTCGCCGCGAAGCTGTTCGTGGACGCCTCGACGCGTCTGCCGCTCATGCTGAGCTGGATGGACAAGGAGCCGCTCACGATGACACCAGTGATGCTGCGGGGCGGCGGCGGCTCGGTGTCGGCAGGCGGCGGCGGGGGCACGCAGGTGGCCCGCGGCGGCTCACGCGGTGCGATGTCGCCGGAGGAGCTCGACCGGTTCACGCGCGAACAGCAGGAAAGGCTCAAGGAAGCCGAAGCGCGACGGAAGGTGGTCGAGTACCGGATGTTCTACGGCGAGTACAAGGCGGTGGACGGCGTACGGCTGCCCACGCGCATTCAGCGGACGATTGCGGGACAGCCGGTGGACGAGCTCGGGCTCGAGCGCATCAAGATCAATCCGAAGCTCGATCCGAAGACGTTCGCTCCTGCCGGGAATGGCAACTCGGACGCACGCTGATGCGCTGTCGTCCCGGACCGATCGGCGCGTGCGTCTGTCTCGCGCTCGTGCTCGCACGCACGGCATCCGCACAGCCGCAGCCAACGACCGCGCGCCTGCACGTCACCGTCACGGATCCAAGCGGGGCCGTCATTCCGCAAGCGAGCGTCACGGTCACCGCGCAGGATCCGCGGACGCCGGAAACGCTCGCGCCCGTGAAAACGAGCGCCGCCGGCGTGGCCGTGCTCGATGGCCTCGCGCCCGGCCGGTACACGATCGCCGCGGAGTTCGCCGGCTTCGAGACGGTGACCGTGCGCGACCATCGCGTGCGCGCCGGCGACAGCCGGCGAACGATCACGCTCCCCATCAAGAAAGTCACCGAGGACGTCGTCGTCGGCCGCGACGGCCAGTCCTCGTCGCTCGATCCGCGCGGCAATGCGTTCTCCACCGTGTTGACGCGGGAGCAGATTGCCGCGCTGCCCGATGATCCCGACGAAATGGAGGCGGTGCTGCGCGCGATGTCGCCGCCGGGATCGACGATGCGCGTGGACGGGTTCACCGGCGGGCGGCTGCCTCCCAAGTCGCAGATCCGATCGATCCGCCTGCCGCGCATGGACATGTTCGCGGCGCAGAATCACGGCGGCCTTCAGGGGATGCACTTCATCGACATTCTCACGCAGCCCGGCAGCGGCCCGCTGCGTGGATCGATCGACGCCACATTCCGGGACGAGGCGCTGAACGCGAGGAATCCCTTCACGCCCGTGAAGGGCGGCGAAGGCGTGCGGCAGGGCGGCGGATCGCTGAGCGGCACGATCGTGCCGAACCGGTCGTCGTTTTCTGTCAGCGTGCAGCAAGGCCACCTGTTCAACTCCGGCAGCGTGCTCGCGGAAAACCTCGGCGGCCGGATTGCCGAGCCGGTGCGGCAGCCCACGCAGCGCACGCGGCTGAATGCCCGCTTCGATCAAGCGATTTCACCGGATCACGTGCTGCGCTTCTCGCTGCAGCGGACGACCCTGACGAACCGGAATCTGGGCGTCGGCGGCTTCGATCTGGCCGAGCGCGCGTACACGAGCGAATCCGGCGACACGATCCTGCGCATGTCAGAGAACGGCCCGCTCGGACGCCGCTTCTTCAGCGAGTCGCGCCTGCAGCTCCGGTGGACGTCCTCGCACGCGGACTCGGTGCTGGAGGCGCCCACGATTCGCGTCCTCGATGCCTTCACGAGCGGCGGCGCGCAGCGCGCGGGCGGCTCGCGCGCGTGGCAGTTCGAAGCGGCGACCGATCTCGATTACGTCCGCGGCGCGCATTCGTTCCGCGCCGGACTGCTCCTCGAAGGCGGCCGCTACCGCGCCGACGACGTGTCGAATTATCTGGGGACGTTCACGTTCGCGAGCCTGGCGGACCACGAGGCCGGGCGCGCGGCCAACTACACACGCCGCGCCGGCGATCCGCGCGTTCGGTACTCGAACCTGCAGGTCGGCCTGTATGCGCAGGATGACTACCGCCTCGCGCGGAGCCTGCTGCTCAGCTACGGCGTGCGCTACGAAGCGCAGACCGTGACGGCCGACCAGAACAACGTGTCGCCGCGCGCCACCCTGAGCTGGTCGCCGCTCGAGAGCGGCCGCACGACGCTGCGCGGCGGCGTCGGCCGCTTCACGGACTGGATCGGGACGTCGACGTACGAGCAGTCGATCCGGTTCGACGGCGTCCGGCAGCAGGAGATCAACGTCGTGAACCCGTCGTTCCCCGATCCGGGATTCGGCGGGGTCGCGTTGCCGACCAACCGGTACCTGCTCGCCAGCGGCCTCACGCTGCCGGAGAGCATGGCGATGAACATCGGGGTCGACCAGCAGCTCGCGTCGGCCTGGCGCGTCGGCGCGACATACACCTATCGCCTCGGATCGCGACTGCTGCGCGGGCGGAACCTCAACGCGCCGATCGACGGCGTTCGGCCGGACGGCCGCTTCAGCAACGTGGTCGAAGCCGCCGGGGACGCCGAATTCCGATCGCACACGCTCGTGGCCAGCGTCACCTTCGTCAAGCTCGACTGGAAGCAGACGTTCTTCGCGGCGAACTACTCGCTGACCTCGAGCGAGACGAACACGACGGGTCCGTTCGCCCTGCCCGCGAACGGAGACGACCTGTCCACGGAGTGGGGTACCTCCAGCCCGCGACATCGGGCCGGCGCGTCGTTCAACATGCGTCCCTTCAGCACGGTCGGCATCGCGGTGAACGTGCGCGCCCTGTCGGGCACGCCGTACACCATCACGACCGGCACCGACGACAACGCCGACGGGCTCTTCAACGATCGCCCGGCCGGCACCCCGCGCAATTCCGCGCGCACCGCCGCGCAGTGGGATTCCGGCCTGCGGCTGTCGTACACGATCGCCTTCGGCCCGCGGGCGACGGGCAGCGGCACGGGCACGCCGACGATCGTCATGGCGGGCGGCGGCGGAGGCGGCATGCCCACGGGGATCGGCGCGGCCGGCGGTCGGAGGTTCAGGCTGGAGCTTTATGCGTCAGCGCAGAACGTCACGAATCACCGCAATTTCGTCGGCTACAGCGGCGTCCTCTCCTCGCCGTTCTTCGGACAGCCGACGAACGTGCTGAATCCGCGCAAGGTCGAGATTGGAGCCCGATTCGTGTTCTGAATCGACATGGAGATCATGGGGACCATGGAGCTTTCAGATCTCGGGGGGACATGGAGCTCATGGGGACCATGGAGCTTTCAGATCTCGCGGGGGACATGGGGATCATGGGGACCATGGAGCTTTTCGAATCTCCGGGGGACATGGAGATCATGGGGACCATGGAGCTTTTCGAATCTCCGGGGGGACATGGAGATCATGCGGGACCATGGAGCTTTCAGCTCTCGGGGGGACTGGAGATCATGGGGGACCATGGAGCTTTCGGATCTCGGGGGAGAGCACATGGAACTCATGGAGACCCCGGATCCCGGGAAGAGGTGAGAACCATTGAGCCGGACTGATTGAACTCTGTGCTTCGTCCAGTCCCTATCCGACCGATTCTCACTCAGAGGTGTCAGGATCGAGTGCTTGAGCCGCTTCTTTTTCGGCTCCGGATTGCTGCACCGCGTCGGACTCGTCGCTGTAAGCGGCCGGGCTCGTCAAAATGAGGCTTTTGACGCCACCCATCAGGTACCTGGCGTTGAAGTTGATGAGCAGGCCGCGCGGCATGTTCATCAGGCGCATGTAGGTCAGCACCTGCGCGTAGTGCAGTGGGGTGAGTTGCGGCACGCTCTTGATCTCGAGCAGTACCGTGTCTTCCACGACGTAATCCACGCGGTACCCGCACTTGATGTCCACGTCGTGGTAGTGAACCGGGACCGGGACTTCGCGCAGATATCGGATCCCGTGCACGGTGAACTCGTAGGTCAGACAGTGGCCGTACGTTGACTCGAGCAATCCGGGCCCGAGCGCCTTATGTATACGTAGTGCGCAGCCGAGGATTCGGCCAACAGTCGGATGTCGTTGGATGTCAGTCATGGCGCGCGAAAGTGTGCAAGGAGCAAGCCAGACCGATGATCTGCGATAGACGCCCGTAGTCGCTGAGCCAGTTGCAGGATCAGCAACATCCGCCGCGGTCACGCGTTGCGATCACGCGCGCTCGACACTCGCCTCGGGATAGTCCATCCGGCGACGACCTGCCGACCCGCATCGTGCACGCGATCGACAACAGCCTGGAGTTCGCGAGTGGACTCTGTAACCTCCATGCGCAGCCGCTCAGGTCGCTCCATGAACTTGACCTGCCCCGTTTCTTCGGACCAGTTGTTATTGGAGAACAGCGCCGGGCAGGTCGTCTCCTAAACAGCCGCTCGGGCTCTTGATCGTGCTCTTGTACTCGGCGGGCGTCAGATCGCCAAGACTCATGTGCGGCCGCTCTTCGTTGTAGTGACGCCGCCATTGCTCGATGCCGACTTTGGCTTCGAGGCGATTCCGAAACCATTCCAGGTTCCAACACTCGTCGCGAAACTTCCCGTTGAACGATTCGTCCGTGCCATTCTGCCAGGGCTTGCCCGGATCGATGAACGCCGTGTCGATACTCGCCGTCTGCAACCACCGGAGCACCGCCGTCGCCACGAACTCCGGGCCATTGTCGGATCGCAGATACCGGGGCGCGCCGTGATGGCTGACGAGCTGCGCCAGCACCTCGATGACGCGACCAGACCGAATCGCGCCGCCGACGTCGATCGCCAAGCACTCGCGCGTGTACTCATCGACGATGGTCAGGCACTTCAACGACCGGCCATCGGCGCACGTGTCGAAGACGAAGTCACACGCCCACACATGATTGACG
>Ga0268386_10002493_pt1 | contig 13123 bp, 16 predicted proteins | sample RVTome_15_FD_200260 | JGI IMG/M metagenome (GOLD analysis project Ga0268386, IMG submission 200260) | Soil microbial communities from uranium-contaminated site in the Upper Colorado River Basin, Wyoming, United States - RVT150D86... ...
CCGGCCGCATGGGCGGTTTACGCGCTCGTGACACGAGACTCTACCATGCGTAACGGCCGCTAGCGTCGGCATCCTATTGCGGGTAAGATGAACGGGCTCCGTTCTAACTCCAGCAAATTAATCAAAACGATTGCTGGCCTGTTCCATTGACGATGGTACTCCCAACATGGCCGTTATATCCCGCCGACGACTGTTTGCGTAGGTGAGTGTTGAAGTCTGCTCGGCACTCGGCACGGAACCATAAGGTGTCCGGGAGGATTTAGTGAGATGACATCCAACGAAATATTTACCAGGCCGCGGTGAGAATAAGATGTTTAAGCACCTCTGTTTTGCCGCGCGTCTAAACCGTGATCGCCAACATCGAGGAGGAAGATATGTCTACCGCAGTTGCACCAATCCCAGGAATTCCTACAGCTCTGCACCGGGCGGAGAAAGACCTGCCCTTTGTCGAGTATCAAGAAGGCGTTGTTTTCCAACTGCTCCACGCTGATGTTGAGGCGGGGCTCTGGGTGATTCGAGTACGTTTCCAGCCGGGCGTCACGATTCAACGCCACAAGCACACGGGTGAGGTTTTCGCGTTCACGCTCACCGGTTCTTGGAAGTATCTTGAATACCCGCAAATAAACATCCCGGGTTCTTATCTGTACGAGCCTCCCGGCTCGATCCATACGCTGCATGTGCCGGATACAAATACCGAGGTGACCGATGTGTGGTTTGCCATCCGCGGAGCGAACCTCAACCTCGACGATCAGGGGAACGTCGAGAGTGTGCTCGACGCTGGGGCGGTGCTGGGGATCTACCTGGCTGTTTGTGAAAAGAGCGGACAAGCGCATCCGGATGTGATCGGGGCCTAAGCATTTCACATTTGTGGTTGAAAGGCGTGGAGAAACTGAGACGGGGGACGCGCGGATGACATCGTCATCTTCGATCCAAACACGACAACTCTCAGCCGGATGTGCTGTCAAAAGGGATGAATTTCGTGTCGTAAATGGCGTGATCGTTATTGATGATGGGAAGCATAACGGCGCCACCCCTGGCAAAGTTCGGCGAGGACCTGGTTATCGAGAGCGGATTGAGGCCACTCCTGGCCCGACCCTTTCCTTAAGAAATCTTTCACGCTCGTTCTATGCTTCCGCCTGTTCCGCAGGCTAACTGCCTAATCCGAAAGGAATCAAAACATGGCCAAACCCTCGAAATTCGCGCACGTCGTCTATAGCACACGACGCTTTGATGAAATGATTGACTGGTATCAAGGAGTCTTCGAAGCGAAAGTGGTCTATCAAGATCCGGTGTTCGCGTTTCTGACTTACGACGACGAACATCATCGTTTCGCGTTCGCGAATTTGTCAGCTCTAATGCCTGACAGCGTGGCGAGCGAGACGCGGGACAACGCGGGTGTAAATCACGTAGCGTACACCTACGCCAACTTGGGTGACTTGCTTGCTACATACGAGCGTCTCAAACAGATCGGTGTCACACCATATTGGCGCATTCATCATGGCATTACACTTTCGCTTTACTACCGGGATCCGGATGGCAATCGAATGGAGTTTCAGGTGGACTGCGGTACGGTCGAAGAGGCCAACGCCTATATGCACTCTGACGCCTTCGCTGCGAATCCGGCCGGCGTAGAAATTGATCCGGAGAGTCTGCTGGCACAGTACCGCAGCGGTGTACCGGAGCAGCAACTGCTGACGATGCCTGAAGGTCCGGTGTCTCCAATCCCACGCGAGCACGGCATGTCTTAACAAGTTGTTTTTCACAGTCTTTGACATCGATCTTCATCGATTTGCAGAGAGTCGAGTGACGAATCGGTGACATTTTTTCGGCCGCGTGGCCTCCGCATTTCCACAGAAAGGGTTAGCTCACACAGCGCAAAAACCTCTGCGCCCGCACCATTTCGTCGTGCTCAAACGCAGTTGCCATCCGATTGACCTCTTCCGCTGAGACTCCGATTCGTCTGGCTTCATCCCGCCATGTGGAAATCGAGTTCACGAGGTCGGTCACCACTGCTCGCATATCATCCTCAACCAATCCAAAGTAATCCCCAACTTCAACCGTAAGATCTTTCAGGTCCATACGGACATCGGCACCGTGTTGACGAATGGCATCTGCAAGTTCGAGGTAGCTGTGAGGTTGGTTCTCGTCTGCGCCGATCATGCTCATGGCCGATAAAAATGGAATTCGCATAATTCCTTCGCGGTCAAATCTGGTTATAAGTAAGAGCTGTTGATCGAGCACTGTTGTCAATCGATGACGCGGGGTATTAATGCCCGCCTTGGTTGCTAACGCAAGGGCAACGCAGCTCCATAGTTCCATGTGGTATTCGTCTCCTTTTGCCGAAACTTGGCAATCGCCAGGCTGCCATCAGCATCAAGCACTGCGGCTTTCGGCCTTGCACCTCCCAGAGAAGAGCCAGGCGCTAAGAGCAGACGTAGATCTTCATCAGTATCGGTATCGGTAAGGACGTGGTCAGACGCCGAAAGCAGTTTTGGCAGTTCGACCAACGGAGGGATTGCAGGATGTCCGTGGGCCAGAAACTCAGTCGTGCCGGCTTCTCGAAATCGTAAAGCTCCCTGGCGAATTCGATGGTCTACCTGAAGCAAATAGTCGATTTCCAACAGCGTTCGTTGGGTTCTCTTTTCCCGTTCAGCATTCTTGCGTTCCGCTCGCCGCATTAACGCTCGTCCCCAACGATCCGGCGCGGAATCACCGATTGCCCCGAATAACGGTTTGCCCGGCTGCGAGTGATGTATACCGGTGTCAATTGTCAGTAAGGGCTCAAGCGCAAAGCGAGCGTCCGATGCAATCCACTTCTTATCGTATTCAAAGGATGCACTCTCACGTCCTTTGAGTGAACGCGACCAAAGACGACCGACAAACTGAGAAGTGCCATCGAGCTCAACAAAGACTTCAATCACCCGTTCCATGTTTCGGTTTCCTTGACGAAGATATTCGCTTTGGGAGTTTTTCACTCTCCAGGTCGAGCCCCAGTCGATCATGCGATGCATCCGCGATGTCGGCTAGTCGGTCTGGCTTTGGTCCGATCCGCACAAAAGCGCTGAATACTGCGAAAGACCAAAATGACATCATAATCAGAGAACGCATCCGTGCGTGCTTGAGGGATCGCACGCGAGCTAGTGAGAAGCACGACGCGCACCAAAGTCTCCTGGTCGGCCCAGTGAACGAGCTGCTCGATGACCTTCTCTTCTTTCCGCTGATCAAACTCCACTGCTCTTGGATTTCTGGGCACTCGCAATCTGCTCCAGGTACTGTTTGAGTTCGGCATGACCGCCATGGTCGGCCCACCCAGCGGGCGTCGAATTGACCTTAGAGTCTTTGACATTCACGTCAGCGCCCTGTTGGATGAGGAAGTCGACCATTCTTCGATGGCCGTTGAGCGCCGCGTAATGGAGGCCGGTGCCAGCGTAATCAAAGCCAGGAGGAATAGCATCAATCTGCGCTCCCTTTTTCAGTAGCAAGCTTGCAGCGTCGATGTGATGGTGCATGCAAGCGTAGACGAAAGCGTTGTTGATGATGTCCTGTCGATCATCGGACCATTGCCTGACCTTCGCTTGCAGTTCTTCTTTTATCTCGCAATTCAAGTTTGATTTTTGCAGTTCGCCGAACGGCCAATCAATCTTTCCGGCTTCTGGTTTCAATGTGCCGTCGCTGCGGAAGAACCGTTCGATTAAATCTGTACGGCCGAGGCCCGCCGCGATGCGCAGGTTATGCAATGATGCACCACGGTCGAGTAACAGATCGATGACACGCTGATTATTCCAATACAACGCTTCCTCCAATGGCGACCAACTACCAGTGCCGTTAATCGCTGCGCCCCTGTCTAGCAGCAGCGCCGCGATCTCGACATTGTCTATGCAGGCCGCCGCACCGAGTGGTCCATTGATCTCCGCGCCGGCTTCGATTAGAAGTTGTGCCATTTCGATTTTGTTCGGCACATCGACAGCTTCAAGGGCCAAACACTGGAGTAGTGTCGGATGACTCCTTGACGAACGGGCCGTCGCTAAAGAACGGTCCTGGTCCAACAAGGCCCGGAGTCCGTCAAGATCGCCAGATTTAATCGCCAGTATCGCCGGATAAAATTTCGCGTCCATGATTAAGCGTCCCTCCAAATTCCCGTTGCGTCATACTGGGCCTCAAGCAAAGCCGCCTAGCGATGCGACTTATCTCCAGTCTACAACCTTGTCTGAAAATCAAGAGTCAAGCAGAACCTTCGATCGTTGAGGGAGTACCCAGCTCGGTCGGCAACACTGGTTCCCAGATTACATAGACCCGGACTTTTCCTTCCTTCTTCAACGAATCAAGGCTGGAATTGTCGAGCCGAACTAACGGTTGTTGCCCGACCGGCGCCGTGCTGCCCAGATACAATTAGTAGACGACGAACAAGACCGCAGCACCGACCACCACCGCCAATCCGTAAATCACGTGTTTGGGTCTCATATTCACCTCGCCTTCGCCAGATCCTAAACTTGAGATCAATTCAGACTTTCGATAAGACCTCGGCCCGGCGGTTGACCTCTTCCCAATTTACATTTAGCAAAAACGCGTCTACATATTTCGCCGCCGCTGCGCCATAATCCATATGATACGCATGCTCGTACATATCCAGCACCAGCAAAGGGCGGCCCATCGGAACGTTGTGCATGTGGTCCCAGGCCCAGTAATTGTGAAATTCCCCAGTGTGCCCGTTTTGCGCGAAAACAACCCAACCTGAGCCGCCGCCGAGCGCATTCGCGGTTTTCTTAAACTCGTCCTCCCACTGTTCGTAGCTACCAAACCACTGTTTGATGACGTCGAGTACTCTGCCGCCCGGTTTGGGTTCACCTCCCAAATTCCCAAAGTACAACTCATGAAGCACGACAGAGCCACTACGAACCAACTCTTCTCGTTTTAGACCTCCATAGACATATGCTGGCAAATCTTTCTCTTTCACCATTGCAGCAAGTCGCTGCTCGACAGCGTTGAGGGCCTTAACAGCGCCGCCGTAGTTGTTCTCCCAGTGTGAACGAATAAGTTTCTCAGAAAGGCCCTTTAGCTTCGCAGGATCAAAGGACAGCGGACGCGGCTGATGCTGACCACGGAAGGCGCGTGCTGCCACTTGCTCAGCATTTGCACTCTGAACATTAGGATCGACCAGCCCATCTCCATTCACGAGCGAACTGCCCGAAAGCGTTAGTGCGACTGCGGCACCGCTACCCGCAACTCTCGATATCACTTCTCTTCTAGATATTTGTTTCATCATGTTCTCCTTGGAAACGCAATTGCTCCTTAACACTCGCGTATGAACTCCTTTGACGACACCGAGCGCGACAATCAAAGCGCCGCCAGCGATCGGAGCGATCACAATAGGCAATCGCTCCAGAATCGATTGCAGCGTGAAACCCATCGCCCGACGTTCTCTTGGCAGTGCATCGCCAATCACAGCAAAGGTCGCAGGCGAGGCCATGCTTTGCCATGCCATAACCAAGGCAAGACCCACAAAGAGAAAAGGCCAGGAAGGACTAAGTAAGTAAACGAGATACCCGCCGGTTGCAAGTGCAACAAAAGTCAGAAACGCCCATCGTCGACCTAAATGATCCGCTAGCCATCCGCCTGGATACTGATAGATAGCATCGAGGAAGTCTTGCGCCGTGCCGTACAGCCCGATGATGGGCATGCTAGCACCAAGCGCTTCCAGATACTTCGGAACAAACTTTTTCCATAGCTCTTCACCGAGACCGAGAATGAACACTGCGGCTGCCGCAATAGAGACGTTGCGCTCAAGGCTCAAGTAGTCAATTACCTTACCGCGCCAGGCTGAGGGTTGATCGATTGTGGCGGATTCATGCATTAGCGGCCAATCACTTCTTGCGCGATCTTTTGACCGCCTTCCGAGGACGTGTGCGCTTATTTATCCTGCTTAGCTTTTTCTCAGCTTTACCAAATAATGTAAACAGACCGTCAAAGATGAACTATCTCGGCCAATTCACGCAAAGCCTTAATATCGGTTAAGCCGAAACGCTTCAGCATCGTCTCGAACGTGCAATCCTCACCTTCGTGTGTAAACTCTGCGCCGAACATGTCGAAGGGAATCGCAATTGAGATGAGAAATAAAAGAGAGATTATTTCTTCGGTAGTGTTGACGCTACTGGCGGCGCCCACGCTTTTAGTATCGGCGGAACAGGACGGAGCGAAATTGTGGAACTTCGACGGAGAAAAAATCCGTGTGATCGCGGCACGGTTCACTAATGAGGTGGGCGAGTGGAAAATCGTCGCTGATGGATCAGCCCCAGCAAACCAAATGTGCTCGCGCAGTTGTCGAAAAACGAACGTCCAGTTTTTAACATCGCGCTGGTCAACGGGACGAGCTACACGAACGTCGACGTTTCGGTGAAGCTGAAATCCATCGACTAGTCCACACAAACACGGCGCTGCCTGAGTCCTACTTGAGCGAGAAGATGCAGACAAGAAGGCACTCTCGCTTTGGTCTTCATGATCAGTAGAACTCGCACGTCCTCGGGACAACGGATTTTAAGTCTTACCGTGCGAGTTGCTGTGAGTTTTGTTGTGTATCGATTGGTGCTGATTACTTGGTATTTTGACGGCTTGTGTGATCTGTCCGTGCGGCTCAGTTTCGCAAGTTTGGAAGAGTTGGCACACAACTGGCACACTGGCAAGAAGGAGCGAGGGAGTGACGAGCGCAACGCTTCAAAGAGGTCGGGTGAACTATGGGAGTCCGCATTGAGAGAGCGTTGGCTTCGTAGTTGTTAAGTGCTATGTTCTCTTATAAGAAATTGATCTGGGTTCAACTGTCAAAGCGGTGAAGCTTGAGATCAAGCGTGAGCAACGGATATGTCGTCGCGCCGTGTACCGTCACCCGAGGAAGCATTGAACTTCGTGAAAGCGAAAGGCATCGTTTTGGAAAGTGCACATGGGCGCGTTCCCACATTTGTGGATTTTGTGGCCGGCGAACGAGTAGCGGGATGGTGGAGTCACCCAAAGGGCCGCTCAATTTTTGCTCTTACGCGCGTAATACGAGATTCGCCCGAGATCTTGACCTGCCGTCTTATAGATCACAAGGTCACATATGTTCATCGTCGACTGTGGCCGGCATTGGTGAAATTAGCTGATGAGTTGGATGAATGTGACTTAGGAGCCATTTGCGAAGAGCATTTGCTGAGCGGCAAACACCGCGTCATCGTCACTGAGTTTTCCAAGTGGGTCCCCGCCGAAGTTTTAGCAAAGAGTAAACGACTTACACAACGGGAAGCTAAATCTGTGCTGGAAAAAGCGTTACTGTCATAAGAATTTCCACTTACAAGTTTGTCTGATATTTCTCAACCTGTTTGATATTTCCGACAGGATGGCCCGCAAGATTAAGGCTCCAACGAGGGCTCGTAAGTCATAATAAACTCCAGGAACTTCGACACTTCAATCATGTCCTTACCGTTGAATCTGATGCTGTGCGCATCGGTGCGCTCGACGATCGACAGATAGCTAAGTACTTCCGACGGGCGGTAGTTTTTGAAACGCACGTCCAACTGGATAGGACTTGCTAGTTTGTGTGCCTTGAAGTCTTTGATCCGGCCGATAGCCTTTTTGACCTTCTCGCGAATCAACTGGTAAGCCGCTTCTGGCATTAAAGTCTTCGCTGAGTGAAAACCTGAGGCCCACTTGACAACTGCACCTTCTACATCGCCCAACAGTGCCGTTGTCTCTTTCACCACTGCGTCATCGCCGGAGACCATGATCACCGGCACGTTGAAATGGCCGGCGATTGCCGCGTTGATGCCCGCCTCGGAAACAGAGACGCCTTTCAGTCGAACATCGGCCAGGCGGGCACTCGACATTGTGTGCGCCCGCACTCCTTGAGGATTCGTCGTGCCAGTGTGATAGCCGAGGAAGATCACGCCGGCGAAGGTGTCATCAATCCCTTGCATCATCATCAGTGGCCTCGGCCAGGATCGGACGAGCAAGATGTTCTTCGGTAGTTTCTCAATCAGGAGGTTCTGACCGTTACCGTGCGAGTCGCTGACAACAATTTCGGTAGCTCCAGCTTCAAATGCTGCCTCAATGGCGGCATTGACTTCTTGCGTCATGAATTCTCTGAATCGTGCATACTCAAACCCTTGAGGCCCTAATTGTTCGTTCGTTACGACACCGACCACGCCTTCCATGTCCGCGGAAATATAGATCTTCAGCTTCCTTTCCTGCGCCTGAATGGTAATAACGAAGCTCACTAACAAAAGTGCCAAACACATCGCCCTGGATTTCATCTTCATCGCTCCTTATTTATTAGGTCGTACTAAAGCGTGGCTATGAGCCCTCCCACTAGAGCGCCGCGCCGCGCCAAATCGGATAGCAGGATGTGCTCGTTTGCAGCGTGTGCGCCGCCGCCGTCCATTCCGAGCCCGTCGAGTACAGGAACATCAAGCGCGGCGACAAAGTTGCCATCCGATGCTCCGCCGACCGATTGCTCTCCAAGTTCAAAGCCGAGACAAGCAGCTATCTCGCGCGCGTGCTGGTAAAGTTTCACTACGCCTTCAGTCCGCTCAAGAGGGCCACGGTTGATGCCTCCGTTAACCGTGAGGTGTACGCGCTCGTCAAATGATCGCAAGCTGCTCATCAGTTCATCGACCCGCAGAGCTTCTTTCATGCAACTGAAGCGGACGTCAATTTCGATCACTGCCTCCGCCGCGACCACGTTGCTTCGCGTGCCACCTTGCACAACGCCAACATTGAAATTCGTGCCGCTCGCCGGATCGCTCATCGAATGAAACTGCTCAGTTTGACGGGCGAGTTCCAGAATGGCGCTCGCCCCAGCTTCGGGATTCAAGCCAGCGTGCGAAGCAATCCCGTGCGCCGTCACCTTCCAGATACCCGCACCTTTGCGGGCCGTTTTCACTTGACCGCCAGGCGCGGGCGGCTCAAGCACCAAAGCCTGCGCCGCGCGCCGCGCTTCTTCTTCCACTAGCTGTCGACCAGTTTGGCTTCCAGTCTCTTCATCACACGTCAAAAGCAACACCACGGGCCGTGTAGGAATGAAGTCCAGATTTACCAACGTGCGCAACGCTTCCAAAGCGAGCACGCAGGAGGCCTTCATGTCGAAGATGCCTGGACCATATAGTCGCCCTTCTTCCGACCGCACACTCTGCGTTGACAACGTGCCGCGGGGGTGGACGGTATCAGTGTGCCCGAGCACCAATGTTGTGCCCGAATGGTCAGCCTGACCATTGAAAGCGCGCACCCGCAAGTGTTCGCCATAGTCAGGAACAGGGATTCTTTCGACGGAATTGATTGCCGTGATTGTGCGAGCAGTCTCGACAAGAAGGTCAACGACAGCGCGGCTGCCCTCGAAGTCTCCTGAGGGCGACTCAGTTTCCACTAGCTTGCAAATCAAGCCCAGGATCTCATCTTGTCGGCTTGCAAGAACAGTGTGCATCGCCATCAGTTGAGTCGTATCTGAGCGGTTCATTGGTGTGCCTGCAGCAAGCTCACTCATGGATTCTGTGGTCATTGAGGTTTTCGCGGCACGTTCGGCAGCACAACGTTGAAGGGGATTCTCCCGCAAGCATGTGCGAATGGTGGACCATACGCTCGTCTTCACGCCCGATGAAACTGTAAGCGAAGCCTATGAGTGTCGACCCGTCAAACGCGCCGATTAGGATCGCGCCAAGCTCCCGCGTGGCAACAAGGATGGTGAGGGGAACGATGTCGCGATCCTCACACGCCCAGACCTCTTTCTGAAGCGATTCGACTTCTCGCATCTCGGAGATAAGTTCTATGTCGCGAATAAGGATGCTTGATGTTTCAGTTGCGCTGGACACAGTAGTACAAGTGCCTTCCGGCATTTAGCCTGGAACCGCTTCTTCGGAATCTACGAGAACTCACCGAGCGTCCCCGGCTACGCCTGCTCTCACCGCCCATATCATTCTGTTTTCAACATTAAGGCAGATCTCCGTTAGACCCTTTCGGCTCCCGGTACCAGCGTGGCCCAGAGGCATATTCCCTGTCAGTAGGTCTTAGCCGGGTAAGCGCGCGCTTGGGATCTATATGAGAGCATGCTACGTGGATGGCGTTTATCGCAGCCGTGGGAGCGACATACGAATTAAGAAATGATGGGCTGACGACAGAAGCGACTACATAGGTGTCGCAGTAGCGTGCTATCGGTGTCGTGTCGCTATCAGTAATCCCGAAAGTCGGTACGCCGTGCTTTCTGGCGCGCAGCACCGCCTCAACCGTATCCCTCAGACATTGGCCGAAGCTGATGGCCACGAGCACATCTTTCGGGCTCAAGACTTTAACCTTATGTTGCAGAGTACCGGTGCTGCCAGTCGGAGCCTCAGTATCAAACCCCAGCGCCGACAATCCATAAGCCAGGTAAAGGGCCAGTGAAGCGGCGAAATCTAACCCGACAACCAGAACACGTCCCGAGCGCTTGATCAGCTTGGCTAATTCTATTATGCGCTGCCTATCCAGATCCGATTTCAAAATATTTACATTGTCAAGGGCCTTCTCCAAAGCATGATCGATGTGATCTGCGACGCTTCGCTTCTCTCGGGTGGCCGCTTTCAACACGGCGTAGGGCGTGATCCGTGATACGAAGTGCTGTCGGAGGTCGGCTGCGAAATCCGCATAGCTTTGGTAACCCAGCACTTGAGTGGCTCGCAGTATCGTCGTTGCATCGACGCGATAGCGTTTGGCTAGTTCACGGGAAGAGAGGAAACAAGTTTCATCTGCTGAGTCAAGGATGGCTTGGACCAACCGCTGGCGACGTGGGTTAAGCCCTGCCTGCGCTTGGGCGAAACGGGCCTCGAGGACGGAGGCCTTCCCGTCGGTGTTATCAGAACTATCAAAAGAGCTCCGTGGCTTCTTGCGCGAGTTAGACCTGTTCATCTCTCACCTCTCCGTATAATTAGGTGATTCAGTCCCAATATCCAGATTATTGACCGCAGCAAATTTCAGATCAATCTGAATCTCAGCCTGTCCAGTCAGGTGTCGTCGGCACCCATCGTGTCCTTTCGGAAGTACGTTGCCGGACGGCAAGATAGCAAATCGCGGTTCGCCAGACAAGACGCTATGCAGCATCTGTAGCGTTATTGACTTTTTGCAGCACTTGCGGTATATGCATGTCCGTTCAACCCAGATCTCCCCGTGGCAATCGAGAATATTCCTATGACCCCCCAACTACACTTTCGTTTAATTATCCTTCTACTTTTTGTTTTCGTGGCGTTCCATCCAACCCATGGGCAGGAAGCGCCGCTCAACGGATTTGATGATTACGTCAACAAAGCCCTTCGCGAATGGGAAGTGCCCGGCCTGGCGATCGCGATTGTCAAAGACGATCGAATTGTGCTGGCAAAAGGTTATGGCGTAAGAAAACTCGGGGATCCCACCCCGGTCAACGAACGTACGCTTTTCGCGATCGGCTCGTCGTCGAAGGCGTTCACCGCGGCTACGGTGGCGATGCTCGTCGATGAAGGTAAGGTTAAGTGGGACGACGCGGTAACGAAGTATCTTCCGGGATTCGAGCTGTTCGATCCATACGTTACCCGCGAGCTGAAGGTGCGTGACCTGCTGTCACACCGAAGCGGACTCGAACGCGGCGACTTTCTCTGGTATGGCAGCGAATACGACCGCGACGAGATCTTGCGCCGCACCCGCTATCTCAAGCCTACGTGGAGTCTGCGAAGCACATTCGGGTACCAGAACCTGATGTACCTGGCCGCTGGGCAGCTGGTCGCAAAAGTGAATGGTAAGAGTTGGGATGAAGTCATCCGCCAACGGATCTTCATGCCATTGGGCATGACCGCCAGCAGTACCAGCATCAAAGATCTAAAAGGCTCCGACAATGTCTCATCCCCTCACGGCAAGGTTGAAGATAAAGTCCAAGTTATTCCGTGGCGCAACATTGATAACATCGCGCCCGCAGGCTCAATCAACTCAAACGTCGTAGAGATGGCCCAGTGGGTGCGACTGCAGCTCGGACAAGGGGAGTACCAAAAGCAGCGCCTCTTAAGTTCTGGCGCCGCTAAGGAGATGCAGACGTCGCAGACCGTGATTCGCGCCGAACCGCCGTATACGATTTTCTATCCCGAGGCTCATTTCTTGAACTACGGGCTCGGGTGGTTTCTGCACGATTACAAAGGCCGCAAGGTCGTTGAGCACGGGGGCGCTATAGACGGAATGAGGGCGCAGGTGGCGATGCTTCCCGAAGAGAAACTGGGCCTGGTCATCCTCACCAACATGGGCAGCACGACTCTCCCACTTCCTCTTATGTTTCGAATTTTCGACGCGTACCTGGGGGTGCCGCAGCGCGACTGGAGTGCGGACATGTTGAAGACCGTTAAGGGCTTCGAGGAACAAGGCAAGGCGGCGCAGAAGAAGCAGGAGGAGGGGCGGGTCAAAAACACCAGTGCCTCTCTTGCGCTTACAGAATATGCAGGGACCTACAAGAACGACTTGTACGGCGATGTGAAGGTTACCAATAGTGCAGGGAAGTTGAATCTGCGTTTTGGCCCGGCATTCACCAGCGATTTGGAGCATTGGCACTACGACACGTTTCGCGCGAAGTTTGTGGCTGCGGGAGGGGCTAATGCTTATGTGACATTCGTGCTAGGCACACAAGGCAAGGTAGATAATCTGACCTTGAATTTGCCAGGCCTGGCGGAATATCCCTTCAAACTCGCCGCGGAAACGGCCCCTGCCGTCGCAGTTTCTATCAGTGAAGAGGAACTCAAAAAGTTCGCCGGCAAGTACGAGTTGAAGACGCCCCCAGTCGAGATGAGTGTGGAGATGGTGGGCGGAAAGCTGAAAGCAACTGTGCCGGGCCAGCCCGTCTACACGCTCGTCCCTGTAGCTGCGAATCGCTTCAGTATTGAGGGAGCACCTTCTGGCTTCTTCATACAATTTGAGATGGCTGAAGGCAAGGTTAAGAGCCTAACACTGGTGCAAGGCACAGGACCGAGCCTCGTATTACTGCCGAAGCAGTAATAAGTGAATCGTGACCGATCTACCTAACTGGAGGTAAGACAGCGATGAGGACCACACGCGTCATTTTTGGCTTGAGTTTAGTGTGTCTGCTTTTCAGTTTGCCTGCCGTCGCGCAGACTACCACTTCAAC
>Ga0268386_10002494_pt1 | contig 13119 bp, 10 predicted proteins | sample RVTome_15_FD_200260 | JGI IMG/M metagenome (GOLD analysis project Ga0268386, IMG submission 200260) | Soil microbial communities from uranium-contaminated site in the Upper Colorado River Basin, Wyoming, United States - RVT150D86... ...
TTCGCAGGACCGGACGCCGGATGAAGGGAGGGGCGGTGAATCCGGCCTATCTTCTGCTCGAGGACGGCGAGCGCTTCGACGGCGACGCCGTCGGGGCGCCCGGCCATGTGACCGGCGAGGTGGTGTTCACCACCGGCATGTCGGGCTACCAGGAGTCGATGACCGACCCGAGCTTCGCGCGCCAGCTCATCACGTTCACGACCGCCCACGTGGGCAACTACGGCGTGTCAGCCGAGGCGTGGGAGTCCGACCGCGTCCACGCCGCCGGGGCGATCATGCGCGAGGCGGTCAACACGGCCGATGCGCCCGGCGCCGAGCAGGGCTGGCTCGACTGGCTCGCCGCGCAGGGCGTGCCGGGCATCACCGGGGTCGACACGCGGGCGCTCGTGCGGCACATCCGCGCCGAGGGCGCGATGCGCGGCGGCATCTTCCCGGGCTCGACGAAGAAGCGCGACGCGCTGGAGCGGGTCCTCGCCGAGCCGTCGATGGTCGGCCGCGACCTCGCGCGCGAGGTGACGGTCGACGAACCGCGCATCGAGGGAGCGGGCGGCGGGCTGCGGATCGTCGCGCTCGACACCGGGATCAAGCGGTCGATCGTGCGCAACTTCGTCACGCGCGGCGTGCAGCTCGAGCTGTATCCGTGCACGACGCCCGCGGACGAGCTGCTGGCGCGCGATCCCGACGGGTTCTTCCTCGTGCCGGGCCCGGGCGACCCGGCGGCGCTCGACTATCTCGTCGTCACGATCCGCTCGCTGCTCGTCCGCAAGCCGGTGTTCGGGATCTGCCTCGGCCACCAGCTCCTCTCGCGCGCGGCGGGCCTGGAGACGTTCAAGCTCCGGTTCGGGCATCGCGGCGCCAACCACCCGGTCAAGGACCTCGCCACCGGGCGGATCGCGATCACCTCCCAGAACCACGGCTTCGCCGTCGCCGGCGAGCCCGGGGCCAGGATCGAGAGCGCGCTGGGGGCGGCCGAGCTGACCCACGTCAACCTCTACGACGGCACCGTCGAGGGCTTCCGGCTGCTCGACGTCCCGGCCGCGTGCGTCCAGTACCACCCGGAGGCCGGGCCGGGGCCGAACGACTCGCTCGGGCTGTTCGACCTCTTCATCGACGAGTTCGACCGTGCCGCGTAGGGACGACCTGCACAAGATCCTCGTGCTGGGCTCCGGGCCGATCGTGATCGGCCAGGCCGCCGAGTTCGACTACTCCGGCGCGCAGGCCTGCAAGGTGCTGCTCGAGGAGGGCTACGAGGTCGTGCTGGTGAACTCCAACCCGGCCACGATCATGACCGACCCGGAGTTCGCGACGGCCACCTACGTCGAGCCGCTGCTCCCCGGCCCGGTGGCGCAGGTGATCGAGCGCGAGCGGCCGGACGCGCTGCTGCCGACGCTCGGCGGGCAGACCGCGCTCAACCTCGCCAAGGCGCTGTACGAGGACGGCACGCTGGAGCGCTTCGAGGTCGAGCTGATCGGCGCGGCCTACGACGCGATCTGCCGCGCCGAGGACCGCGAGCTGTTCGACGCGACGATGCGCGCCGCCGGCCTGCGCACCGCGCGGAACACGATCGCCACCTCGCTCGACGAGGCGCAGGTCGCGCTCGACGCGTTCGGGCTGCCGCTGATCGTGCGGCCGGCGTTCACGCTCGGCGGCCGCGGCGGCGGCATCGCGCGCACGCGCGAGGACTTCGACCGGATCGTCGCGGGCGGGCTGGCGGCGTCCCCGATCGGACAGGTCCTGATCGACGAGTCGGTGCTCGGCTGGGGCGAGTTCGAGCTCGAGGTCATGCGCGACGGCGCGGACAACGTGGTGATCGTGTGCTCGATCGAGAACGTCGACCCGATGGGCGTCCACACCGGCGACTCGGTGACCGTCGCGCCGCAGCAGACGCTCACCGACCGCCAGTACCACAAGCTGCGCGACCAGGCGATCGCGGTCATCCGCGCGGTGGGCGTGGAGACGGGCGGCTCGAACGTGCAGTTCGCGGTCAACCCGGCGACCGACGAGGTCGTCGTGATCGAGATGAACCCGCGCGTGTCGCGCTCCTCGGCGCTGGCCTCGAAGGCGACAGGGTTCCCGATCGCCAAGATCGCCGCGCGCGTGGCCGTCGGCTACACGCTCGACGAGATCCCGAACGACATCACGCGCGCGACGCCCGCGAGCTTCGAGCCGGTCGTCGACTACGCGGTGGTCAAGTGGCCGCGGTTCGCGTTCGAGAAGTTCCCGGGCGTCGACAGCGGGCTGTCGACGCACATGAAGTCGGTCGGCGAGGTGATGGCGATCGGGCGCACGTTCCGGCAGGCGTTCGCGAAGGCGATGCGCTCGCGCGAGCTCGACGCTCCGGTGGACCTGTCCGGCGACCTGCTCGCGCGGCTGGAATCCCCGTCGGCCGACCGGTACGACCTGATCCTCGAACTGCTGGCACGTGGGGAGAGCGAGGAGGAGATCCGCGCCCGGACGGGGATCGACCTCTGGTTCCTCCGGCAACTGCGCGGGTTGGAGGCCGCGTTCGACGGCGAGCGCACGTACCGCGCGGTCGACACCTGCGCGGCCGAGTTCGCCGCCGAGACGCCGTACTTCTACTCGGCCTGGGAGCGCCCGCCGGTGCGCGGCGAGATCAAGCGCGGCTCGCGGCCGAGCGTGATGATCCTCGGCTCGGGCCCGAACCGGATCGGCCAGGGGATCGAGTTCGACTACTGCTGCGTGCACGCGGCGATGACCGTCCGCGAGTCGGGCCGCGACGCGGTGATGGTCAACTGCAACCCCGAGACCGTGTCGACCGACTACGACACCTCCGACCGGCTCTACTTCGAGCCGCTCACGCTCGAGGACGTGCTGGCCATCGTCGAGGTCGAGCAGCAGCCGGACGATTCGAGCGCCGCCCGTTCAGGCGCGGCCGGACACGGCGCGGGCGGCAAGCTCGAAGGCGTGATCGTCCAGTTCGGGGGTCAGACCCCCCTCAAGCTCGCCGCGGGCCTCGAGGCCGCCGGCGTGCCGCTGCTCGGCACGCAGCCCGAGGCGATCGACCTCGCCGAGGACCGCGGGCGCTTCTCGCGCCTGCTCGGCGACCTCGGGCTCAAGGTCCCGCCGTACGCGACCGCCCATTCCGCGGACGAGGCGCTGGCCGCCGCGCCGGGCATCGGCTGGCCGGTACTCGTGCGGCCGAGCTACGTGCTCGGCGGCCGGGCGATGGAGATCGTCTACGACCTCGACGGCCTCGCGGACTACCTACAGCGGGTCGGCGCGAACGGCGACGAGATCTTCCTCGACCGCTTCCTGGAGAACGCGATCGAGGTCGACGTCGACGCGATCTGCGACGGCGAGGACGTCTGGATCGGCGGCGTGATGCAGCACGTCGAGGAGGCCGGCATCCACTCCGGCGACTCGGCCTGCGTGCTGCCGCCGCACTCGCTCGGCGCCGAGATGCTGGGGGAGATCCGCGAGGCGACGCGCCGGATCGCGCTCGCCCTCGGGACGGTCGGGCTGATCAACGTCCAGTACGGCGTGCTCGGCGATGACCTGTACGTGATCGAGGCCAACCCGCGCGCTTCGCGGACCGTCCCGTTCGTCTCCAAGGCGACCGGGCTGCCGCTGGCCAAGCTCGCCTGCCGGGTGATGCTGGGGGAGAAGCTCTCGCGGTTGAACCTGCCGGACGACCCCGGAGGCGACCACGTCTCGGTCAAGGAGGCGGTGCTGCCGTTCGACCGCTTCGCCGGCGCCGACGCGCTGCTCGGCCCGGAGATGCGCTCGACCGGCGAGGTGATGGGCGTGGCCGTCGACTTCCCGGCGGCGTTCGCCAAGGCCCAGGCTGCGGCGGGCGCCCGGCTGCCGCAGGCCGGCACCGTGTTCCTGACCGTCACCGACACCGACAAGTCGGCCGTGATGGGGATCGCCGCCCAGCTCCACGACCTCGGCTTCCGCATCGTCGCCACCCGCGGGACGGCCGCGTCGATCTCGCGGATGGGCATCCCGGTCGAGCGGATCAACAAGATCGGCGAGGGCCACCCGCACGTGGTCGACTGGATCGACGACGGCGAGGTCGACCTCGTCATCACCACGCCCACCGGCACCGCCGCCCGCGCCGACGGCTACGAGATCCGCCGCGCCGCCGTCGCGCGCGGCATCCCGTGCATCACGACGATCGCCGGCGGCTTCGCGGCGAGCCGCGCGATCGCCGCCGCGCGGTCGGGCGAGCCGGACGTGGTGTCGTTGCAGGAGCTGCACGCGAACGGCAACCGGGCGTTCGAGAGCGCGCGATGAGCCGGAACCCCGCATCGACCGCCGCGACGGGTCCGAACCCCGCATCGACCGCCGCCACGGGTCCGAACCCCGCATCGAGGGAGGGTCTGGCGGCGGGCGGGGTTGCTCATGGTCGTATAGCGACCACGAACAACCCCACGGGCGCCGACGGCAGAACGCTCGCGCCGGTCGAGCGCCGCCTCACCCAGCTGGTGTTACGCCGGGACCACGGGCCGTACACGGTTCTCACCGTCGCCGACCCCGACGGGCCCCGACCCGACCCCGGCCAGTTCTACATGCTCACGGCGGCGCGTCGCTGGGGCGGGGGAGAGGACGAGCGCCCGTTCCTGCCCCGGGCGTTCTCCGTGATGAGAAGCCGCGACGGCGAGCTCGACTTCCTGCTCGAGGACGTCGGGCCGGGCACCAACCGGCTCGCCGAGCTCGGGCCGGGCGACGGCCTCCACCTGCTCGGCCCGCTCGGCCGCGGCTTCGCCCGCCCGCGCGACGGGCGGCGGCCGATCCTCGTCGGCGGCGGCGTGGGCATCGCGCCGCTGGCGATCTGGGGCGACGCGCTCGGCGCCGCCGCGCTCACCCTGCTGGGGTTCCGCGACGCCGCCCACGCCGAGGGCCGCGCGCTGATCCCGGGCGCCCGGATCGCCACCGACGACGGCTCGATCGGCTTCCACGGACTCGTCACCGAGCTGTTGCGCGCCGAGCTCGGCTGCGACCCGCGCGCCGAGGTCTACGCCTGCGGCCCGCCGCCGATGCTCGACGCGGTCAAGCGGATCGCCGACGACCACGGCGTGCCCGGCCAGCTCGCCATGGAGTCCGGCATGGCCTGCGGCTTCGGCGCGTGCTTCGGCTGCGTCGTCCCCACGAAACGGGGCTACCTCCGACTCTGCGTCGACGGCCCGGTCGTCGACCTGTCTCTGGTGCCCGGAGTCCACCAGTCCGACCCGGCGCGCGGGGCAGGATCGCCCGCGGAGGTGACCCGTTCGTGATCGAGTTCTGCGGCATCTCGCTCGAGCACCGGATCGTCAACGGCTCCGGCACGTTCGACGCCATCGCCGCGCGGCGCGCGTTCGGCGACGCGATCTACGAGCAGTTCCCGTTCGCCGCCTTCGTCTCCAAGACCGTCACGCTCGCGCCGCGCGAGGGCAACCCGCCGCCGCGGCTCTGGGAGCTGCCCGGCGGCCTGATCAACTCGATCGGGCTCCCGAACAAGGGCCTCGAGGGCTACCTGCTCGAGGACCTGCCGCAGCTCGCCGAGCTGTCGGTGCCGCTGATCGTCAACGTCATGGGCTCCACGCGCGAGGACGTCGCCCGCCTGGTCGGCGCCTTCGCCGAGCGCGACGAGGTCGCGGCGATCGAGCTCAACGTCTCGTGCCCGAACGTCAAGACCGGGCTGATCATGGGCGCCGACCCGAGCGAGCTCGCCGCGCTGCTCGACCATGTCCGTCCGCACGCGGCCAAGCCGCTGATCGTCAAGCTCACGCCGAACTGCGCCGCGCCGGCCGACGTGGCCGCCGCGGCCGAGGAGCACGGTGCCGACGCCGTCAGCCTCATCAACACGCTGCGCGGGATGGCCATGGACCCGCACCGGCCCGGCGAGCCGTGGCTCGGCGGCGGGACGGGCGGCGTGTCCGGACCGGCCGTCCGCGCGATCGCACTGAGCCAGGTGCGCGAGGTCCGCGAACGGGTGTCGCTGCCAATCGTCGGCATGGGAGGCGTCCAGTCGGGGCACCACGCAACAGACCTTCGTCGAGTCGGCGCAGACCTGGTCGCGGTCGGCACTGAATCGTTCCGCGACCCACTGGCCGCGCGCCGGATTGCTGACGAGGCGTCCAGTCTGGAGGAAGCTTTCCCTGCAAACGCCGCACGCGGGGTCGGGGTCGTGCGTCTGTAGCACGAACTGGCCTCAAAATCCCTGCAAAGCACCCGGTTACCGTCAACTCCCCTGCACGCGGCTTCACCTCAAGTTGAGGTCGAGGCGAATTCGTGCCCAACCGCTTGTACGACCCAGAAACGGATGTAGACTCGCCGCCCATGCCGCCCGCGACCAAGACGCCCCCGAAACCAACCGTGGCAGCCCCCGAACGCTCGCTGGTGCAGCGTATGGAGGCGCTTCAGCGGGCGAACGAGATCCGGACGCGGCGCGCGCAGCTCAAGCGCGATCTCAAGGGCGGCCGGCAGAGCATCCACGACCTGCTGCTGGAGCCGCCGGAGTACGTCGAGACCGCCAAGGTGTTCGACATGCTGCTGGCCGTCCCGAAGTACGGGCGCGTGAAGGTCAACAAGGTCCTGCAGCAGTGCCGCATCTCGCCCTCGAAGACGATCGGGGGGCTCTCGCAGCGCCAGCGCACCGAGCTGGTCAGCATGCTGCGCCGCTAGATGGAGCCGGAGGCCGGACGACGTCATCACAGCGTGGGGCTGGATGCCCAGCGGGGCTGACTTGTCGCGCGTCTTCGTGATCACCGGCCCGTCGGGGGTCGGCAAGGGAACCCTGATCCGCTCGCTGCTCGAGCGGGTGCCCGAGCTCGAGCTGTCGGTGTCGGCCACCACCCGCAAGCCGCGGCTGGGGGAGACGCAGGGCGTCGACTACCACTTCCTCGACGACGAGGAGTTCGAGCGCCGGGTGCGCGATGGAGCGTTCGTGGAGCACGCGGACTACTCGGGTCGCCGCTACGGGACCCTGCGGTCGGACCTCGAGCAACGGCTCGCGCGCGGCGTCCCGGTCGTGCTCGAGATCGAGGTCCAGGGCGCCCGCCAGGTGGCGGAGACGATGCCCGAGGCCGCGCGCATCTTCATCGCGCCGCCGTCCGACGACGCGCTGCGTGCCCGGCTGATCGGCCGCGGGACCGACTCGGCGGAGGACGTCGAGCGGCGGCTCGCGACTGCCCGCGAGGAACTGCGCGCGCTGGAGGAGTTCCCGCACGTGGTCCACAACGACCGGCTCGAGGACGCGGTCGCAGCGCTGGAGGAGCTCGTGCGTTCGGCGCTAGCATCTGATGCCACGAACCCGACGGAGGAACCCCCTTGATCTCACCCCGCGTCGACCGACTGCTAGAGAACGTGGACTCGCCGTACGCCAGCGTGATCGTGGCCGCCAAGCGCGCGCGCCAGATCAACTCCTATTACCACAACCTCGGCGAGGGCACCTTCGAGGAGTTCCCCCCGCCGATGGTGGACACGGGCTCGAAGAACTACCTGACCATCGCCCTCGAGGAGGTCGCGGGCGGCAAGGTCAAGTACCGCTACCGCGGCTGAGCACAGGCCGCACGCGACCATGGCGCGCCTCCTGCTCGGCGTCTCCGGCGGCATCGCCGCCTACAAGGCGATCGAGCTCGCGCGCGCGGCCATCAAGGCCGGTCACGCCGTCCGCGTGATCCAGACCGAGGCGTCGACCCGCTTCGTCGGCACTGCCTCGTTCGCCGGCATCACCGGCGCCCCCGTGCTCACGACCGAATTCGCGCCCGACCCGCTGCGCGGCGCGTTTCCCGGCGACGACGCGCCGGGCCACGCGCCGCTCTCGCACCTCGAGCTGGTCGAGCGCGCCGACGCGTTCGTGATCGCCCCCGCCACGGCCAACACGATCGCCAAGCTGGCCGCGGGCCAGGCCGACAACCTGCTCACGGCGGCCGCGCTCGCCTGCCGCCGCCCGCTGATCGTCGCCCCCGCCATGAACGGCGCCATGTACGAGCACCCGGCCACGCAGGAGAACGTCGCCCGCCTGCGCGAGCGCGGCGTCACCGTGCTCGAGCCCGGCACCGGATCGCTGGGCTCGCTCGGCGAGTACGGCGTCGGCCGCCTGCCCGAGCCGCCCGAGCTGCTGGCCGCGTTCGAGGCCGCGCTGCGCGCGGGCCACGAGCTCGACGGGCTGCGTGTGCTCGTCACCGCCGGCGGGACGCGCGAGCCGATCGACGCCGTGCGGTTCGTCGGCAACCGGTCGTCCGGCCGGATGGGCTTCGCGCTCGCCGAGCAGGCCGAGCGCCGCGGCGCCGACGTCACGGTCGTCGCCGCCAACGTCGCGCTGCCGCGCCGTGGCGGCATCACCTACGTCGACGTGCAGACGGCCGCCGAGCTCGCCGCCGCCTGCGAGGAGCGCTTCGAGGAGACCGACCTGCTGTTGATGGCCGCCGCCGTCGCGGACTACCGGCCAGAGCACGAGCACGACGGCAAGCTCAAGAAGGACGCGACCGGCGAGGAACTGACGCTGCGTCTCGTGCGTACTACGGACGTGCTCGCAGCGCTCGCCGCCCGCCGCAGGCCCGGCCAGCTCCTCGTCGGATTCGCCGCCGAGCACGGGGCCGGCGCGCTGGCACACGCGCGCGACAAGCTCGAGCGCAAGGGGCTCGACGCGGTGGTCGTCAACGACGTCAGCACACCGGGCATCGCCTTCGACGCCCCGGAGAACGAGGTCACCGTACTGACGAACGACGGTGAGCTGCCCGTGCCGCGGGCATCGAAGGCGGACGTCGCCACTGCCATCCTGGACGCGGTCTTGAGCCGCCGTTCATCTTCCGACATGAAGGTGCCGCGCTGAATGGAACCCCTGGAGCCCACGCCAGAGGCGGAACGGACCGTCGGTCCCGAGCAGGTCGAGGCCGCGGTCTCGGTCTCCCGCCGCATCGCCGACAACGTGCGGCGGGCGGTCAAGGTCACCGACGACGTGCTCGAGCACGTGATCGTCTCGCTGCTCGCCGAGGGTCACATCCTCGTCGAGGACTACCCCGGCGTGGGCAAGACCGCGCTGGCGCGCGCGCTCTCGCGCTCGATCGACTGCGCCTTCGCACGCGTGCAGTGCACGGCCGACCTGCTGCCGGCCGACATCGTCGGCACCAACGTCTACAACCAGCGTGAGGCGCGCTTCGAGTTCCGGCCCGGCCCGATCTTCGCCAACGTCGTGATCGTCGACGAGATCAACCGCGCGTCGCCGAAGACGCAGTCGGGCCTGCTCGAGTGCATGCAGGAGCGCCAGGTCACGGTCGACGCGACGTCACACGAGCTGGCGCGCCCGTTCCTGGTCTTCGCGACGCAGAACCCGGTCGAGTACGAGGGCACCTATCCGCTGCCGGAGGCGCAGGTCGACCGCTTCATGATCCGCGTGTCGCTCGGCTACCCGACCGCCGAGGACGAGGCGGGCATGCTGGCCGGCCACGAGGCGCACGACAGGGTGCTCGACCTCGAGCCGGTCGCCGACCGGGCCGAGGTGGTCGACGCCGTCGACGCCGCGCACGGGGTCCACGCCTCGCGGGCACTGCGCGACTACATCGTCGCGCTGCTGCGCCACACCCGCGGCGACGGCCGGGTCGAGCTCGGCGCGTCCCCGCGCTCCGGCCTCATGCTGCTGCGCGCCGCCAAGGCGCGCGCGCTGGTCCGGGGGCGTGACCACGCGCTGCCCGACGACGTGCAGGCGCTCGCCGGGACCGTGCTCGCGCACCGGCTGATGCTGGTGCCCGAGGCGGCCGGCGTCGAGCGATCGACGATCGTGGCCGACGCGATCGCGGCCACCCCGGCGCTGTAGGGGCGGCGGGCCGTGCGGTCTGCGCTCGGATGCGCGGCGCTCGGGGTCCTGCTGCTGGTCGTCGCGGGCACGTTCGACGCCGAGCCGCTGTACGTGACCGGCTCGGCGCTGGCCCTGCTCGGGCTCGGCGCCGTCGGCTGGATCGGCCTCGGCTCCTGGGGCGCGCAAGTCAGGCGCGAGCTCGGCGCCCGCAGCGTGCTCGAGGAGCAGCCGCTCGAGGTCCGGATCCGCGCCACCGCGGGCCGCCTGCCGCTGCCGCCGGGCTGGATCGACGAGCCGCTGCTGCCGGAGCCCGTCCGCTTCCGCGCCGGCAAGTCGTCGGCGCGCGTGCGCGTGGAGGTCACGTTCGGCCGCCGCGGGCGCCGCCGGCTCGCACCACCGGCGCTCGTGCTGCGGGACCCGTTCGGCCTCGCCCAGCGCGTGGTCACCGGCCAGGGGAGCGACGAGATCCTCGTCCTGCCGCGCGTGCTGCCGGTGCGCGCCACCGCGGGCGGCGGCGATGCCACGCCCGCCCACGCCCGCGCCGCGCTGATCGCTGCGGCCGAGACCGAGCTGGACGGCCTGCGCGAGCACCGGCCCGGCTCGCCGGCCTCGCGGATCCACTGGCCGGCCTTCGCCCGCGGCCACGGCCTGATGGAGCGCAAGCTGATCTCCGAGGCAGACTCGCGCCCGCTCGTGGTGCTCGACCCGCGGGCGCCGTCGTCGCCCGACGCGCTCGACGGTGCGGTCCGCGCCGCCGCCTCGCTGACCGTGCACTTCGCCCGTCGCAGCGGCTGCTCGCTGCTGCTGCCCGGGGACCGGCGGGCGCACGTGATCGAGAAGGACCTGCTGGCCTGGCCGGCCGCGCACGTGCGGCTGGCGCTGCTTGACGAGTCGACCGGGCCGTCGCTGGTCGCGGCCCAGAACCGGCGCGGGCTGGTCGTGCTCGTCGCCGCGCGCCCGATCGACCGCCCGCCGCGCGGGCTCGGCCGCACGCCGGGCGGCTGCGTCCTCGTGATCCCGGGTGCCCTCCCGAACCGCCGGCCGGTGCTCGAGGTCGCAGGGTGCCAGGGCTTCCTCACCACGCGCAGCGGCGCCGCCGCGGCGATGGAGGCGGTGGCCGGGTGACCGCCCTCGCGGCACGCGCTCCGCGCGCGCTGGAGAGCGACCCGACGCTGTCGGTCCCGCTCGCGCGCGGGCTCGCCTACCTCGCCCTGGCCGGCTTCGGCGCGCTCCACTGGATGGTGCTGCTCGACCCGCCCGCGCCCGAGCGCGCGCTCTACGCGCTCGGCGCCGGCGCCCTGGCGATGCTCGGCCTGCTGTGGGCGGCGCGGCTCGGTGATCGCGCCCGTCCGGTGGTCGCCGTCGCGACCTCGGTCGTCGCGCTGGCGCTCGCGATCCTCGGCGGCGGCGTCGCCGACGAGCTGCTGCGGCCCGACCGCTGGAGCACGCTCGCGTCGGGCATCGGCCGCGGCATCGAGTCGCTGCCCGGGGTACGGGTGCCGTACCGCGGCGTCGACGAGTGGACGCGCACCGTCATCCCGCTCGGCGGCACGGTGCTCGCGACGGCCGCCGCGATCGCGGCGTTCTGGCCGCGGCGCGGCCGCACCGGGTATCCGGCCGTCGCCCTCACCTTCCTGGTCGCGCTCTACGCCGTACCGGCCGTCTCGCTCGATTTCGAGAACGAGTTCCTGCGCGGCGCGGCGCTCGCGCTGCTCGTGCTGGCGTTCCTGCGGCTCGAGAAGCTGCGCGTCGGCGATGCCGGCGCCGCCGGGCTGGTGGCGGCCGGCGTCGCCGTGCTCGGCCTGATGCTCGCCCCGGCGCTCGACCGCGATGCGCCGTGGTGGGACTACGAGAGCTGGGCCCTCGGCGCCGCCTCCGCGCGCTCGACCTCGTTCACGTGGGACCACGAGTACGGGCCGCTCGACTGGCCGCGAGACGGCCGCGAGCTGCTGCGCGTGCGAGCCGAGAAGCGCCCCGCCTACTGGAAGGCGGCCAACCTCGCCGGCTTCGACGGCCAGCGCTGGACGCAGGCCGACGGGAGCCCCGACGACCCCGGCGTGCCCGAGAGCGATGCGGCGATCGACGACGGCGTGCAGGACATCCGCGTCACGATCAGGAACCTCTCGAGCCGCGACTTCATCACCGCCGGCTACGCCGACTTCGTCGAGTCGGAGACGATCCGCGAGACGTCGCGCGGCGACGGGACGTGGGTCGCGAGCCGCCCGTTGCGCCGCGGCGACGCCTACCGCGCGCGCGTCTACACGCCGGCGAGCAACGAGAGCCAGCGTCGCGACGCGCCGAACGAGGCCGGTCGCCAGGACCTGTTCGACCACCGCCGCCTCGTCCTGCCCGCCACCGGCGATGGCCTCCAGAGCGGCGCGCCGCGCTACCTGTTCTGGTTCCCGGCCTTCGGCGACACCTTCAACGACGTCCAGGCGCTGGCGCGCGACAGCACGCGGCCGATCTCGAGCGAGCGCACGATCGAGGTGCTCGAGAACGGGCCGTTCCGGCGCTCGTGGGCGCTCGCGCAGCGCCTGCGCGGCGCGGCCGAGACGCAGGAGGAGCTTGTCCAGTCGGTGCTGAGCTACCTGCGGCGGGGCTTCAGCTACACCGAGACGCCGCCGCGCTCGGCATACGGTCTCGAGGGCTTCCTGTTCGATGCCAAGTCCGGCTACTGCCAGCAGTTCTCGGGCTCGATGGCGCTGCTGCTGCGGATGGCCGGCGTCCCGGCCCGCGTGGTCACCGGCTTCACGTCCGGCTCGCTGGACACCAAGACGCGCGAGTACGTGGTGCGCGACCTCGACGCCCACTCCTGGGTGGAGGTGTGGTACGGCGGGATCGGCTGGGTGACGTTCGACCCGACGCCGGCGTCTGCGCCGCCTCGCTCGCAGCCCGACGAGGCGTCGGGGAGCGGCGGTCCCGGCGGCAGCGCCGGCCCCCCGAGCCTCGGCGGCGACCTCCCGTCGGACCCCGGCCGCCGTGCGCCGGCTCCCGAGCCCGGGACTCCCTGGCTGACGATCGCCGTCGCCGCGCTCGGAGCCGTCGCGCTCGCCGGCGCCGTCGTCGTGCTGTGGCGCCGCCGCCGCCGGCTCGCCGGCACCCCCGCCACGGCCGTCGCGGTCGCCGAGCTCGAGCGCGCGCTGCGCCGCACGCGCAGGCATCCGGGCCCGGGCACCACGCTGCACGCGCTCGAGCTGCGCTTCGCCCGCAGCCCGGCGGCGGCCGGCTACGTGCGTGCCGTGCGCGACCTGCGCTACAGCGGGCGCCCGAGCGCGCCGACCGCCGCGCAGCGCCGCGGCCTGCGCGCCGAGCTCGCGCGCGGAATGGGCCTCGCCGGCCGTCTGCGCGCATGGTGGGCGCTGCCGCCGCGCGCGCAC
>Ga0268386_10002495_pt1 | contig 13118 bp, 9 predicted proteins | sample RVTome_15_FD_200260 | JGI IMG/M metagenome (GOLD analysis project Ga0268386, IMG submission 200260) | Soil microbial communities from uranium-contaminated site in the Upper Colorado River Basin, Wyoming, United States - RVT150D86... ...
GGCGGCGATGGGGGCCGGGGTCTCCCGGGAGGGGAACGCGGTCACCGTGGCCCCGTGCGAGCGCCTCGATCCGCTGGTGATGACGATTCCGGGCGACCTCTCCTCGGCGGCCTTCTTCCTCGTCCTTGCCGCGGTGACCCCGGGCTCGTCGCTCACCGTCCGCGGCGTGGGGGTGAACCCGTTCCGTACGGGGATCCTCGACGCGCTCCGCGGGATGGGGGCCGACATCCGCCTCGTCGGGGGGCGGGTCGAGGGGGGGGAGCCGGCGGCGGACCTGGTCGTTCGAGGCGCGGAGCTCGTGGCCGCGCGCGTGGTTCCGGAAGAGGTCCCCGGCCTGATCGACGAGATTCCGATCCTGTGCGTGGCGGCCGCCTTCGCGACGGGACGGACGGAGATCCGCGGCGCGGGAGAGCTGCGCGTCAAGGAGTCGGACCGGATCGCGTCGATGGTCTCCTGTCTCTCCTCGCTCGGAATCCCTTGCGGGGAGTACCCGGACGGCCTGTGGGTGGAGGGGCCGGCCGCGGTGCGCCCCGCCGGCCCGTGCGACAGCCGGGGGGACCACCGGATCGCGATGTCGCTGCGGATTCTCGGCGCGGCGGCGGGGGTTCGGGTCGAGGTGACGGACGTTGGTTGCATCGATACTTCCTTCCCCGGATTTCAACCGTTGCTGGAGGGACTGACGCGATGAGGAGCCGTCCGGTCGTCACGATCGACGGGCCCTCGGGGGCGGGGAAGACCACGGTGTCGCTACGGCTCGCGGATGCCGCCGGGATGATCCGCGTCGACACGGGCGCGATGTACCGGGCCGTCGCCCTCGCGGCCCGAAGCAAAGGAATCCCCTGTGACGATCCCGTTCGCCTCGGAGGGGTGGCCCGGGAGCTGGACCTTTCGTTCCGGACCGTCGCGGGCGTGCCGCGCGTCTTCCTGTCGGGGGAGGACGTGACCATCGCTCTCCGCGAGCCGGAGATGAGCATGGGGGCCTCCGCGGTCTCTGCCCACGGCCCGGTCCGTGAGGCGTTGGTGGCGAAGCAGCGGGAGATGGCGCGGGACGGGGGCGTCATCCTCGAGGGACGGGACATCGGCACGGTCGTCTTCCCCGACGCGGAGGCCAAGTTCTTCCTCGACGCAGCGGCCGCCGTGCGCGCCCGGCGGCGCCAGCTCCAGATTTCCCCCCCCGGCGCCCAGTCGTTCGAGGAGGTCCTGCGCGACGTCCTCCGGCGCGACGTGCAGGACAGCACGCGGGAGCACTCCCCTCTACGGGTGGCCGACGGCGCGGTGTATATCGACTCGACGACGATGACGGTCGACGAGGTGGTGGGGGAGATGCTCCGACGCCTCCCCGGGGTCCCGCGGTGACGAAGAAAGTCCTGATCGCCAAGAGCGCGGGATTCTGCTTCGGCGTGAAGCGCGCAATCGCGATCGCCGACGAGACGGCCGGGAAGCGGCGCGCGAAGGACGGGAAGGAGTCCCCGATCCAGTCGCTCGGCCCGATCATCCACAACCCGCAGGTGGTGGAGCGGCTGCAGGAGAAGGGCGTGCGCGTCGTGGAGGAGGTCGGCGAGATCACCTGCGGGAAGGTGATCATCCGCTCCCACGGGGTGACCCGCTCCGACCGGGCGGCGCTGGAGGAGAAAGGGGTCACGATCGTCGACGCCACCTGTCCCTTCGTGACGAAGGCCCAGGAGCACGCCAGGACATTGAGCCGGGACGGGTACGGCATCGTCGTCGTGGGGGACCCGAACCACCCGGAAGTGAAAAGCATCATCAGTTACATCGAGAAGGGCGTTTCCGTCTTCACCTCGATCGCGGAGGTCTCGGCCGCGAAAGGTGTGCGCAAGGCGGGGATCGTCGCCCAGACGACGCAATCCTTCGATAACCTCATGGCGTTCGTCGCCGCCGCGATGAAGCGGTTCCCCGAAGTCCGGGTCTACAACACGATCTGCAACGCCACCGCCCTGCGGCAGCAGGAGTCGACCGGCCTCGCGGGAATGGCCGACGCGATGTTCATCCTCGGCGGATACAACAGCGCGAACACGCGCCGCCTGGCGGAGATCTGCAAGGCGATCAATCCCCGGACCCACCACATCGAGACGGAAGGGGAGTTGACGCCCTCGATGGTCGAGGGAGCGACGGTGCTCGGGGTGACCGCCGGGGCGTCGACCCCCCAGTGGATCATCGACGGGTTCCTTGAGCGCCTGAAGGAACTGTGGAAGTGCGACGAAATTGAGGTATCCTTTTACCGGTAACGGGTTACAGTATATAGTAGGAAATTCGGAAATCGACCACAGGAGCGCGGAATGGACGACAACAAACCCGACCCCACGGACCTTCCCGGGGAGAACGATCAGGAAACTCCCACCGCCGGTGCGCCGGCCGGGGAGGAGGATTTCGCACGGATGTTCGCGGCCAGCCTCCAGTCCACCGGGGAAGGGCAGGTCATCCGCGGCAAGATCATCAAGGTACTGAAGGATTTCGTCGCCGTCGACATCAACAAGAAATCCGAGGGGATGCTTCCTCTCGAGGACATCCCGGATGAGGAGCGGGGCGCGCTGAACCCGGGCGACCCGATCGAGGTGATGACCGAGGGGTACGACGCGACCCTCGGTTCCATCCGCCTCTCCCGCTCGAAGGTGATGAAGATCCGGGTGTGGGACGACCTGCAGAAGGCGTTCGACGACGGCGCGGCGGTACAGGGGGCGATCGTCGCAAAGGTCAAGGGCGGCTACACCGTGGACATCGGGGTGAAGGCGTTCCTCCCGGGCAGCCAGGTGGACCTCCGGCCGGTGCGGGACACCGACCCGGTGATCGGCATCTCGGGGAAGTTCAAGATCCTCAAGTTCTCCCGCAAGAAGGCGAACGTGGTCGTCTCCCGCCGCGCGTTCATGGAGGAGGAGCGCGATGCCCAGCGTTCCGGTCTCCTCGACCACATCAAGGAGGGGGACGTCGTCGAGGCGCGGGTGAAAAACATCACCGACTACGGCGTTTTCATGGATCTCGGGGGGCTCGACGGCCTGATGCACGTGACCGACATGAGTTACGGGAAAGTGGGGCACCCCTCCGACCTGTGCAAGGTGGGTGAACTTTACAAGGTGAGGGTCATCCGCTTCGACCGGGAGCGCGGCCGCATCTCCCTGGGCCTCAAGCAGACGAAACCGGATCCATGGCTCGATCTCGACGAGAAGTACCAGCCGGGGATGCGTGTCCAGGGAAAAGTCACCAACACCACGAAATACGGCGCGTTCATCGAGATCGAGGAGGGGGTGGAAGGGCTGCTCCACATCTCCGAGATGTCGTGGAGCAAGCGGCTGAAGGACCCGTCCGAGGTGATGAAGGCGGGGGAGGCGGTCGAGGTGGTCGTCCTCAAGGTCGACAAGGCGAACAAGAAGATCTCCCTCGGGTACCGGCAGCTCCTCGCGAACCCGTGGGACGAGCTCCGCACGCGGCACCCCGAAGGCTCGATTCTCGAGGGCGTGGTGAAGAACGTGGCCGACTTCGGCGTCTTCGTCGACGTCGGGGAGGACATCGACGGCCTGGTCCACGTCTCCGATCTTTCCTGGAACACGCGGGTGAAGAACCCGTCCGAGCTGTTCAAGAAGGGAGACCACGTCCGGGCCAAGGTCCTCAAGATCGACCCCGAGGCGCAGAAATTCTCCCTCGGCATCAAGCAGCTCGCGGAGGACCCCTGGGCGGGGATCGAGAAGCGGTTCAGGAAGGGCGACATCGTCACGGGGAAGGTGACCCGCGTGGCCGACTTCGGGGCGTTCGTCGAGATCGCCGACGGGGTCGAGGGGCTGGTCCACGTCTCCGAGATCTCCCGGGAGAAGATCGAAAGCCCGGCGGCGGTGCTCAAGGTCGGTGACGAGGTCGGAGCGGTCGTCCTCGGCGTGGACCGGTCGAGCAAGAAAGTCTCCCTCAGCATCCGGGGACATGCCGACGAGCTCGACCGGAAGAACATGGAATCGTACCTCGGGAAACAGAAACAGGGCGACACCCCGAACGAGAACATCGGGGCCCTGGGCGAAGCGCTCCTGGCCAAGTTCAAGGTCAACGGCGAGCAGAATCCCTGACCCCCGATGGCTGAAACCTATCTCTCCGCGCCTGTGCGCCGGAAACCGTTCCTGCGCGGGTGTCTCACCGTGTTGCTGGTCCTCGGGGGATTCTTCGCCCTCCTTCTACTCATCTCGCGCATGGACGATCTCCCCCTGGCACGGGGGGAACGGGTGGGGGTCATTTCGGTCTCCGGCATGATCTCCGACTCCGAGTCGACGATCGAGCAGTTGAAGAAGTTCGTCAAGGACGACTCGGTCAAGGCGATCGTCCTTCGGATCAACTCCCCCGGAGGCGGAGTGGCCCCGTCGCAGGAGATCTACGAGGAAGTGAAAAAGGCGCGGGCGAAAAAACCGATCCTCTCCAGCCTGGGGGCGCTGGCGGCGTCCGGCGGCTACTACATCGCCTGCGCGACCCAGCGGGTCTACGCGAACCCCGGGACGATCACCGGCTCCATCGGCGTCATCATGCCGTTCATGAACGTGAAGGACCTGGTGGAGAAGCTCGGCGTGAAGGGGATGACGGTGAAAAGCGGCGCCTTCAAGGACATGGGATCCCCCCTGCGCGACATGACGCCCGGGGAGCGGGAGCTTCTCCAGGGGGTGGTCGACAACGTCCACCTGCAGTTCGTAAACGCGGTGGCGGACGGCCGGAACCTCGACCGGGAACATGTCCTCCGGATCGCGGACGGACGGATCTTCACCGGGGAGCAGGCCAAGGGGTTGGGGCTGGTCGACGTCCTCGGGAACCTGGAGGACGCGATCTCCGACGCGGGGAAGATCGGGAAGATCTCCGGAGAGCCGAAGGTCGTGACCTCCCCGAAGAAGAAGATCTCCTTCCTCGAACTGCTTCGTGAGGAGACGCGCTCCCTGATCGACGAGAAGATATCCGGAAATCATCTTCGGCTGGATTTACTCGCCCAATAAATCTTTCGGAGGGATCCTGGAATGACGAAGAGCGACCTGGTGGAGAAGCTGTCCGAGTCACTTACGAGCTTGACCAAGAAAGAGTGTGAGGTCATCGTCGACACGGTTTTCCTCAATATGAAGGACGCCCTCCACCGGGGCGAAAAGATCGAGATCCGGGGGTTCGGAAGCTTCACCGTGCGGACCCGCCGGGCGAAGGAGGGACGCAACCCGAAGACGGGCGAGAAGGTCGCCATTCCCGAGAAGCGGATCCCCTTCTTCAAGGTCGGCAAGGAACTGCGGGAAATGGTCAACGCCTGAGGTTCTCCAAGTGGACCGGATCTTCTCTCCCTGGCGGATGGAATATATCCGCCAGGCGGGCGGGCGCGGGGGAACGGAGGCGTGTGTTTTCTGCTTCCTCGATGGCGACCTCGAAGACCCGGAGCGGCTCCTTGTCGGGCTGTACCCCGGCACCGCGGCGATCCTGAACCGATACCCATACAACAACGGGCATGTGCTGATCGCGCCCCGTCGACACGTGGCGAACCTGTGGGACCTTTCGAGCGAGGAGTTGCGCGAACTGTTCTCCCTTGTTTCCATTGGTTCACGGGCTCTTGCGCTGGAATATCGAACCGAAGGGATGAATGTCGGGCTGAACTTGGGCAAGGCCGCCGGCGCGGGGATCGGAGACCACCTCCACGTCCACCTCGTTCCCCGCTGGGCGGGCGACACGAATTTCATGACCCCGGTCCTGGAAACCCGCGTCCTGCCCGAGTCGCTTCTCGAAACCCGCCGCCGCCTGTCGGCGGTCTTCGGTCCCTTGACTCCCTAACCGGGCGCCGGGCCTTCCGCGTCCCCAATCCGATATGAGCCTTCCGCTGACCCCCGCGATGCGGCAGTATGTGGAGATCAAGTCCCGCTACCGGGACTGCATCCTCTTCTTCCGCATGGGCGATTTCTACGAGATGTTTTTCGAGGACGCCCTGCGCACATCCCGCCTTCTCGACATCGCCCTGACCTCGCGCGACAAGGAGTCGAACATCCCGATGTGCGGCGTTCCGCACCACGCGAGGAACGCCTACCTGTCGAAGCTGATCCGGCAGGGATGCAAGGTGGCCATCTGCGAGCAGATCGAGGAGCCCGGCCAGAAGGGAATCTTCCGGCGGGAGGTGACCGAGGTGGTCACCCCGGGGCTTGTCTTCAGCGAGGAGTGCCTGGATTCCAGAGGGAACAACTTCCTGGCCGCCGTCCGGTTCGTCGCCCCGTTCGCCTGCGCCGCGCTCGACGCCACCACCGGCGAGTTTTTCCACGAGGCGTGCGACACCGAGGAGGCGCTCGCGGACGCCCTGTTCCGGATCGCGCCCGCGGAGTTCGTCGCGCTCGAGGGGGAGGGGAACCCGACCACGTCCCGCGGGAAGCGGCTCCTGGAGGGGAAACTGCTCACGCTCCTCTCCCCGGCGGCCGTCGCGGCGTTCCCGGCTCCGCCCGGGGTCGGGGGCATTCCCCCCACGGACCACCCGTCGGGGGGCGTCGTCCGGGCTGCCCTCTACTACCTGTTCCTGCACCAGCCGGCGGCCATCCCGGAGATCGGACGGGTGACGGAGCGCGAAGGACGGCGCTACCTGGCGATGGACGAGACCGCCGTCCGGACGCTGGAGATCTTCACCACCATGTCGGGAGAGCGGAAGGGAAGCCTTCTCTGGGCGGTCGATCGCACGCGGACCCCGATGGGAGCCCGCATGCTGCGCGCGTGGCTCGCCGCGCCGCTTCTCGACGTCGAGAGGATCGGGGAGCGGCACGACGCGGTGGGAGAGCTTCTCGAGGCGCACGCGATCCGCAAGTCCCTTTCCCCTCCGTTCGACGCGATGGGGGACCTCTCCCGGCTCGCCTCCCGCCTGGCGCAGGATCGTTCCGGCCCCCGGGACGTGGCGGTGCTGCGCGACCACCTGGCGGCGATTCCCGCGATACGAGCCGCTCTCGGGGATCCGCGCGCGAAGCGACTGCGGTCGGTGAAGGAACTCCTCGGGGACCACGCCGCGGTGGTCGAACGGATCTCCACGGCGCTGACCGATCCGCCTCCTCCCGGGTACAAGGAGGGAGGCGTCTTCCGTCCGGGGTACGACGCCCAGGTCGATGAGCTGACCCATCTCCTGACCCACGGCAGGGGGATGGTGGCGGAGATGGAGACCCGGGAGCGGCAGCGCACGGGGATCGGGGGTCTCAAGGTCGGCTACAACCGCGTCTTCGGCTACTACATCGAGGTGACCCGGACCCACCTCGACAAGGTCCCCTCGGACTACATCCGCAAGCAGACCCTGGCCAACGCCGAGCGCTACATCACGCCGGAGCTGAAGGAGTTCGAGGGGAGGGTGCTGCGCGCGCAGGAGGGCAGGGCCGCCCGGGAGGAGGAGCTCTTCCTCGCCCTGCGGGATTCGCTGAAGGAAACCCTTCCGGCGGTCTACGCGGCGGCGGAAGGGGTAGCCGAGCTCGACGCCCTCCTCTCGTTCGCGGAACTCGCGGCGGAGAACGGTTACGGGCGGCCGCAGGTGAACGGCGGCCGGGAGATCCTCATCGAGAACGGGCGCCACCCGGTCGTGGAAAAGATCCTCGGGCGGCACGCCTTCGTCCCGAACGATTGCCTCCTCTCGCCCGACGGGACGCGCCTCGCCGTCCTCACCGGGCCGAACATGGCGGGGAAATCGACCTACATCCGCCAGGCGGCCCTCATCGTGCTGCTGGCGCACGCGGGCTCCTTCGTCCCCGCGGACCGCGCGGAGATCGGTCTCGTGGACCGGATCTTCACGCGCATCGGCGCCTCCGACGATCTTTCCCGGGGGGAGAGCACCTTCATGGTGGAGATGCGCGAGACGGCGCGGATCCTCGACGGCGTCAGCGACCGGACGCTGGTGGTCCTGGACGAGGTCGGACGCGGGACCAGCACCTACGACGGGCTGAGCATCGCATGGGCGGTGGCGGAACACCTCCACGATTCCCCGTCCCGGCCGAAGGTCCTCTTCGCCACCCACTTCCACGAGTTGACCGACATCGTGTCGACGTGCGCGAACGCGCGCAACTTCCACGTGGCGGTGCGCGAGTGGCAGGGTGAGATCATCTTCCTGCGGCGGATCGACGAAGGGAGCGCGAGCAAGTCGTACGGGATCCAGGTGGCGCGGCTCGCCGGCCTGCCGGCCTCCGTGGTCGACCGCGCCCGGGATATTTTGAAAAACCTCGAATCCGCCGAGTATAATGAATACGGTCTACCGACTCTGGCGGGACCGCGGGCCACGGCCGAATCCGCCCACGTCCAGATGGAGCTGTTCTCCCGGCGCGCCCGCGGGGACGAGGGAGCGGTCCTGGACCAGATCCGCCGGTGCGAACCGGAGCGGCTTTCCCCGCTGGACGCGTTGATGCGGCTGGCGGAATGGAAGGGGAGGCTGGGGAAAGGGACGACGTGACACTCGTGCGGCGACACCTCGGCGCGTTCATCCTCCTCATCTGCGCGGCGTTTCCCCTGGTCGCCGCCCCGCCGATCGCCGCCGCTCCCGCCGACCCGTGCGTCTCCGACATCCGGGCCTGGACGAACGAGATCTACACCCGCGTCGCGATCTACACGGGCGACGAGGTATCGTGGCAGGCGAACACCCTCGGCGCCGAACCTTTGCTTGGCCTTCCTCCGCGGATCTTCATCGACATCCGCGGCGCCGGCATCCGTGACGGGATCCTCCACAAACCGGTCGAGATCCGCAACGGTCTGCTTCGGCAAGTCCGGGCGGGGCGATTCGACCGCGACACGGTGCGCGTGGTGATCGACCTCGAGCGGGAGAGCACCTACCGCGTCTTCGCGCTCCCGGGGCCGTTCCGGGTCATCGTGGACATCGACGGGGAGGGGGAGATCCCCGCGCTCCCGCCCGCCCCCGATCCCGTCGCAGGGGGTCCGTCGCCGGAGGATCCGGTTCCCTCCCCGGCGGCTCCTTCCGCGTCTCCGGCGATCCCGCCGTCGGTGAAATCCCCGCGCGTCGCCGCTACGCCCCCCTCCCCCCTCCGCAAGCAACGCTTGCGGGTGATGATCGACCCGGGCCACGGGGGGAAGGATCCGGGGGCGATCGGTCCGACCGGGCTGAAAGAGAAGGACGTGGTACTGGAGATCGGACGGAGGGTCCGCGAGAAACTTTCCCGCTCCGGGGAGTTCGACGTCCGGATGACCCGGGACGAGGACGTCTTCATCCCGCTGGAGGAGCGCACGGCGATGGCGAACAAGGCGGGCGCAGAGATCTTCGTCTCCCTCCACATCAACGCCAGCCGGAACCGGAGGGCGGAGGGGTACTCCACCTACGTCCTCTCCCGCGGCGCGTCGAACCGCGAGGACCTCGAACTGGCGGCCCGGGAGAACGGCGTGCCGGTCCGCAAGCTCCAGGGGGTCAAGTTCATCATCGACGACATGTTCACCGGGGCGCGCAAGAACGAGTCGCTGCGCCTGGCCAAGACGGTGAACGACGCCGTCGTCCGCCAGATCACCACCCGCTATCCGGGGGCGAAGAGTCTCGGGCTGAAGCAGGCGCCGTTCTACGTGCTCGTGGGCGCCCGAATGACGGCCGTCCTGGTAGAGGCCTCCTTCATCAGCAACTCCCGCGAAGAGGCTCGCCTGCGGGATCCCTCGTGCCTCGACCGGATCGCCGACGGCGTGGTGGAGGCGGTCCGCTACTACGGGGAGAACGGGATCCTCGCCCATTCGGATTACTGAGTGCCGCTTTCATCCCCTTCCCGAGAACTCCTGCGGGCCGACCTCCCCGACCGGGACTTCCTCGACAGCCTGAAGGAGTTCCTCGCAGGCGCCCACGCAGCCGCGCGCGAGAACCAGCGGCAATGCCTCTGCGGCGGGGCCGAGGCGTGCCGGATGCTCTCCGACGCCATGGACGCCCTCCTGTCGGTTCTCCACGACCGCGCCCGCGGGCGGATCCGCGGCGCGGCGCCGGACAAGTCGCACCGGATGTCGGTCATCTCGGTGGGCGGCTATGGGCGGCGCGAACTGTGCCCCCACTCCGACGTGGACCTTCTTTTCCTTCACGGGTACAAGGTCGACCGGTTCGTCGAGGCGATGACCGAGTGGATGCTCTACCCGTTGTGGGATCTCGGCCTCGAGGTGGGGCACAGCGTCCGTAACATCAAGGAAACGATCCGGCTCGCCGGCGGGGACGATTCGATCCGCACTTCGCTCCTCGACCACCGGCTCGTCACGGGGGACGACTCCCTGTACCGCGATTCGGCGCGGGAGCTGGACCGGTTCCTCTACTTCCATGGCGGCGACAAGTTCATCGGGAAGAAGATCGGGGAGATGCGATCGCGGCACTCCAAGGTGGGTTCGACGGTCTACCTGCTGGAGCCGAACGTGAAGGAGGGGCGAGGGGGGCTGCGCGACCTGCAGACGGCGGTCTGGGGGGCGCGGATCAAGTACAAGTGCGACGACCTGGCGGCGCTGCGGAAGAAGGGTGTGCTGGGGGCCCGGACCGTCGAGGCGATCCGGCACGTCCTCGACTACCTTCTCCGGGTGCGGAACGAGCTCCATTACCTGCAGGGGAAGAAAGCCGACGTCCTCGGCTTCGAGGCGCAGGAGCAGCTGGCCGAGAGCTTCCGTTACCGGCAGCTCGGGTCGAACCAGGCCGTCGAGCGGTTCATGCGGTCGTACTACCTCCACGCGGCCTCGGCAGCCCGGCTTTCCGACGAGGTCCTTGAGGAGGTGGGGCGGTTCCTGCCGGAGGAGGGGGGACGAAAGCCGTTCTTCTTCCTGAAGCGGAAGCTCGTCGGCGAGGGGGGGATCCTCTACAAGGGGAAGCTGCAGGTCAAGGACCGCGCCTCCTTCGAGAAGGAGCCGATCCGGATCCTCGAATTCTTCCGGTCGATGCAAAAGACGAAATCGAACCTCTCCCCGCAGGCCCGGCGGACCATCCAGCTGGCGTTGCCCGCCGTGGGGGCCGCGCTCCGCGAGGACCCGGAAGCCGCGAAGATCTTCCTCGAGATCCTCGCCGATCCCGTTCACTTGAGGGAGACGCTCCTCGCCATGAACGATAGCCGCTTTCTCGCCAGGTACATCCCGGAGTTCGCCCCCCTCTACTGCAAGGTGCAGCGGGACATCTATCACATCTATACGGTGGACATCCATTCGATCCGCTGCGCAAGCGTCCTGGCGGGGATCGAGACCTCCTCTTCCCGCACGGGGGAGGAGGCGGAGTTCCACCGGATCCACGCGTCCGTCCGGAACCGGGGGCTGTTGCACCTCGCGATCCTGTTCCACGACATCGGGAAGGGGAGGGGGCACGGCCACAGCAGGATCGGCGCGGAGATCGTGGCGCGCATCGGCGCCCGGTGGGGGCTCGCGGAGCCGGACATTTCCGACCTCGTCTTCCTCGTGGAGCAGCACCTGCTGATGGCCATCGTTTCGCAGCGGCGCGACATGCACGACATCGAGCTGATCCTCTCCTTCGCGGACACCGTGGGGACGGCCTCCCGGCTGGACATGCTCTACCTGCTCACCTACGCGGACATGAAGGAGGTGGCTCCGGAAGTCTGGACTCAGTGGAAGGCGATGCTCCTGGCGGAACTGTACGAGAAGGCGCGCAACGTCCTGGACCAGGGGGCCCTCAAACGCCCCTTCGAGGAGTACGCGTACCGGCGGCGGGAGCAGGTGCGGGAGTTCCTGGGCGGCGAGCCGCGGGAGACGGTGGAGCGGTTCCTCTCCCGCGTGGACGACCGGTATCTCCTGGCGACGCCCGACGGCCGGTTCGTGGAGCATTGCCGGACCCTCGCGGCGTTCGACGGGAAGACTCCCGTCATCGTGGCGACCGACTCGCCGGGATCGGGGACCACGGAGTTCCTCGTCGTCTGCCCCGACGAGCGCGGCCTCTTCGCGAAGATCGCGGGGACGCTATCGGCCAACAGCATGAACATCTTCACCGCCTCGATCGCGACCACCGTGGACGCCGTGGCGCTGGACACGTTCCACGCCAACTATCTCGGAAAGTCCCTGCAGGGGGACCCGAAGAAGGAGCGCGTCATCGCGGACCTTACACGCGTTCTCCGGGGGGAGACCACCGTGGAGGCGCTCATGGCCGAGCCGCGTGCGGGGAAGTACGTCCGGGACCGGGTTCCCCGGTACCGGCCCACCCGCGTCGTCTTCGACAACACGGTCTCCTCGCGCTGCACCGTTGTGGACATCTTCACCTACGACCGGATCGGGCTCCTCTACGACATCACGAGCGCGCTCACGGCGCTGGGGATCGACATCGCGCTCTCCAAGATCTCCACGAAGGCGGACCAGGTGGCCGACGTCTTCTACATCATCGACCGGGACGGGCGGAAGATCACGGCCCCCGACCGCCAGGAGGAGATCCGTCAGGCGCTCCTCTCGTCCATCGGCGCCTAGAGTGGCGCCCTCGTGAAGGTGGGGATCCTTTCAGACTCCCACGACCACCGGGACGCCGCGGCAGGCGCGCTCCTGCTCTTTCGCGCGGAGAGGGTGGGGATGGTGCTCCATCTCGGAGATGTCTGCTCGCCGGTCGTCCTCGCGGGGTACGCCGATCGGTCGATCCCCTTTCTCGGGGTTTTCGGCAACTGCGACTCCGATCGCGACGGGCTGCAGGAGGCGACCGGCGGGGCGTTCCGTCAGGGACCGCACATCGAAACGGTGGATGGGCGGAAGATCCTGCTCGCGCATTCCTACGACCAGCTGCAGGGGGAGCTCTCCGGGCAGGGGCGGTTCGACCTCGTACTCTTCGGCCACACGCACCGGCCGCTCACGATGCGGGTGGGCAAGGCGCTGGTACTGAACCCGGGGGAGACGTGCGGTCTCGTGCGGGGGAAGAACACGTGCGCGATCGTCGACCTTGCCACAATGGAGCCGCGGATCGTGGAGATCCCCCTCCCGGAGGCCGGCTGATGGACAACGACGCCCTCCTCGACGCGTTCCTCCTCCACCTGAAGACGGAGCGGCGCCTCTCGGGAAACACGCTGTCGGCGTATGGCGCCGACATGCACCGCTTTTCCGTCTTTCTCTCGGAACGCGGGATCGACGCGAGGAGGTTTTCCCGCCCCGACCTCCTCGACCACCTCACATCGCTCCGGGACGGCGGCCTCTCGTCCCGTTCCGCCGCCCGGCACGTCTCGACGCTGCGC
>Ga0268386_10002496_pt1 | contig 13116 bp, 11 predicted proteins | sample RVTome_15_FD_200260 | JGI IMG/M metagenome (GOLD analysis project Ga0268386, IMG submission 200260) | Soil microbial communities from uranium-contaminated site in the Upper Colorado River Basin, Wyoming, United States - RVT150D86... ...
GGTGCCGACCTCACGTTCTCCGGCCTGTTCAGCGTGGTGGCGGCCACGGGCTCCATCCCCGCCAACAATCCCGAGGCCCTGCGACGATCGTGGACGGAGTTCGCCGCGGCCGGCGCCCACGCCGGCCTCCATGGCCTGGCCGCATTGCGGGGCGATCGGGCCGAGGTCGAGATGCGCCTGTACGACCTCACCACGCCCGACCATCGGCTGATCGGCACCAGGAAGTTCGAGCTGCCGGTCGTCCAGCTCCGACGGCTGGCCCACAAGGTCGCCGACGAGGTGGTGCTGCAATTCACCGGTGAGCCGGGGATCGCCGACACCAAGATCGCCTACGTCGCCGGCCCGGTCGGCGCCAAGGAAATCGTGATCGCGGACTACGACGGTGCGAGCACGACGCCGGTGACGCGCAATGGATCCATCAACCTCATGCCGGTGTGGAGCCCCGACGCGCGCTCGCTGGCGTTCACTTCGTACAAACAGGGCTATCCCGACCTCTACCGGGCCTTCCCGTTCGAGCGCCGCCCCGACCAGACACTGGCCGCCTTCGTCGGCATCAACAGCTCGCCGGCCTTCAGTCCCGACGGCAAGAGCCTGGCCATGACACTGAGCAAGGACGGCAACCCCGAGATCTATGTCCTCAACCTGGCCAACGGCAGCATGCGGCGGCTCACGCGTCACGCCGGAATCGACACCGAGCCGAGCTGGGCGCCGACCGGCCGGCAGATCGCGTTCGTCTCGGACCGCACGGGCACGCCGCACGTGTACGTGATGGACGCCGAGGGCGCGAACGTCCGCCAACTCACGTCCGGCGGATTTCACACGCAGCCCCGCTGGTCGCCGCGCGGCGACACCATCGCCTACACCCAGCGGGCCGGGGCGCACGACGTCTGGGTCGTGGACATCGACGGCTCCAATCCACGGCGGCTCACGAGCGGCGGCGACAACCAGGGTTCGACCTGGGCGCCGAGCGGCCGCCACCTCGCCTTCCAGTCGAACCGGCTCGGCCGCTGGCAGATCTTCGCGACGCTCGCCGACGGAACGGCAGCAGCGCCGATCACGCGAGGGACGACAGAGAGCACAAGTCCCTCGTGGTCTCCTCGCCTGCCGTGATAGGATTTCGCTGGCTGCGGGGCGTTCAGGGGCCGGTCCTCAAAGGAGGCGACATGCTAAGCCGCTGTACCAACGTCACGATCACGTCGCTGCTGCTGCTGGGTGTGCTGCTGGCGGGCTGCGCGAAGCAGCCGGCGACCACGGCGGCGATGGCGCCCGCGCCAACGGGCGCGGCAACCACCACGTCGGGTGGCGCCGGTCCCGCAACGGCTCAGCCGACGACCGCGGCGCCCCCGAGCGGTGGCGGCTCTGGAGCCGGTGCCGCGACGACCGCGCCGGCACCGACGACCGCGGCCCCGGTGGCGCGCCCGGCACCGCAGGAGTTCAGAGCGGATGCCGCGCTGAAGGACGTGTACTTCGACTTCGACAAGTACGACATCCGTCCCGTGGACGCCAAGTCGCTCGACAGCAACGCGACCTGGTTGAAGTCGAACGCGAGCCACCTGATCCTGATCGAGGGCCACTGCGACGAGCGCGGCACCAACGAGTACAACCTCGCGCTCGGCGAGCGCCGTGCCAAGTCCACGATGAACTATCTCGTCTCTCAGGGCGTCCAGGCGAGCCGCATCACGATCATCAGCTACGGCGAAGAGCGGCCCGCATGCACCGAGAAGGCCGACGAGTGTTGGGCCAAGAACCGCCGCGCGCACTTCCTGGTCAAGCCGCGTTAGCGCCTGGTGCGGGGGGGGCCCCGACATGGCCCCCAACACGCCCAGCGCGCGCGGCAGCGCCCGGGCCAAGCCGTAGCGCTTCTCGACGAGGCGACTCGTTCCTCGACCCCTCGTCGGCGGCGGGACGGCTTCGCGGTCGCCTCGTCGCCGGGTTACCCGCCGTCGGGCTGGTCTTCCTCGTCGGGTGCGCCAGCGTCGCCGATGTCACCGGTACCGCCACTCAGCAGGACCTCATCGAGGTGCGCGGCGAGATCGCGGCCGTGCAACAGGCCACCCAGCGGGCGCGCAGCGATGCAGAAGCTGCCGCCCAGCGCGCGGTGGACACGCGTTTGCGCACACAGGGCGCCGAGAGCGAGCGCCAGCTCACGGCGCTCACCCACCGGCTCGACGGCCTCACGACCTCGCTGACGGAGCTTGCAGCCCGCGTCGACGAGCTGTCGTCGCGCGTGGAGGCGCTGGGGCGCCAGGTACGGGCTGCCCCGCCGGCCAGCCCCGCCAGTCCGCCACCCGCACCGAGCACGGCGAGCCCGGTGACCCCGGTCCCGCCGCCGGCCTCCAGCGCCACAGCGGTGCCGGCGCAACCGGTCGCGCCGCCGGTCAGTCCTTCGATGGCGCCTCCGCCCTCGGTCACCGCCGGGACCCGGCCGTCGACGAACGCGCTGCAGCCCCAGGACATCTATCACGCCTCGTACATCGACTTCAGCAAGGGCAGCTATGCCCTGGCCATCGCCGGCTTTCGCGAGTTCCTGCGGCGCTTCCCCGATCACACGCTGGCGGGCAATGCACAGTACTGGATCGGTGAGAGTCATTTCAGCCTGGCTCGCGGTCACGCCAACACCGGGCAGCCGGAGAAGGCCACCCAGGAGCTGGAACTGGCGGTGCAGGAGTTCAGCAAGGTGCTGGCGAGCTATCCCCGCGGCGAGAAGGCGCCGCCGGCGCTCTACAAGGAAGCGCTGGCCCTCATCGAGCTCAAGCAGCCGGCGCTGGCGCAGCAGCGGCTGGAGTATCTGGTCGCCAATTTCCCGCAGGCGGAGGAGACACCGCTGGCGCGCGAGCGGCTGACGGCCATCAAGACCCGCTAGGCAGCTCTCTCAGTCCTTGTCCAGGCCGAAGACCCAGACGACCGCGACATCCTGCTCCGGCGTGGAGTACACCATCACCGTGCCCCGCGGATCCTCGGTGCTCGCGGAGGTCACGAGCACTCCGGCGTCCGGCAGGTGTGGAGCGGGCGCCCATTGCCAGACTCCGAGCGACACGAACAGGACCGCCAGCGCTCCGCCGAGGGCCCAGCGCGTCCCACCGAGCGTCTGCCACCAGTGCCGCGGCTCCGGCACCGGCCGGGCGTCGCGCCGGTCCTGGATGCCCCGCACGACGCCCGGCCAGAAGCCCGTCCAGTCCGGCTCCCCCGTCGCCGCGGCACGCTGCAGGAGCCCCCGGAGACGGCGCAACTCACCCGCCTCACGCTGGCAACTCCCACAAGAAGCGAGATGCGCGGCCGTTGAGCGCGCCGTTTCCGGGTCCAGGGCCCCGTCCAGGTATCCTCCGATGCGCCGCCGAGCCCGGTAGCAGGTCAACACACGCGTTGGACGCCGCCTCCCCCCCCGGCTATTCTCTCGGTGGAATGATACCTGAACGAGCCCTGACGCTCGGGGCCGGCAAGGGTCCCCGGCTGCAAGGAGCTCTGACCCTGCCCCAGGGCGCCTCCGTCGGCGTTGTCGTCTGCCACCCTCACCCTCAATTCGGCGGGGACATGGGCAATCCCGTGGTCACGGCCGTCGCCCGGGCCTGCGCGGGGGCCAATCTCGCGACGCTGCGGTTCAATTTTCGCGGCGTCGGCTCGTCCGCCGGCGCCTGGGACGAGGGCCGTGGCGAGCAGGACGACGTCCGGACGGCCGCGGCTCACCTGCGTAGTCTGCTGGGCTCACCCGCCCGGGTCGCCCTGGCCGGCTACTCCTTCGGCGCCGCCATGGCGGCTGCGGTCACCGCGGCCGGCGAGCCGCTGGCCGGTCTGGCCTTGATCGCCCCGCCGCTGGCCTTGGGCGGCCTCCCGCCGCCTCCGCCCGCCGTGGACGGCCCGCTCCTGATCGTCGCAGGTCGCGCGGACACGTACTGTCCCGCCGACGCCCTGGCCGGCCTGACGCGCGGATGGCCGGCGACCACCATCACCATCATCGACGGCGCCGACCACTTTTTCTTCGGGGGGCTCGAGGCGCTCGAGACGGTCGTCACGGACTGGGCGACGAAGCTCTAAACGCGCGGCAGGCGCGTGGGCGTGGCGGTCCCGGCCGAGAGGATCACCCGCAAGCCTTCCTCCACCGTCAGGCCGGTGAAGATCACGTCGCTACGCGGCACGACCACCACGTCGCCCAGGTAGAGGTTATTGGTCGGAACGAAGACGGTGACCATGTCCCCCTTGCCGATCGGCGACTCCAGCGTGAGCTCGCTGGTGACGAACGCGAAGGCCCACGTCCCCTCCCGGGGGTGCTGGACCAGCACGACGGCCTTGAACGACCCGCGGCGCTCGGGCGAGAAGGAATCGATCAGCATCTTGATCGAGGGGTAGAGGAGGCGAAACACCGGTACCCGGTACAGGAGCTTGTCGCCGAACGACAGCACCCGCCGACCGACGACGTTGCGGGCGATGATGCCCATCAGCAGGATGATGGCGGCGGCGGTGAGGAAGCCGAGCCCCCACCCCGACACGGGCCGGCCCAGGATCCGCTCGTAGATGGGCGCGAACCGGTCGTCGATCCAGCTCCAGAAGATCCACAGGATCCAGGCGGTCGCGATGGCGGGCAGCGTGACGAAGACCCCGGCGATGAAGCGGACCTTCAGCCAGTTACTCATCCGCGCGATCACTCACGGGATCGACTATGACACGACGCCCTGAAACGGCCAAGCGCACGCCGGTGAAACCGGGCGTGCCGCGGGTTAGATCCCGCTGGCGTCGATCAGGTCGGCGAGATTGTTGACGTTGACCCAGCCGCCACGCGTGTAGACGACCGTCATCGGGCGGCCCTGCGCCAGCACCCGCGTGAGCAGATCGGCGAGCCGGGCCTGGGCGAGCGCGCCTTCCGCGCGCGCCTGTGCGATAGCCTCGTGCAGCCACGCAGCGCCCGCGGCGCCCAGGTGCAGCAGGCCGATCCAGGCGCCGTGGCTGTCCTCGGCGGTGACGAGGTCGCCGATGGCGACAAGCCGAACGGGCTCGAAGCTGAAGCGCCCGGCGTCGGGGCGGCTGCCGCGCACGCGGTCGGCCACCGCCTGGCCGGCCAGCGCGCTGTCCACCGAGAGCGTGATCCCCTCGTCCGCCTCCTCGAGCAGGGCCTGCACGATGTGGCGCTTGAGCACGATGTCACCGAAGGCGAGCAGCATGCCGGGAACGACCGCCGTCTCGGCGAGCGCGAGCGAGTAGGCCTCCCCCGTCGTGGCGAAGTCCGGATTGTCGACGAAGCGTACGTTGGCGACGTTCACCGCCTCTGCGTGGTCGCCGCGCACCACGGTGACGGCGCGGCATCCGAAGTGGCCGAGGTCGTCGAGGAGCCGGGCCAGAATCGGTCGCCCCTGCACCTTCAGCATGGCCTTGGGCACGGCCGCCGTGAGCCCGCCAAAATCGGGGCCGGCGCCGGCCGCCAGGATCACCGCGGACAGCGGCGCGTCCCGCGTCGCCGGCAGGTACCGCCGCTCCGCTTCCTCGAGCTCCTCGTCGCCCTGCAGCCGGAACACCTCGGGCAGCGGCGCGACGTGCGGCTCGACGTCGATCAGCGTCTGGTCCTCGTGCAGCTTCCGCGCCGTCCCCTGCATGGCCGCGATGGCCGAGCGCAGCAGGTGGTTCGCCCACACCACCACGCTGACGCCGCGGGCGCGGTACTCCGCGGTCGGCGTGCGCCAATACTTGGTCGGTACCAGGACCACCGGCGCCCGGTTCGCCCAGGCGTCCAGGAAGGCGAAGATCTCGGCGGCACTCGGCTGGCGGCTGTGGATGAGGATGGCGTCGGCGCCGGCCAGATGATAGGCCTCGGCACGCCGCATCGCCTCGGCCGGGCCCCAGCCGGCGATCAGCGCCTCGACCCGGGCGACGAGGACGAAGTCCGGGTCGCCCTGGCTGTCCTTGGCGGCCTTGATCTTGCCGCAGAACTCCTCGACGTCGGCCAGCGGCTGCTGCTCGGAGCGCAGGAAGGAGTTCGTCTTGGGGAAGAGCTTGTCCTCGACGGTGACGCCGGCCACGCCGACCTGTTCGAGCTTGCGCACGAGGCGGCGCATGTTGTTGAAGTTCCCGTACCCGGTGTCGCCATCGACGAGTATCGGCGCCGCGGCCGCATCCACCATGAACCCCGCGTGGTCCACGACCTGGGACCACGACAGCTCGTTGTTGTCGCGGACTCCGAACGAGGCCGACATGGTCAGCCCGCTGGCCCACACGCCCTCGAAGCCCGCTTCGGCCGCGATGCGAGCGGAGAGGCCGTCGTGGGCCTCCATCAGAAAGGCGATCTCGGGGCGCGTCAGCAGCCGGCGCAGCCGGGTCGTGAACCGCACGTCAGCCACCCAGGACCGCCGCCCGGAAGCGGTCCCGCAGCACGGCCGGCGCGTAGGGAATGCGGGGCACGTCGGCCTCTTCCGGCGTGACCTTCACCAGAACGAAGTGCGGGCCGTCGGCAGCCCACGCCGCCCGGAGCGCCGATTCCAGTGCCCATGGCTCGGTCACCGCGACCGCCGTGGCGAAGCCCGCCGCGGCCGCCAGGAGGTCCAGCCGCACACCGCGCGACAGCGAGGCCTGGTTGCCGGTGGAGCCGTAGACCTCGTTGTCGAACACCAGGTGGACGAAGTTGGCCGGGTGCCGGGCGGCGATCATCGCGAGGATGCCGAGATTCATCAACAGATTGCCGTCGCCGTCGAAGACGATGACGCGACGGGTGGGCTGGGTGAGGGCCAGGCCGAGCCCGATAGCCGGGGCCAGGCCCATCGAGCCGATCATGTAGAAGCTCTGCGGGCGGTCGGCCAGCGAGAAGCTCTCGCGGCAGATATAGCCGTTGGCGTGGGTGACGGGATCGTCGCCGGCAGCCTTGAGCGCGATCCCGAGCGCGGTGAGCCGGGGCATCGTGGCCGGCGGCAGCGGCATCGCGGCCGTGCGCGGCGCGGTCAGGGGCGAGGCCTTGGCTGCCGGCGCGCCGTACGCCTCGACGGCACCGGTCTCGATGACTCGTGGCGGCACCAGGAGCGCCACCGGCGACAGGCGTGCGTCCATCTCGGCGGCGGCCCACGCCAGGTCGGCGTCGAGCGAGTCGGCCTCGAGCACGCGATAGGGCACGGCGAGCAACTCCAGGAGCCTGGGGGAGATCTCCCCCGTGAGGATGTGCTCGGGCGCGTCCCTGCCGCCGAAGCCGCGCCAGGTGACCACCAGCAGCACCGGCAGGCCGTACATCAGCGACAGCGACGCCAGCGCGTTCAGGCTGGTGCCCAGCCCCGAGTTCTGCATCAGCACGACGGGCCGGCGCCCACCGAACCATGCGCCGGCCGCCAGACCGACCGCCGCATCCTCGCGGACGGCCGCGACGTAGGGCGGGCGCGAGTCGCGCTCCAGCACGGCGATGAGGTCCTCGATCAGCGAGCACGGCACGCCAGTGAAGAAGTCGAAGCCGTGGCCCGCGAGGCGGGCGGCGAAGCCGTGGCCGGAGATCATGGCGTCTCGCTCACGGCTTGCCGATACGGCCGCCGCCCATCACGCGCAGGAAGTCGCCGAGCGAGGCGAAGCGCATGAACGGATTCTTCCGCTTCTCGTCACCGATGGTGGACGACGACCCACCGTAGTTGTGGCCGGGATAGAGCGTCGTGTCTTCGGGCAGCGCGCCCAGCCGCTGGGTGAGCGAGTAGTACATCTCGCCGGGATCGCTGCCGGGCAGGTCGGTACGACCGCACGAGCCGATGAACAGCGTGTCGCCGGAGATGAGCCGGCCGTCGACCAGGAAGCACTGGGAGCCGGGCGTGTGGCCGGGCGTGTGCAAGAAAGTCAGCCGCAGGCGCCCGACGTCCAGCGTGTCGTGGTTGTCGACCTTCACGAGGTCGGAGCCCAGGCCGGGGAGAAACTCGCGCTCGGCCTTGTGCACGTAGACCTTCGCGGGCATCCGCGCCAGGAGCTCCTCCAGCCCCGGAATGCGGCCCGGCATCCCCCAAGACGCCAGGCTGCCGCCCACGTGGTCCTGGTGCGTGTGGGTCACCAGCGCCCCGACGAGCGTCATTCCGTCGGCGGCCGCCGTGTCGACGATCGTGTCGATTTCCCAGGCCGGATCGACCGCTACGCACTGCCGCGTGACCGGATCGCCGACCAGGTAGACGAAGTTCTGCATCGGTCCGAGCTCGAGCTGCTTCAGGTAGACGCTCCCGGCCGGCGGCACGGAGGTCATGCTACCGCAGCCTCCGCGAGCGCGCTACAACCCGACAACGGACGACGGGTCTATTCTGAGCCGACAGCCGAGCCAGGGGGGCCGAAGAATTCCTACCCCTTGAAGTCGTCTGGCACTTTAGGTGCCGGGCCCAGCGTTCGGCTCTCCACGCTGTAGACTGCCGGCAGCGCCTTGGTGCGGACGTAGGCCACGGCGTCGTCCCGGGTGCCGATCTGCACGGTGGCGATCTCGCCCCCGTCGTCGCGGAAGAGCGCTACCTCGAAGGTCGGTGCGTCGAGGCCGTAGCGGCCGGGCTCCTGGCCATCGGGGGCGACGATGTCCTTCCAGCGGAGGGCCCGGAGGGTGAAGAGCAGGTCATCGACCTTCGAGCCGTTGGCCGCGCCCTTGGCGGGCTCGAGCACGCGCCACTCCGTATCACCCTTGCGCTCGAGCACCATCGCCTGGCCGCCCGCCTGTAACCTCACCCGCTTGACGTCCCGGGGCTCGAGCGCGCTCAGCAGCCGCCGGTCGCGCAGATCGTTGGCCGAGCGCGCGAGATCGCCGAGCAGCTTGGCCTCGACCAGCATCACGGGACCCTTGCCTGCCACCGCCGCGTAGGCGCTGGGCGCGCCTCCTCGGGTCTCCCGCGACGGCGCCAGCAGGACGGTAATGGTGGCACCTGCCTGGTCGGTCACCGCGATCCGGACCTCCGGCTTGGGCAGGAACCTCGACACGGCGGCGGCGTCCTCGCCGAGGAACCCCTGGGCTTTCAGGTCGTGCACCCGGGTGAGCACCGCGCCCACCTCGACCTGGTCGGCCGGCAAGATCTGGGGCGCGACGATCTTCCACTGCCCGTCGTCGCGACCGACCGTCACCGTCCCTTTGGGGCTCTCGATCTCGAGGCGGGCGACCTTGTCGCGGTCGATCTCGACGAGCATCTTGTTGCGCAGGACGGCCACATTCTTGGGCACCCGGTCGTAGACGGTCTCGGGGATCAGCATGACGCTGGGCTCGCCGGCCCGCATGGCGTAGACGCCCTTCTTGGCGGGGTCGAGCTTGCCGAGCAGCAAGGTGCGGCTCACCCGGTCCTTGTCCCGCCCACTGTGGACCGTCACGCGCACCGGCCGCTCGAGGCCGTACGCGTCCCGACGGGCCGGCGCCTCGGCCACGAAGTCGCGCACCTTCTGGCCGGCCAGCGTGTCCAGGAACTCGCTGACCGTCTCGTTGTCGGCGCGCAGGGCCACCGGGCGGGTGATCCGCCAATCTCGCGCGGTCCCCTCGACGGCAAGCGTCCCGTCGGGCAGGACGATCTCGAAGCCGGTCACCTCCTTGGCGTCGAAGGCGAGGATCGTGCGATCGCGGAAGTCGGCGGCCGGCCGGGTGGCGTCACGCAGCACGCTCTCGCCCAGCACGAAGACGGCCGGCTTGTCACGCTCGCGCGCGTAGACCCATACACCGGTCGGATTCTTGGCGCCGAGCTGCAGGCCCAGCGTCGTGCCGTCTTTGAGGGTGAGCGTGAGGTCGGCCGCCGGCTTGTCGAGGCCGAAGTCGGCCAGCGACCTCGGATCGGGATCGATCTCGCGGTCGATCTTGGCCGTCATGACGTTGGCGAGCAGCTCGTCCACGGCCGTGCGGCTGCCGCGGGCCTTCACCGGCTCCAGGACCTGCCAGTCGTCCCCCTCGCGCTGCAGGCGCACCGACTCGTCGGGACGCTTGATCTCGACCGCCGCCACGTCCTTGGTGTCCGCGCTGAAGACGCGCCCCTTGCGGGCGGCCGCCTCATCGCGCCCAGGCCCCAACCGGATCTCGTAGACGTAGTAGAAGCCACCCAGCAGGGCGAGCAGCAGGGCCAGGATCGCCGTGGTTTGCCAGCGCATCCTGGACGACGCTACTTGGCGGCGCGGCGGCGCACGACGGTGACGATCCCGCCCGCCATCGCCAGTGCCGGCAGGATGACCACGGGTACCCAGAAGGTGGCCTGGGCCTGCTGCGCATTCAGGAAGACCGGCGTCGATTTCGTGTCCTTGGGTCGGATGGAGATCTGGTCCTCCTGCTCGGCCAGCCACGACACGGTGTTCAGGAAGAAGTCAGGGTTACCCTGGACGTTGAGGAACTGGTTGACGGCCACGTTGGCCGTACCGAAGAGGACGATGCGCGTCTTGTCCTTGGTGGCGACCGCGGCCAGGGTGAGCGGGCCCTTGGGATCATCCGCATCCGGCTTGGCCTGGCCCTGCTCCAGGGCCTGGCGGTCGGTCTCGCCCCACGAATCCGGCGTCGTCCGGGCCAGCGGCTGGAGCGAGACGCCCGCCGGTGGAGTCTGGGCGATCCGGATGCTGCGCGTGAGCGGGAACAGCGTCGTGATGTTTCGCATGTCGCGCGTGATCGGGTGCGGCTCGTACTGCTGGACGATGGGCACCTGGGGGCCGATGCCGAAGACCTGGCCGACCGGGTTCAGCTCGATGACGAGGTCGTCCCCGAGCCCGAGCCCCCAGCGGCCGAGCAGCTTGCGCAGCGACTCCGGCTGGCTGCGCTCGGGGAATGGCGGGTTCACCATCGCCAGCAGCTTGCCGCCACGGCCGAGGTAGGCGTCGAGGGCGTCGATCTCCGGCCCGAGGAGGTCGGTGCGGGGACCGGCGACGATCAGCAGGGCGGCGTCGTCCGGCACCTTGCCCTCGCGGGCCAGCACCAGCGGCTTGACCTCGTAGTTCGCCTTCTCCAGGGCCGTCTTGGCCTCGCTGAAGCCGGAACGGTCGGTGTTGCCGAGATCGGGCTCGCCGTGGCCCTGGGCGACGTAGACCATCAGCTTGCCCTCGCGCAGGACCTTCACCAGGGCGTTGGTGAGCTTCTCCTCCTGTTCGGCGTCCTGGACCTTCTCGGTACGGCCCTTGGCCTCGAGGACGGTGGTGCCGTAGTTCTCGACCGCCAGCGCCCGCGCCAGCGTCGGATCGCGGTCGGGATCCACGACCCTCCAGGTGAACTTGTCGCCGGCGTAGCGGGCGTACTGCTTGAAGAGGTCCTCGATGACCCGCTTGCCCGGCTGGTCGCTCCGATAGAAGGCGACCGCGTTCACCTTGTCCTTGAGGCCCTGCAAGACCTGGATCGTCTGCGGCGACATGCTGTGGCGGCGATTCTCGGTGAGGTCCAGCCGCGCGTTGTGGCGGTACGACAGCGCCTCCACCACGCCGATCACCCCGATCACGAGCAGCACCGCCACCAGCGTGTTGAGGCCGTAGCGCACCCCCCGGGTGCTGAGGGCCGCGGCGGGGTCGCGCCACACGGGCAGGAACGAGAGCAGGACGAGTGCGAGACCCGTGATGACGAACGGCCACCACAGCCAGCCCCACTGCGTCCCGATCATCGGCCAGTTGAACCGGGCGCCGAGACCCTGGACCACCGCGGCAGCCAGCAGCACCAGGCCGATCCAGAACGCGCCTTCGCCCAGACGACGCAGCATCAGCCGTTCCACCGCCGCGATTCGAGCGAGCGCAGGGTGAGGAACAGAGCGAGGAACGTGAAGTTCAGGTAGTAGATGATGTCCTTGGTGTCGAGCACGCCCTTGGCGAACGTGTCGTTGTGCTCGAGGATCGACAGGTGCGTGAGCACGACGCCGAGCGTTCCGGTCGCGAACTCCGCGGTCCAGCCGATGATCCAGAAGATGAGCAGGATGCCGAAGGTCACGACGGCCGCGACGATCTGGTTCTCGGTCAGCGAGGACGCGAGCAGGCCCACCGCCAGGAACATGCCGCCCATGAGCAGCAGGCCGATGTAGCCGGTGAGCAACGGGCCCCACTCCACGTTGGCCCTGGCGATCCACAGCACGATGGCCGGATACGCCAGGGTGGCGGCGATCATGGTGCCGTACAGGGTCAGGGCGGCCAGGTACTTGCCGACGAGGACGGCGCCGTCGCGCACCGGATAGGTGAGCAGCAGCTCGATCGTCCCCGAGCGCCGCTCCTCGGCGAACAGCCGCATCGTGACCAGGGGCATCACCAGCAACAGGATGACGCTCAGATTGGCGAAGAGCGGGCGCAGGACCGCGTCGGTGACGTTCAGGTCACGGCCACCCATCGGGTTCATCGCCATCTGCATCGAGGCGCGGGTGAAATTGCCGAAGATCGCGTAGAAGAACAGACCAGCGATCGCCAGGAAGATCGTGAGGATGACCCACGCCACCGGCGAGGTGAAGTACAGCCGCAGCTCTTTCTTGTAGATCGGCCAGATCCTCACGACACCGCCTCCGTCGAGGCCTCCGGCTTGCCCGTCACCGCCTCGCTCTCCTCACCCGCCACGATGCGGATGAAGACCTCCTCGAGGGTCATGCCCACCGCGCGCAGCTCCAGCAGGTTCCACTTCTGCTGGGCCGCGAGCTGGAAGATCTCGCCCCGCACGTCGCGGCCCCGCGCCGACTCGACCATGAAGCGCGCGGTCTCGCCGGCCAGGCTGCCGTCGTCGATCCGGAGCACGCCGGGGATCGCGCGCAGCCCCTCGAGCACCGCCGCCCGCGGCCCGGCCATCTCCACCTCGACCCGCGCGGTCGGGAAGAACTCCTCGACCAGCCGGTCGATCGGCCCCTGGGCGACGATGGCGCCCTGGTTGATGATCACCACCCCACTGCAGACCATCGAGACCTCGGGGAGGATGTGCGTGGAGAGGATCACGGTGTGCTCGCCCGCCAGCGACTTGATGAGACTGCGGATCTCGGCGATCTGCCGCGGGTCGAGGCCGATGGTGGGTTCGTCGAGGATCAGGACGTGGGGATCGCTGACGATGGCCTGGGCCAGACCGACGCGCTGCCGGTAGCCCTTGGACAGATTGCGGATGAGCCGGTTCTGCACGTCGGCGATCCGGCAGCGGTCCATGACCTCGCCGATGCGCCGCTTGCGCGCCGAGCGCGGCACGCCCTTGACCTCGGCCACGAAGTCGAGATACGGCGCCACCCGCATGTCGCTGTAGAGGGG
>Ga0268386_10002497_pt1 | contig 13116 bp, 12 predicted proteins | sample RVTome_15_FD_200260 | JGI IMG/M metagenome (GOLD analysis project Ga0268386, IMG submission 200260) | Soil microbial communities from uranium-contaminated site in the Upper Colorado River Basin, Wyoming, United States - RVT150D86... ...
CTCCGGCGCCGGCCTCCTGGCGGCGCTGATGTTCGACGCGATCGGGGAGGGGACCTCGCTCATCCAGGTGAGTGGCGTCGCGAGCAGCCCCGAGGGCGTGCCGCTGACGCTCCAGTTCAGTCCGGCGAGCGTCACGGCCCGTTGAAGTTTGAAGTTCGAAGTCTGAAGTCTGAAAACGATGCGCAGGTTATATGAACGCGGGTTCACGTTCGTCGAGCTGCTGGTGGTCTCGGCGCTGCTGCTGGTCCTGGCGTCGGCGGCGATGCCGCTCGCGAAGGTCACGATGCAGCGGCAGCGCGAGGCGGAGCTGCGGCGCGACCTGCGCGAGATGCGAACGGCGATCGACAGGTACAAGGATGCCGTGGACACCGGACAGATCGGGGCGATCGACGTCCGCGCGGGCAGCGAAGGATATCCGCCCGACCTCGAGACGCTGGTCGAGGGGGTTACGGTGGCTGGCGATGCGTCGGGCCGCAAGCTCAAGTTCCTGCGGCGCATTCCGATCGATCCGATGACCAATTCGACCGACTGGGGCATGCGGTCCTACCAGGATCGCCCGGATTCGTCGTCCTGGGGCGGCCAGAACGTCTACGACGTGTACACCAAGTCGGAGGGCACCGCGCTGGACGGGACGAAGTACAAAGACTGGTAGTGATTGAAGTTTGAAGTTTGAAGTTTGAAGTTTGAAATCTTCGAAAGAGCGCCTCCATGATCAATCGACTTCGCGCGCAGCGCGGCTTCACTCTCGTCGAACTGCTGATCGTCCTGTCGCTCATCTCCATTCTCGCGGCGATGGGGGTCGTGCAGTACCGCAACTCGGTCCGGCTGGGCCAGGAAGCGGTGCTGAAGAGGAACCTCTTCGCGATGCGCGACGCGATCGACCAGTACTACGCGGACAAGAACAAGTATCCCTCGTCGCTCGATGCGCTCGTGAGCGACGGATACCTGCGGGCGATTCCCGTCGATCCCATCACCCGCACGGCCGACACCTGGCAGACGGTCCCCGCGGAGCCCGACCCGGGCAATCCCGCAGCCGAACCCGGCATCTACGACGTCAAGAGCGGCGCGCAGGGCCAGGCGCTGGATGGGACGACTTACGCTGATTGGGATTAGCGGCCCGCCGGCCGGCCCGCGAATCGCGGACCGCGGCGGGCCGTCTCTCATGGCGTCACGGTGACCGTCGTCTGGCTCGTGCCGGATGGCCCGGCGGCCTGGGTCACGGTGACGATGATCACTTTCGTGCCCGCGGAGCCGTAGGACTTCGTGATCTGCGGGCTCGTCGTCGTGGCCGTGGTGCCGTCGCCGAAATCCCACAGGAACTGCTGGATCGACGACGTGTTGCCGCTCACCGTGGCGGTGAACGTGATGACCTGGTTGATCGAGGGCGTCGAATCGGAGGCCGTGATGAGCACGCTCGGCGGCTGGGCCGGCAGCACAGTGATGACGGTCGAGACGCTCTCGCTGAATCCGTTGGCGTCGGTCGCCGTGGCGGTCACGATGAAGGTGCCGGATTCATCGTACGTGTGCTGCACGGGCGTCGAGGCACTCAGCGCGCCCAGCGTCGTGCTCGTGCCATCCCCCCAGTTGACGACGACGTTGCGGATGTTGGCCTCCGCGGAGACGTTGACCGTGAAGACAGCCGGCTGCCCGGCCGCAACCGAGTTCGTCGGACCGGTGACGCCCACGCCAGTGCGCGGGTTCATCCCCACGGTGAGCGGCTCGGACGTCTTTCCGGCGACCGTGGCGGTGATGTTGGCTTCGCGGGTCGTCGAGAGCGTCGCGCGCGCGATGCCGTTCTGGTCCGTGGACGCCGGATTCGGAGAGATCTGGCCGGAGCTGGTGCTGAACGTGACCGCAACGCCAACAACCGGCAGGCCGCTGACGTCTTCCACCCGGGCCGAAATTTCACTCGTCCCGCCGGCTGCGCCGAGCGTCTGGGGATTGGCGTTCACGATGACTCGTTCCACGGCTGCCGTGCCGACCCGGAGGTTTTCGAGCCGCCCGGAGGCGCCGCCGGAGAACGCCGTGATGATGGCCACGCCACTCTGGTTCCCCGAGATGAACCTGACGCGCACCTGTCCGTTGTTCGTGCGCGCTTCGCTCGGTTCGATCCGGCCGAGCGTCGTGGTGAACGATACCAGCGTGCCGTTCTGGACGGGCGTGCCGGCTCCCGTGGTCGTCGAGGGGGTCGTGGTTCCCGGCGGCGGCGTGGTGCCGTTGCCGTTGGCCGGCGGCGGCGTGGGCGGCGCACTCGCCGTGCCCTGTTCGATCACCGTGGCGACGATCTCCACCTCGCTGTTGAGAGGGACCGTGCTCGTCACGGGGAAAAGCGTGATCACCGTGCCGCTGGGGGCGAGGAGCGGCACCCTATCGCAGGCCGAGGTTAGAGCGATGACGGCAGACGCCAGCAGCGCGAGGAGAATCGCGGGTCGATGGCGGCGAAATGTACTTGATACCATAACGGGCGATAAAGATAATACTCTCATGGGTTTAGAGGGTCAAGGCCGCAGTTCGGGCGAGCGCGGCTACGCGATGGCCGCGCTCCTGGTGAGCATTGCGGTCATGGCTGTGCTGATGTCGGCTGCGATGCCGGCGTACCGGCATCTGGCGCAGCGCGAAAAGGAAGCGGAACTCGTGTTTCGCGGCGAGCAGTACGCACGCGCCGTGGCGCTGTTTCGAGCCAGGAACGGCAACGCCTTTCCGCCGAGCATCGACGTCCTCGTGCAGGGGAAGTACCTGAGGAAGAAGTACAAGGATCCGATGACGAAGGACGGCGAGTTCCGAATAGTCCCGGTGGGGAACCCGCAGCAGGCAGGGCAGAGAGGCGCTCCCGCTGGGGGTCCCGGGTCGAGCGGGCGCGGAGCGCAACCGCCGCCTGGGCCGCCGCCCCCGAACGCACCGGGTGTGCAAGGCAGCTTCGTGAGCGGCGGCATCATGGGCGTCGCCAGCAAAAGCACGCAGACGTCGATTCGCACCTACAAGGGACAAACCCGGTACGACATGTGGCCCTTCACATTCAATCTGGTGAACAGGCCCGGCGGCAACCCGGGGCCTGCCGCCGGCACACCGGGCGGGCGCGGCGAATCGCGGCCGGGCATCGGCGGTCCCGGACGTCGTGGCCGCGGACCTGGAGAACGGGGCGCAGGACCCGGCGGCCGCGGGCGCGGACAGCGTGGGTTCATCGACGGCGTAAGGCCCATGGGACGCGGACGCGGTCCCGGCTTGTAAGGACATCGACGTTCCGGGTTATCGGCTGGTGGCGCCATACTGATGACGGCGGGCGGGTCTTCCCGGTTGGGAAACCGCAGGGAGTCGGGAACTTGGGAGTTGACGCGGCGTCGCTGAAGTCAAAGCCGCCGCGCGAGGATTAGAGCGGCCGCGATCGCCGCGGTACCCAACAGGGCCGCCTGGACCGGATAGCCGAACAGCATCTCGCCGAGGGCGAAGAGCATCGCGTAGACGACGACCATCCCGAGCAGCCAGTTGAGAAATGCAGGCGCGAGCCGTTCGGCGGGCGCGGCGGCGATGCCGGCGCGCCCTGCGATCGACCGCCATCCCGGGCCTGCGGGCCGGACACGCGCGTAGAAAGCGCGCAGTGTGCCTTCCGGTTCCGGCGCCGTCGCGAACGTGGCGGTCACCCACACCGCGGTTGTAATGGCCACCGTCGTCAGCATCGTTTGCGCGAAGCCGGCGGGCGTGCCGCTCTCGAACACACCGCCCCACGTCAGACCGAGCGACACGATGAGCGCGGCGGACATCGCGGCGATCTCCGACCAGGCGTTGATTCGCCACCAGTACCAGCGCAGGATGTAGACGAGCCCCGTGCCCGCGCCGAGCGTCAGTACCAGCTCCCATCCGCCGGTAATCCGATTCATGAAGTACGTGACGATGACCGACAACAGCACCGTCAGCAGCGTCGCGGCCCGGGAGACGAACACGTAGTGCCGCTCCGTGGCGTCGGTCCGGATGAAGCGACGGTAGAAATCGTTGACGATGTAGCTGGATCCCCAGTTCATCTGGGTGGCGATCGTGCTCATGTACGCGGCCGCAAAAGAAGCGAGGAGGAGGCCGCGCCACCCGGCCGGCAGGTACTCGTTCATCACGAGCACATAGCCGAAGGCCGGATCGACCTGACCGGTCTCGGGGTTGAGGGGCGTGCCCTTGTAGAGGACGAGCGAGCAGAGCGCCACGATGATCCACGGCCACGGCCGGAGCGCGTAGTGGGCCACGTTGAACCAGAGCGTCGCGAGCACGCCGTGCTTTTCGTCCTTCGCCGAGAAGATGCGCTGCGCGACGTATCCTCCGCCGCCCGGCTCCGCGCCCGGGTACCACGACGCCCACCAGTTCACGGCAAGATAGGTCGCGAGGGTCATGAACGGAAGCATCCACATCGCGCTGCCATCGGGCAGCATCGCGAGGGCCTGGTCGCCGAAGGGCTCGGTGGCGCCCTGGGGTGTGACCGCTGCCAGCCCGGTCTTCAGCCCGTCGATGCCGCCTACGGCCTGCAGGGCGACGATGGCGAGCACGATGGCGCCGACCATCGCGATCACGAACTGCACGGCGTCGGTGACGACGACGCCCCAGATGCCGGACAGAATCGAGTAGAAGAAGGTGATGCCGAGGCAGAACGCGAGCGCCTGCCACTTCTGCAGGCCGAGCGTGCCGCCGAGCACCTTCGCCATCCCGAGGTTCACCCAGCCCATGATGATCAGGTTGATGGCGAGCCCGAGATACAGGGCGCGGAAGCCTCGAAGAAACGCTGCCGCGGGTCCCGCGTAGCGCAGTTCGACGAACTCGACGTCGGTCATCACCTGGGCGCGCCGCCACAGCCGGGCGAAGAAAAAAACGGTCAGCATCCCGCTCGGCAGCATCGCCCACCAGAGCCAGTTGCCCGCGACGCCGTGGCGGGCCACCATCTCCGTCACCGCCAGCGGCGTGTCCGCCGCAAACGTCGTGGCCACCATGGATGTCCCGGCCAGCCACCAGGGAAGATTCCGCCCCGCGACGAAGTACTCCTCGGTGCTCTCACCCGCGCGGCGGTAGTAGTAGAGGCCGATGCCGAGGGACACGGCGAAGTACGCCGCGATGATCAGCCAGTCGAGGGTGGTCAGTTGCATGCGCAGCAGGAATTGTCGATTGCGATGGGCTGGTTCACAAGCGCAAAGCTGCCTCCCTAGCCATTCACGATGTCGGCGACCGCGTCGTGCAGCGCCGGCCTCGCCTGCCGGATCAGATGGTTCTCCCGCGTGGGATGGACGCGATTGGTGAGCAGGACGACGTAGAAATCCCGTTCCCAATCGATCCACAGCGACGTGCCCGTGAAGCCCGTGTGGCCGATCGAAGTCGGCGACAGCCGTGCGCCGCAGGACGAGGTGGGCAGCATCGTGTCCCATCCGAGCGCGCGCGAGCTCCCCGGGACAGGACGCCGCGCGATGAACTCGCGCATGGTGGCGGGGTTCGCGATGACCGGCCTGCCGGCGATCGTCTCGAGCGTGGCGCGCGCGAACGCGCCGACCGCGGCCGCGGTGCCGAAGAGGCCCGCGTGTCCGGCGACGCCGCCGAGCGCCCAGGTGTTTTCGTCGTGGACCTCTGCGGCGAGCAGGCGGCCGCGCCAGGAATCGATCTCGGTTGGCGCGGTTCGGGGCCGCCACTCGCGCGGCGGATTGAAGGAGAGGGGCTCGGCGCCGAGCGCCGACGCCAGCTGAGTGAAGTGGGCCTCGAGCGTCGTGGAGGGCGGCGATCCGGCGGACGGTTCGCGCCGCGGCTCGCCCGGGGCCAGAACGTCGTCGAGCAGGAACCCGAGCAGCATGAACGCGAGATCGCTGTAGATCGCCCGCGATCCGGGCGCGTATTCGAGCGGCAGCGCGCAGATGGCGTGCTGGAACTCGGCGCGCCCGGTGTAATCGCGAAAGAGCGGCAGATATCCCGTGAGCCCGGAGCAGTGGGAGAGGAGATCGCGAACCGTGACCGCCTCGCGGTCGGCGCCGCGCCACTCCGGAAAGTGTCCGGCGATCCGCGCATCGAGGCGCAGCCGGCCGGCATCGACTGCCCGCATGGCGAGCGGAGTGGTTGCCAGCACCTTCGTGAGCGAGGCGAGATCGTAGACCGTGCCGCGGTCGACCGCGGGCGCGTCTGGGTCGTACGTCAGCGTGCCGGCCGTGCCCTGCCACACCGGCGCGGCAGCGCGTCCCACCTCCATCGCCGCCCCCGGGAACGCGCGCCGGGCGATGGCGTCTCGCAGCAGCGCCGCCACGCGTTCGAATGGCTCACGCATCACGCGGCGCGGGAAGCACGGCGGAAGCCGTCAGGGCGGCGCCGGACGTGACGGCGGCGCCGATGAAGGCGTACCACGGCCAGGCGGTCGCGCCCATGTACCAGACCCAGACGAGGGCGGCGATCCCCGTCAGCATGCCCGTGACCATCGCCCGCGTGTGGACGCGCGTCGTGAGCACGCCGACCAGAAACGCCCCGAGCACCGGCCCGGCCGACAGCGACAGGACCGCGAGCCCCGCATCGAGCACCGATCGAATCCACTGGGCGCCGAGGGCCACAGCAATCTGCGCGACGCCCCAGAAGATGGTCGCGGCGCGCGAGACGCGCATGAGCGTCGGCTGATCGGCGTCCGGCCGCACGTATTTCAGGTAGAAATCGTTGACGGTCGTCGCCGCCATCGCGTTGATGGACGGCGACAGCGCGGCCGCCACGATCGCCGCCACGATGAACCCCGCCGCGCCATGTGACAGGGACGTGACGACGAACAGCGGTAGCACTTCGTCGTTCGACGCGAGCGCGCGCGGCAGGGGCGTCTGCTCGTAATGGGCGAACAGCAGCGCGCCGATGATCAGGAACAGGACGAACTGCGCGAAGACGACGAACCCGCTCAGCACCAGCCCGAGCTGGGCGTCGCGGGCCGATCGCGCCGAGAGCAATCGCTGCACGAGGAACTGGTCGGTGCCGTGCGTGGCCAGCGTCAGAGCCACGCCGCCGATCATCCCGGCCCAGAAGGTGTAGATCCGCCCCACGTCCCAGGTGAAGTCGAACACCTGGAACTTGCCGGCGGCCCTGGCGATGTCGATGCCCGCGCTCCAGCCGCCGTCGATCTGCTGCAGGACGCCGTTGAGCACGACGAGCGCTCCCGCCACGTACACGAACATCTGGACGACGTCGGTCCAGATGACCGCCGACACGCCGCCGCGCGTCGTGTAGACGATCATGGCCGAGCCCACGATGACGATCGTCCAGCTGACGTCGACCTGGGTGACCACGGTGATGACCAGGGCCGTCGCGAACAGCCGCACGCCATCCGCCAGCGTGCGGGTCACGAGGAACACCGCTGCGGCGATGTTCTTCACGGCCGGTCCGAACCGCCGCTGCAGCAGCTCGTACGACGTGTACAGCTCTCCGCGGAAGTACGCCGGGATGAAGAGCACGCTGACGAGCAGACGGCCGACGATGTAGCCGAACGCCAGCTGCAGGAAAGTCATGTTGCCGGCATAGGCGCCCGCGGGGACGCCGATGAAGCTCAGCGTGCTGGTTTCGGTCGCGACGATCGTGAAGCAGATGGCCCACCACGGAATCGAGCGGCTGGTGAGAAAGTAGTCGCGGGTGGTCTTCTGGAACCGCGCGAACCACGACCCAAACGCCGTGATCGCGATTAGATACCCGGCGATCACGACGTAATCGAGCCAGGTCAGGACCATTCCAGCGGGTTCAGGGGAAGAGAGCCGCCGGCGTCACCGGGAGCCTTCGGCCGTGGTGGGTCGAGGGAACGCGGACCGGCCGACCGTCCCGAGATAGTCCGCGTTCGCCTGCCGCGGATCGACGAGGCTGTCGTAGGAGAAGAGGACGATGCCGGCCGTGCCGATGCGCCGTGCGGTGCGGATGTTCTCGACGGTCTGGGTGGCGGTCAGCCGGTAGGCCCCGATCCCCGCCCACACCCGGGTTCCGCCGGCCACGTCGCGCGCGGCCGTGATCTGCTCGGCGAACCGCCCCGGTTCGGGCGTGTACGCCATGGGGACGACGGCATCGACCAGGCCTGCCCGGAGCCAGCCGCGCCAGTCCTGAAACTTCTGATCGTAGGCGTCCTGGATGTCCGGCGCCGCGGCCATCGTCACGAGCGCATCGGGCCGGACGCTCTTCACGGCCGCCCGCAGGCGCTCCATCAACGCCGTCATCCGGCCCACGCGGAAGGCCTTCCAGGCATCCGGGAGCGCGTCGGGATACGCGAGGACGTCGTCGCGGCTGCGCGCGTCGAGCTCCTGGCGCACGGCGGCGCTCAACCCGGGCCGAAGGACCGCCCTGAACTGCGCGATTGCTGCGGGGCTGTAATCGAACCGCGCGGAGGGATAGCGCGCATAATCCAGATGGATCCCGTCCACCGCGTAGCGGCGCGCGATGTCGCGGACCACCGCTTCGGCGTGGGCGGCGGCGGCGGGGACGGCCGGCGAGGCATAGAGCCCTTCGATCGCGTCCGACTGCGCGCGGGTCCAGCGCGCCAGCCGGCCGACATACGCCGGGCTCTCCGGCTTCACGCGCGCGAGATCGTCGGCGAGCTCGCGGGGCACCATGAGCCACGACGGGTGGCGCAGCACGATGTGGGTCCGCGCGAGCGGCAGATCGACGGCGCTCGACACGAGATTGACGTTCACCCACGCGTGCACGCCGAGGCTCGCGGCCCGCGCGGCGGCGAGCGCGTGCTGCAGCGGATCGAACGTCAGCGGTTCGCGCTGCAGATCCGCCGCCCGCGGCTCGAGCGCGCTCGAGTAGTAGGCGTCGCCGCGGCCGCGCACCTGCACGAGCAGCGTGTTGAACCCGTTCTCGCGGGCCGAGCGGACCATCTCGTCGATGGCCGATGGGGACGTCAGCGACGTGCGAAGCACCCATAACGCCCGGACTTCGCCAGCGGCTTTCTCGATGCCGGCCGCGGGCGGCGCGGGGGACGCGAGGAGCGTGGCACACACCAGACCGGCCAGGGCCGCGACGCGCACCCGGCAGGTGGTTCCGGCAGAGCGCATAAATCGCAAGAAAGTAACAGGTTGCACGGTTGAGTGTCAACGCGGATCCGCCCCGTACGATTGACTTGCCTCTCGTACGGCGCATAGAGTGCGGCCATGATAGTCGACTGACGATTCTTCGTCATGTTTCACGTCCTGGGCATCGACGCGGGCGGCACGAAGACGGTGTGCCAGCTGGCCGACGAGCACGGCACGGTCCTCGCCGAGGCGCGTGGCCCTGGCGCCAACCTTCAGGCCTCAGGCGAGCTGCACGTCGAGAAGGTCCTCCACGACCTGATGGAGGACGCCATCGGCGATCGCGACATCGTCCCCCGGGCCATCTGCCTGGGCATTGCCGGCGTGGACCGCGCCGACGATGCGGCGATCGTCCGGGGCATCATGAAGCGGATCGGGTTCAAGGCCCGGGTCGTGGTGGTCAACGACGCGCTCGTGGCGCTCGAAGCCGGCATCCCCGGCGATCCCGGCGTGGTGATCATCTCGGGGACGGGATCGATTGCCTACGGGCGGAATGCCGCGAACGAAGCTGCGCGGGCCGGGGGGTGGGGCTACGTGCTGGGCGACGAGGGCAGCGGGTACTGGATCGGGCGGGCGGCGCTGCGCGCCGTGTTGCGCGAGGCGGACGACCGCGGGCCGAAGACGGCGCTGACGTCGCTCCTGCTGCGCCACTTCGACGTCTTGCAGGCGCAGAACCTGCTGCACGAGGTGTATCACACGGATCTCAAGCCGTCGGCGATCGGACAACTCGCGCAGTGCGTGCAGCAGGCCTTCAGCGAGGGCGACGAGGCGGCGATTGGCATTCTGCGTGGCGCCGCCGACCAGCTCGAGGGCTCGGGAGTCTCGGTCGCGAGGCGTCTGGGCCTCATCGGAGAGCCGTTCCCGTTCATCCTGTCGGGCGGCATCTTCCGCGCGGTGCCGTGGCTCCGCGACGAGCTGCAGCGTCGCCTTCCGGTCGCCTCGCCGCGGAGCGAGGCGCGCCTGCTGGATCGGGAGCCGGCCGCGGGCGCCGTCACGCTGGCGCTCCAGGAAGCGCGCGGCGGCGCACACATCCCGCGCTACAAGCGCCCGTGATGCGCGGACCGGGCCAGATTCGCGTCTCGGTATTCCCCAACGATCGCGCGGCCGCGCGCGCCCTCGCGCGCCAGATTGCCGACGCAGTGCGCGCGAAGCCGTCGCTCGTGCTCGGCCTGCCGACTGGGAGGACGCCGGTTCGCCTGTACCAGGAGCTCCACGCGCTCGCGACGCGCGACGACGTGGACTTTTCGGCCGTGCGCACCTTCAACCTCGACGAGTTCCTGGGCGTCGACGCAGGCCATCCGGGGAGCTATCGGCGCTTCATGCAGGAACATCTGTTCGCGGCCGCGGGCATCGCCGCCGCCAACGTCCATTTCCTCGACGGCGCGTCGCCGGATCCCGATGCCGAATGCGCGCGCTACGAGGAGGCGATCGTGGCCGCCGGCGGCATCGACGTCCAGATCCTCGGGATTGGGACCAACGGACACATCGGCTTCAACGAGCCGGCGCGCGAGCTGCAGGCGCGCACCCATCGTGTCAGGCTGAAGCCCGAGACGCGGCGGAGCAATGCGGCGCTCTTCGGCGGCGATCCGGCCGCCGTGCCGGCCGAGGCCTTGTCGATGGGGATGGCGACCATTCTGCAGGCCCGCGCCATCGTGCTGCTCGCGACCGGCCGATCGAAGGCCGCCTGCATCGGGCGCGTCGTCAACGGACCGATCACGACGAGGCTGCCGGCCTCCTTTCTGCAGCTGCACCACGACGTCCAGGTCGTGCTGGACGAGGCGGCGGCGGGGGCTCTGCGGAAAGAAAAATGAAGAATGAGGAATGAAAATGAAGAATGAAGACTCTGCGAGCGGTTAGCGAAGCAGCTCCCGCAGGCGCGGTTCGATGTCCTCGCCAATGGCATCTCGAATCGAGTCCTCCGACTTCTTCAGACGGCGGAGCGCCTGCGCGAGCGTCAGGTCCGCCGTCTGCATGACGATGGCCGCCTTGGTGTTCCACTTCGCCCGTTTCAGGAGCGCGTCCGCCGCGTCGTAGTCCAGGCCGGTGACGATACAGATGATGCGGCGCGCGCGGTCCTTGAGCTTCTCGGATCCGGTCTGCACGTCGACCATCAGGTTGCCATACGTCTTGCCCACCTTGATCATCGCGATCGTCGTCAGCATGTTGAGCACCATCTTCGTCGCGGTGCCCGCCTTGAGGCGCGTGGACCCGGCAATCAGTTCCGGCCCGACCGCCGGCGCGATCTGCAGGTCGACGAACGTCTGGAGCTCGGACCCGGGCCAGCAGGTCACGAAGATGATCTTCGCCCCCGCTTTCCGGGCGCGGGTCAGCGCGCCGCGCACGAACGGGGTCATGCCGCTGGCGGAGACGCCGATCACGACGTCCTTCCGGCCGAGGCGCAGCCGCGCAATGCTGCGCGCGCCCTCTTCGTAGTTGTCCTCGACCCCTTCCTTGGCGCGAAACACCGCATCCTGCCCGCCGGCCATGATCGCCTGCACGGTGCTCGGCGCGGTGCCGAAGGTCGGCGGCATCTCCGCCGCCTCGACGACGCCGAGCCGGCCGCTCGTGCCGGCGCCGACGAAGACGATCCGGCCCCCTTTCTTCAGCCCGTGCGCCACGATCTCGACGCCGTGGACGATACGCTCCTTCTCCTTGTGAACGGCCGCGATCACCTTGCGATCTTCGCTGATGACGATGTCGATGATGTCGGCGACCGGGGTCTTGTCTACGGCCAGGCTCGCGGGATTGATGGCTTCGGTGGGCAGTGACTGCCACTTCGACTGCGTCGACATGCGATGGGTCCGTAGCGCGCCCGCACCGCGCGGGCCAACCGCTTACACTACTCCTGAGGGACGGGGGTGTCAATTTAGGGGGACCCGGATTTTCGTGAGTTGGAACCAGCTCGACGTGTGGCTGCCTCAAGTTGAGTGGCTGCGTCGGGCGGCGTGAGTCGATCCTCGTCTCTTGAGCTCGGCCGGCGATACCGTATCTGGTATAATGCCTCATATGGCGTGGACCGTCGAGGCGTGAACTCCGTGACACGCGACGGAGGCTGGACAGAGTTTTAGAGAACTCAGCGTGGGCGGGAGGAGAGGGCCGGGGTTCGAGGAGAGGGCGCCATTGGCGCCCTCCCACGAAATGGTGCCGATGCGCCTAGGATTCGCGGACGTTCTCGGCGCGCGGACCCTTGGGGCCCTGCCCGGTCTGGAACGTCACGGCCTGCCCCTCCCGGAGCGAGTCGAACGACTGGCACGCCGACTGATGGAAGAAGTACTCCTGGCCCGACTCGTCGGCCACGAAGCCGAAGCCCTTGTCCGCAACGATACGCTTGATGGTGCCCTTGGATGACATGTGAAACTCCCAGTTCATCTGAACTGAAAAACGCCTCTCGGACCGAGGCACGGAGAATCCCGCGCCGGTGTCTCCGACTCGTCTGCGTGGTCCAGAAGGGGTTCGTGCAGCCCACATGGAGAGTGGGCGAGCGAATGCAGTTCAGGCTCAGCGTAGAAGCGGCGTGTAGACGAGCCCCGAGTATATCAGGTATTGGCCGCCAGAGCGGCTCTGTCTCGAAAAGTTCCGGGGTCGAGATCTCTGGAGTGCACTCGCCGTCAGCCCGGTGTCAGGCCGAATGCCTTTACCTGTGGTTTACGGTCAGGCAAAACACAAGCAATGTCGGAAAATGCGGCTTGACGTGTGGTGAGCGGATTTTCGCGAGTTGGAGCCACCTCGACGCGTGGTTGCGGCAGGTGGAGCGACTGCGGTTGGCGGCGTGAACTGGTTCGCCGGGCCGCGGCCGTACAATACCGGATCTGGTATGCTGGGCGACTTAGGAGCCCCACGTTCGCCACATCCGCGGCCAGCTCTGCGAGATTCGCCTTAAGGGGAAAGCGGGCATCGGGCGAGCGCTCAGCGGGACCGCGAAGCGCAGCGCGTCGTGATCCTGAGCGGTTTCATCAAGAAGACCGTGAAGGCGCCGACTGGCGAGATCGGCCTCGCGTTGCAGCGTGCAAAGGAATTGAAATCATGACGAAGATCAGCGAGCTTCACCGTCGCTGGAGCAAGGGTGCCGACTACAAGCAAGCGTACG
>Ga0268386_10002498_pt1 | contig 13113 bp, 8 predicted proteins | sample RVTome_15_FD_200260 | JGI IMG/M metagenome (GOLD analysis project Ga0268386, IMG submission 200260) | Soil microbial communities from uranium-contaminated site in the Upper Colorado River Basin, Wyoming, United States - RVT150D86... ...
CCGTGGCCTCGAGGGACCGGCGCTCGACATGTGCGCGGCCCCGGGCGGCAAGACGGTCGGTCTGTGGTTCGGCTCGTCGGCCCGTCCGCTGATCGCGGCCGACGTGAACCGGGCCCGACTCCGGCGGGTGCGGACGCTGGCGCGGGGCGCGGGCGCCGATCCGCTGCTCGTCGTGATGGATGGCCGTCGACCGGCGCTTCGCGGGGCGCGAGCGATCCTTCTCGACGCGCCGTGTTCGGGCACCGGCGTGCTCCGTCGCCGCCCCGACGCCCGGTGGCGGCTGCGGCCCGAGAGAATCGCCGCCCTGGTCGAGTTGCAGCGCGACCTGCTCGTGGCGGCGGCCGAGCTGCTCGAGCCGGGCGGTATTCTCGCGTATGCGACGTGCTCGCTCGAGCCGGAGGAGAACGAAGCGCAGGTCGAGTGGTTCCTGGCCGTCCGGCCGGAGTTCGCGCGGGATCCGGAAGGTCCGGCGGGGGGCGACGACCTGCATATATGGCCGTGGGAATGCGGTTCGGACGGCGCGTACGCGTCGAGACTCAGAAAGAGGCGGACGGAATGAGCTACAGGCGGCGCCGCGGGTTGGGTGGCAGGGGACGCGAGACGGGCGACGGCGAGCCGGACGGGCGCGCCGAGCGCGCCGCGTGGGGCGGGGAGGCGGACGAAGCGGGAAGGCGACGGCTGCTGATCACGGTCGCAACGATCGGCGGAGCGCTGCTGATCGGTTACGCGAGTTCCGCCCTGTGGCTGTTGCCACGCGCCGCGAGCGCCGACGACGCGTCGATCGTGCGGGTGCCCGACGTGGTCGGCCTCAATGAGGCGGCCGCGCGGTCGGCGGTGGTCGAAGCCGGGCTCGAGCTCACGGTGGCGGGAGGAATCAACCACCGCGAGGCGCCCGAAGGCACCGTCCTTTCGCAGCGGCCGCTACCCGGCCAGTACGCGCGGTCGGGCGCGCCGGTCGAGGCGGTGCTGAGCCGCGGCCCCGAGACCCATACCCTGCCCGATGTCGCGGGGCTGTCGGAGCGCCAGGCGGGCATCGTGCTCGAACGGCTGGGGTTCGAGCTCGAGATCGAGACCCGTGAGCATCCCCTGCCGGCGGGCCGCGCGATCGAGACGCGGCCCCCGGCCGGCACCGAGCTCGTCGTACCCGGGCGCCTGGTGCTGGTGGTGAGCGAAGGGGCCCCGATCGTCGAGGTTCCGGATCTGCGCGGACTGCACATCGACGACGCCGTGCGGATCCTGACCGAGGGGGGACTGGAGCTCGGTTCGCTGTCCTTCGATCCCCAGGCCATCGAGGCGCCCGGGCGCATCGTGGGGCAGTACCCGCCGGCGGGCTACAGTCTGCGAGCCGGCGACGGCATCGAGCTGCGCGTCGCCGGTGACCGCGACGATCTCGAGGAGCCTGACCTCCTGTGAACTGGCGCGCGATCCTGCTCGAGAACATCGGCTTCAAGCTGGCCGCGTTCGTCGTGGTCGCGATGCTCTGGGTGAGCGTGACGGCCGACGAGCGGCAGGCGCAGCCCGTGCCGACCGCCCTGTCGGTGGAGGTGACCGACACGACCTGGATCCTGGTCGAGAGTCCCGGCGACGTGAGCACGACATTCCAGGGCCGCAATCGCGAACTGCTCGGCCTGCTCATGGAGCGGCCCGTGGTGAGCCTCCAGGTCGATTCGGTGACCGGCGAGCAGATGCGGGTCGCGCTTCCGGTCGACCGGGTGGAGTACAACCGTGATCTCGGCGTCGTCCCGAGCTTCATCTCTCCTCCGGCCGTCGACCTGCGGTTCGAGCGGCGCCGGTCGATCCGCCTGCCGGTGGTGGCCGACGTCGAGACCGTGCCGGCCCCCGGATTCACGGTCGTCCAGCCCCTGACGGTCGAGCCCGAGAGCGTGACGGTCCGGGGGCCCGCCTCGTGGATCGAGGGCCTCACGCGGGTCTCGACCCGATCGATCCGTCTCGAAGATCTCTCGACCACCGTGATGCGCGACGTACCGCTCGAGCTGCCCGCGTCGGTTCCGGGGGTGGAGGCCGATCCGTCGGCCGTGCTCGTGACCGTCAGCCTCGACTCGCTCGTGGTGCGCGAACTCCGGGTGCCGGTCCGGGTGACCGGGGCGGCCGGCGAGTTCGCGAGGGTGCGGCCCGACTCGGCCACCGTGACGCTGCGTGGGGCGGCGCTGGTCGTCGAGGAGCGCGCCGCGAGCCTCGAGGCCGTCGATGTCGTGGTACCGAACCGGCCCGAGCGCGCCTACCAGGTGACCCTGCGACTGGAAGCCGTCGAGGGACCGGTGGGCGTCACGGTCGAGCCGGCCACCGCGACGGTCGAGCCGCGGACGTGATGGTACGTGCGTACGCCGGCGGGCCGGTGCTCGGAATCGAGACGTCGTGCGACGAGACGTCGGCGGCCGTCGTCTCAGCCGTCGGCTTGATCGGGCACGTCATCCTGTCGCAAGACGCCCACGAACGGTTCGGCGGCGTCGTCCCCGAGATCGCGGCCCGCGCGCACCTGCGTCGTCTCGACGACGTGGTGTCCGCCGCTCTCGCCGAGGCGGACGTGGCGCCGGAGGACATCGACGGGGTGGGCGTCACGGCCGGCCCCGGGCTGATCGGCGCCTTGCTCGTCGGGCTGAACTGGGCCAAGGGCTTCGCCTGGGCGCGGGAGGTACCGTTCGTCGCCGTCCACCACATGGAGGCGCATCTGCACGCCAACTCCGTCGAGTCGCCGGAGGCTACGCCGCCGTTCGTGGCGCTGCTCGTGTCCGGCGGGCACACGATGCTGCTGCACGTGCCGGCGTGGGGCGACTACCGGCTGCTGGGCGAGACACGGGACGACGCCGTCGGCGAGGCGTTCGACAAGGTCGCCCGTACGTTCGGGCTCGGGTTTCCCGGCGGTCCCGAGATCGAGCGAGCCGCGCGGCGCGGACGCCCGGGCGTATACCGGCTCCCTCGGCCGATGTTGTCGGGCTCGGACGCTCCCGGCGACGCCGCGTGGTTCGATTTCTCGTTCAGCGGTCTCAAGACAGCGGCCGCTCTCCTGGCCGAGGACGTGCGCGCCCGCAAGGGCGACGACGGCCTCGAACGGGCGGTTCCGGACCTGGCCGCCGAGTTCCAGGCGGCTGTGCTCGACGTGCTCGTCGCGAAGACACGGCGCGCGCTCGAATCGACCGGCTGCCAGCGCGTACTGCTTGGGGGCGGGGTAGCCCGCAACGGCCGACTGCGCGAGCGGTTCGAATCCGAGCTCGGAGCGGTCCGGGTCCACGTACCACCGCCCCGCCTGGCCACCGACAACGCCGCGATGATCGCTCACCTGGCCCGTCGTCGTCTGCTCGAAGGCGAGCGGGCGGGGCTCGACCTGAACGCCGATCCGGCGTATCCGTTTCCCGGACTCACGCCATTCCGAGGAACCTCATGTATCCCGAACTGATCACGCTCGACCTGCCGATCATCGGCCGACTGACCATCACCTCGTTCGGCGTGATGATGGCGCTCGCGTTTCTCGCCGCCTACCAGGTGGCGCGCTCGGAGTTCGGCCGCATGGGCAAGGATCCCGAACTCGCGGCCGATCTGCTGCTCGGCGCGCTGATCGGCGGCATCGTGGGCGCCAAGCTCTACTACGTGTTCCTGAACTGGGACCTCACGGTGCGCGACCCGTTCGGCATGCTGTTCTCGCGGGCCGGACTGGTCTGGTACGGCGGCTTGATCGGCGGCTCGATCGGCGTGATCGCGATGATCCGGCGGCGCGGCGAACCGATCCTGCCGCTGGCCGACGGCCTGGCGCCCGCCGCCGCCCTCGGCTACGCCATCGGCCGGATGGGCTGCTTCCTGGTGGGCGACGACTACGGGCGGCCGACCGACAGCTGGGTGGGCGTGGCGTTTCCCGAGGGGGCGCCGCCGAGCACAGCGGGCAACCTGCGCGACGCGTTTGGCGTGGCGGTGCCCGACTCGATCCCCGACGCGGCCGTGCTCGAGGTGCACCCGACCCAGCTCTACGAGGTCGGCCTGTCCCTGCTGATCTTCTTCGTTCTGTGGCGTCTGCGGGGGACAAGGCCGGTCGGTTGGGTGTTTTCCCTCTGGCTCGTTCTCGCCGGGCTCGAGCGGTTCCTCGTCGAGTTCTTCCGCGCCAAGGACGACCGTTTTCTCGGAGCGCTCACGCTGGCCCAGATATTCAGCATCGCCATGGTCGGTCTCGGGTTCTGGCTGATGCGTCGCCGCGCGGCCGGAGCCCCGGAACCGCCGGCTCGCGGATGATCCGGCCCGTCGCGCTCGGCCTGTTCGCGCTGCTGGCGGCGTGGAGCAGACCTGTACCGGGGTCGGCGCAGGAGCTCGGCGAGCCCGAAGTCGTCGAGATCTCGTTCCGCGGCAACCAGGCGATCCCCGCCGCCGCGCTCGAACAGGCGATCCTTACCGAGGCGACCACCTGCCGGGCCTTCCTGTTCTATTTCCCGCTCCCGCTGTGTCCGCTCACCGACCTCGGGTTCGCCCACCGCCGCCAGTATTTGGACGAGGAGGAGCTCCCGCTCGACCGGCTTCGCCTGCAGCTGTACTACCGCCAGCGGGGCTATCGGCAGGCCGAGGTCGAGCAGGAGGTCGAGCTCGAGAACGATAAGGCTCGCGTCAGCTTCACGATTCGCGAGCACGAACCCACGATCATCCGTTCCCTCACCATCGAGGGAGCCGACGAGCTGCTGCCACGCGAGCGCCAGCTGGCGCTGCTGGATCTGCGTGAAGGGGATCCGCTCGACCTGGCCGCGTTCGCCCTCGGCGAGGGCCGGCTGACGGAGGAGTTCCGGGACCGCGGCTACGTCAACGCCACCGTGCTGCGTGACTATTTCATCCCGCGAGACAGCCGCGAGGCCGAGGTGAACCTGCGGATCGTGTCCGGTCCGCTAGTCAGGATCGGCGAGGTGCGGGTCGAGGGATCGGGCGAGATCGGCGACGGGATCATCCACTCGGTCCTCGCCTTCGAGTCGGGCGACGTGTTCCGCGACCGGGAGATCATTGAGAGCCAGCGCCGCCTGTACAACCTCGAGGCGCTGCGGTACGCAAGCATCGCGTCGGAGCGCCGCACCGACACCGACACACTGATCGACTTGCGGGTGCGGGTCGCGCCGGCGCCGCAGCGCACCGTGAACCTGGGCGTCGGAGCCGAGACCGACGAATGCGTGCAGGCCCAGGTCGACTGGACGAATCGCAACTTCCTCGGTCGCGCGCGCGTGCTCCGCCTGACGGCCCGTCTGTCGAACCTGTTCGCCGACCAGCTGCAGGGGCGGTTTCCGTGCACCGACGTCTCGGCCGAACCCGTGTTCCAGGAGCTGAACTTCCGTCTCGCGGCAGCGTTCGAGCAGCCGGTGTTCACCGGCGGCCGGAACTCACTGCGGGCCGAGATCTACGCCGAGGAGGAGACGATTCCCGATCTGTTCGTCCGCAGCAGCACCGGCGGCGAACTCGCATTCACGCACCGGTTCTCGTCGCGGATGGCGCTGACCGCCGCCGTCCGCCCGGAGCTCACCTCGTTCGGCGAGCAGTCGGCCGACATCTACTTCTGCGTCAACTTCGGGTTTTGCACGCCCGAGGACATCGGGGTGCTGTCGCAGCAGCGCTGGCTGTCGCCGGTGGCCGTCCTGTGGGCGATCGATCGCACGGACGGCCGGCTGTCGCCGAGCCGGGGCTACTACCTGAGCACCGAGGCGGAGTATGCCGGCGCCGTCACGGGCTCCGACTACCGGTACTTCCGCTCGACGATCGACGCCGCCGCGTTCACGCCGCTGGGCGACACGCGCGTCCTGGCCGGCCACGTCCGGTTCGGTCTGATCGAGCCGGCCGAGACCCAGGCGTTCGAAACGACGGGGGGCGGTCTCGCGATCGTCCATCCGCGAAAGCGGTTCTTCGCGGGCGGGGCCGAGAGCGTCCGCGGTTTCGGAGCGAACCTGCTCGGTCCGACCGTGCTCGTGGTGGACGTCGAGGACGACTGTCCCGGCCAGGACCTCGATGCCTGCGTCGACGCGCTTCCGCCGGGAGCATTCGCCGAGCGGCCGGCCGGCGGGAACTCGGTGCTCGAGGCGAGCCTCGAGCTGCGCACCGGTCTGGGTGATCGCTGGAGCGTGGTCACTTTCGTCGATGCGGGTCAGGTGTGGAGGAGCTTCGACGACCGCTCCGACGTGATTCTCACCCCGGGCGTCGGATTCCGGTTCAGCAGCCCGATCGGGCCGCTCCGGGTGGACTTCGGCTACGATCCGTCGTCGCCCCCGGACAAGCCGGTGGTCGCATTGCTCGAGGGCGGCGACATCCAGGAGCTCGGCCGTACGGTCCGGTTCGATCCCTACGGTTACGACGATCCCGGGGCCGTGACCGAGTTCCTGCGCCGCGTCCAGCTGCAGTTCTCGATCGGCGAGGCGTTCTGAGGTGATCTTTCCCGAGGAGTTCGAGACCGAACCGGCTCCGCCAAGGGGTCGTGCGCGACAGGGGCTGAGTCTCGGCGCACGGATGCTGCTCGCGGCCGTGGGCCTCGCTTCCCTGAGCCTCGCCGCCGGATCCGTTCTCCTCACGCAGACGGTGGTCGGCCGGCAGGCGGTGGCCTCGTTCGTCGAGGGCGAGCTCGACGGGCTCGTTCAGGGCGACGTCGAATTCGGCCCGATCCTCGGCGGCAACCTGGTCACCCGGGTGCTGCTCGATGGCTTCGTGATCCGCGACGCGGCGGGCGAGGCGTTCGTCGAACTCGACAGCGTACGGCTCGAGTACAATCCGCTCGGCCTGCTTGCCGGCACGTTCCGGTTCCGCAACGTGGTCGTCGAACGGGCGCGGCTGCGCCTGCTCCAGGACGTCGAGGGGACGTGGAACTACGACCGGATCTTCGCCGGCGAACAGGACGACGGAGGGGAGACGACCCGCGTTCTGCTGACGGACCTCGCCGTTCGCGATGGCACGCTCGAGATGAGAACTCCGTGGGAAGGCGCGCCGGGCCCCGACGAGATCTGGCGGGTCGAGCGTCTGGAGGCCGGCGGGTTCGAGCGCGTGATCGAGCTCGATTCAATCACCGGCCGGTTTCCCCTCGTACGCATCGTCGACCCGGAGCGGCCGATGCGATTCGAGATCGAGGCGCTCGCCGCTCGCGCCCGAGCCGTGCGCCAGGAGCACCGCATCGAGCGGTTCGACGGGACCGCCACGTTCCGCGATTCGGTCGAAGTCGAGGTCGAGCGCCTCGATTCGCCGCACAGCCGGCTGACCGGCACCGGCTTCGTGTGGTCGTCCGATCCGATCCAGTTCGACTTCGCGCTCGCGGCCGATCCGGTGGGCCTCGAGGACCTCCAGTTCCTGGTGGTGCCGCTGCCCGATCGAGGTGCGGGGCCCGCTTCGCTCCGGCTCCGGACACGACCGGACGGCGTGATGGTGACCGAGGTGGACGACGCCGACGTGCTGGTGGACGAGTCGGGCGTCCGGGGCGGCTTCGTGCTGCACCTGGAGTCAACGCCCCGGTTCGACAGCTTCGACCTCGACATCCCGGCCCTCCGACTCGCGCTGGTGGACGAGGTGCTGGAGCGCGAATCGCTGATCGACGGCGTGGTGTCGGGGACGGCCAGGGGCAGCGGGCCGATCACGCTGCTCGATCTACGGGCGGACCTCGTGGTCAGGGACCCGCCGGGAACGCCCGATCCGGCGCGCCCGTCCGCCGTCACGCTGGATGGCGGCCTCGCTCTGGTCGAGCCCCGCCTGATGCGCGATCTCGCGGTCGGCATGACCGACTTCGAGCCTCGCTGGATCCGGGTGGTCGGGATCGATCCGCGGTTCACGGGCAGGGCGACAGGAACGGCGCGCCTCGACGGCCGGGCGGGCGGGAGGGTCGACTTCACGCTCGACTCGGATCACGTCCTCGGCACCGGTGAGCGTTCGGCGGTCGCGGGCGGGGGTACGATCGACCTCGCGGCGCCGGGGCGTTCGCTGCTCGACGTGGAGTTCGACTTCCAGCCGCTGGCCCTGCGCGCCGTCGCCCCGTGGGTTCCGGAGCTCGAGCTCGAGGACGAGCTCCGGGGCGAAGTGCGGGGTCCGCTGTCGGCGCGCGGTCGGCTCGACGACCTCCAGGTGGCCGCCGACTTCCGGACGCCGCGCGCCCGCCTCAACTTCGACGGCCGGTTCGATCTGGAGGCCGAAGAGCGGACGTACGACGCGCAGCTGCTCGCACGCGACATTCAGCTGGAACAGTGGATCGAGGGCGCTCCCGAAACGCAGCTCGCCGTGGAGGGGCGCGTGGTGGGCGTCGGCACCGATCCGGCGACCCTGCGAGCGCGGTTCGACCTCGTCGTCCTCCCGTCACGGTTCGAGGGTGCCCGGGTGGACAGCAGCATCGTCCGGTTCACGCTCTCCGAAGGACTCGCCGTGGCCGACACGTTCGCGCTGCGTACCGACGCCGGGTCGGTCGACGGGCGGGGGTCGTTCGGTCTGACGGCGGAACGCAGCGGCTCGCTGATCCTCGACGTGACGGCCCCCGACCTGTCGCGCTGGAACGACTGGATCGTTCCCGACCGCAACCCGGCCCGCGAGCCCGGCGACGTGACCGACCTGTTCGCGCAGTTCGGGATCGAGCGGGCAGTGGCCGACTCGGCACCCCCTGCGAACCGCGCCGAGACGCTACCCGACACGCTCGCCGGCAGCGCCACCGCGCTGGGCGTCGTGTACGGCAACGTCGAGCGATTCTCGCTCGGGGGGCGTGCCTACCTCCGGCAGGTGGAGTATGGTGGCCACTCGGCGGACTCGCTCCATCTGATCATCGATGTTCCGAACCCCCGGGCACTCGACACGATGACCGTCCGCGCCGTCGCCACCGACGTGGTCGTGTTGGGCCGCGATCTCGACGCGCTCGACCTGCGGTGGGAACGCCGAGACTCGGTGAATAGCAGTCTCTCCGTCGGCGCCCGCCGCGACACCAGCCTGGAGCTCGCGGCGAACCTCGAGCTCGACTGGACGGACACGGCGCGCAGCGTCCGGTTCGATCGGTTCGATCTTCAGTTCGGTTCGCGCCGGCTCGCGCTCCGCGACACGGCGCGGGTGAGCCAGGGCCCGCAGGGGTTCGCGGCCGACGAGTTCGCCCTCGTCTCGCCTGACGGCGCCTCGATCGAGATCGGAGGCGAAGTGCCCGACTCGGGGGAGGCGCGCCTGGACGTGGCGGTTCGCGGGGTCCGGCTCGAGAACTTGCTCGAGCTGATGGGAAACCCCCACGACATCGCGGGCGGGGTGACGTTCGGCGTCACTCTGCGGGGGACGTCGCGCGAGCCGCTGTGGGAGGCGCACCTCGACCTCTCCGAGCCCTCGATCGCCGGGGTAGGGTATGACGCCCTGGCCGCCGATTTCAATTACGCGGGACGGCGACTGACGATCGCGGCCGCCGTCACCTCCGAGGGGCTCGAGCTCGGCCGACTGGACGGCTACGTTCGCGCCGACCTCGCGTTGCGCGACGTCGAACGACGACTTCTCGCCGACCCCCTGAACCTCGACATCGTCGTCGACAGCATGCCGCTGGCGGCGCTCGAGATCGGGGTCGACGCGATCCGCGACGTCGGGGGGTTCGCGCGCGGGCGAGTCCTCGTGACGGGTGAGCCGTCGGCCCTGCAGTTCGAAGGCGATACGCAGGTGCACCGCGCGACGATGTTCGTCCCCCGGCTCGGCGTGCGGCTCGAGCGGATCGAGGGGCGGGTCGTCTATGCGGGCTCCCTTGCCCGCATCGATACGCTGATCGTGCACTCTTCGGCCGGCGGGTCGGCCACGGCGGGCGGCACGCTCGATCTGGCGGACGTCCGCGACATCGGCTTCGATCTGGAGTTTGCCGCCAACGGCTTCCGCGGCATCGACCGACGGCTGGCGAGCGTCCGCGTCGACGGTGGCGGCGAGCTGACGGGCCGGTTTCAGGAGCCCGAGCTGAACGGACGATTCCGGTTCTCGGAAGGCGACATCCGGGCCGAGCGCTTCATGCGTCAGCAGCAGGCCGTCGACCTATCGGACCCGGCCGTCTACGCGCTCATCGACACCACCGTGATGCTCGAGCAGCGCCTGTTCGCCGCCACCCGCAACCGGTTCACCGAGAACCTTCGGATGGACACCGAGGTCGAGCTCGGACCCGACCTGTGGTTACGCTCCGAAGCGATCGAGGTCGAGCTGGCAGGCACGCTCGACGTGGCGATGAACCAGCCGGGAAGCGCGATCGTCGCGTTTGGAACCGTTCGTCTGCCGCGCGGCTCGTTCCGCTACAGCGTCGGACGGAGCACCGACGTGACGAGCATCCTGTCGCGTCAGCTCCAGGTGACTCGCGGCACGATCACCTTCGTGGGCTCGCCGGGCATGGATCCAAACCTCGACGTCGAGGCCGTGTTCCGAACCCGCTCGGAAATCGGGCCGGTCGAGATCGCCGTGCACGTCGGCGGGACGGCCCTCAGCCCGAGCATGACCACGAGCAGCACGCCGCCGCTCCCCGATTCCGAGCGCATCTGCTACCTCCTGTTCGCCAGTCCGTGTCTGGGCGCCGGGGCGGCCGGCAGCGACGTCGCCGCGTCAGTGCTGCGCGAGGGCCTGATCGGGCAGGTCGGAAGCCAGTTCTCGCAGGTGCTGGTGAGCGGGGTCGGCCTGATCGACTATCTCGATATCCGCTCGACCGGGGGCGGCAACGGGCTCGGCGGCGCCTCGGCGGGTGGGCTGCTGTATGGAACCGAAGTCGAGATCGGCCGCTATCTCACCTCCGACGTGTTCGTCTCGGCCACCCAGCCCCTGGGAGGCCTGCTCCCGGGCGCCGCCGTCGAGTGGACGTTTCTGCCCGACTACCGGCTCGAGTTCAGCACCGAAGATCGGGCGCGGCGCTACTCCGCGTTCGGCACCAGCCTGAACGCCTTCAGCAACCGGACCTGGCGCATGATGCTGTTCCGCCAGTGGAACTGGTGATTCCTGCCGCGACGCAGCCGGCGTAGGGTGACCTGCGGGCCTCGGAGCCATATCTTACGGGTTCGCGCCGAATCACACGGGAGGTCCGATGAACTACGCCAAGACATTCGGTTTGATGGCCCTGCTGACGGCCCTGTTCGTCGCCGTCGCCGGCCTGTTGGGCGGTCGATCGATGATGCTTCCGGCCTTCGGGTTTGCGGCGCTGGTGAACTTCGGGAGCTACTGGTTCAGCGACCGGATCGTGCTGAAGATGTATCGGGCCCGCCCCCTCGCGCAGGAGGACGCCCCGCGTCTGTATGAGATGGTCGACCGGTTGCGGCGCCAGGCCGATCTTCCGATGCCGACCCTGGCGCTCGCGCCATCGGAGCAGCCCAACGCGTTCGCCACCGGCCGGAATCCCGACAACGCCGTCGTCTGCGTGACCGACGGTATCCTGAAGATCCTCGACCAGCCGGAGCTCGAGGGGGTCATCGCCCACGAACTGGCGCACATCAAGAACCGCGACATGCTCATCGGTACCGTGGCCGCGACGCTGTCAGCCGCCATCGTGTTCCTGGCCCGCATGGGGTTCTGGTTCGGCGGCAACCGGGACCGTGGGGGAATGATCGGCATGCTGCTGATGCTCGTGCTGGCCCCGCTCGCCGCCGCCCTCGTGCAGATGGCGATCAGCCGCGCCGGCGAGTTCCGGGCCGATCGGGTCGGCGCCGAGATCTCCGGCAACCCGCGCGGACTCGCCACCGCGCTCCAGCGGCTCGAGGCCGGTGCGCGGCGCATCCCGATGGACGTCAACCCGGCGGCGTCGCACCTGTGCATCGTGAATCCGCTGGCGGGCGGCGGGTTCACGAAGCTGTTCAGTACCCATCCGCCGACGGCGGAGCGCGTGCAGCGGCTCGAGGAGATGGCGCGCACGGGTGTCTGATCTTCCGATCATCCCGAATTCCGAGCGCTTCCTCGTTCTGCTGAACCCGAAGGCGGCCGGGGTGCAGTCGGCGCAGCTCCGCCGGCGGATCGCCGGCGCGATGGCGATGCACTGCGTCGCGTTCGACATCGTCGAGACGCAGACCGAGCCCGAAGCGCTGGGCGTGGTGAATAGGGCGGCCGAACTCGGCTACCGGGCCGTCGTGGCGGCCGGGGGGGACGGGACGATCGCCCTCGCGCTGCGCGGCGCTGCCGGCAGCGGAATGCCCGTCGCGATCCTGCCATTCGGCACCGGCAACCAGCTCGCCCTGAATTTTGGCATCCCCGACTCGCTGGAGGACGCGATCCGGGTGGCCGTCGAGGGCCGGACCGAAGCGATCGATCTCGGTCGGATCGGCAGCGACTACTTCGCGCTGATCGCCGGGGCCGGGCTCGACGCCGACGTGATGGCGGGCGCCACCACCGAGCTGAAGCACCGGATCGGCGTGCTCGCCTACTTCTACTCCGGGCTCAAGCACGCGATCGCCGGCAAGAGCTCGAAGTACCGCATCGTCGCAGACGGCGAGGAGATCGAGGTACAGGCCGCCATGGTGCTGCTGGCGAACGCCGGGTTGATCGGGGCGGGATCGCTGCCGGTCGAGCTCCAGGTCGCGCCGCGCTCCGACTTCCGGGACGGTCTGCTGGACGTCGGGGTGTTCGCGCCGCGGCACCTGCCCGACATGGCGGGGATGCTCTGGCGCATGGCGACGAAGAAGTACGCGGGTGACGAGAGGATGTTCTTTCTGCAGGCGAAGTCGGTGCGGATCGAATCCGATCCGCCGGTCGCCGTGCAGGTCGACGGAGAGGTGCGCGGGATGACCCCGATCGAAGCCGAGATCCAGCCGCTGGCCGCTCGCATCATGGTGCCACGATGAGCGGACGGAACGGGGTCTTCGCGGCGGGTGTGCTCGAGGCGATCGCCGAGGACGTCGGCACACCGACCTACGTGTACGCGAGCGCCGTGCTCGAGGCGGCGGCGGAGCGCTGGATCCGCGCCGCAGGCGACCCGCGGCGCGTCTACTTCGCGGCGAAGGCGAACACGAATCTCGGCGTGCTCTCCCGACTGGAGCGCACCGGCATCGGAATCGAGGTCGCGACGCCCGGCGAGCGGGCCCGCGCCGTGCAGGCCGGCTTTCCGCCGGGGCGGATCCTCGTCGGGGGCGTCCCGAAGGCGGCGGCGGACGTGCGCGACGCGATCGGGGCGGGGCTTGCCCTCGTCGTGCTGCAGGCCGAGCACGAAGTCGC
>Ga0268386_10002499_pt1 | contig 13112 bp, 14 predicted proteins | sample RVTome_15_FD_200260 | JGI IMG/M metagenome (GOLD analysis project Ga0268386, IMG submission 200260) | Soil microbial communities from uranium-contaminated site in the Upper Colorado River Basin, Wyoming, United States - RVT150D86... ...
CGCCATCCAGGCCCATCCCAATACCCGGAACAGGATCGTTATCCGATTCAGCGTCGGGTCGATGGGGTTCGGCACGCGTGTGGGCCCTTCCCACCACGACATGTTCACCTCGCGCCGAACCCTACCCCTGGGCGGACCAGGGCGTCTCGGTCATTCCCGGGTATAGGGTCGATCCCCCATGGTCATCGTGGGCAGCCTTCGCTACCACTGGTGCTGTGCGAAAGGAGATTCGATGAGAAGAGCTCTCACCCTGGTGTTGGCCATCGCCCTGGGAGTTGCCCTGGTGCCCGGGATGGCCTCGGCTCGGATCCCTGATGAAGAGGTCTATCTGTCGCTCGGGACGTCACTGGCCGCGGGCTCGCAGGCGGATGCCGCCGGCGACACCACGTTCTCGTCCCCGGAGTCGTATACCGACCAGCTATACGTGCGGGCCAAAGGTCGGATCGCAGCCAAGTTGAGCCACGTCAAGCTGGGTTGTCCCGGGGAGACCACCGACACCTTCGTCGGCGGCACCAACATATCCGGTGACCCTTCTGCATGTGCCGGTCTCTACGAAACCGGGAGCCAACTGGGTGACGCCCTCGCCGCCTTGGAGGCGGGCAATGTGGTGTTGGTGACGATCGACCTCGGCGCCAACGACATCATCCAGGCCCAGGTCGCATGTCAGGGAGATCCGACGTGCATCGGCGCGGCCCTTGGGCAGATCGCAGCCAAAGTGGCCGGGATCGTGGCGACCATGCGGGGCTCGGGCTACGCCGGGCCGATCGTGGGGATGAACTACTACAACCCACAAGTCGCCGCCGCCATCGGCTATTTCCCCGGTCAACCCGGCCAGCTGCCGCCCGACCTGGGACTTGCCGTCCTCACCGATGTCCTGGCTCAGGCGTTCAACGGAGCCCTGGAGAACGCTTACGAGACGGCCGGTGCCGATGTCGTCGACGTTCACGCCGCCTTCAACGCGTCCGACTTCGGTGACGACAAACCCCACAACGGCATACCTGACAACGTCGACGTGGTGTGCGCTCTGAGTTATATGTGCCCCGACGACCCGGAGGTCGAGGCAAACATCCACCTGAACAAACACGGGTACCGGGTAGTGGCGATGGTCTTCTTCGCCCACGTCAAATCGCTGGAGCTTGCCGGGTAAGAATGGCCGAGACGGCAGCCGCGTTGCGGGAAGGAGGTGGGGCCGGCCGATGAGCACATTGCCGACGGTCTTCGTCGTCGAGGATCACCCGGTGGTGCGGAGGGGGGTGGAGTCCATCGTGGGCTCTCATTATCGCCTCGTGGGGTCGGCGGACGAGGCCAATTCGGCCATCGAGATGATCGTCGAGCGCCAGCCCGACCTGGTCTTGCTGGACGTGAACATCGGTGGTGGTGGCGGCGCCACCGTGGTCACGGCGGTCAAGGAGACGCATCCCGGCATCAAGTTCCTCGTGCTCTCGGTGTCGACGTCGCGTGACTCGGTGGTGAGGATGTTCCAGGTGGGCATCGACGGATACGTCGTCAAGACCAGCGACGAGCAGTTCCTACTCGACGCCGTCCAGGCGACACTAGACGGCGGCCGCCCCATCTCACGGGAGGTGGCCGGTCACCTCCTCGAGATCGACGAGGACATCCCGCCGGCCTCCGGCATCGAGCGTCTCACCCCACGGGAGCGGGAGGTGACCACGCTGGTGGCAAGGGGGTACACCTATCGGGAGGTGGCGGCGGCCCTGCCCAACCCGATCAGCATCAAGACGCTGGAGACCCACATCGCCCACATCTTCGAGAAGCTGGGCGTGGCCAGCCGTCACGAGCTGACCCGACTCGCCTACGAGACCGGGTTCGTCAACCCGGACGGCGTCGCCGGCGCCTGAGCAGTTGCCCATACTCCGTCGGCCAGGTCGGCTATAACCGCGTGGTGATGGACTTTGTGCTGGAAGACATCGCGGTTGACGACGGGCCAGTTCTCTACGTGGTGCGGCCCGAGAAACCCAACGGGGCCGGCGTTCTCTACCTCCACTGGTTCGACGAGGCCCCCAACGCCAACCGGACCCAGTTTCTCGAAGAAGCGGAGATTCTGGCCGGCGCAGGTGTCACCGCGGTCCTGCCCCAGCTCACCTTCCCCTGGCAGACACCGCCAACCGACACCACCAACGACCTGGTTCGGATCCGTGCCGAGGTCGCCGGCATCCGCGACACCTTCGCCGACCTGAGCGAGCTCGAACGGGTTGACCCGTCCCGTCTCGCTCTGGTGGGCCATGACTTCGGCGCCATGCACGGCATGGCGCTGTTCGGGGAGGTCGAGATGGCCGCCGCGGTGCTCATCGCCCCCACCCCGCGCTGGTCGGACTGGTTCCTCCGTTTCTGGCCCATCGACGCCGACCGATACGACTACATGCGGGCGCTGAGTGAGGTCGACCCGATAAGCACGGTGACCGCCGCGACATGTCCTCTGTTGTTCCAGTTCGGTATGACCGACTTCTACATCGCGGCGATGACCGGGCTCGAGCTCTTCGAGGCGGCACCGGAGCCGAAGGAGATCGTCAGCTACGACTGCGGGCACGAGATGGATCTCGCGGGGATCAGGACCGATCGAATCGCCTTCCTCAGCGGGAGACTGGGCCTCGACTAGTGGGGAAGGGGTGTCTCAGATCAACTGGATCACCCGGTAGATGGTGAACCCGACCCCGGCGACGAAGGCGAACCCGAGGTATGCCATCACCAATCGGGTGTCGCCGAGCTTGCACTTGGACTGCACCAGACCGGCACGACGCGCCCGGGAATAGGCGACGAGGGCGATCCCGCTGAAGACGGCCACCACCAGAGCCGGGGTCAGCAGCCAGGAGAGGACACCGATCGTGGTGTAGACACAGAGCCGCAAGGGGTCGAACGGCTCGGGACGACGCTCGGTGCCGGCCTGGAATGCCGCCGGCGGCTCGGTGCGACCGCTCATCGGCTCACCGAAACCGGTACCGCGCGGTCGGCGCCACGACGGGCCACCTCGGCGACCTTCATCGCGCCCAGGGGCCGCCAGGCCTGGACGGCGCAAAAGGGGGCACACTGGTCCTTAGGTCCTGCGCGGGTCCCGACGTGGACGCAGCACTGCAAGAGCCTCTCCTCGAGCATCGTGTTCATGTCCATGAACGGCTTCACGGTGATCCGCTTTATGCGGGTGCCCACCATTTCCCGGACCACGGCTCGTTGCTTACGGGATGACGACGCCATCTTGAGCAACGTGCTCAGCCCCAGATCGCACGCCTCACACACATCGCGGAACAGGTCGAGGACGGTCGGGTGGGTCAGGGAGGTCTGCTCGCTGAGCAGACCGAGCAACGATGCCTTGACCAGTTCCCGCAGCTCGGTGGTGAGCTCGGGGTCGATGATGCGATTGCTCACCAGGTCGAGATGTGACCGGAGTTGCTCGTGACCGATGACCTTGGCCAAGGAGCGCCAGAGCCCCTCATCGTCGCGAAGCATGTAGCCCACACTCGCACAGTGAGGGTGAGAGCAGGGGAGAGCCGTGAGATCGTCCCAGGTCACGACTCCGCCGGTCTGCGGCCCGAGACGTTTCAGGACCCCGGTGTGGGTCAGTCGCTCCAGCGGGTTGATTGCTGACGAGCGCCCCGACCCGAACTGTGGTTGGATCGACACCCCGCCCACGTATGGCGTGTCGAGAGCGTGGAGCACGACATCACCGATCTCGTCGTCGTTGACACCGAGCGTTGCGGTCATGGTCAACGTGGTGAAGATGCCCGCCGCGCTCAGTCTCTGCAGTGCCCGATCCTTGATGGAGCGGAGGTCGGCGGCACGATGATGCAGATAGGTCTCCTTTCGAAACCCGTCGAATTGGAGGTAGACCTCGACGCGGTCGCGGTGGTCGGCCAGGAGCCCGAGCAGGTCGTCGTCTCGAGACAGAGTGACCCCGTTGGTGTTGATCAGGATGCGCACCACGTTCCGGGAGATGACTGCCTCCAAGATCTCCTCGAATCGCGGGTGAATCGTCGGCTCTCCGCCGCTGATCATGACCACATCGATTCGGCCACCTTCCCGCGCCAACCGCTGGTCGATGTTGGCGACCACGTCGGTCACCGCGGCCACTCCGGTCAGCTCAGGAGCCGAGTCGGCGTAACAGGTGGGACAGCGGAGGTTGCACGTTTCGGTGATGTCCTCGAGGAGAATGCAGGTGTGTTGGGTCTGCATCTCTCCGAGCCCTTCCAAATAGGCCGCAGGCACCGGTGCGAAGTTCCCCGGCGTGTCCGGGATGTGCATCTTGGTGGGAGCGGTCCACTGCTCCAGGTAGGCCAGGATCTCGGGATCCTCGTCGTAATGAGTGACGACCTTGCCGTGCCGGGGACACCCCCGGACCAGCCAGACCTGACCTTCGGCTTCGGCCAGATAGCCGCTGAGACGAGGGACCTCGCCCAATGGCCGGTTTGGGTGCTCTTCGTGACACTCAGGGCAAAAGGCGTTGACATAGCGGAGGATCCGGTCGTCTCTCACCGGCATGCCCAGGCTCATGGCCGTCCCTCCCGATTGCGACGCAGCCGCTGTATCCCCTCGACCAGCGCCAGAGTCAGGACCATCGCGATGAGGAGCATCGGGTAGCCAAAGGCGCCCACGATCGCCCCGGTCGCTTCCGGGGATTGGGGGATGAGCATGGTGCATTGGCCGGCGGACATCAGGCTCAGGATCGAATATCCCCCAACAATCCCGACGGCGAGACCGATCTCGCCGCGTCGGTAGGCCCACCAGGCCCCGAGCCCGACGACGATGGCGAGGGCGAGACCCCATAGGAACACCGGGTACCGGCTGCCCACGTTTCCGTATGCCAGGGCGGTCCACCCCCCGGCGAGCACGCCGACGACCACCGCCCCCGCCCAGGCCTCGATCCAGGAGAAGGGCTCTCGTGTCATGTCATTGCCTCCAAGGGGACTCGGTGACGGCTCCGGCGAAGCCGGAGATGGAGAACGGTCGCCGTGGGGACCGTGGTCAGCAGAAAGATCTGTGATCCGCTCAGCCCCAACGCCATCTCCGGGTTGTCCCTCACGTACTCGACGGCGAAGCGGAACACCGCATAGGCGAGCAGGTAGAGCTTGAAACTATCCCCCGGGCGGGCCAACCGGGTGCCCAAGGTGATGAGCGCCAAGAAGGCGGCGGCGTGAAACGCCACCTCGTAGAGAAACGAGGGGTGCATGGGCCCGCCGAGGGCGCACGACGGGCAGTAGGCCATCGTCGTCGCCAGCTCGGTGCTGACCGTGATCCCCCAGGGGAGAGTCGTGGGCGTGCCGATCTGCTCGGTGAGGAAACATCCGATGCGGCCCACGGCCAGACCGGCAGCCACTCCCGGCGCGAACCAGTCGCCGGTGGACCCCTGGTAACCGATCAGCCTCTTGGTGGCGAGGACTCCGAGATAGGCGCCGGCCAGCCCGCCGAGGACAGACTGGCCTCCATAGAGCCACAACCCGGCGAGCGACGGATCGTCTGCCCGGGCCACGTACTGCCATCCGGTGCCCAGCTTGGCGAAGACCGCCCCCACGAAGAGGCCCCCCGCCACCAGGATCGGGAGTTGGGGGTCACGAGGTCGCCCGCGGCTCCGCCACCATAGGACCAGCGCGGCGGTGGCCACGCCCAGCATCACGAAGAAGTCGTGGGTCCCGATCGTCACCGGGCCGACCGAGATGAGATGGGGCACCATCAGAACGAGGTGAGGACGAGAGCGACACAAATCCCTCCGAGGAGGAGAACGACTCCTCCCACGGCGAGCAGGATGGTGGCCCAGACCGGCCACTTCTTCTGTCCTGGTGGTGGCTGCGGATCCATTCCCGTTCACCCAGACGGCTCATCCCCGGATCGGGAAAGCTAGAGGACTCGATGCGCCGGTGACCGGGAGAGGGCCGCCCGCGCCACCACAGATTGCATCGAATAGGCCCGTCTGACCACGGGTTACGCGCTCACGTCGGCGGATCAGATCGCGAAATCTTTCGACTGCAGCCCCAGCTACGCAGCGTAGGTTCGGCGCCACAGGGTCTTGCCCTGCCAGTAATCGGGGGTTGCGTCCCGATCGGGACGCCTTCAATCGAGGAGGGAATCCCATGAGAAGGTTCCTCGTCCTGATCACCGTGGTCGTCACGGTGCTCGGGCTCACCGTCCCGGCGTTCGCCCAGCCGGTAAACGACGATCTGGGTAATTCCACCTTGGTGGACATCTTGCCGTTCGAGGCGAGCCTGGACACGACGGAGGCGACCATCGAGCCCGACGAGCCCATCGGGCCCGATGGGGAATGTCCGCCGCGCCACACCACCGTCTGGTATGCCCTCACGCTCGGCGCGAGTCAGAGTGTCGCCGTGGACACTGGAGGCTCGGACTACGACACCACGCTGGCCGTGTACACCGGTACCGACTACAACGACCTCTCCTTGGTCGCGTGCAACGACGACACGCTCCTCGGCGGGCTGCAGTCGGCGCTCAGCTTCGATGCCGATGCGGGGGCGACCTACCTGATCCAGGTGGGCTCTTTCGGTGAAGGAGGCGAGGCGGGCGGCAACCTGATGTTGTCGATCGACGAGCCCGGCAAGGCGACCGGCAAGCCGGTGATCTTCAAGAGCCAATTCAAGGGGCTCCTCGCCGACGCCTTCATCGAGGAGTTCGAGGAGACGACCGGAACGTTCAGGTCCGCCTTCGTGAATCTCATCGACGGTCAGTCGAATGAGGGCGGCAAGCCGTCCAAGTTCAGCTCTCTGATCGTCTCCGAGTTCACCGAGACCATTGATGAGGTCGCCGAGGTGGTCACGGTCGTGGAGTGGTTCGGCTTCGCCGATCTGAGCCACGACCAGTTCGCCATCGACAAGAAGCTGAAGACAGCCTGGGTCGACGCCGACATCACACTCGAGGGAAGCGAGTGCACCTTCTCCTTCGATGAGGGCGAGCCAGAATGCGAGTCTCTCGGGTCGGTGGAGGCAACCGCCGGACTGACCTGGGACGGTTTCGGAGGCACCAGCAAGAGCAGGTTCAGCGAGAAATCGTCGTTCGACGGAGTCCGGGTCCGGTTCTCGAGCAGTTTCACCACCCGACAGGCCGACGTCAGCGGTGGCGTCAGCAACGGGTTCAGCATCGACTTCTCCGAAGCGTTCGGCTCGTTGAACCAGCAATCGAGTGGTGAGTTCGTGATGATCCGCGGACTCAATTGACCATCGAGCCGTTGTGATCGATCCGCTCTGTCAGGGCAGTTCGATCACAGCCGGCCGATGCGCTCGACCAAGAGGTCGTAGAAGCCGTCGGAGTCGATTTCGTTCATCACCAGAGCGTTCGGTGTTCCGTCGGTGACGCCCCACCAGTCGACCAACGTCATCCCCTGGGTCGGTCCCGGTGCGGTCTCGATCTCGACGAAGACCTCTCTGCCGGTGAACAGCTCGGGTCGGAGAAGGTAGGCGATGACCGTCGGGTCGTGGAGCGGGCCTCCCTCCATGCCGTACTTCTCGATGTCCCAGCGGTCGTAGAAGCCGAGCATCCCCTCGACGGCCCGACCCGCCGCCGTTCCCAGCGCGCCGAAGCGGCCCAAACGCTCGGAGGTGGTGAGCGCCTGGTGGGTCACGTCGAGGGGCATCATCACGATGGGTATCCCGCTGGTGAACACGACATGGGCGGCGTGGGGGTCGACGTAGATGTTGAACTCGGCGGCCGGGGTCGTGTTGCCACCGGCGAAGAAGCCTCCACCCATCATCACCGCTTGCTCGATGTGGTCGACGATGCCGGGCTCCCGGACCAGGGCGAGACCGAGGTTGGTGAGTGGGCCCAGGGTGCACACGGTCACCTGGTCCCGAGACATGGCCAGGTCGACGATGGCGTCGACGGCATGTCCGGGTGCCTCCTCCATCTCTGGCGGGGGAAGGTCGGCGCCGTCGAGACCGGTGGGTCCGTGCACATACTCGGCCGTGACCAGTTGGTTGACCATGGGCCGTACCGACCCCCGGTACACCGGGACGTCGTGCCGACCGGCCAACTCGACCAGGGCCAGAGCGTTGATGACGGTGAGGTCGAGGGGGACGTTGCCGGCGACGGCGGTGACGGCCAGGACCTCCAGTTCGTCGGGGGAGGCGAGGGCGGTGAGGATGGCCACGGCGTCGTCCTGACCCGGGTCGGTGTCGATGATGATCGGTCTGGCGATCGGGGGAGCGTAACCGTCAGCCCAACAGGGCCTCCACCTCGGCCGCGGTGGGCATCGCCGCCTGGGCACCCTGGCGGGTTGTCGCCAGAGCCCCCGCGGTCACCGCGCGACGCACCGCCGCGGCCAAACCCATTCCGTGGCTCAAGGCGTGGGCAAGGGCTCCACAGAAGGCGTCGCCGGCCCCGGTCGGATCGACCGGCGACACCGCAGGGGAGGGTATCTCGGTGACCTCGTCGTCTTCTACCAGGACAGCGCCCTGGGCTCCCAGGGTGACCACGGTGGCGCCGCCGTGTTCAAGGCGGTGCACCGCTCTGACCACCGCCCCGAGCGTGGTCGGCTCGGCACCGGCGCTGAGCACTCCGAGCTCGGAGCGATTGGGGACGAGTACGGCGATGTTTCGTGACAGCTCGGCGGGTAGTCGCTGCGCCGGGGCCGGGTTGAGGACGAAGCTCCCGGTGGCCATTGCGGCGGCAGCTGCCACTGTCTCCATGGGGACCTCGAGCTGAGCCAGGACCACGGATGCCCCGGCGATGAGATCGGCCTCGAGGTGCTCCGGCTGCAGCGTCATGTTGGCGCCCGGGCTGACCACGATGGTGTTTTCTGCGTGGTCGTCGACGGTGATGAACGCCAGCCCGGTAGGTGCCTCGGGCTCGACACCGATTGCGGAGACGCCGATGCCCTCGGCGGCGAGAGAGCCCACGAGTGACTTTCCTGTCGAGTCGTCCCCGACCCGACCCACCAGTGCCACCCTGGCGCCGAGACGCGCCGCCGCCACCGCCTGATTGGCTCCCTTGCCACCACCCCCGGTGTAGTGGCGGGTGCCGAGCACCGTTTCACCGGCGGTCGGGTGCCGGGGTGTGACCATTGTGAGATCGTTGTTGATCGATCCGATGACGACGATGTCGAAGCTCACCGCCAGAGACGGTAGACCCCGAGGAGTGTCCCGGCCCGGCGTGAGGGCTCATCTTCCCCGGCAGGAGCCTCCCTGGTAGGGGGTCCATGCCGACCATCCGGAGTCGTCCCAGATGTCGGCGGCCAGCCTGATGTTGATCGCAGGCTCGTACAACTGGGCGGTGGTCACCTGGTAGTGGGGGGCCCACAACGACCCGAGGATCTGGAATAGCCCGCTGGCGGTGGAGCGGGGGTTGTCGGCTTCGGGATCTCCCCCGGATTCGTGGCGGATTATGCACAGTGCGGTGTCGACCTCGTCGGGGGGGAAATGCTCGGCAACCAGCGGGCGCCAGCGCTCTATGGGGTCGACGAACTCCTCGAAGACGACAGTCTCGAGCTCTGCAGCGACGTCGACGGGCTGGCCGACGCCCAGCCAGAGCAGGCACAGGACGATCAAGAGGTTCATGAGTTGGCTCCTTTCCCCTCCGACCCTGGCTGTGGCGGTGTCCGCGTCGGAGTGGATGGGTGTAGGCGTTGGGTTCGATGAAGTGGGGGACTCGAGGACACTCTTCCTCACAGAGACCGGGCTGAGCGGCGAGTCGGTCCGGCTCAGTCGGCTGCGGGAACCCTATGACCGATGGCGTCGCTAACGGGAGTCGGGTAGTGGGCCGGCGAGCCGGGAAACCCCCCGTTCTGTGAGGGTTTATGGCGCGTCACGCGCCACAAACCCTCACAGAACGGGGCTCATCGGGCGGGTTTCTGAGCCCTCACTTGGCGGGAAGACTTTCAGCGAAGGCAACCCCCTGGCGGACCCAGGCGGCAAACGAGTCCTCATCGGGAAAGCCCTCCGTTGTCACTTTGACCCACCCTTTCATCGGACGGGCCCCCATGTCGAACGTGCGTGCCCCGGGGCGTGCCACCGCTTCGTCGTGAGCGTCCTTGCCGACGCGCACCAACAACTCCTCACCACTCGCCCCGACGGCCATGTTGCCGTTGACCAGGAAAGCAATGCCTCCGAACATCTCCTGTTCGCGGAGCCCGGGATGACTCCCGATCTCGGTCCGGATCTGGTCGGCGAGTTGCTGGTCGTAGGCCATGAGATCAGGCTACGCCCGGGTCTACTCCAAGGCCGGATGAGGGTCGAGTAGCGGCACCCAATCCGGGGAATTGGTCTCGGTGACGTGGGGCCGGTCGGCGGCTGTCACCCAGAACCCGATGAGGGCGGCGGGGATGTTCGGGTGGGGGTTGAGGGCCCGGTGCACCACCCCAATGGGCTCGGTGTAGACGTCACCGGCGGAGAAGTGCTCGGTCCGCCCCTCGTATTGCAGTGACACCAGGCCGCGCAACACGGCGAAGTAGACGACGCCGTTGTGGACATGCCAAGAGGCGGTTCGGCCCGGGTTGAGCTCGGAGAGCTGGATGTTGACCCGTGTCTGCGGGTCACGGGGAAGGCGGGTCTCGATCTGGTCGAAGAGAGCCTGACGGACATGGGAGCCATCCTCGGCCAACAGCCCGGTTACCCGGAGGGTGAGACTGGCGGGGTCGACGGTGTGCGAGCTCATGTCCCACTGTCTCATCCCGAGGACGTCGTGGCAACCACTTACGTTCTCGACGAGCGCGACCGACACGGGCTATCCCGGACCGGTGACCATCCGCACCACCTCGGGTTTCATCGTCTTCCCCAACGCGTTGCGGGGGATGGCGTCGACGAAGTGGTACTCCTTGGGCACTTTGTGGGCGGCGAGGCGGTCCCTGACCCATTGCCGCAGCTCCTCTGACTCCACGGCGCGCCGAGCCATCACTACGGCCACCACCCGCTGACCCCATTCCGGGTCGTCGACCCCGACGACTGCTACTTCGGCGACGGCATCGTGGCCAAGGAGGACCTCCTCGATCTCCAGGGCCGAGACCTTCTCGCCGCCCGTTTTGAGGATGTCCACCGAGGAGCGGCCCAGGATGCGAAAGCGGTGGTCTTCCATGACAGCGGTGTCCCCGGTGCGGAACCAACCGTCCGTGGTGTGGGCGGCCCGGGTGTCGTCGGGCCGCTCCCAGTATTCGAGGAAGACGTTGGGGCCACGCACCTGGATCTCGCCGGGCGCACCCGGAAGCACGGCCTGGTCGTCCTCGTCGACCAGACGGACTTCCACCCCGGGAAGCGGGGTGCCCACCGACCCGGGGACCCGTTCACCCCTGTAGGGGTTGGATAGGGCCATCCCGATCTCGGTCATGCCATAACGCTCCAGCAGGGTGTGCCCGGAGAGATCACGCCACCGCTCCAGCACCGGGATGGGGAGCGCCGCCGAGCCTGACACCATGAGCCGGAGCCGGGCCGCCCCGGCTGCGAACCGCTCCCGCTCTGCTGTCGAAAGCCCTTCGAGGTGGGCGATCAGCCGGTGGTAGATCGTCGGCACCGCCATATAGAGGGTGAGATCGCCGCCCGCGATGCGGTCGGTCACGGTGGGAGCGTCGAATGTGGGGAGCATGTCGCACCTGGCCCCGCTCCACAAGGCGCAGCAGAGCACGTTGACGATGCCGTGGACGTGGTGGAGGGGGAGCGTGAGCAGGACCCGATCCTGGGCCGTCCACTCCCAGGCCGCGACCAGCGACTCGATCTGGGCGGCGATGTTGGCGTGGGTGCTCACCACCCCTTTGGGACGGCCGGTGGTCCCGCTGGTGAACAGGATCATCGCCCGTCTTCCGGGGCGCAGTGCTGGCAGCGGGGTGGGAGTGGCGTTCATCTCGTCCACATGGAGATGATGGATGCCTCTCGCCGCGGCCAACGGGACCAGAACCTCGGCGTAGCGGTCGGAGTAGAGCACAACCTCAGGCGTGGTGGTGTCGAGTGCGTACTCCAACTCGGGGACGGGGTGGGTGAGACAGAGCGGAACCGCCGTTGCGCCTGCCCGCCAGATCGCCCATTGCGCCACGACATGGCGGAATGACGGCTCGACCATGAAGGCGATCCGGGCCTCACCGAGGTCCTCCCGACCGGCGAGGAGGGAGGCGGCACCGCGCTCCGACGAGGCGAGCAGATGGGCGAAGGTGTATCCGCCATCGGAGTCTGCGACCGCCACCCGGTCGGGCCAACCGCCGGCCCGGTCCACGATGGGCAGTATGGAGTCCAAGTCCGTTACAGGCCTGGTAGACCCTGGGCGCGGGCCTCGGAGACCGCCCCCGACCAGGAAATCCTGGCCAACGCGTTGGCCACGAGCTCGAGTTCTCGTTCCCGCTCCGGAAGCATGGGGTCAACCCTACCGACGCTGGATTTTCCACCCATCCCGCGGCCTGCAGTCTCAGCCTCCACGGTGAGATGCCGGGATCTAGGTGGTGTCGACTCGCGCTCGAGTGGCACCCACCGATGAAGGGAATGGCACCTGTCCATACCTTCGGAACTGTGACCTTCGCGCAGCACAAAGGAGAAGCCTGATGTCACTGTTCAGCACAATCGCCCATTACGGTCCGGGCCTCGACCCGTTCCTCGACATCGACACGACGGCGTTGGAGTTCTTGCCGGGGGGCTGGCAGTATCGGACTCGTTCGTGGAAGTCAACACCACCGGCCTCGAGTACCCGCCGGCCCCATACGCCGAGCAGCCCCAGGGTCCCCGCTAGAGGAAGGCAGCGTCCTGACGAGGAGTGCGGGAGCGCCCACGTGGGCGCTCCCGCTTCCTTGGCGATGTCCTTGAGTCTCGGTCAGCCGAGACAGGTGATCTCAGGGAGATCCGAGACGGCGACGCTCCAGCTGTCACCTCCGTCGTCCGACTGCCACACAGTGTCGCCCTGCCCGGCGTAGACGATGTCGTCTCTCACGACGAGGCAATGGGTGTCGAGGTTGGCGGGGAACCACTCCGGCAAACCGTTGCCCAGTGGCTCGAAGCCCCCATCCCACAATCCGCCCCGGTAGAGACGGGCTTGGCTCGATCTGGGTCCCGTGGACGCCGACACGAGGACCCGGTCCTCGAGCACCGCCACGGCGCGGCAGTAGGCGGCATGCAGCCCGTCGGCGCGAATCTCGAAGTCGTGCCCGTTGCGAGTCGCGGCGAGCCCGAAGGCGCATGCAGCAAAAACGGCGC
>Ga0268386_10002500_pt1 | contig 13106 bp, 11 predicted proteins | sample RVTome_15_FD_200260 | JGI IMG/M metagenome (GOLD analysis project Ga0268386, IMG submission 200260) | Soil microbial communities from uranium-contaminated site in the Upper Colorado River Basin, Wyoming, United States - RVT150D86... ...
TGATCTCCGGTATGGTTTATCAGGGGATAAAACGGCCAGGGCATCCATTGCAGGTTAGGTTGATTTCCCATTGAACCTACCACCACCGGATACCTCTGTCCAAACCGGTCAACTACCAGGTCCTTATTAATCCTTACACCGTAGCGAAACAGCATATCATCCAGGTTAGTCTGATATGGAAACGCGTAAGTGCCCTCGCCTTTAATACTATCCATATCAAGGTGCAGGGCATCCAGAAAGAACATGGCCTTGCCTCCCTGCATAATAAACTGGTCGAGGTTATACTTTTCTACTTCAGAAAACGGTTGAGTGGGTTTGAGTGTTATCAGGGCATCATACCCTATTAAATCCTGATAAATGGAAAGGTTCACATTCCCGATTTCATATTGTGCCGATAAACTGGAAGTAAGGTCTGTAATATCCCTGCCGCTAAGTTCACCGTGTCCCCTCACCAGACCAACACGGTAACGATCCCTGGAGGTCAATCCTCTTATAGCCGCAGCAAATTCATATTCCAGCCCTTCGATACTTTGATTCAGTTGCTGTTCAGGTCCCACCCCTTTACTGCCCTTTAACAATAAAACGCCGGCTTCCCGGGTACCCTGTGCCACAACCGCCCCCGGAAATACCAGTTTTTCAATTCGCTGACCATCCCTGGTATCTATGACATTTGAGGGCTGTATGCCCTTTTCAGCCAGGCTGGCATAAAACTGATTGCGGGATGAGGGAGAAGTGGCCTGAGAAGGATCTACAAAACTGTATTGCAGGTTGTCCCCCGCATAAACTTTGAATTCATCCAGGGTTTCCCTGATGGATTTTTTAAGCCTGGTAAACCCTGCCGGCAGCTCACCCTCCAGGTACACATCTATATATACTTCACTGTCAAGATTTCGCAGTAAGTCTTTGGTAGCCTTCTGAATGGTAAACCGCTTTTCCTCCGTCAGGTCCCATCGTACGGGGAATTTGCCGGCCAGCTGGTTTAAGATTAGAAGCAGCATTAACCCGATCAGGAATTTTAATATATCCCCGGTAATTCTTGAATCCCTGGTCACCATCTTCTACTGCCAATTACCAGACGCGTCAATAACAAGGTGGCGGTAGTTATACTGAGGAAATACCATAAATCCCTGCTGTCCATTAAGCCTCTGCTCAATGCATTGTAATGATACACCACGCCCAGACGTTCAATTGTATGTCCCAGCGGTCCTATGGCTTCCAGCGAAGCCAAAGCATCTATGCCATCATAGCTGATAAAACATAAAAAAGCCCCCAGGATAAATGCCACAATTTGATTTTCGGTCACTGAAGAAGCCAGTACCCCCAAAGAGGTAAAGAAAGATCCCAGCAGCAGAAGTCCCACATAGGAGCCCATTATACCGGCACTATCCAGGTTACCCTTAGGGTTCCCCAGCTCATAGACCGAATAGTAGTAAATCACTGTTGGCAGTAAGGAGAATATTACCAGAAACAAGCCGGCAAAATATTTACCTAAAATGATCTGCATATCGGTAAGCGGCCTGGTGAACAGCAATTCCATGGTACCGGACTTCTTTTCTTCCGCAAAGAACTTCATGCAGATAGCCGGTATCAGGAACATGAACACATAGGGAGCCACGCCAAAAAGCGTTTCCATATCTGCGTAACCATAATCCAGAATGCTGGTTTCAGGAAACACCCACATCAGCAGCCCTATCCCGGTGAGGAAAACGCTTATCACGATATATGCGATCAGGGAATTTAAAAAACTTGCCACCTCCTTGCGAAACACACTAATCATCCTGACCTCCTTTTCCGGTGAGTTCCTTAAATATTACTTCCAGGCTGTGAGATTCCCGGGTAAGTTCAATTAAAGTCCATTGGCTTTCCACTGCCTTGTGAAACACTGCTTCCCGTACATCATGCTGTGCGGAAGCCAGCAGCAAGAAGCTTCCATCCGTTTCCTGACTAACCTCCAGTACCCCTGGTATCTGCAACAGCTCTTCTTTATTGACCAGGTTCTTAAATGAAACGCGGATGCTTTGAAAATGGGGGGCCACTCCGGAAACTTCCCTTAACTGGCCCACTGTTTTGTCCGCTACCATACGACCGTTGTCAATGATCAATACCCGCTGGCATAAAGCCTGTACTTCCTGCATAATGTGCGTTGAAAACAAAACGGTTTTCTCTTTACTGACATGGCGGATCAGGTTTCTTATCTCGGTGATCTGGTTAGGATCCAAACCGCTGGTGGGTTCATCCAGGATCAATACCTTAGGGTCATGGATCAGTGCCTGTGCCAATCCCACCCGCTGCCGGTAACCTTTGGAAAGGGCGCCGATCAGTTTGTTTTGTTCTTTAATGAGACCGAACATCTCCACTACCCTTTTCACATTTTCTTTCAGTACCTTTCGCCTGAGCCCATGTACGTGACCGATGAAACCCAGGTACTCGTGCACATACATATCCAGATAGAGTGGATTATGCTCCGGCAAATATCCGACCTGCCGGCGAACGGCCAGCGGATGTTCCGTCACCCCCATACCACACACCTCCAGGGAACCGGAGGTTGGCGGCAGATAGCAGGTAGCGATCTTCATGGTAGTGGATTTCCCAGCCCCGTTTGGGCCCAGGAAACCAACAATCTCTCCCTGGCCTATGCTGAAGGAAATATTATCAAGGGCCTTTTGATGACCGTAGGTCCTGGTGAGATTCTTTACCTCGATTGACATAACACAACTGCCTGTAAAACTAGGAAGTGACGCATTTATTTTAAAGTATTAGCATATTTAATATTACATACGTTTATTTAGCGGGTAACTTGAAACAAAGCATGATCACCATAATCAGCTGTACCAACAGAAAATTTTCTGTTTCAAGAGTGGTGTCCGAGTTTTACGGGAAATTGCTTGACCGGGCAGGAATTGAGAGCAGGATACTTGATCTGCAGGAATTACCGGTAGATTTCGCCAATCCATCGTTGTATGAAAGCTCCACCTTTAACCAGGTGTTAAACCAGATGAACGAACTGATCAGGGACTCCGAAAAGTTTGTATTCGTAGTCCCTGAATACAACGGGTCCTTCCCGGGTGTGCTCAAGACTTTTATTGATGGTATGGACTACCCCAATGCCTTCAGGAATAAGAAATGCGCTTTGGTGGGCCTGTCCTCCGGGGTACAGGGCGGCACATTGGCCCTGAGCCATTTAACTGATATCTTTAATTACCTGGGGATGCATGTGCTGGCTTTAAAAGTGCGAATGCCAGTCATTGAAAAGATCGTTTCGAACGGAAAGGTCACGGATAAGCTGGTACTGGAATTGCTGGAGATGCAGATTAAGGATTTGATTTATTTTTAGCACCGGACAGAGAGCAGAGTTTGGCACAGTCGACCACACCAAGCGTGTATCACACAGCGTATAGCGCATAGCTCCAAGGCACCACCAAACAGAAAAGCCACGCCTCAGGCGTGGCTTTTCTCCACTAAACATCAAAAAACCACTTAACTATCAACTATAAAAAATCCCATAAAGGGTCTAGTCCACGTTATCATGTAAAAACCTGTTTTGCCCCAGTATCTGGTTATCGTCATTCAGCTGGTATCTGGAAATGTTCTTCTCCGAACTGTGTGGTACATCCTGCAGCCGGACATCCTTTCTTAAGTATGCCGGGACATCCAGTTTCTCCCTGAAATTATCGGTATCAACGGGATTGCTCATTCCCTTCAGCCTGCTTACCCGGTCTGCTGCCTGTTTCTGCAGTATGACCTTTTTGTTTTGGATGGCCTCAGACTCCCTTTTTATGAAAGACGTTTGAAACGGATCAACAGTCTGAGGCTCTTCCTCACCTTCTTCCTCCTGTTCACCGGTGTCAAAGCTCCACTTGATCACCTTATCCTCTTGTTCATCGGGAGATTCCTCTGCTTTAGCACTACTGGGTTGTGAAAATCCTTCAAAGGAATAAGATTTGACCGGTTTGCTCACGGGCTCCTCCTCTGATGAATTAAACAGCCCGATCTGTTTATTTGATTCCAGGTCATAAACTGTTTTTTGAATTGCTGAAATGCCTCCTATCTGGCTGTCGAATCCGGTGGCGATCAGGGTAACCCTGATACTTTCCCCCAAATTAGGATCCACCCCGTGGCCAAAAATCACCTCTGCATCGGTTCCGGCCACTTCCTGAATATATTCTGTGATATCCGTTAACTCATCCATTTGCAGTTCGGCTTGTTCCCCGCTAATAATGGAGAGCAAGATCTTCTGGGCGCCGTGGATGTTCTCATTATTCAACAAAGGAGAAGAGATGGCCTCTTCAGCAGCCCGGCGTGCCCGGTTTTCTCCCTCGGTAGTGGACGATCCCATAACCGCTGCTCCCGAATCCCGCATAACGGTCTTCACGTCTTCGAAGTCCACATTCACATAACCCGGTACGGTGATGATCTCTGCAATACCCTTGCTGGCCGTTGTCAGCACATTGTCCGCTCTGCCAAATGCGTCGCTGATAGCCAGGTTCCCGAAGATTTCCCTGAGCTTGTCATTCAGGATCACCAGTATGGTATCGCAGTTCTGCTTGAGTTCCTTAATCCCCAGTTCAGCCTGCTGCATCTTTTTCTTCCCCTCGAAACCGAAAGGTACGGTAACTATACCAACGGTGAGAATATCGAGTTCCTTGGCCACCTTGGCAATGACCGGCGCGGCCCCGGTGCCGGTTCCACCACCCATTCCCGCAGTGATGAATACCATTTTGGTATTTTCATGTAGTAGTTCCCTGATTTCCTCCTTGTTTTCCAGGGCGGCATTTCGCCCTACATCCGGGTTGGCTCCCGCTCCCAGTCCCTGGGTTAGATGGACCCCTATCTGCAACCGGTTAGGTACAGGGCTGTTATTCAGGGCCTGGGCATCGGTATTACAGACGATAAATTCAACATCCTTGATACCCTGGTTATACATATGATTTACGGCATTGCTTCCTCCTCCACCAACGCCAATTACCTTTATAATTGATTTATGGTGTTTTGGAATTTCAAACTTATAGGTGTTTAGTGACATAATTGAAAAAATTTAATTTTATGGTTTTTTGCTACTTATAATCCTTGTCATCAAAATCATCGATCAACAGATCTTTGGTCTTGTCCAGAATGCGTCTAAAAAAGTCAGTTCCGTGGTTTTCTTTCACCGGAGTATGCCCTACTCCAACCTGTTCATACCGGTTAACCCTTTCATCCAGAGCCCGGAATCCGGAGAGCACCAGGCCGATACCTGTAGCAAACGTTGGGCTTTTAACCGATTCGACCTTACTCTTTCCCAGGTGCTCGTTGGGATAGCCGATTCGGGCATCCATGCCGGTCATATACTCAAACAACTGCTTGATATTTTGCAGCTGGGATCCGCCTCCTGTTATCACCAGGCCTCCTGCCAATTTGTTTTCGTAACCAGAGGTAATAATTTCAGTATGCACCAGCTCGATTATTTCCTCCATCCTGGCCTCGATGATATGAGCCAGGTTCTTTATGGAAATTTCTTTGGGATGCCTGTTGCGCAAACCCGGAATGCTGACGATTTCATTGGGGTTGGCTTCTTCCGCTATAGCCTTGCCAAAACGGACTTTCAACTGTTCCGCCTGGTGTTGCATAACGGAACATCCCTGTTTAATATCAGAAGTAATGATGTTTCCGCCGAATGGTATTACCGCCGTATGTCTGATAATATTGTCGTAGAATAAGGCGATGTCGGTGGTACCGCCGCCAATATCCACCAGGCAAACTCCCGCTTCCTTCTCCTCTTCACTTAGCACTGCCAGACATGAGGCCAATGGTTCCAGGATCAGGTTATCAATTTTAAGGCCTGCCCGTTTTATACACTTATTAACATTATTTATGGCATTGGTTTGGGCGGTAATAACATGAAAATCCGCCTCCAGCTTCACTCCTGACATTCCTACAGGGTCCTTGATACCATCCTCATAATCTACCATATAGTCCTGTGGCATCACGTGAATGATCTCACTTCCGGGAGGGATCACGATACGATACATTTCTTCGGTCAAACGGTTTACATCCTCGATGGTAATCTCATCTTCATTGGACTTCCTGATAATACTTCCATGGTGTATGGCACTTTTAATATGCTGACCGGCAATACCAACATTGACTACCCGGATATCAATACCTGCCTGTTCTTCCGCCTCGTTGATCGCTTTGGAAATGGCATGTATGGTCTTGTCGATATTGGTAACGATGCCCCTGATAACACCGTCGGAAACTGCTTTGCCCATGCCCAGGACTTCAAGTTTTCCATACTCATTCTTTTTTCCAACGATCGCGCAGATCTTAGTGGTACCAATGTCCAGGCCTACAACGATTTTATCTTTTTGCATTTTCTATGGTATTAAATTGTTGATAGTATAAGTGTTTAGTTTTGATAATTTCATTCACATATGACTTGGTCCGTGTACTTTACACAAACCCTGTGGTATTCATTCCAGCCCTTTTTTGGCATAATCTGCTTATAAAAAGTATCCAGACGCAAAAATTTATTTTCAATATTCTCAGGCGTACCAAACTCAATTTGCTGGCTTCCCACCTGGGGGTACATCACTATTTCCCCATGTCCGTCGATCTCCAACTGGGCAATCTGTGCCCGCCAGAACGGGTTTTGATAAATGAAGTTCGCCAGGTCCATTACCCCGGAATTGGTATGCTCCGATTCCGGTTCTGCATCGATTATTTTATCAGTGTAAGCCCCGGTTATCAGCAATACCCGCGCGCTGTATTTCTCAGACACCGGCAGTATCCTGCCGCTGGATGAAATATAGGCATCCGGGTCCCGGGGCCGGACCACCCTGGCTATGGGTAAGATCTGACTTACCTCTACTGAAAGATTGCCCTTCAGGTCCTGATATACCTGGGCCTCTTCGATAAATTCATTGCTCAACAGCCGGTCTTCCATTTCAGTCATTTTCTCCGCTGAAAGACGGTCTCCCACCGCGGCGTCATAATTAATGAGGTCCAGTATGTCTTCTTCAACTACAAAGTAATTCCCGTTTTGATTGTTTATTTTTATATCCACCTGTTCAAAAACCCGGGCACTGTGTTTCTTTTCGGCAAATCCAATTGCTGAAAGCAAAACCAGGCAGGCAATGCCAATTTTGATGCTTCTTATAAAATTACTCTTGCCTATCATGCTGCTCTTTTAATAACTGATTGGTAATGGGCTCAACCAGTTGATCAATATCACCTGCTCCAATGGTCAATACCACCTCCAATTCCTTACCGGCCAGCAGTTCACAAAGATGATCTGCATCGCTCAATTCAAAAGGGACTTTTAGCTGCTCTGCGATCAGTTTGGAAGAAACTCCGGGTATCGGCTTTTCCCTGGCGGGATAGATGTCCAACAGTACCACTTCATCGGCCATACTTAAACTATGGGCAAACTCCTGATAAAAATCCCGGGTCCTGCTGTACAGGTGCGGTTGAAATATTGCGGTAATTTTCCTTTTTGGATAGATCTTCCTGACCGAAAATAAAAGCGCTTTTATTTCAACCGGATGATGTGCATAATCATCGATATACACCAGGTCCGGTTGGTTTATTATATACTCGAACCGGCGTTTTACTCCCGAATAAGTTGCCAGTGATTCACGGATCTCCTTTTCGCTGAGACCCAATGACCAGCCCACAGCAATTGCTGATATGGCATTTTCCACGTTGTGAAAACCAGGCATACCTAAATTGAGTTGCTCCATATTGATTTTTGGTGATTGAATGTTAAAAATGAATTTGTTGTCAAAAACGTTGATATTGGCAGCCTTAAAAATTCCGGCCTCCAGGCCATAAGTATAAACCGTTATTCCGGCAGGCACATGGTTCTTTAACAAGTGCACTATTTTCTGGTTGACAAAAAGCTTTCCTCCTGGTTTTACCTTACCCACAAACTCCCTAAAGCTTTGATGCATATGCGATGTATCCCCATAGATGTCCAGATGATCCGCATCCATGGCGGTAACTACCGCTATATCAGGCATTAAAGTCAAAAATGACCGGTCAAATTCATCTGCCTCTACCACCAATACCTGGTCTTCCCTGTTGTCCGGGTCCGAAAGGAAATTGCTGGTATAATTCCTGGCTATACCCCCAATAAATGCAGTACAGGAGCGGTTGGAATGTTTCAACATATGCCCTATCATAGAAGAGGTGGTAGTCTTGCCATGAGTTCCTGCTATGGCCACTGTGAAAAAAGGCTTGGAAATAATCCCCAGCATTTGTGACCGCTTCAGGAATGGCAATGCATGCGATCTCAAGGTCTGGCTGATCTCACTGTCTGCAGGTACTGCAGGGGTATAGACCACCAGTTTGCCCTCCTTATCCTGTAAAAATTTAGCAGGAATTGTTTCCTTCCGGTCCTCATAACTGATAGGAACTCCCTGCGCTTCCAACGACCTGGTAATGGTTGAGGCGGTTCTATCATACCCTGCGATTTCAATACCCTGTTGTTGGCACCAACGGGCCAGCGCACTCATCCCAATTCCTCCTATCCCTATAAAATAAATCATATTTAGCTCTTCAATTTTCAACTTGCCAACTTCAAAACTTCCAAAGCAATGTCACTTGCGGCATTTGGTCTGGCCAGTTTTCCAATATTCTGCGACAATTCCATTCTTCGCCGCTGGTCCTGTACCAGCTGCACTACTTCATTTACCAATTGATCCATGGCCTTATCATCCCGTACCAGCACAGCAGCCTGCTGCTGCACCAGGGCCATGGCATTTTTAGTCTGATGGTCCTCCGCCACATTGGGCGAAGGCACCAGGATGGTTGGTTTTTGAACCAGGCAAAGTTCAGCGATGGACAATGCACCTGCCCGTGATATTACTACATCTGCCGCGGCATAGGCCAGGCTCATTTCCTTTATAAACTCACATAACCTGATGTCAGATTGATCGGTATCTTCAAGTTGCTTCCTGATGTCCTGGTAGTAAAACTTACCGGTCTGCCAGATCAGTTGGATGCTCTTTTCCTTCAATAAACCCAGTTTAGCCAGTATACTTTGGTTTATGGTGCGGGCGCCCAGGCTGCCACCGATCACCAATATTACCGGCCTGTCTGCATCTAACCGGTAAAATGTCAGCGCTTCTCCCCTCTTTGAGCTGGTACCTTGCAGATCACTCCGTACCGGGTTCCCGGACACGATCAGTTTTTCTTTGGGGAAATAATGGTCCATATTCTCATAGGCTACGCAGATCTTTTGCACTTTGTCTGCCAGCCATTTGTTGGCCAGCCCTGCGTAGCCATTCTGTTCCTGGATCAACGCGGGGATTCCCGCCCTGGTGGCAGCATACAATAAGGGACCGCTGGCAAACCCCCCTACCCCTACTACTACCTGCGGCCTGAAATCGCTGATAATCTTTTTTGCCTTCTGAATACTGGACCACAGTTTAAATGGAAATGTCAGATTCCTAAGTGTCAAACGTCTTTGTATCCCGCTAATCGGTAACCCAATAATCTTATAACCTGCCTCAGGTATTTTTTGCATTTCCATTCTTCCCTCTGCCCCGACAAACAATATTTCAATACCGTCATCCAGCTTCTGCAAGGCATCAGCTATGGCGATAGCCGGATAGATATGACCTCCGGTGCCTCCACCCGAAATAATTACCCGTAATGATTTGTTCGCCTTATTGTTCATCACGCTGCACTTGACAAATTATAGTTCATCTTTACTTTTCTGTTCAAAGGCTGGTCAGGTTCTTCCCTGCTGACGCTGAGTATGATGCCAAGGGCGATTCCGTTAAACAACAGGGAGGTCCCCCCCATGCTTAACAATGGTAAGGTGAGACCGGTAATTGGTCCCAGTCCAACCGCTACACCCATATTGACCAAAGCTTGCAACACCAGGGCGAATGAAAGACCTGCCGACAATAAACCGCCGAAAGCCCTGTCACTTTTGGCAACAGTGCGCATACCCCTGTACAGCAGAGTCAAATAGAGACCAATTACCAGCAAACCCCCAATCAATCCGTATTCTTCGATAATGATGGCATAGATAAAATCTGAATAGGGATGTGGCAGGAAGTTTCGCTGATCGCTTCGACCGGGTCCTTTTCCGGTAATACCACCCGTAGCTATGGCTATGTAGGATTGTTTGGCTTGGAATGGTATCTCATCTTCACTGAAAAATTGTTCTACACGCGATATAACAGTTTCTCCTCGCTGGCCAAATTGAACGGCTAGACTTCCTGCGAGAGCACCCACTATTAATAACATTAGTAAATATTTTACAGGTACCCGTCCGATAAACATGATCAACAGACAGGTTACAAACAGCAATAATCCCGATGAAAAGTTAGTCATGGCAATCAGACCACATATTACTCCGCACCATATCACCATCGGAATAAAAGACTCTTTGAAATCGGCAATGTTCTGCTGCTTCTTTGAAAGCATACTGGCCAGGCTGGCAATCAATGCCAGCTTTGCCAGATCAGATGGCTGGAAAGGCTGATTGATCAGAGGTATGGTGATCCACCGGGAGGCCTCGTTGATGGTCATCCCGTATTTCCAGGTAACTAACAAAAGCGGGACTGAAACCCATAGGGCAAATAATGAAATTTTAGAGTAATACTTGTAATCAATTTTATGAGCTACCCACATTGCTACCAGGCTAATAAGCACCAATCCGGTATGCTTAAACAAGTAGTGCTCGGTATTTCCGTCCATCATTTTATAGGCCAGGGTACCGGTTGCGCTGTATACCACCAGAATACTCAGGATCGACAAGGCAATCACCACTAACCAGATAACCGGATCGCCGTTTAAGTGCTTATGTGCCCAGGTCCTGATCATACCGTTATCACTTCAGAGTTGTTTATTTTTTTTTTATGGTTTACCAGTTCCCTGAACTGGTCACCTCTATCCTGATAATTTTTGAACAGGTCAAAACTGGCGCAGGCCGGGGATAACAGTACTACGTCACCAGGCTGTGCCAATTGACCGGCCAGGGTAACTGCCATCTCCATACTATCAGCTTCTTTACAATCGGGCACTATTTTTTCAAAGGCCTCCAGTAATGGACCATTGTCTATGCCCAGGCAGACCAATGCCTTTACTTTCGAGATTACAACATCCTTAATGAATTGGTAGTTATTTCCTTTATCCACTCCGCCGGCGATCCACACTATTGGCTGGTCATAACTTTGCAACGCATAGAACACTGCATCCACGTTAGTGGCCTTGGAATCATTTATATAGGCCACTCCGTTGACAATGCCCAAATATTCCAATCGATGGGAGGTATTTTTAAAACTTCCCAACGCCACTACCAGTTCATGCAATGGAACATCACATAATAATGCCGCTAACGATGCCGCCATGGCATTCACCATATTATGCGGGCCCTGGAGGGCGATATCAGTAGCGGATATTTCGATCAGGCCTTCCTCCCCTGGTGAACTGATATTAAAATGCAGTTTGTTGTCCTCAAAAAATGCCCCGGGATTGTTGTGCCGGGCCATGGACACCGCAAACCGGGCCGCTTCCAGTTGATGACGCTGCATTTCGGTAGTAATAGCCTGGTCATCAGCAAAATATATAAAACAATCTTCGTCGGTGAGGTTCTGGGTGATTCTGAACTTTGATGCCACATATTTATTAAAATCGTGCTCATAGCGGTTTAAATGGTCTTTGGTTATATTCAGCAGGATCGCGATATGCGACCTGAACTGGAACATGGTATCCAATTGAAAACTACTGACTTCAACTACATAGTAATCGTATTGGTCCTCAATAACCTGCTTGGCAAGACTGTGGCCAATGTTACCGGCCAGTCCGGCGTTGATGCCGCAATGCTTCAGGATATGATGGATCAACAAAGTTGTAGTGGTTTTACCATTGGTGCCGGTTATGGCAATCATCTTGGCCTCTGTATATCTGGCAGCAAACTCCAACTCGGAAATAACCGGTATATTTCTTTTCAGACAAGCCTGAACGATATCAACCTGGTCAGGGATCCCCGGACTCTTGATGACCGCTGTGGCCTTCAATATCAGATCCGTACTATGCCTGCCCTCTTCGAAGCTGATTTCATTATCCACCAGTTGTCTCTTATACCTGTCCTGAATAGAACCACTATCTGATACAAAAACCGGGAGCCCTTTTGCCTTGGCCAGCAGCGCAGCGCCGCATCCACTTTCTCCAGCTCCCAGTATTACAATGTTTTCCGCCATCTATCTAAGCTTTAATGTTGCCAATGAAAATACTGCCAATAGTACCCCGATAAGCCAAAACCGGGTAGCGATCTTGGATTCGTGATAACCTTCCATTTGATAGTGGTGATGAAGTGGCGCCATCTTGAAGATACGCCGGCCTTCCCCATATTTTTTCCTGGAGTATTTGAAGTACGATACCTGCATCACCACTGACAGGTTTTCCAGGATGAATATTCCACATAGCACAGGGATCAGCAGTTCCTTGCGCAATGCCAGAGCCAGCACTGCCATAACAGCTCCTAAAGTCAAACTTCCGGTATCTCCCATAAACACTTGGGCGGGAAAACTGTTATACCAAAGGAACCCGATAGCCGCGCCCACCAGGGCGGTACAAAAAATCACCAGCTCTTCCGATCTGGGCAGGTACATAATATTTAGATAATCTGACCAGATCATGTTACTGGAGAGATAAGCAAATATGCCCAGGGCCATTGCTATGATCGCGGAAGTACCCGCTGCCAGGCCATCAATTCCATCCGCAATGTTGGCCCCGTTTGACACTGTCATAATCGCTAAAATCACCACCACTACGTATACCAGCCAGGTGAGATCTTTATCAAGCCAGCCCACCAGTACTTTGTAGTCAAAATCGTTGTTCTTCATAAAGGGTATTGTGGTCCTGGTGGATTTAGTATCTTGATATGCTGCACCTATATTATCCGCCTGCTGCACTAAAAGAGGCGTCTGGAATTCGCGAATAACCACATCGGGATGTGAATACAATACTATCCCCACAATTAATCCCAGGCCTATCTGCCCGCCAATCTTAAATCTGCCTTTGAGACCTGCCTTGTTCTTTTTAAAAACTTTTATATAATCATCAATAAAACCCACCAGGCCCATCCACACCACCGCTACAATCAGCAACTG
>Ga0268386_10002501_pt1 | contig 13105 bp, 9 predicted proteins | sample RVTome_15_FD_200260 | JGI IMG/M metagenome (GOLD analysis project Ga0268386, IMG submission 200260) | Soil microbial communities from uranium-contaminated site in the Upper Colorado River Basin, Wyoming, United States - RVT150D86... ...
CGCGGGGCAGTACAGTCCGCCCGAGCAGCGGGCGACCACTTCGCCTTCTGCCTTCACTACATCGGAGCCGCATATCGGACATAGTTTGGGCAGCTTTACGCGCCGTGTCCCCGGTGGCCGTCTCTCCGGTACGACCTTGACGATCTCTGGAATTACATCACCCGCGCGCCGCACGACGACCGTGTCGCCCGGGCGGGCATCCTTTCGCTCAATTTCGTCCATGTTGTGGAGCGTTGCGTTACTCACTGTTACGCCACCGACGAAAACGGGATCCAGCCGCGCAACCGGCGTAAGCGCGCCAGTCCGGCCGACCTGGAACTCGACCTGGCGTAACACCGTCATGGCTTCTTCCGCGGGGAATTTGTAGGCAATCGCCCACCTGGGCGCCCGTGCCACGAATCCGAGACGTCGCTGCAGGTCAAAGTGGTCGACCTTGAATACGACGCCGTCAATCTCGTAACGCAGTGATCCTCTCGATGCGCCGACTTCCGCATAGTAGGCAATGCATCCGTCCAGGCCAGCCACGACGCGCGTCAGGGGGGAAGTCCTGACACCCCAGGAACGTAGCGCTTGCAGGACTTCGCTGTGCCGGGGCGGAATCCCATCGCCTTCATGGTGGCCAACGCCATACGCGTAGAACTCCAGCGGCCTCTCTGCTGTCAACCGCGGATCGAGCTGTCGAAGCGTGCCGGCCGCTGCATTGCGGGGGTTCACGAACGGCCTGCCTCCCTCCTTCTCGAGGCGCTCATTGAGTCGCGCAAAGCCGGCTTTCGGCATGTAGACCTCACCGCGCACTTCCACCAGTGCCGGCCAGCCGTGCCCGAGAAATCGCAGTGGCACGGACGGGATCGTGCGGATGTTGTGCGTCACGTCCTCGCCGGTCGTCCCGTCGCCGCGGGTCGCGCCACGCTCCAGGCGTCCGTCCCGGTACAACAGGCTGACGGCCGTGCCGTCGAGCTTGGTCTCCGCCGAATACTCGATGGCATCCTCGGTGCCGACCCGCTCTCTGGCGCGCCGATCGAAATCGGCGAGCTCCTCCTCGGAGAACGCGTTTTCGAGGGACAGCATCGGCAGGAGATGCTTGACTTCGCGGAAGCCGGAGACGGGTTGCGCGCCAACGCGCTGGGTGGGCGAGTCTTCACTGCGCAGCTCGGGATGCGCTTCTTCTAGTGCCTGCAACTCGCGGAACAAGCGGTCGAATTCCGCATCGGAGATTTCCGGATCGTCGAGGACGTGGTAGCGGTAGTTGTGATGTTCGATCCGCTCACGAAGCTCCCTCACGCGAGCAGTCGCGTCCGATCGCGGTCGGGTCACGGGTGGCCTCCGGCCCTCCCCGGGCTCGTTCCCGCGCCGACCCGCATGCGTCGTTGATATTCGACTACCTGCTCGCGCAGCCACGCCGCCTCTTGCACCGTCAGCGCATTGCCCTTTTCGTCGAGAACTTCTCCATCCAGCGCCCGTGCCAGACGGCGCGCAGATGCGATCATCCCGTCAAGAGCCGTCAACGGCTCCCTGGGTCCGGGCAGGACCACGAACAGAGATACGCCTGGGCAGCGTTGTCCCGGCATTGCATCCGGATCGAAACTTCCCGGTTCCACGAGGCTCGCCACGAGAAACCGCGTTTGGCCCTGCTCGTCCAGGCTGTGGAACGCGCCGAAACGGCCAAACTCCAGCCTTTCGGCCGCGAAGGCGGTTTTCAGGTCAGCGCCTTCGAACCCCTCGCTGGACCGGGCCTTGAGCCGCAGCGCAATGATGAGTTGCTCGGGCTGGGAAGGTTCCGGTTCAGCTGCACCCGCTTCCGGCGAGGGAGCAAGCGGTTCATGCAGCGCGAAATCGTCGGCTGCCTCCATTTCGTGGTGGCGCTCGTGCGTCTCCCCACGGACGTCCGCGACCCCGGCCCAAGGATCGCCATCGTCCAGCATGGGCTCCCGTCGGGACGTCCGCCCGCGGTCGCCACGCTGACGGCTGCGCGTCCACAGGTAGATCCCGATGATCAGCGCAACGCCGATGGCAGCCAGTATCCAGCGCAGCTCGGGCATGCAGCGGGCTCCGGTCGCTACATCGCCGCCATTCGGGCGGCTTCATCAATGTCTACGGCCACCAGGCGCGATACCCCCGGCTCGTTCATCGTCACGCCGGTGAGCTGGCAGGCCATTTCCATTGTCGTCTTATTGTGCGTGATAAAGACGAACTGCACCTTGTCCGACATCGATCGGACTATATCGCAGAACCTGCCGATATTGGCGTCATCCAACGGGGCATCGACCTCGTCGAGCATGCAGAAGGGCGCTGGGTTCAGCTGGAAAATGGCGAACACGAGCGCCACGGCCGTCAGCGCCTTCTCGCCGCCCGAAAGCAGATGGATGGTGCTGATCCGCTTGCCCGGCGGCCGGGCCATCACGGTAACGCCGGCTTCGAGCAGATCGTCCGAGCCCAGCTCCAGGAAGGAGTGGCCGCCACCGAACAGGCGCGGGAAGATCTCCTGCAGCCCGGCGTTGACCTTGTCGAACGTTTCCTTGAATCGCGTGCGCGTTTCCCGGTCGATCTTGCGGATCGCATTCTCGAGCGTCGTCAGCGCCTCCGTCAGGTCCTGCAGCTGTGCATCCAGATACTCTTTTCGCTCCGACTGTTCCTTCAGCTCGTCGATCGAGGCGAGATTGATGGGGCCAAGCCGCTCGATGCGCGCGCCCAGCTGGCCGAGATTCGACTCCCAGTCCGTAATCGTCGCTTCCGCTGCAAGCTCACCGCGGATCGTGGCCAGCTCGAAGCCGGTGGCGGCAAACTGCTCGCCTGCGGTCTCGCGCCGCACGCTCACCTCCCGCGCCGACAGCCTAAGCTCCTCGAGAGCCTGGCGTACCGTCTCGACCTCCTGCTCCCGGGCCGCGCGGCCCTCGTTCAGGTCGCGTAGCTCCGCTTCGGTGGTCTGGACGCGGCGTCGTGCTTCCGCCAGTGCCGCATCGACGTCTACGCGCTGCCCGAGCAACCCCTCGAGCTCTGCCTGCTGCGATTCAAGTGGAGCAACACCCGCATCGAGCTGATTCTGCAGCTCGGCCTTGCGCGCCGAGAAGCGGGCGAGCTGCTCCTGGAAGCGGTCGAGGCTCACGCTTGCGGAATCGAGGCTCGTGCGTCGTGACTCGACCCTGATGGCAATCTGCTGGACCGCCGCGCGATCCGTGGCGGCCTGCTCTCTCGCGTTACTCACCGCGGTGTGCAGTGCGGTCCGTTCCGACTCGAGCGACTGGCGCTGCCCCTCGACCGTGCCCATCCGCTCCACGCCCTCCTGGAGGCGGCCGCGGCTGCGCTTGAGCGACGCCTCGGCCTCCGCAACATGTCCTTCGATCTCGCTCGCCTCACGGGAGAGACTCTCGAGCCGCGCGCGCGCCTGTTCGAGGCGGGCGCGCACGGTCTGTTCCTGGGCGCCTAGCCCCGCAGCCCGCCGGTGTGCTTCGCCCGCCTCGCGCTGCAGCTGCTCGTGCGACTCCTCGAGCCCTTTCAGGCGAAGCCGGACGTCTTCGTGTTCGTTGGTCAGTGCCGCGACATCGGCCGCCACACGCTGATCCGCAACGCGCAGCTCGCGGATCTCCTGCTCGCGCGCGAGGACCCCGACGCGGGGATCCTCGGCGTGGTTGACGCGCAGCCAGTTGGGTCCCAGCCAGACGCCCTCCGGTGTGATGACGGACTCGCCGGGCTCGAGGTCCCGCTGAAGCGCGAGTGCCACACCGAGATCGTCCGCCGTGCGGACGCCGCTCAGCAGCTCCCGTGCAGCGGCCGGCCCGGAGACGCGGTCCGCCAGGCCCGCTCCTTCAGCAGGAGCCGCGCGGTTGTCACCGGCCTGGATGAAGGTTACGGCGCCGCCCGTCAGGCCGTCGAGCAGTGCGGCGATGCCGTCCAGCCTGGCAACGCAGACTGCTTCGAGATAGCCGCCGAGCACTGTCTCCACGGCACGTTCCCAACCCGGGGCAACGGTGAGCTGCTCCGCCAGACGCGGACTTTCGCCAAAACCCTGTCCTCGCAGCCAATCCGTTACACCGGCAGCCTTCCTGCCGAGGGCCGCTTCCTGCAGCGCGACCTGGGAGGCAAGGCGGCCCCGGAGCTTCTGCAATTCGCCGCGACTGGCGTCGAGACCGCCGGCCAGCTCGCGGTCGCGCAGGCGCAGCTCAGAAACGCCCTCACGTGCGGCACCTACCCTGCGCTGCAGGTCCTCCTCGTTCGAGCGGGCGTCGGCCAGCTCCCGCTCGAGCGCCGACAGGTCCTCGCCCTCGAGTTGCTCCGCCAGGCGCTCCCGCTCCCCGAGCAGCCGCTGGCGCCTCTCGACGAGTCTACCCAGCTGCGCCTCGAGCTGCTCGATGCGCGCGCGTTCGACCTCGGTCGTCTCGCGGGCTTCGCTGGCCTGCCGGTTGAACCCTTCCCAGCGGCCCTGCCAGTTCTGCATGCGGCCCTCAGCGGTCCTGAGCGCTTCCGCGGAGACCGCCTCGGCGCGACGGGCTGCCTCGAGCTCCGGACCCAGCTCGCCCAAGGTCCGGTTCAGCTGGTCCAGCAGCTCGCTGTCGCGGTCGATGTGCCGGCGGATATCCGCGAGACCCTGGTCGGCCTGCTCCAGCTCCTGCTGCTGGCGCTGGCGCAGTTCCTTGCCATGCTGGATCGCCTGTTCGAGCCGGGCAATCTCGGCGCCGAGGCGGTAGTAGCGGCCCTGCACCGTGTTGAGGGCCTCGCCCTCCTCATGATGGCGCTCCCGCGTCTTCTCCATCGCCGCCTCGACCTGACGCAGCGCCGCGATCGCGGCCTGTAGCGCCGTCTCCCGCTCCGCAAGCGCCGCGCCGCACGCCGCTTGCTGCGACTCCAGCTCCGCGAGATGCAGCGCGAGCAGTTCCGCCTGCAGGCGCCGCTCCTCATCCTTCAGTTCGCGGTATCGCTGCGCCGTCCTCGCCTGTCGCTGCAGGTGGCGGATCTGTTTTTCGACCTCGTCACGCAGGTCGTTGAGACGCTCGAGGTTCTCCCGCGTATGGCGAATGCGGGTCTCCGTCTCGCGCCGGCGCTCCTTGTACCTGGAAATGCCGGCGGCCTCTTCGAGGAACATCCGCAGCTCCTCGGGCCGCGCCTCGATGAGGCGGGAGATCATGCCCTGCTCGATGATCGCGTAGCTACGGGGTCCGAGCCCGGTGCCCAGGAACAGCCCGGTGATGTCCTTGCGCCTGCAGCGCGCGCCGTTGAGGAAGTAGGCAGAGGTGCCATCGCGCGACACGACGCGCCGCACGGAAATCTCGGAGTAATTGGCATACTGCCCGCCCACTGCTCCATCGGCGTTGTCGAACACGAGCTCGATCGAGGCGGACCCCACCGGCTTGCGAGCGCTCGAGCCGTTGAATATGACGTCCGCCATCGAGTCGCCGCGCAGATGCTTGGCGGAACTCTCGCCCATCACCCAGCGCACGGCGTCGATGACGTTCGACTTGCCGCAACCGTTCGGGCCTACGATGCCGATGAGATTCGTGGGGAAGCGGATGGTGGTCGGGTCCACGAAGGACTTGAAGCCGGCCAGCTTGATCTTGCTGAGACGCATGCGGTGAGCGAGTCTCCGTGGCTCAACTGAGGAGCGCTAAAATCGCTGTAGTGTACAGTTACACGCCCCGTTTGCCACGCGGCCGATGCCGGCGGACGCCGGGCGCGAATCAGCAGGAGCATCGCCTTGAGCGACCAGCATCAACCCGCTGCCAGAACGTTGCCCGGCAGGGACATCGAAACCTTCCCCAATCCCGCGCCGGAAAGAGACTACACGCTGCGCATACGCGTCCCGGAGTTCACGTGCCTGTGCCCGAAAACGGGCCAGCCGGATTTCGCCGACATCCTGATCGAGTACGTTCCCGACAGCCTCTGCGTCGAGCTGAAATCCCTGAAGCTCTACATGTGGAGTTATCGGGATGAAGGCGCATTTCACGAGGCCGTCACAAACGGCATCCTCGCGGACCTCGCCCGACGGCTGGCGCCGCGCTTCATGAGAGTCACGGCCGATTTCAACGTCAGGGGCGGCATCTATACGACCGTCGTCGCCGAGCACCGGGCAGCCGGCTGGTCGCCCGCCCCGCCGGTCAGCCTGCCGTAGGGTGCTGCCGCCGCAACAGCCCGGCTGCTCCGGCTTTGCCCCACTCCCGGGGCTGGACTCGCGGCGAGAAACGGGCTAAAAAGCGCAGCTTGGATTCGGCGGCCCGCTGCCGTGAATGGGCCGCCTGGCCACGCTCAAGGACCCCGTGCTGGCCCCCTGGCCTGGAGGCACCGATGCCCGCTAGTAATCGCAAGACTGCGAGCCGGAAGACGACGCGAACGAAGGCAGCAGCACGCAAGGCGCCGGCCGAGAGCAGGAAGTCGGCGGTTCGCAAGCCCGCTGGTACTGCCGCGAAGCGGCCGGCGAAGAAATCGGCCTCCGGGAAGGCATCTGCGTCCAGGAAATCCTCGCCGGCCCGCAAGCCAACCGCTGCCAAGGCTCCCGCGAAGAAGGCTCCGGCAAAAAAGGCACCGGCGAAGAAGGGTCCGGCGAAGAAGGCTCCGCGGAAATCTCCTGTGAAGAAGGCTCAACCCGAAAAGGTTTCGGTGAAGAAAGCACCTGTGAAGAAGACGACCAGCGCGAAGCAACCCGAAAAGGTTCGCCCTGCGAAGGCCGGGGCCGGCAATGGATCTGCCGCAACGGCGGTAGGCCGCAAGACCCCCCGGGGGCGCAATGCCGTCGCCGCGGCATTGCTGCCGGACCAGCCTGACCGCAGCTTCAGCTTCTCCGGGCCGCTGAAGAGCTTCAAGCCCTATGAGCCGGCCAAGAACGAGCATTACATGAGTGACGGGATGCTCGAGCATTTCCGCAGGATCCTCCTGACGTGGAAGCAGGAGCTCATGGAGGAAGTGGATCGCACCGTCCACCACATGAAGGACGAAGCAGCCAACTTCCCCGATCCGAACGATCGCGCAAGCCAGGAATCGGAGTTCGGCCTGGAGCTGCGGACGCGCGACCGCGAGCGGAAGCTGCTGAAGAAGATCGACGAAGCTCTGATGCGGATCGACGATGGCACCTACGGCTACTGTCTCGAGACCGGCGAGGAAATCGGCCTCCGGCGTCTAGAGGCGCGGCCGGTTGCCACGCTCACAGTGGAGGCCCAGGAGCGGCGCGAGCTGGCGGAGAAGCAGTACCGCGACCGGGACGACCGCTAGTGTCCTGTCCCGCAAGTAACTTGCTTATGTCGCCAGCGGATTTTCGTGACTGGCAAGGCGCGGCGACGAGGAATAGTGGACCTATTGCGAGGAGCCGCAACACAGCCAGGCGCGAAAAGACGCGGCGAGATAGGCGAGTTACTTGCGGGACAGGACACTAGGCGCCGAGTCCCGCCCGTCTGACCAGCACCGGGGCCCATCGCTCCCCATCCGCAGGAGAGGCGGTGACCGCCGCAGTCGCGCGCTACAGGGGGCGATTCGCGCCCTCTCCCACCGGTCCGCTCCACCTGGGCTCCCTGTTCGCCGCCGTTGGCAGCTTCCTTGAGGCGCGGGCGCGAGGCGGGGAATGGCTGGTGCGGATCGAGGACATCGATCCGCCGCGCGAGGTGCCAGGCGCGGCCGGAAACATCCTGCGGACGCTGGAGGCATACTCGCTGCATTGGGACGGCGCAGTGCTGTTCCAGAGCCGGCGGCTTGACGCGTATCGCGAGCTCGTCGGTCGCCTGCGGCAAGTCGGCCTCGCCTACGACTGCGCGTGCAGCCGCAGCGACGTCGAAACGACGAACGCGCTGCTGGGTCGCCCGGGCAGCCGCGTTTATCCCGGCACCTGCAGGCGCGGCACCGCCCGCAGCGACCCGCCGCCGCTCGTTCGCCTCCGCACCGCGCCGGAGACCGTGGAATTCACGGACCGTCTCCAGGGCAGGTTCGCGCAATCGATTGAGACGGACGTGGGGGATTTCGTGCTCTTGCGGCGGGATGGGTATGCCGCCTATCAGCTCGCCGTCGTCGCTGATGATCATGCCCAGGGCGTCACCGACGTAGTGCGCGGCACCGATCTGCTCGACTCGACACCGCGCCAGATCTACCTGCAGCGCCTGCTCGGCTATCCGTCGCCGGACTACATGCATCTCCCCGTCATCGCCACGCCGAGCGGAGAAAAGCTCAGCAAGCAGACCGGCGCCACCGCCCTGCCGAACGATCGCAAGGGGGAGATTGCCTGGCAGGTGCTCGGCTGCCTGGGTCAGGCCCCGCCGCCGCCGCTGCGTGGCTCGGCGCCCGCAGAGTTGTGGCACTGGGCGATACCCCGCTGGCGCCCGGAAAGGCTCGCCGGAAGGCGCAGCATCCCCGGGTCGGAATGCTTTGGCTGCGGTGCAAAAATGTAATATCGTATCCGCCGATTGCGGCAGGGCCGCATTCCTGGGGCAAGGCTGTCACGGACGGAGCAGATCATGAGCGAGCCGCGGATCATCAAGAAATACCCCAACAGGCGGCTCTATGACACGGAAGAAAGCCGCTACATCACTTTGGCGGACATTCGGCGGCTCGTCATCGACAAGGTCGACTTCGTCGTCGTGGACAAGAAATCCGGTCACGACATCACCCGCAGCATCCTTCTGCAGGTCATCAGCGAGCAGGAGCAGTCGGGCGAGCCCATTATGAGCCGCGACTTCCTGGCGCAGGTGATTCGCTCCTACGGCGGCGCCATGCAGGGCCTCGTGGCCGGCTACCTCGAGCAGAGCCTGAAGCTGTTCATGAGCCAGCAGCAGCACCTCCGCGAACGCGTCCGGGAGGTCGTCGGCGTAGACCCCGTGGGCGTCGTGGCGGGAATCGCCCAGAAGAACTACCAGCGCTGGAAGACGGTTCAGGAAGAGATCTTCCGCAACTTCCTGTCCTCCAGCCATCACGAGCGTGAAGAAGAAGAAAAAGCGGAGACCTCCACCCGCACGCCGCGCTCTCCCCGGCGCTGACGCACCCGGGCAGCGCCGAGAATCCCCGTTGCCCCTCTTCCACGAGCGCCGTTTCAGGTCCCGGAATCAGTCCTCTGCGTAAGCGGTCGTCGACATGAGCGCCAGCGCCTCCTTGCGCGAATCGAGGCGCGTGTGCTGCACGACAATCGGCCGGTCCGATTCGATGACGCTGGCAAAGTCCGTGTCTTTCGGCACGGGCTCGGGATCTGTCAGCTCGTCGAAGCGCAGATGCAGCGTCCGCCGGGGAGCGACGCTCAACCGGTAGGGCCCGACGGGTTCGCGATCCTTGAAATAGATGGTGATCCTGACCTGCGCGGGCTCCTCGTTGGCGTTGAGCAGGCAGGCCGTTTCGTGACTTCGAAAACGACGATCTTCGCCGTCGGTGCTGCCGGCCGGGATGTAGCCTTCGGCGATGGCCCAGCGAAGCCTTCCAATCGTCTCCATGGTCTATCCCCCTCAGGCGGCGCCGATCCGAGTGTGCATCATGCTGCAACTCGGGATCGACGGGCATCCGGGCCGCGAGCCCTCGAGAGTCGCACGCGAATTCTGTCCGCCAGGAACGTCCATCGACGGGTCGCGGGCCGGCAGTGAGAAAGCTGCCTGCGACACCGACCGCATCGCGCCAGTGGCGGGGTGCTGTCCGTCGGTGAGGAAGCTGCGGAAGCTTGGGGCCACCTCTCACACGGTGGTCCGTGCGTCCCGCGGCGGGAAGTCAGTGCGGGAGCCGCCGTCGCGGCGCCGGTCGCTTCCTTTGCCTCACGGGACGGTCTGCTGTAATTGACACAATGCAGCATCATTGCTACGCTGCACCGCGTCAATGGTGCGTCGCATCATCAGACGACTCCTCCCAAGGGCGCGGATGTTGTGCCCCCCTTATGCCCCCTCTCGCAGGGGGCATTTTTTCGCGCTCAGCCCCGCCGATATTTGCCCGCGGGCGAGAGCGCCAGGTCGAAGAACAGATTCGCTTGCACGCGCTCCAGGAGGTCGGGATGCTGCCCGGCGTCCAGCCACGGGAGACCAGCAGAAATCCGGCCCGCGAAATATAGTAGACCGAGCCCCGCCCGCCTGCGGCGGCGTGCACGTGCCGCCGCAGGGGTCCGGCCTCCAGGGCGCCTGAAGCTCTTCCCTGTAGGCCTCAGCGTCCGGCCTGAGGAATGCCGAGCCGGCGGGCAGGGGTGCCGCTGCGGAGATCGGTTGGGGCCGTCCTGCGGCAGCAGCGGTGAGGCCACTGCGGCCAGATCCCATTGCGCGGGTCCGGCGCCCGCGAGAAAGGCGTCGGCGCGCCGGAAATCGGGCTTGCCGGTCAGCGGATCCGGAGGGATCGAGTGCGAAGGCAGCTTGCAGAACCCCGACCAGCCGGTGATTGACCGCCAGGAGCACATCGATCTCGTCGGCGATCTCCTGCCGGTCGCGGCGCTCGGAGGCAAACAGGCTGTCGAGCCTCAGCCGACCCTGCAGCACGAACAGGCACGCCACCAGCACGCTGGCGGCCAGAAATGGTACGCCGACCATGCGCGGCGCAGACGCTGCAGCCACATCCCGAAGGGCGAGTGGCGGACGGGATCGCGCCCACGCACCGCAGCCAGCCCCCGGACGGTTCGCCGTTCATGTCCCGATTGAAAGGCAATCGGGCCGGCCGCACCGTGAATAGGGTTATGCTTTGTCGGTACCGCGGATTGCGGAAACCGCCTACGACGTGGTCGTGGTCCGGGCCGCGCCTGCCGCGGCCCGGCGACCCGGGCGCGACTCAGGCGGCGTCGACGTCCCTCATGCTCAGACGGATGCGGCCCTGCCGGTCGACCTCGAGCACCTTCACGCGCACCGTATCCCCTTCCTTCAGCTTGTCGCTGACTCGCTCGACTCGCTCCTCGGAGATCTGCGAGATGTGCACGAGGCCGTCCTTGCCCGGCAGGATCGTGACGAAGGCGCCGAAGTCCATCAGGCGGGCAACGCGCCCCTCGTAGATCTGGCCGACTTCGACGTCTGCCGTGATCAGGTCGATGCGCCGGCGCGCCTCCCGACCCGACTCGCCGTCAACCGAAGCGATGCGCACCGTGCCATCGTTCTCGATGTCGATCGTCGCGCCCGACTCCTCGGTGATCTGCCGGATCACGGAGCCGCCCTTGCCGATGACCTCGCGGATCTTCTCCGGGTCGATCTTGAAGGTCATGATCGTGGGCGCCCAGTCCGACATCTTGTCGCGGGGCTTCGAGATGACCTTGCTCATCTCGCCGAGGATGTGCAGTCTCGCCTCGCGGGCCTGGTTCAGTGCGTCAAACATGATTTCGCGCGTAATGCCGTGGATCTTGATGTCCATCTGCAGCGCGGTGACACCGTTCGCCGTACCGGCCACCTTGAAGTCCATGTCTCCGAGGTGATCCTCGTCGCCGAGGATGTCGGTGAGCACCGCGTAGCGCTCGCCTTCCTTCACCAGTCCCATTGCCACGCCGGCCACCGCGTCGGACACGGGCACGCCGGCATCCATCAGGCTGAGGCTCGTGCCGCAGACCGTCGCCATGGAGCTGGAGCCGTTCGACTCGGTGACTTCCGAGACGATCCGCATCACGTAGGGGAAGTCCTCCATCTTCGGCAGGACCGCCTGGATTGCCCGCCGCGCCAGCTTGCCATGACCGATCTCGCGGCGCTTCGGACCGCCCATGAAGCCCGTTTCGCCGACGGAAAACGGCGGGAAGTTGTAGTGCAGCATGAACGGTTCGCGGAACTCTCCCGCGAGCGCGTCGATGATCTGCGCATCGCGCCCGGTGCCCAGCGTCGCCACGACCAGCGCCTGCGTCTCGCCGCGCGTGAACAGGGCGGAGCCATGCGTTCGAGGCAGCAGGCCGGCACGGATGCTGATCGGCCGCACCGTGCGATTGTCGCGTCCGTCGATGCGTGGCTGCCCGCTGATTACGCGGTCGCGCACCAGGCGGCTCTCCAGCCCGTGCAGCGCCTCCTTGACCTGCTCGGCGGTCCAGCGAGCCGTATCGCCTCCCGCCAGCTTCTCCACCACGGCTGTCTTGATCTCGTCGACCTTGCCGTAGCGCTCCTGCTTCACCGTGATGCGGTATGCCTCGCCGAAACCGGCTTCGGCCTCGGCCGCCACCGCGCGCACGAGCTCCTCGTCATCGCTGGCGGCCTGCGACTGCCACGCGGGCTTGCCGACCTCGGCCTTCAGCTCGTTGACCACGTTGATGACCGCCTGCATCTGCTCGTGGCCGAACATGACGGCGCCGAGCATCACGTCCTCCGGCAGCATCTTGGCCTCGGACTCCACCATGAGCACCGCGTCCGCGGTGCCTGCAACAACGAGGTCGAGCTTCGAGTCCTCGAGCTGGCGATAGGTGGGATTGACGATGTATTCGCCGTTCAGATAGCCGACGCGGGCGGCGCCGATGGGGCCGCTGAACGGAATCCCGGAGAGCGTCAGCGCGGCCGATGCGCCGATCAGGGATGGAATGTCGGGATCCACGTCGGGGTTCGCCGAGATTACGGTGGCGACAATCTGGACCTCGTTGTAGAACCCCTTGGGAAACAGCGGGCGAATCGGGCGATCGATCAGCCGCGAAGTCAGTGTCTCTTTTTCGGACGGCCGCCCCTCGCGCTTGAAGAAGCCCCCGGGAATTCGCCCGGCAGCGTAGGTCTTCTCCTGGTAGTTGACCGTGAGCGGCAGAAAATTCTGGTTCGGAGCCGCCTGCTTGCGGCCTACCGCCGTTACCAGCACGACCGTGTCCGACATGTTCACCAGCACGGCCGCATCGGCCTGGCGGGCAATCTCACCGGTCTCGATGGTGACCTGATGGTCGCCGTACTGGAACGATTTCTTGATTGGTGTGGGAGTCACTTTGGCTGCCTGGTATCTGCCGGCCGCGTCGGACCGGGGGGTGGGGGAAATCAGCGGCGCAGGCCGAGACGGGTGATCAGGTCCTGGTAGCGTCCGACGTCGGTGCGCTTCAGGTAGTCGAGAAGCTGGCGGCGCTGATTGACGAGCTTGAGCAGCCCGCGACGCGAATGGTGATCTTTCTTGTGCGTCGTGAAATGCTCGGTGAGCTCGTTGATGCGGGCGGACAGCAGAGCGACCTGCACTTCCGGCGAGCCGGTGTCGGCGTTGCCGCGCGCGTATTCCGCGATGATGTCCTTCTTTTCCTCTACAGACAGGGGCATGG